>Ga0334722_10006404_pt1 | contig 11665 bp, 12 predicted proteins | sample C3_bottom_MG_FD_207210 | JGI IMG/M metagenome (GOLD analysis project Ga0334722, IMG submission 207210) | Sediment microbial communities from Yellowstone Lake, YNP, Wyoming, USA - C3_bottom | ecosystem: Environmental > Aquatic > Freshwater > Lake > Sediment | place: USA: Wyoming | collected...
GGCCTTCGCGGAGGCGACGTCGGATAGGAGCGTGATCTGGCGCACAGAGGTGTCATCAAGCAACGTCGCTATCAGGGGACTTGATGCTCTGCGTATCACTGTTAGTGACATCCGGCTTGTTATGAACCGACCGGATGGCCTACACTACCCCTGTGGCCAGGGACTTCTACGACTTGCTCGGCATCAAGAAGGGCGCCTCCGAAAAGGAGATCAAGTCCGCGTACCGGAAACTGGCGCGGAAGTACCACCCGGACGTGAACCCCGGCGACAGGGCGGCGGAGGCAGCGTTCAAGGAGGTCAACGCGGCCCACGAGGTGCTCGCCGATCCGGAGAAGCGGAAGCAATACGACAAGTACGGCGACCGCTGGGAGTACGCCGACCAGATCGAGGAGGCGCAGCGCCAGCGCGGCGCGCGGTCCTCGGTGGGTGGGAACGGCAGCTTCCAGCAGTTCGAGGTCGACGACCTGGGCGACCTGGGGAGCGTGTTCAGCAGCCTCTTCGGGCGCGGCGAGGGCCGCGGCGGCGCCCGGACGATGTCGCGCCGCGGCCAGGACGTGCAGCAGCCGGTCGAGGTAACGCTCGAGGAGGCGTACCACGGCTCGTCGCGCACGCTGGAGTTGTTGACGCGGGAGGCGTGCCCCACGTGCGGCGGGCGAGGCGAGATCGCCGGCGCCACGTGCCACACCTGCGGCGGCTACGGCGAGATCCAGCGGCCGCGCCGGCTCGAGGTGAAGATCCCCGCCGGCGTCGCCACCGGCTCGAAGGTGCGAATCGGCGGCGAAGGGCAGGCGGGTATGGGCGGGGGCAAGAAGGGCGACCTGCTGCTCGTGGTCACGGTCAGACCGCACCCGCGCTTCGAGCGAAGGGGCGACGACCTGTACGAAGACATCGAGGTGCCGCTGACGACGGCGGTGCTCGGCGGCGAGACGCAGGCGCCGACGATGACGGGCAAGGTGATGCTGAAGATCCCGCCGCTCACGCAGAACGGCCGCACGTTCAAGCTCGGGGGGCTGGGGATGCCGCGGCTGGGGCGGGAGGGGAAGGGCGACCTGTTCGCCCGCGTGAAGGTGCGGCTGCCGGAGCAGCTCGGCGATGAGCAGCGGGAGCTGTTCGAGAAGCTGGCGGCGGCGGGGGTGTGAGGGGGGCGGGCTGCGCCCGCCGAACAAAGAGCAAACAACAAACAGCAAACGGCAGGCGACACGAGCAGCGACGACAGACAACGGACAACAGACAACAGGCAACAGACAACAGGCAACAGACAACAGAGAACAAACAGCAGCGAGCAAGCAGCAAGCAGCAAAGGATACGGCAGGCAACTGGCGATGCGAGCGGGAGAGATGCAGCACCACGACGAGGATGAGCCGATCTACGTGATCTCGATCGCGGCGCGGCTGGTGGGGATGCACGCGCAGACGCTGCGGCAGTACGAGCGGGTGGGGTTGGTGGAGCCGAAGCGGTCGCGGGGAAACATTCGCCTGTATTCGCGCGCGGACGTGGCGCGGCTGCAGCAAGTACAGCGGCTGGTGAGCGACCTGGGGGTGAACCTGGCGGCGGTCGAGGTGATCCTGCGGATGAACCAGCGGATCCAGCAGATGGAGGCGGAGATGGAAACGCTGCGGAGCGAGCTGCAGCGGCATCGCGGCGGGCGCCTGCCGGCGCCGGGGGAGTAGGCGGACGACATGATCTGGCTCCCCGTGATCGCCGTGTCGATCGCCGCCGCCATCGGCAGCGGGATCCATGGCTTGCGGATCGGGAGCGGCGGCGCGGCTGGCGAAAGATCATGCGAGGGAAGCGGCAAGCGGGTGCGCACGAGCTCAAGGCCGCGAGTGCCGTCGCTGTACAAGGAGGACAGGTCTGAAGACCTGTCCGTACGGTTGGGAATCCCGGCGCAAGATTCAGACCGAACCGGTGAGGACGCCGACGGAGAACAGACATCATGATGAGACAGGATCGGTTCACACAGCAGGCGCAGGAGGTGCTGGCGGCCTCGCAGGAGATGGTGCGCACGCAGCGGCACTCGCAGTGGGACGTCGAGCACGTGCTGCTCGCGCTGCTGCAGCACCAGGACGGGCTGGCCGGCCGCATCCTCGACCACATGGGGATCGACGTGCGCGCCCTGACGAAGCGCGTCGCTGATACGCTGGCCAGCGCGCCGAAGCTCGCGTACGACGTGGTGCAGGTCTACACGACACCGCGCATCGTCAAGATGCTCGAGACGGCGAACGCGGAGGCGGACCGCCTCAAGGACGAGTACGTCGGCGTCGAGCACCTGCTGATCGCGATCGCGGACGAGCGCGACGGCGACGCGGCGCGCATCTTCCGCGAGATGAGCATCGACAAGGAGCGGGTCTACAAGGCGCTGCAGGAGGTGCGGGGCAGCGCGCGCGTCGACTCGCCAACGGCGGAGAGCAAGTACGGCGCGCTCGAGAAGTACAGCAACGACCTGACGCAGTACGCGCGCGACGGGAAGCTCGACCCGGTGATCGGGCGCGAGATGGAGATCCGGCGGGTCATGCAGATCCTCAACCGGCGCACGAAGAACAACCCGGTGATCATCGGCGAGGCGGGCGTCGGCAAGACGGCGGTCGTCGAGGGGCTGGCGCAGAAGATCGTGGCCGGCGACGTGCCAGAGAACATCAAGGATAGGCGCCTGCTCGCGCTCGATATGGGCGCGATGGTCGCGGGGTCGAAGTTTCGGGGGGAGTTCGAGGAGCGGCTCAAGGCGGTGATGGACGAGATCAAGCGCGCCGAGGGCGAGATCATCGTCTTCATCGACGAGCTGCACCAGGTCGTGGGCGCGGGCGCGGCGGAAGGCGCCATCGACGCGAGTACGATGATGAAGCCGGCGCTGGCTCGAGGCGAACTGCGGGTGATCGGCGCGACGACGCTGGACGAGTACCGCAAGCGCATCGAGAAGGACCCGGCGCTGGAGCGGCGGTTCTCGCCCGTGTTCCTCGACGAGCCGACGCCGGACGAGACAATCGAGATCCTGCGCGGGCTGCGCCCGAAGTACGAGGCGCATCACAAGGTGACGATCTCGGACGACGCGATCATCGCGGCGGCGCGACTGAGCGACCGCTACCTGACGGAGCGCTTCCTGCCCGACAAGGCGATCGACCTGATCGACGAGGCGGCAAGCAAGCACGTGATCGACCAGCAGTCGATGACGCCGGAGCTGCGCGATCTGAAGAAGCGGCTCGACGAGCTGCAGATGGAGACGGAGGCGGCGGCGCAGCGTCAGGACTACGAGGCGGCGGCGCGCATCCGGCAGGACGTGCTGAAGATCCAGTCCGAGTACGAGCAGCAGCGGGCCGAATGGGGAGAGACGCACACGGCCGACATGACTGTGACGGAGCAGGACATCGCCGAGCTGATCGCGTCGATCACGGGCATCCCGGTGAGCCGGATGCTCGAAGGGGAGGCGGAGAAGCTGCTGCACATGGAGGAGGCGCTGCACCAGCGCGTCATCGGGCAGGACAAGGCGGTCGAGGCCGTGTCGGAGGCGCTGCGGCGGGCCCGCTCGGGGCTAAAGGACCCGAAGCGGCCGATCGGCAGCTTCATCTTCCTGGGGCCGACGGGCGTCGGCAAGACCGAGCTGGCGCGCGCGCTGGCCGGCTACCTCTTCGACGACGAGGAGGCGATGATCCGGCTGGACATGTCGGAGTACCAGGAGCGGCACACGGTATCGCGGATCGTCGGGGCGCCCCCGGGATACGTCGGGTACGAAGAGGGGGGCGGCCTCACCGAGGCGGTGCGGCGGCGGCCGTACCGGGTGATCCTGTTCGACGAGATCGAGAAGGCGCACCCGGACATCTTCAACGTCCTGCTGCAGATCCTCGATGACGGGCGGCTGACGGACGGCCAGGGGCGCACGGTGGACTTCCGCAACACGGTGATCATCATGACCTCGAACCTGGGCACCAGTTCGGAGACGAAGGGACGCTTCGGCTTCGTGACGAGCCGGGCACCGGACGAGGGTGCGCGCGAGGTGCGGCAGGAGCAGGTCGAGAAGGCGCTGCGCGAGGCCTTCCGGCCGGAGTTCCTGAACCGGATCGACGAGATCATCGTCTTCGAGCCGCTGACGGAGAAAGAGCTGCGGCAGATCGTCGACCTGATGCTCGGCGAGGTGCGGAAGCGGCTCAGCGACCGCAGGGTCGACTTCGAAGTGACCGACGCCGCGAAGGACGAGTTGGTGAAAGAGGGATTCGACCGTGTGTACGGGGCGCGCCCGTTGCGGCGCACGATCCAGCGCCGGGTCGAGAACCCGCTGGCGAAGCAGATCCTGGCGGGCGAGTTCGGCGAGGGCGACGTGGCGCAGGTGGACTTCGCCGACGGCGAGTTCCGTTTCGCGAAGTCGGCGGCCGCGAGGAGCGACGAGCGCGAGCCTGCCGCGGCGACCGCCTAAGGACGACGCCGCATGGGGAAGCGCAGAGTGAAGGGGCGGACCCGCACGGTCCGCCCCTTACGCATTGGCCCTTCCCTCGATCATCGCGCGGAGTAGTGCGATGTCGGCGATGTCCTTCTCGCGTAGCGGGGCGCCGTGCGGCTGGGCGGCGAAGCCGAGCTTCATCTCGAGCAGACCCTCGAGGCTCATCACCGGCGCTTCGAGCTCGCCGAGGCGCGCGTGTGGGCCGTCGAACGAGCCAGCCGGCCACGGCCACTCCGCCCAACGTCCGGGCGTGAAGGTGCGGCCGTCGCCGTCGGTTACGATGAACCACAGGCCGATCTCCTGCCCTCCCTTGAGGAACGGCTGTGCCTCCTCCGGATAGAGACCGGGCGGGGCGGCGAAGCCGCGGACGACCAGCGCCTCCCGCGCGCGGCGGATGTCGTCGCGTCGCACGAAGATCTCGATATCGCTGTGGTCGCGCGTGATCCGGCCGGCGTGGAAGTCCATCGCCCAGCCGCCGAAGAGCCACCAGCCCACGCCGGCGGCGGTCAGCGCATCGCGGACTTCGCGGATGATCTGGAGCTGGAGTTGCGTCTCGGCGGCGGCCATCACAGCATTGCTCCCGGCTGGCGTACGATAGCGCACTGCGCGGGCGAGGGATCACGGCGGCGTGGCCGCACGGGCCGAAACTTGCTTCAATGCGCGCGGCGCCGAGGCGGCGGACGATCGCCCGGCGACCGGAAGGGGCACCGCATGACGACCATCGGTACGAAACGCGTCGACCACGTCAGCATGGCGGTCTGGAAGATCGAAGACGCGCTGCCGTTCTTCACGGAGTTGTTCGGCTGGAAGGAGGCGGGCGGCGAGGGCAAGGGCCGCTTCCGCAACGAGGAGGCGGGGTTCGCCGGCGTCGTCCTCGATGTTCCCGGGGCCGACGGGCAGCGCCAGATGCAGTGGGAGATCCTGGAGCCGATCGGCGAGGACAGCTTCGTCGCCAAGTTTCTGCGCGAGCGCGGGCCGGGGCTGCACCACGTGACGATCGAGGTGGCCGACGCCGACGGCGCGGCGGCGGCGATGCGCGCCAAGGGCATCGAGCCGTTCGGCGGGCCGCGGGTGTCGTGGGACTGGAAGGAGATGTTCGTCCACCCGAAGGCGTCGCAGGGCGTGCTGTTCCAGCTGTTCGAGCACCTGGACGTGCCGGGGTACCTGGGCGGGCCGCCGCAAGCGGAGGGCGGTCAGGCGTAGGAGGGAGGAGGGAGGGCCCGTGACGATCGTCGTGGCTCCCGTGTTGATCCTCGTCTGTGCCGCCGCCATCGCTGGCGCTGTCGCATTCGCCACGGCTATCGCGACCGGACGGCGCGAGGGCCCGCTGCTAGCCGGTCTTGGCGGCTTGCTCGCTGCGTACGCGGCGTTTCTCGCAGTACTCTACCGTTCGATCCATGGTTGCGAACGATGCGAGATGGACTTGTCGGGCGTCTTGCAGATTGCAGTCGTATTCTTCGGTGTTATCTTCGCATTGGTCGTGGTTTCCATCGGTCTGCCCGCGGCGCTACTTGGCGCTGACCTCGGCCGAACGTTGCGCCGAAGAATCTCGCGCCAATCGGATAGCGACGCACGCGAAGGCAAGGTAGAACCGGAGTAGTTCGGATCCCGGACGTGACGGAAGCGCACTCATTCTTGATCGGACACACGCACCGGACAATCGAGGATCACGGCCGGCGTGCCATCGATGTCGACGCGCTGGGCGTCCCGGAAACCGCGCTCGATGGCAAATGCCACGAGCGGATCGTCCAGCCGCTCGCGCATCCACGCGACGTTCGCGCGTAGCTCGCCCAGATCGAGCATGAGACGCTGGAACAAGCGGGCGCCGGCGCCGGACTCCAGCCGATCCGGGCGCGTCACGACGAAGAGACGAAAGCGCCCCGGAACGGCGTCCTCCTCGATCGCCCCGTATCCGGTGACCGTTGTCGCACCGTCGAGGGCGACGTAGTGCCGGCGCATGCGGCCGGTGGCCGCGAAGGCCCGGCGGTTCGCGAGCCAGACGTCGTTGTCGACTGCGGCGGGCGCGGCCTCGTCGGCGCAGCGCAGGATGTGCGGCCAATCAGCCTCGGTTGCCTCTCGGAGTTCGATCACCGTGCGGCTCGCGCTCACGCGTAGAACAGCTCCGCGATGCGGGCGCCGTACGAGAGCATCGCGCCCATGTCAAGTCCGTAGGACGGCGGGTTGAGGCAGGCGCTGTCGGCGTGGTCCCAGATCGCGGCGACGCGCGAGCGCACGTCGTCGGGTGTGCCACAGACGACGAATGTCTGCGCCATCTCGTCGGTGACGAGGTGCCGCACGGAGAGGTAGTCACCGCGCTTCACGCCCTGCTGCAGCGCCTGCGCCTCCTTGCGGAAGCCGTGCGCAGCAAAGTAGTCCTCGTACTGGGCGATGCCGCCGTAGAACGCCACCGTCGCGCGCGCGTCCTCGATCGCCTGCTTGCGGTCGGGGTTCGGGGCGACGAACAGCCACATGTTGAACTCGATGTCGCGTCGCTGCTTGCCGCCCTTCGCCAGCCCGGCCTTGAGGTCGTCCTGCACCTTCGTCGTCGCCCAGTCGATCGACCAGATCGGGTGGCCGATGACGCCGTCGGCGATCTCGGCGGCGAGGCGGATCAGCGGCGTGCGCAGCGCGGCGATCCAGATCGGCACGCTGGTGCGAAGCGGCGCGCCGACCGGGTTGAACTCGCTGAAATCCAGCCGGTGGTACGTGCCGTCGTAGCGCGTCAGCTCGCCGGTGTGCGCCTTCGCGATCACCAGGCGCACGATCTCGACGACCTCCCGCATGTGGTCGAGGGGCTTGCCGTACTCCATGCCGAAGACGCCCTCGCTCCACGCCTTGACGCTCGTGCCCAGGCCGAGCGTGAAGCGGCCGCCGCTGATGTGGTCGAGGTCCATCGCCGCAACGGCCGTCTCGAAGGGGCTGCGGGCGAACGCGAGCGCGATGCCCGTCGCCAGCCGCACGCGCGACGTCGCGGCAGCTGCCGTGGCGAGGGGGATGAACGGCGGACCGTAGAGCTGCGGCGCGAAGAGGCCTTCGAGGCCGAGCGCTTCGAGCTGCTGCACCTGCGCCGTGAGCATCGGCGCCGGCAGCGGCACGATCGTCCCCCAGTACTTCGGCGTGTTGGGCATAGGTGACGCTCCTTCCTGGCAGTCCTGCGCCGGCAGCGTACGGAACGGCCGAGGGGGAGCAAAGCCGTAAGTCGGAGGACATTGTGAGAAGTGGGAAGCGGGAAGTGGGAGCGCTGGGGCGGGGCGCTCGTGGGGCACACGCTACCGGATGGTGAGATCGAGGTTGTGCTCATCCCCTCCGCTGCCGAGGTCATTGGTCGCGGTCTCGGCGGCGAGCGTGCCGCCAATGTCGAACGTGATGCGGCCACCCTCCGCGCAGCCGGCGCGCTGCGGGCCGGCGACGATGACGATCGCGCCGACGTCGCCATCAAAGGTGCGGATGCTGGAGGAAGCGCAGAGCGTGTCTCCGATGAATGCGCGGACGGCGGTGCCGGCGGGCACGGGCACACCGGCGCGGGTCACCCGGGCGAAGAACTCCGTCGCCGGCCGGGCCGCGCCCTTCGGGTCGGTGGTGGAGAACGCGCTGTCGAACGACGCGGCTCCGCCGGGCTTCGGCCACGGGGCGCTGTCGCGGCTGAACAGCGTCTGCCCGTCGACGTTCGTCCAGAGCACGATGCGGGCACCCGCCGCGCCGCACCCGGGCGCTTCTGCGTCGGAGAGCACGCCGATCCGGTACGCGCCCGCCGGCACGGCCGGGATCGTTTGCTGGCAGGCGGCGGGCAATCCATCGCGGATGACGCGCGCGCCGAGAAACTGTGCGTCGAGCGGGCGGCCGTCGATCGTCAGGCGGCCGTGCAGGACGGCCGCGCCGCCCGCCGCGGACGGGGACGCGGACCCGTCGTCGCCGATCGTCGTCCCGGCGACGGCCAGGTAGGTCAGGGCACCGGCACCGGCGCCGGCGACGAGCGTCCAAGCTGCGAGGATGGCGGCGCCGCGCCTGATCGCACCGGACGGCGAGAGCTCCTCTTGGAGCAGGAGGATCGACAGCGCTGCGAGAAGGCCCGCGGCGACGAGCGCGAGCCCGCCGAGCGCGACAAGCGCGCCCGGGCTCGACGCGCTGACCGCACGGTCCGTGGCGGCGCCGTGACCGTGGCGGTACGCCTCGATGCCGGCGCCGACGCACACCAGGAGCACGCCGGCCACGGCGAGCGAGAGCCACGCCACCGGCTGCGCGAGGGTGGCCGCGATCCGAGCCTCGGCGCGCGCGCCGGCAGCCGCATCGTAAGGCGATGGATGTTCGGTCGCCACTAACGCTCCTCTCCGCGCGAACCACGCGCCGGTCCCCTGCACAGTACACCGCACGAGGCGCCAGGGTTCCGCGGCGGCGACGGCCCCGCATCGCAGCGCGAGTGACACGCGGCGCTTCGCGATCGCGCGGCGGCGGCGTACGCTACGCGGCACCTGAACGGACGTGACACCAGCATGGGAGGTGGAAGATGGGAACCGGGAAACCCCCGGACGGGGAGGAACTGGCGGCGCTCCAGGGACAGCTCGCCGACGCCCGCGCGGAGGTCGAGCGCGTGCAGCGCGAAGCGGAGGGCGCGGCGGCGCGAGCCCGCGAGGCCATCGCCGAGGCGGCGGCGGCGCGCCGCGAGCTGCTGGAGTCGCGCGACGCGGCTGCGGCAGCGCTCGCGCAGTCCGACGCGCTGGGCAGCGAGCTCGAGAGCGCGGGTGAGCGCGAGCGAGCGGCGGCGGAGCGCTACCGCGAGCTGGTGGTGCGCAGCGAGCCCGCGCTGCCGGCGGAGCTGATCGCCGGGGAGAGCATCGACGCGATCGAGGCATCGGTCGACGCGGCGCGGGCGCTCGTCGGGCGCGTCCGCTCGCAGCTCGAGGCGCAGGCGCAGGCGGGGCGCGTGCCCGCGGGCGCGCCGCCCCGCTCCGGGCCGGACATGAGCGCGCTCACGCCGGAGCAGAAGATCCGCTACGGGTTGGCGCAGCGCGGATAGCGGGTAGCTCTTAGCTGTCAGCTTTGAGCGGTTAGCGGTCAGCGCGGGTAACGGGCAGGCAGCAACCACCAGCCCGGCGACCCGAGACCAGCGGCCAACAACAACGACCAGCGACCAGCGACCAGCGACCAGTAGCAAGGGGGCCAGATCATGGCATTGACACTCGCGGAAGCGGCGAAGCTCTCGAACGACATCGTACTGCAGGGTGTGATCGAGACGATCGTCCTCGACTCGCCGATCCTGCAGGCGCTGCCGTTCATCGAGATCACGGGCAACGGGCTGACGTACAACCGGGAGAACACGAATCCGAACGCTACGTTCTTCAGCGTGGGCGACACGTGGACGGAGGCGACGCCGACGTTTACGCAGATCACGGCGACGCTGTCGATCGTCGGCGGCGATGCGGACATCGACAACTACCTGCTGACGACGCGGAGCAACATCCAGGACCTGCGGGCGGCGGTGATCCGCCTGAAGGCGAAGGCGGTGCAGCAGAAGTTCGAAGACACCTTCATCAACGGCGACACGGCGGTCGACGTGAAGTCGTTCGACGGCATCGACAAGCTGACGACCGGCGGGCAGGCGGCGACGATGGGCACGAACGGCGCCACGCTGACGCTCGCCAAGCTCGACGAGCTGATCGACCTGGTCAAGGGAGGCATGCCGGCGATCCTGCTGATGAGCAAGCGCACGCGCCGCACGCTGAACAACCTGGCGCGCACGACGGGCAGTTTCCTGCAGACGGACCGCAACGAGTTCGGGCAGATGGTTCAGTTCTACGACGGCGTGCCGATCGGCGTCTCCGACTACATCTCGGACACGAAGACCGTCGGCACGAGCACGGACTGCTCGACGGTGTACGCGATGCAGCTGGGCGAGGGCGCGCTGGCGGGCCTCAGCGCGCCCGGCGGGTTGATCGTCGAGGACATCGGCAGCCTGGAGACGAAGGACGCGACGCGCACACGCGTGAAGTGGTACGTGAGCACGGCGTTGTTCAACACGATCAAGGTGGCGAAGCTCATCGGCGTGCGGCCGTAGGGAGTCGGTCAGTCTGTCAGTCTGTCAGTCTCTTCAGCCAGCCAGCCGGGAGGGCGGATCGCGCGCGCGATCCGCCCTCTCGCGTCGTCCGTTGATGTACGATCGGCGCATGGACCCGCAGATCCGCTACTGCACGACGAGCGACGGCGTCTGCATCGCTTACTACGCCGTCGGCGAAGGCTCGGCGGTGGTCGACTACGGGCCGCCGCCGATCAGCCATCTGCTCGCGGAGTGGCAGACCCCGGCGATGCGGGCGTGGTACGAGCGCTTCGCTCGGCACCGCACGTTCGTCCGCATCGACGGCCGCGGCTCCGGACTGTCGGACCGCGACATCGACGCGTACGACTCTGGCCTGCTCGCGCTCGATATCGGTGCGGTGGCAGACGCGCTGGGGCTGGAGCAATTCACACTCGTCGGGCAGATGAACGGCGGCCTGGCCGCGATCAGGTACGCGGCGGCGCATCCGAAACGGCTCGACGCGTTGATCCTGTGGTGCGCCTACGTCAGCGGACCGGAGTTCTTCAACGACTCCGGGACGAAGGTGCTCCGCGACATGGTCGACCGCGACTGGGGGATGTTCACCGAGAGCGCTTCGCACAGCCGGTTCGGCTGGGCGGAGGGCGAACACGCGCACGAGTTCGCGAAGCTCTGGCGGGCGGCGACGACGCCGCACGTCCAGAAGCTGGCGATGGACAACCTGGCGCTGGAAGACGTGACGTCACTGCTGTCCGCGATCGAGGCGCGCACGCTGGTCATCCAGCGCGAGGAGCGCGGCGCTGGCGTCGCGCGGCGGATCGCGTCGGGAATCGCGGACGCGCGGCTCGTGCTGCTCGACGGCGTGTCGAGCGCGCCGTACCTGGGCGACGCGGACCAGGTATGGGCGGCGATCAGTGGCTTCCTGGGGATCGACGACGCCCCGTCGGAGGCGTCCGCTTCCATGATGGATTCCGGCGCGCTGCGCACGATCGTGTTCACGGACGTGGAGCAGAACACGGCGCTGCTGCAGCGGCTGGGCGACGCACGCTGGCGCGAACTGCTGCGCGAGCACGAGCGCCTCACGCGCGAGCAGCTGGCCGCCCACGGCGGCGCCGAGATCAAGAGCATGGGCGACGGATTCATGGCGTCGTTCGGCTCCGCGACCCGCGCGCTCGACTGCGCGATCGCGCTGCAGCGGTCGTTCGCGG
>Ga0334722_10006405_pt1 | contig 11662 bp, 16 predicted proteins | sample C3_bottom_MG_FD_207210 | JGI IMG/M metagenome (GOLD analysis project Ga0334722, IMG submission 207210) | Sediment microbial communities from Yellowstone Lake, YNP, Wyoming, USA - C3_bottom | ecosystem: Environmental > Aquatic > Freshwater > Lake > Sediment | place: USA: Wyoming | collected...
CGGCGGAGGCGTTGCGCTGAACACCAGTCCGTCGCCGGTCTTGTTCAGGCTCGGAATCGAGACGTTCTCGATTTCGCCCGTGATGACCATCGCGGGAGCGCGCGTGAGCTTGTATTCTTCGATGAGCGCCTTGCCTTCGTCGCTGTTGTACGCGACGTCATTTTCAGTCACGTTGACATTGGGCAGTTGCTTGATCGCGGAGACCAGCGCGGAAGACGCGAAGCAGTCCTTGCAGTCGGGCGGCGTGAGCACGGTCACGGTGAGCGCGGCCAAATGAACGGGCGCTGCCGGCGTGGGCTCCTTGAACTGCGATTTGACGCTGAAGAGCGAGTAAAGACTGAATGCCATGATGACAAGAAGGATGACGAGAAGCCAGGCGTTGATATTCCTGACATTGACTGTTACTTGGTTTGCCATGTGTTCACCTTTTTTTACAGCGCGATGCGCGCGTCAGCGACAGGCTCTGCGACCGCAGAAGCAGGAGCGGCAACGCCGCAGCCTCCGCCGACCGGCACGGCGCCAGAAGGCGCTGCCGAGCCGCGGGGCACCGAGCTGGTGCTTTCCGAGCAGCCTGCGATAAAGAGCAATCCGATAATGAGCAGCGAAACGATAACCGTCTTGTTCATAGCAACATCCCCCACTGGTGTTTTAAACTGATGAAAAATAAAAAATGAACAGCCGCCGACCAACGCCTACTGCGGTCGGCGAGGCTGGTGGTTGCCTAGCAACCCCCAACCATGCCTGGCAAATTCTGCAGCGAGCTGGGCAATGCGGGAGCGCCGCCCGATGCTCCGCCGGCCTGAGGCGCGGCTCCTGCGGCTCCGACCGAGACCGAGCCGCTTGCGAGCTGGCTCTTGATGCCCATCAGCTGATACGCTTCGACGGCCGCGATGAGCACGAGCGCGCCGAGCACGATTGCGATAACGACGTTTTGGTTCATATTAGCACCCTCCTACCATTCCTGGAACTGCGTTGAGCGCGGAGGTGTCTCCGCCTGCGATTTTCAATGCCATGCCGACCATGTCCTTGGGGAACCAGAGCGTCTTCCACTTCAGGTCTTCGCGCAGGACTTCTGCGTCGGTCATCTTGGTGTTCTTCATCAGCCAGAGCGTCAATGCCTGGATTGCGGGGTTGTGCGAGCAGCCGCACGTGAGCTCGCCGGTCTTCGTGATGCCGACAGGGCCGACGCCGCAGCAGTATTCGCAGCTGATGCCGACCGGCTTGGTTGCCAAGCCGAGGTAGCGCTGCCACACGGTCGGGTCGTTCTTCTGGATGTCCGGCTTGAGCTGGTAGTATAATTTCTGCAGCATTTGCAATGCCTGGACGGGATTGTCATAGCTGACGCCGAGCTGCGCGCCGTACTCGGGCGTGCCGGTCGGGATGAGCTTGTTGATGGCGTCTTGCGCGTCCTTGATGCCGCTGACCGGAAGCACGGCCGTGACTGCCTGAGCGGTGTTCTGGATGCCTGCGAGGTCGACCGAGCCCAGGTCTGCGCCGCCGCCGACAAGGGTTGCCTTGTTCGCGATTGCGGAGAAGACGCTGCTGCTGTGGCCGCCGTTCAGCATAACCGAAAGCTGGCTGATCTGCATCATGTTAAACAGGATAAGAACAGTGACGATTGCGATGGCGCCGAGAATCATCGGCTGCTGGAGCGATTCCTCGTTTTTTTGAGTTTGTGTCATACCAATCCCCCTGAATATGCGATTTTGGCTTTGTTTAAAAGCTTTATCATTCAGTTAGTTTACAACCAGTGTAATGCTTCTTCTATTTAAGCTTTGCGGAGACCGCGCGCCAGACAAGCCAGGCGATGAGCACCAGGATGATGATGCCCGCCAGGTTGGCGATGCTGGAGGTCAGCCGCGAGGCGATGAGCACGTCATTGAGGTGATACAGCCCGTCCGTGGTCCAGGAGAAGCGCTCGATGAAGAATTTCTCGATCTCCTGCGTGCCGCGGGTCGCGAGGATGAGCGCGCCGAGCGCGATGAAGATGAGTCCGCCGACCAGGTTATAGATGTGCGTACGGATGGTCTTGCCGAAGATGCCGATTTCGATGCTGCCGCGCTCTGCCCAGCGGGCGAAGTCGTACTTGTCGGACAGGAATGCGACGATCAGGAGCGGCACCGCAACTCCCGCGGCGTACGCGGCGAGCATGAGTGCGGACAGGAACACCGTGCCGGTGTTTGCCGCGAGGACGAGGATGCCGGACAGGATGGGGCCGACGCAGGGCGTCCAGCCGAGCGCGAAAAAGAATCCCAGGACCGACATGCTCCAGACGGTTTTCTTCTTTTTGGCGTCGACGCGGAAGCTGAGGAACGTGAATCCTTTGTTGAACAGAAGCATCAACCCGAAGACGATAAGCAGCGCGCCGGAGACGGTCGCGAACTCGCGCTTGAGCTCATTGAAGAACGTGCCGATGTATCCCGCGGCAATGCCCATCGCGATGAACGCGGCAGCCATGCCGAGCGCGAACGACGCGGTGAGGAGCACGGCGCGCTTGCGCTCGCGGAACAGGAACGCGAAGAACGCGGGAAAGACCGCGAAGCCGCAGGGCGAGACAAAGCCGATGATGCCGGCGAGGAACGCGAGCAGGAAGTTGACATTCAGGGCAAGCCCGGTCTGGTAGTTCTGGAGCTGCTGCACGCCGGGCGGCAGGGTGAGCTCTGCGGCGACTGCAGGGATCAGTAAAAGCAAGACTGCCGCGATGATGAGATAACGCATGAAACGATTGAGCGCGGGGAATTATATAAATCTTTACATTGGCTGTAACAAAAGCATAAAGTATTTATAGAATGCGTGCTTTATCCATCACATGAAAAGCACCGTCTCTGCGTTCGACGAAATGCTCAGCCCGCTCGAAGCGGATATTCTCAACGTCATCTGGCCGGACCGCAAGATGCGCGTCCGCGACATTTATGACAAGCTGAAGAGCAGGCGCAAGCTCGCGCTCAGCTCGGTCGCGGTCTTATTGGACCGTTTGCACGACAAGAACATCGTCGGACGCAAGGTGGAGAACGGCCGCGGCGGCGTGCGCTATATCTATTACCCGCTGCAGGACCAGGCCGCGTTCGAGAAGTCGGTCGTCGAAAATGCCGTCAACAAGCTCATCAAGAACTTCGGCGGAACCGCCGTCAGCTACTTCAACGAGCGGTTCGCGCGGAGGAAGTAAGATGCTCTTCGAAGCAGTCGTGCAATTCTTCGCGCACCCGCTGCACGTGACCACGCTCATCGTTTCCTGGGCGCTTGCCCTGATTTCGTTCCTGTACTGGCGCGAGCACCCGAAAGCGCGCTTCCTGCACGTGCATTTGTTCTTTTTGCTGCTGCCGCTGCTTGATTTCGCGGTCGCGGTTCCGTGTAACATTCCTTTTGTCCAGGGCTTGCTGACGTTTTGCAGCGTCGTCATCACGCGCGCGGTCATCTTCCTGATTCCTGTCGCGCTCGCGCTGGCGGTCGTGCTGGGCTATGTCATTGCTCCGGCGCTGTACAAGAAGATGTACAACGCGAAGCCGTTGAAGGGAACGCGCTATCGCCAGCTTGCGCAGTACGCGGGTGTCGCGAATGCGCGCTTCTTCCTGCTGGACACGGCAAAGCCGCTCGCGTTCTCGTTTGGCCGCGATGTCCTGATGAGCGTCGGCATGTTTGAGGTCTTGAAGCAGAAAGAGCAGGACGCTGTTTTGTTCCACGAGCTCGGCCACGTCAAGCAGCAGTCGTCGGTTTCCAAGTTCTCGCTCTGGCTTGCGCGCCTGTTTTCGCCGCTCGCATACTTTTCTTCCGTAAGCGCGGCGATTTCCGCAGAAGAGAAGTCAGCGGACGCGTTTGCGGCGCAGCTGCAGGGCACGATGAAGCACGTGCAGGCCGCGAAGCAGGCGATGCGCGCGTTTGCGCGCCTGTAAACTTTATATAGTACGCTCCTTCTCATTCTCGCGATGGAAAAAGAGCTTGAATCCCAGATTCGCAAGTGGGCATTGCAGAATGCGTTCCGCTACGAAGGAAAGGCGAATCCGGGAACGGTTATTGGAAAGTTATTGGCTGAGAAGCCTGAGCTGCGCGACCAGCTGAAGACGCTCGCAAAGGAAGTTTCTACGATTGTTGCCGCCGTGAACGGCATGACTCCTGATGACCAGAAGAAAGAGCTCGAAGAGACCGCTCCTGAATTGCTGATTGTGAAGCACGAGAAGCAGGAGCACGTGCTGAAAGAGCTTCCGAACGCCGTGCAGGGCAAGGTCGTGATGCGCATGGCGCCGTCGCCTTCCGGTCCGCTGCACATCGGCCACGCGTTCGTGACCAATCTTAATTCAGAATACTGCCGCAAGTATGACGGCGCGATGATACTGCGCATCGAGGACACGAATCCCGAGAACATTTACGCCCCCGCATACAAGATGCTTGAGGAAGACGCGCAGTGGCTGACCAAGAACAATGTCAAGAAGGTTATTGTTCAGTCTGACCGGCTGCACACGTATTATGATTATGCGGAAAAGCTGGTCGGGATGGGCAAGGCGTACATTTGCACGTGCAATCCTGACATTTTCCGCGAATTGATGCAACGCAAGACTGCATGCCCGTGCCGCGAACTGCCGCTCAAAGAGCACCAGTCGCGCTGGGACAAGATGTTCAATGGCTTCGAGCCAGGACAGGCAGTAATGCGCATCAAGACTGATGTCGCTGACCCGAATCCTGCGATGCGCGACTGGCCGGCGATGCGCATCAACCATCACACGCACCCGAAGACCGGAACGACTGAGAAAGTCTGGCCGCTCATGAACTTTTCTGTCGCGATTGACGACCACGAACTGGGCGTCACGCACACCATCAGAGGTAAAGATCACAAGGACAACGAGAAGCGGCAACGACACATCTTTGACGCGATGGGCTGGAAGACGCCCACGCACTTGTATGTCGGCAGGATTAACTTTGAGGATTTTGAAGTCAGCACCACGCAGACGCGTTTGGCGATCGAGCAGGGCAAGTATTCTGGCTGGGATGATATCCGGTTGCCGTTCCTGCTTGCGCTTCGCCGCCGCGGCTACCAGCCCGAGACGTTCATCCAGTGGGCGTTGGATATGGGCTTGGGCGAGAACGACAAGACCGTGTCACGCGAGGAATTTTTCAAGTCTATTGACGCGCACAATCGCAAACTGCTCGAACCGATCGCGAACAGGTACTTTTTCATCTGCAATCCGGTCGAAGTGCGCGTGATTGGCGCGCCGAAGCAGACCGTCGAGCTGGAACTGCACCCCGACCATCACGATCGCGGCAAGCGAAAGCTTGAAGTTGGAGAAACATTCTATTTCGCTAAGGACGACGTTGAAGCAATCAAAGACGGCATGGTGAATCGCCTGATGGAGTGCGGCAACTTTGTCAAGACAGGAAACGATTTCACGTTCCATTCGCGCGAAGTCGAGAAGTTCCGCGAGAAGCCTGGCGGAAGAATCATGCACTGGCTGCCCATCTCGGATGAGTTGGTGAAAGTCGAAGTGCTGATGCCGGACAATTCCAAGAGATTGGGCTTCGGCGAGCCTGCGATGAAGCAGTTGAAGGAAGGCGACATGGTGCAGCTCGAGCGCTTCGGCTTTGTCCGCCTTGACGCGAAGCGCGGCGACAAGCTGAGCTTCTGGTTTACGCATAAGTAATCTTTATATACTCAGCGAACACTTATTCTCGTCATGAGCATCGTTGTGAAAGCGAAAATCAAGGAGATTGCGGGCACGTTCAACGTGTCCGGAGACTTCGCGGACGCGTTGGCAAAGAAGGTCGAGCAGATGGTCAAGGACGCGATTGACCGCGCGAAGTCGAACAATCGAAGAACGGTAATGCCGAAGGATATCTAGAGCTTCTTTTCCGCTTTCCTGACTTTTTCCTTGATCTTGTCGATGACTTTCTTGATTTTGGCGAGCTGCTTCTTCGGGTGCTTCTTGTTTTTCGCCAAACTCTTGTGGATGCGCTCGATTTTGTTCAAAGATTGGCGAATCGCGCCCAATTGTTCGGCCTTGCTTTCGGTTTCGGTCGTGAGCGCGGTTTCTAAGAGCTTGACGCGTTCTGCGCGGGCTTCGTGGATCGTGAGATAGTGAGCGAGTCTTTCTTCGAGTTCGCGGATTTGCGCGCGGACGTCGCCGTGGAAGATGTCGTCCTTGGACTGGTGCTTGAGAATGCGCTGTTCTTTGTTGATGGCTTCGGTGATGGAGTGCTCGAGCTTCTGCATGTAGCCCTTCATCGAGTGCGTGCTGATTTTTTTCAGCCGTGAGAGTTCAATCTTGAGCTTTTTTCGTGCGTGCTGGCGTTCTTCCCAGTGCTGCGTGGCTCTGCCAAGGAAAGAAAGCATGGTCCTTGCGCTGCCGATGTCGTAGCCTCGCGCGCGACGCGAGGTGCTCATCGACGAGCCCGCTGGTGAGTCGCTGACATCTTTACTCATGGTCCAAAGCGTCTGCGTCTTGCGGGCGGCGGAGGCGGCGGCATTCCTGGCATCGGGCGCATGCCCTGCATGGGCTGCGGCATCGTGCGTTGCGGCATCATCGGCTGGCTGAACTGGCCTGCAGGATACGACGCAGGCGCAGGCGGCGCGATTTCCGACTCGCGGATGTTCACGCCCTTGCCGAGGTCTTCGCGCAAATCCTTGACGAGGTCAGCGACCGCGACAATGCCCTGCGCGATTTCCGAGTTTTGCTCGAGAATCTTGTTCATTTTCTCGGCGAGCGGCTTCATCTTGTCCTTGAAGCTCAGCCCGCCTTCTTCCATTTGCAACGCGGTCGTCGCTTCTTCGAAGATGCTGAGAAGCTTGTCGAGCTTGGTGTTCAATTCAACGAGCTGCACGCCCATTTTCTTGCTGGGCATGATCTCAAAGTCCTTGAGCTTTTGCAGTTCGCTCTTCAGATCCTGAATTTCGCGTTCAGGAAGAATTTCGTATTCGTCCCCCTCGTCCGAAGGAGAACTGGTCATCTTGTTAGCGTCTGGCATAGTATCACCACTTTTTGGAGTCGTACGACTTCCACCCTTAAGACGACAAAGAGCAGAATGGGTATATAAACATTTCGTCCGAGGGCGGTGGTTACTTCTTCACGCGCAGGTCAAACTGGGCAAATATTTCCTCGCAGGACGACATTGACGGCCGGTCGTCTGCAGGTAGCAGCGTGCGGTCGTAGTAGCGTGCGATGAGCTTGAGAAGGCCTGGCTGCTGCAGGTCAAGGTGCTCGCGGACAGAGGAATACGCGCGCCCGCCAAACTCGATTGCGCGGTCGATGTCCGGCCGGACCAAGGGGTCGTCGGCATTGTCGCAGAGGGCGGATTCCGGGTGATAATAGCGCTCGTCGTTGACCTGAACGGCGTCGATGCGGTTGTGGTTATGCGTGACCTGCACCTTGTGGCCGTTCTTGTCCAGCGCGAGACGGGTGCCGAGATGCGGGCAGACTGAATACGCAAACTGCGCATCATTGAAGCTGCCTTTGATGTCAAAAGTTCCTTTGCCCGGCTGAGAATCGTACGTGTGGAACTGCACCTGCAGCCCTGGCACGGGCTGCATTTGCGTGATCTCTTTCTTGACCAGCGCATCGAGCTGCACAAGCCCAGTCATGGAACTTACTCCATTCCGCCCATTCCGGGAGGCATTCCGCGTGCGGGTTTGCCGCCGGCGATGACGTCGTCGATGCGGAGAATCATCTGCGCGACTTCGGATGCCGAAGAGATGGCTTGCGTTTTGATCTTGAGGGGCTCGAGCACGCCTGCTGCCCAGGCGTCCATGACTTTGCCCTTGAAGACGTCCACGCCTGCCCACTTCTGCTTCTTGTCGTGCGCGGCTTTCAATTCGGTGAGAATGTCAATCGGGTCGATGCCGGAGTTCTCGGCGAGCGTGCGCGGGATTACTTCAATCGCGTCGGCGAACGCCAACACGGCAAGCTGTTCGCGGCCGGACAGCGAGTCTGCGTACTTGCGCAGGCCCTTGGCGACTTCGATTTCAGGCGCTCCTGCGCCGGCAACGATCTTGCCGTTCTTCAGCGCGGCTGCGACGTCGCCGATGGCGTCGGTCATCGAGCGCTTCAGTTCGTCAACGACGTGATTCGTTCCGCCGCGGCACAGAATGGTGACCGACTTCGGGTTTTTGCAGTTCGTGACAAAGGTCATTTCCTCGTCGCCGAGCTTCTTCTCGGCAACGTGGCCTGCCTTGCCCAGTTCTTTTGCGGACAATGAGTCCAGGTTCGTGATGATGATCGCGCCGGTTGCGCGCGCCAATGCTTCCATGTCGCTCTTCTTCACGCGTCGCGCGGCATAGACGCCTTTTTGCGCGAGGAAGTGCTGCGCGAGGTCGTCGATGCCCTTCTGGCAGAACACGACGTTCGCGCCCGAAGCGACGATCTTGTCGACCATGTCGCGTATCATCTTTTCTTCCTGCTCGATGAATTCCTGCATCTGCAGCGGATTGGTGATTTGGATCTTGGCGTCGATTTCCGTATCTTTGATTTCGATAGCAGAATCAATCAGCGCGATCTTCGCGTCGTGGACGTCGTGCGGCATGCCCGGGTGCACGGCTTCTTTCTCGAGCACGATGCCTTCGATCAATTCAGTATCTTCAACAGCGCCGCCAACGCGCTTTTCGAGCTTGATGTTCTCCTTGTCGAACACGGCCTTGCCGTCCTGCTCGTCCATGACGCGCTTGACTGCCTTGACCGAGATGTCCGCGAGCTTTTCTTTCGCGATTTCGGCGTTCTTGCCCGTGACTGCGGTCATCGCGATCTTGCGGAGCAAGCCGTCGTCCTTCGACGTGATATTCTCTGCGATGCCGTTCAGGATTTCCATTGCTTTTTCTTCGGCCATGCGGTAGCCGCGCGCGACCATGGTCGGGTGGACTTGCTGGTCCAGGAGCGTTTCCGCCTGCTTGAGCAGTTCGCCGGCAATCACGACCGCGGTCGTGGTGCCGTCGCCGACTTCGGCTTCCTGCGTCTTGGCGACTTCGACAATCATCTTGGCCGCAGGGTGCTCGATCTGCATTTCTTCGAGAATCGTGACGCCGTCGTTCGTGACCGTGATGTCGCCCAGGGAGTCGACAATCATCTTGTCCATTCCTTTCGGGCCCAGAGTCGTGCGGACGGTTTCGGCGACCAGCTTGGCTGCCATGATGTTGTTGCGCTGGGCGTTCTTGCCCGTGGTGCGCTGCGTGCCTTCCGGCAAGATGAAGATCGGCTGGATTTGGTTATTGTTACTCATGAAACTCACCCCACTATGAAGGAAAATCCTTGACGGCGCTTTATAAAGATTATGAACGTTCAGCCGCTATGTCACAACCTTAATAAAAAGCGCGATTCCACCGATGCGCATGAGTGAAGCACAACGCGTGAAGACCCTGGCAATGCGCTCGCTGTACAAGGAGTTCGACGACGCGCTGGTTTCTTATCTCAGGACGCAGGCTGCCGCGCAGGGTCCTGCGGATGACGCGGTGTTCGGACTCGCGAAGAAAGTGATGCTCGCCATCGACCGCCTGCCGCAGTCGCTGCACGCGCAGTTCGAGCGCAGGCGCGACGTCGCGGAATCGTTCGTGACCGTGTACGGACCGCTCAAACCGATGGCTCCCGCATCGCCCGAGACCGTGCGCCGCTTCTACGAACAAGTGTGCAGTGTCGGGGCATACGCTCCTGTTTGATGGTGTTCTCATGGATTTGACGTTTACGTATCTTCGAGACCACGACCGCGACGAGCCGTTCTTCAAGGCGGCGATGCGCGGCCTGGAATGGCACATCGAGAATCCCGACAAAGGTTCGGAGTTCGATCAGGTCGTGCAGCGGCTGGGAAACATGCCCACGCGCTGGAAAGCCGTGCGCCTGCTCGCGCAAGGCTATGACGCGCTGTTCAGCCTGGACGGCGCGACCGTGGCGAATTTCCTCGCGCTCAAGCACCGCACCGAGCACAAGCCGACGAGCGTGTTCCGCGTCTACACCGACGAGAAATACCGCGGCAATGGCATCGGCGCGCAGGCCGTGCAGCGGTTGATGCACGACTGCTTCGCGCAGGGCCACCCGTCGTTGCGCGTGGGCGAAGGCAAGAGCGCAGGCGTCATCGCAGTCCTGACACAGCTCAAGACTGCGTATCAGGGACCGTACACGATTGACGTCACGCCCGACACGGGCTGGATCAAGCGGTTGTAACGCCGCTAGATTTTTATAACCGCGCGACACTGTTCTCGGAATGATTATCACGATTTCTGGCACGCCGGGCTCGGGCAAGAGCACGATCGCGAAGCTGCTCGCGCAAACGCTCGGCTTCCGGCATTATTCTGCGGGCGACTTTATGCGGCAGATGGCGACCGAGCGCAAGACCACGCTCGCGAAGCTCACGCAGGAGGCGCTGAAAGACCATTCGATCGACGAGGAGATCGACCGCAGGACGCAGGAGCTGGGCGTGTTCGAGGACGATTTTGTCATCGATTCGCGCTTGGGCTGGAAGTTTATCCCGCGCGCGATCAAGATTTTGCTCACGATTTCACCTGATGTTGCCGCGAAACGCATTTTCGCGAATCACAGACCTGACGAGAAGGAGAACACCACGCTCGCGAAGACCAAAAAGAATATCGCGACGCGCTTGGCCGCGGAAATCGAGCGCTACAAGACCCTGTACGGCGCGGATTACACGGACAAGAAGCACCACGACCTCGTCATCGACACCACGGACTTGACGGCGGAGCGCGTCGTGGACACAATCGTGGATTTCATGAAGAAGAAGGGAAAGCAACGCCGACCCTAGGTCGACGAGCTTTGTTGCTGCAGCAACGAAAGCTTTAAGAATAATCACGATGGGAGTTCTCGTATGCCTATCAAACTCAACGACTTTATCGAGATTGAATATACCGGCAGGATCAAGGACGGCAACATCATCTTCGACACGACGGACGAAGCCGTCGCCAAGGCGAATGACTTGCCCAAGGCGATGTACGGTCCGGTCGTCGTCGTTGTCGGCCAGGGCCAACTGCTGAAGGGCTTGGAAGAGAAGCTGGTCGGCAAGGAGCCGGGCAAGTACACGATTGACGTTCCCACGGAGCAGGCGTTTGGCAAGAAGAATGCCAAGCTCATCCAGATGATTCCGACGAAGAAGTTCCACGAGCAGAAAATCCAGCCGGTTCCCGGACTGCAGTTGAACATCGACGGAATGGTGTGCACGGTCCGCCAGGTCACGGGCGGCCGCGCGATGGTTGACTTCAACCACCCGCTCTCAGGCAAGGACGTTGTCTACGAAATCAAAATCATCAAGCAGGTCACGGACAAGAAAGAGCAGCTCAAGGCCGTGTTCGCGATGCTGCTGAACATCAACGACCCGACCATCACAATCGAAGGAACCAAGGCGAAGATTTCCTTGAAGCAGCAGCTGCCCGAGCAGATCGTTCCCGAGCTCCAGAAGAAAATCAAGGAACTCACCGCGCTTGACGCGGAGATTACGCTGCCGCCGAAGAAGGAAGGCGAAAAGGACGAGCACGCAGGCCACAATCACGGCCCGGGCGAGCACGCGCACGAGAAGAAAGTATAGTTTTCCGACAGAATTCTCCAGCACAATAATACTTATATAGTTCTTTCGACGATGAAGCAGTCACAGGGAAAAGGGTGACACCACATGGACTTTGCACGACCGAATGCTCCGACGAACGATCCTAAGCTGATGCAGCGCAGGCCGCAGACGCAGCACAGCGCTG
>Ga0334722_10006406_pt1 | contig 11657 bp, 4 predicted proteins | sample C3_bottom_MG_FD_207210 | JGI IMG/M metagenome (GOLD analysis project Ga0334722, IMG submission 207210) | Sediment microbial communities from Yellowstone Lake, YNP, Wyoming, USA - C3_bottom | ecosystem: Environmental > Aquatic > Freshwater > Lake > Sediment | place: USA: Wyoming | collected...
TGGAATCCATCTCGTGGATGGGTTGCTCGGCTACGGTGCAATGCCCGCGCCAATGACAATCGCTTCGTTTGGCCCGGAAACTCGACGGCCCCGATCGAGCGGCCTTTCGCCCCCCGTAAACACTTACTTGGACCGTAAGCGCAGCTGACCACGGTGGCGCGACGGCGCCAGCCGCGAACGATCGGTGGCAGGAAGAGCGGAAATGTGAAGCCGGGCTTCGGTTATCTCACCACGACGCGCACGATCTGCGCGCCCTCGAAGGTGTTCGTCTTCGCGCGGTGCGGATAGATCACGATGTCGTAGGTGCCCGGCGACAGGCTGTCGACGGTCAGGCTGTACGCCGAACCCTCAAACGTCTCGCCGAACATCGCGCCCACGTCGGGCCGACGGTCGCTACTGGCGGCGACGCCTAAGAAGATCGGCCTTTGACCCGGCTCAGGGCGACCCTGAGACTCTCGAAGGGTCGGATCCGCTGCGCCCACCGGATACGCCCACACATGGACCGTGTCGACGCCGGTCCCTTTCGTCGCGGCCAGGTCGATCGCCCAGCCGGCCAACGCGAACGTCTGGTCCAAGATCTCGCCCGATCGCGGCGTGTCGATCACGGCCCGCATCGGCGGCCCGACGACGACGCGCACGCGCACCGGGTCGGCGTCCGGAGACTCAAACGCGAGGTCATACTTGCCGAGGAAGCCCGCCGCCGGCTGCCAGTAGAAGACGCCCGCCTTGGCGTCGAGCGACGACCCGAGCGGCAGCGCGCTTCGACCCCTCGCGACGATCTGCTCACCCGTGTACCGATCGCTCGTCGGCGGCAGCTGGACCTCGATGCGGCCGTCCTGCGAGACCTCCACCACGTGGGTGCCGTCGGAGGACCTCGCCACATTCTGCCAGCCGCCGCCCACGTGGCGGACGGAGACCGCGCCAGAAACCCGAGATGTGTTGGTGTCCTGCACTTGATCGCCGGGGCTTAAGCCCCGGCCTACATCAATTCGAGAGGCTACGCCTTTGGGATCGGACCGGACTGTCGATTGCGATGCTGATGTAGGCCGGGTCTTCTGACCCAGCGTTTCGCTAATGCCTGGGGCCTCCCGCGCTGATGTAGGCCGGGTCTTCCCTTCGACTACGCTCAGGACAGGCAGACCCGGCTGACGTGCATCCTCGGATCTTGAGGTAGGCCGCGTCTGCCGCGTTTGGGAAGAATCCGTACCGTCCGCCGAAGCTGCCGAAGGCAGCAAAGGCGGAAGACCCGGCGTGTCGCCCGCCGGGACCGCATCCCCCGCGCCGGCATTCAGCACGGTGAAGAATCGGCTGCCTATCCCATCGCCCCGGCCGCAACTGTCATACACGAGCCACCCGATCTGGTGCGTCCCGTTCGTGAGCGTCGCCGTATCGAAATAGGACGCCCCGCCCGAGTTGTTGCCGTTCGAGAAGCCTGAGAACGACGCTGCGATGTCGGTGCGCAAGTCACCGTAGTTGACGGTGTGGGCCGGGCCCGAATCGATGTGCATCGTCACCAAGCCGTTGGTGATCGTGCACGCGCCGGCGGCCACCGCCGCGCCCACTGTCCCCGCCGTCCCGGCCGAGCCCTCCGTTCCCGCCAACGCATTCGGCGTCAGCGCCCACCCGAAATTCCACCCCGCCCCCGCCATCGTCCCACCATACGACGGGGTATCAATCGCCCCAAACGGCTTCGTCGCGTGGGCGTTGTCCACGGCAATCGTCTTGCTGCCCAGCAACGCGCTGTGACCGTCCACGTCAAACGCGTAGGCGTAGAGCGTGTAGGGGCCGTTCCCCTGTCCCTGCAGTCCCCACGACAGCAGCAGGTAGCCCCAGCCCGCGCGGTTCGCCACCGGGACCGCGGGATTCAAGGCTTCCACATCCGTGCGCGATCCCGACACGAAGTACGGCTTCGCAATGAACACCTTGCCCGTCGCCGGATACGCGGGGTCGGACGTGTACGCATGCGTCGGGTCCTCGCCCACCACGAGGTCTCGCCAGATCTCCACGCGATCAATGCCCACATCATCGAGCGCCCAGCCCGTCACCGCGAACGACCCTTGCAGGCCGGTCGCCTGGTCGGCTGGCGTGTCGAACGCCCCAAACGGCGCACCCGACGCGCCCGGTGGCGTTACCGTCAATGTGACCGGAATCGAGAGCGGCGCGTTGGCCGCCGTCGCGGACGTGATTGAGACCGTGCCCGCGAGCGACGTGCTCGCGCCAATCACATCGTTCGGATTCGCGAGGGCCACCGTGAACTGCCCTGGCCCGACGCCCGACCCGCCCGTGATGCTCAGCCACGTTTGCGTCGTCGTCGCCGTCCACGCACTCGGCGCGCCGGCGAAGGCGACCGTCACCGTCTGGGCCGCGGTCTGCGACGACAACGCAATCGAGCCGGCGGCCTTCACGGCGCCGACGCGAACTGGCGACGGACTCGCGCTGGCGGGGCCATAGACGCCTAGTGTCGCCGCCGAGGACGCCGTCGACGTTACGACGTTCGTGAACAGCGCGCGGAACCGCTTGCCGTGATCCGCCACCGCCGCCGTCATGCTGTAGGTGGGGTTCGTCGCGCCGCTAATGTCGCTCCACGTGGCGCCGCTGTTCGCACTCACCTGCCACTGCACCGTCGGCGCCGGGATCCCGCTCGCCGCCGTCGTGAAACTGGCGGTCGCCCCCGATGTCACCGTCACGCTCGTGGGGGCCGTCGTCACATCCGGCGCCACATACACGGTTAGCGCCGCGGCGCTGCTGGTCGCTGAACCCAAACTGTTGGTAAAAACCGCGCGGTAGCGCCTGCCCTGATCGGCCAGCGCCACCGTGAATGCGTACGTCGGGGACGTGGCCCCGCTGACGTCGTTCCACGTCGAGCCGCCATCCGCGCTCAGTTGCCATTGCACCGTCGGCGCCGCCGTGCCCGATGCTCGGGCGGTGAAGCTGGCCGCACCACCCACCGCCACCCCCGCACTCGACGGCTGCGACCGGACCTTCGGAGCGACCGGGAGATCGAGCCGGTACACGCCGTCCCCCCAGGAACTGCCATATACCGTGCCTCCATCATCGGAAATCGCCATGGTCTCAGGATTGGCGACCCTCATGTCCGGGCCGACGATGCCGGCGCTGACCTTGACCCATGTCCCCCCGGCGTCGACCGAGCGATAGGCCCCGGCCCAGATGGTTGACGGGTTCATCGGGTCGAACATCAGCGCCTTGATGAACGCGTCTGGCGGTAGACCCGCGCTGGACGAGATCCAGGAGGCGCCGCCGTCGACGCTCTTGAAGACGGCGGCACCGGCGGTCCCCACGAACACCGTCTGAGGGGAGGACGGATCGATCGCGATGGAGCGGATGGCGAGGGAGGAAATGCCGTTGGTGATCGAGACCCAGGTCCGCCCCCCGTTCTCCGTCTTGAAGAGGCCTGGAGCGCCCGTCCCGGCGTAGACGATGTCGGGGTTCCGGGGATGCACGGCAAGCGCCAGGAAGCTACGTAAGCCGAGGCCCTCGCCAGCGGTGACCTCCCACGTCGTTCCGCCATCAGTCGAACGATGAAGCGTCTTGAGCGTCGGGTAGTCGCAAATCTGGGAAGGCGCAACGAATGGCCAACATTGCGCCATTGCCAGACCCGCGTAGACAACTCGAGCATCCGACGGTGCATAGGCAATCGACACGAACCCCTGCAAGACGGCACTCGGATTCGGGGATGGTACGCCACCCGGGGTCAGGGTGTTCGAGTAGTTCAACACCCGGATCCACCCTCGGCCGCCCTCGACGCTCTTCCAGATCGAGCCGGTCCCCGCATCCGACACCAGCACGTCTCGCCCATTGGACGGCGAGACGGCTACGGCGGCCATGCCGGAGGGAAAGTTCGAGGCCACGTCATTGAGGCCCTGCCAGTCGCTCCCCCCGTTCGTTGACTTGAACACACCGCCCGCCGCCACCGCATAGACAATGGCTGGGTCTCCCGGATCGACCGCCATGCTATTGATCATCGCGCCGGTGTAACCCCTGCTGGCATTGGCCCACGTCATCCCGCCGTCTGTACTGAGGAGATTCCCCCCGAGGTACAAGTTGGCGTAGACACGCATCGGGTCGCGACGATCCGCTTCCAGATCGACCGGGGTGCCTGACTTCGCGCCGGGCGGTCCCCAGAATGGAAGCTGGTCGGAGCCCGGATAGACATAACGGTTCCAGGTGCGCGCCCCGTCGTCGCTGCGGAAGAAACAACGGGCAGTGGCGGCATAGACAACCTGCGGCGACACGGGCGAAATCTCGACGACGGTGAAGGGCATGGTGCTAGCCATCGACGGAGATATGGGGTCCTCCAGGGTGCGCGTCCAGGTCTCACCGCCGTTATTCGTGAGATACACGCCCGAGCCGATCCCGTCCCCACCGCCGGTCCCAGCCACGAGAATGTCCGGGTTGGTCGGATGCATGAACAACGACGAGACGTAAAGGTTGACGAGCCCGTTTGCCTTATTGAGGACCCTCCAGGTCTCTCCGCCGTCGGTACTCTTCAGAATCCCAACGCCACCGAAGTCGTTTGTGGCCGCGTTGGAGTTCGCGGCCATGCGATCGAAGATCCCGGTGGATACGTAGAGAATCTTCGTATTGCGGGGATCGATCCAGACGTACCGCGCGAGGTTCTCGCCGGCCCAGATCTGGGTCCAATGTTCTCCCCCGTCGGTCGTCTTGTACACCATGCCTTTCGCGAGATCGGCTCCGTTGTATGTGAGAGGGACCCCGTTGTTCCACACAAGGGGAGAAAGTTCCCCGGCGGCATAGACGATGTCCGAGTTGGTCGGATCGACCGTGAATCCTCTGAAACTGGTGCCGAAGCCGGTCGTCACTCCATTCGACTTCCGCACCCAGGTGCGTCCCCCGTCGGTGGACTTGAAGATGCCCATCCAGTTCTGCGTGCCCGCCCAGACGACGTTGTTGTTGTTAGGGTCGATCGTTGCAGCGAACACTCCGTTGACGTCGAAGCCGGTGTTCGAAGGGGTCCACGTTCGCCCGCCGTCGACACTGATGTTCAGCCCGCTGTTGATGTCGGTCACGAACATGTAGTCGGGGTTGTCCGGCCGGGACCGGATGTCGTAGCCGATCCCGCCGATTGGGCCACCGGTCCGAACCCAGACGGGGGCGGAATCGGCCGCTGCCTGCGGCGCCTTGCTCTGGCCGGCGTCGGCGCGCGCCGCCGTCTGCGGAACGGCCTTCGACACCTTGAGTTGTGAGTTTGTTGCCGCAGGCGTGACCGTCGACGGGTTGGTCTGCGGCACCTTGCTCTGCGAATTGTCGGCGTTCGCCACGTTCTGCTGCGCGGCAGAGGCGAACACGACACATAGCCCGGCCAGCGCGATCGTCAGTCCGACGCGCATCGTTCGTGAGAGCATGGTGCCTTCCAGGGGGCCAACGGATTCCGCAGGCTCGGGCGACGGCTGATTCTACACCCGACGAACCATCACCTTCTTCGAAGCCATCTCGATGTCCGGAGTGTTCCACTGCTTGGCGTCACTCAGGCTCTTGAACGCTCGGCGGAAGATGACAGTCGCCTTGACGGCCACATCGCCGGCGCCCGGCGGCAGCAGAAACGAGTAGTGCGTCACATCGGTGGCCAGCGCGGCGAGGCGAGTGTCGGCTTGAAGGATGGTGGGCCTCCAGTAGGCGATGGTCGGCACGACACCCGTCCATCGATCCTTGAGGATCTTCGCGTAGCCTTTTCCTGGCCGGCCCGCATAGTCGTCGGGCGCCGATCCCACACCACCCCACTCCGGAATCACCTGCGATCCGGCAGATGTCAGGGGCCGACCCTGTGCATCAACTGCACTGACGGCCAGCAGCATGTTCCGCGACGGATGATCCGTCGGCACATGATGTCCGGCGTTGGCATTGGTGAGACGGACGTCCACCTCGATGCGCGTCCCGCTGTTCTGCGCCCGTACGTCGAGCGTCACCGTGTTGCGTAACAGCTCGGCGTCGGCCGCGCCGGGCATCAGGTGACTGAAGATCGTGGCTGGATTGCGTTCGAGGCCGCCCTTGTCGGCGCGCACGAAGCGCGTCACCCCGCGCCTCGGCATGTGGCACTCCTGACAGGTTTTGCCCTTGACCGGATCGGCGTACGGGCTACGCCGCCATTCGCCGTACGAGTCATAGATCGACACGCCCCAGAATTGCGCCGAGTGGCAGGCCGCACACGCGTCACTCGATCGCTGAATCGGTGCGAATGTGTCGTCGCCCTTGACGTCGTCGAGCGGTCCGATGAAGAGCTGACGCTCAGGGCCTGGCCGGCGAAACACCATCGACAACACACCTGGCATGTTCTCAACAGGCACGCCACTGGTCGGAGCCAGCTTCACAGCAATCAGCTTGTGGCACACATCGCACGTGACGCCTTCGCGGCCAGCTCCCGACACGGCGTTTGGATTGATCGAATAGGACGGCGCGCCACCTGCCGCCGCGGGTGCATGGCATTCGGCGCAGTTACCCGGCGTGTCCAGGCCGTCGAGTGCGTAGCCTGGTCCGAAATCGGGTTTGGCGGGATCGGGCGGCAGCGTCATTCTGCCGTAGTCCTTGACCCACACGTACCGCGTATTCGGACTGCGGCGCGTCCCGCCGAGGTCGGTGCCGTTGTACACGGAGAGGAATCGCGGGTTCACCGCCGACGTGCCGTGGGCGTCGCGCGTCCATTCGTCGAACGGCAGCAGCAGCTCAGGACGCAGGCCATCAGCGTGGCAGTTCTCACAATTGAACTCATCGCCACTCCGCCGGGCGCTGACCCATCTGTAATCCGGATGGTCCTCCGACGTAAAACGCGCGAGGCGAATGATGACGTCGCGGTCGCCGGTAGCGGCAGCCACCGGGCCGGCAATGTAGTGGCCGGGCGAAAATGCCGTGAGTTCGACGCGTCTGTCCGGCGGGACGCCGGCGAGCGCGAAGCGGCCCTGCGCGTCGGTTCTGGTCTGGAAGGTGGTCGTGCGGATTCGGACCTGCGCGTCAGCCACCGGACCGAGATCCCCGACGACGGCTCCCGTCAGCGCAACGGAGGGCCGTCCGGGAGTAGCCACGGGCGGAGCCCCTGCGGTGCACGACGCCGAGAGCCCCGCTGTCGCGACCCACGCCAGCGCCCTCCAATGCATGACTCGAATCATCAAGACCCCGATCCGATGACCACGATGCCGGGACGCAACGGCCTACTGCTCCTTCATCCAGATGATCGATGTCGCCAGAGGCCGCGGCAGCCGAACGGGCGGAGTGCCGGGAGCCGGTGGGGGCAGAGCCGGGGCCGGTGGGCCCACGACGACGGGCGTCGGATTGCGATTGTAACGCGCGTAGTTGGGAACGGCCGTCAGCCGGCTTCCGTCGGCGAATGTGCCTCGAATCGTCAGCACCCCGTCGAGTAACTCCGGACTCCATTCCGCCGCGAGAGACGACGCTGGGGCCAGTGCCCCGCCGATGTCCTGATCGACCTTCTCGACGTTGTACAGCAGCGGACCGTACTGAAGCGCGACGCGGCCCTTGGTTGCGGCAACCCTGTCGCTGGCTTTCACGCGCTGCACCGCGAGCGGCAGCACGAATCCGACTACGTCGCCGGCCTTCCAGGCGCGAGTGATCACGGCGTATCCGTTTTCGATCAGGGGTTTGACGATCGACCCGTTCACCGAAATCGGTCCGATGCCGTTCGCGGCGGGCGTCCGCACGTACAGTTCGCTGACGCTGCGGTTCGGCACTCGAATCCTGAGGCTGAACCGCTTCGGGACCTTGGGATTGACCGTCAGCCGGACGTTGCCCTTCCAGGGATACTCGGTGGCCTGCACGATCTGCACGTCGGTGCCGGAGACGTCTTCGACCGTCACGGCGCTCCCGGCAAACAGGTTGACGTAGATGCTGTCGGGGCCCTTCGCGTACATCCACGTCGGCAGCATCAACAACGTCCGCGCGATGTTCCCGACGCAGCACGGGCACGTGTGCCACGACGCGCGCGGCACGTTCGAATCGAGCGGATTGTCGTAATAGAAGGTCCGGCCGTCGAGGTCGAGCGAGCCCAGCAGCGCGTTGTAGAGCGTCTCTTCGTACAGATCGGCGTACCTGGCGTCGGCGTACGCGAGATTCAGCTTCCACTGGAAGAAAATCTCGCCACAGCTCGAACACGACTCGCAATACGCGTTGTTGCGCAGCGAGTAGTCCGGCCCGAAACCCTCCGACGTCTCCCCACTGCCCACGCCGCCGGTGACGTAGTACTTCCGGTTCACGATGTTGTCCCAGATCGACAGGACCGCGCTCTGATAGTCCACGTCTTTCGTTTCGACCACGACGTCGGCCATGCCCGAGTACGTGTAGACCGCCCGCACCGCGTGCCCGACGGCTTCGTACTGCTGGACGACTGGCACATGGCTCTGGTCGTACTCGGTGCCGCCCTTCCGGCCGTCGAGCAGGAACTTGGCGAGCTGAATGTACCGGTCGCCTTTTCCTCCGCCCTCGAACTCGTTGACGAACCGGCCAAAGCGCACCAGCGCCTGTTCCATCTCCTGATGACCGTCGAACCATTCCTTCTTGGGAGCTGGACCGAGGTTGTCGCACCAGCAGTCAGCGAGCCTCTTGGCCGCGTTGTACAGCCGGGCATCCGCCCGGTTGGTCATCACGTAATGATTGATGGCCGATTCCAGGAAGTAGCCGGCGACGTAGCCTTCGTGATTGCCGCGTCCCTGCGCCGACCAGCGCTCCTTCCAGCGCTCGGGATTACGAAGCGTGAAGGCGGTCTGCAGGTAGCCATCCTTCTCCTGTGCAGCCAGGATCTTCGGGATCCAGTCCTCGAGCGTCGCGCGGAACTTCGCGTGCGCCGCGAGGATCTGCTTGTCGCCCTTCGGATCGACCATCAGCGCGATGCTCATCGCCTCGATCGTCTGGTGCACCCACGCGTTGGAGAACACGTAGCCTTTGTGCGCGCCGTGCGGCTTCCCGGCGAGGGCCTTGGCGGCCTCGACAAAGTTGTCAATGCCACCCGGCCCCAATTCCAGATCCGTCCTGTTGATTTGATCGATGCAGTGAGGGATCCAGCTGACCATCAACGCCGTGGCGGTTCGCGTCCAGAAGGGGCTGTCGATCCGATAGCGCTTGGTGTGGATGGGCTTCAGACTGGCGAGCACGGGCTCGGGCACGACCTTGACGTTGAGCGTCGAGGCGACCCGCGTCTCGCCGTTGGTCACCGAGAGCTTCAGCACATAGAGGCCAGGCGTTGAGAAGGTGGCGGTGGTCACCGGTGCGGCTGCGTCCGCGAACGTCACGGTTCCCGGACCGGACTCCTTGCTCCACGCTGCGGTTGGCGTGGGACCGGGGGGATCGGGCGGTGGCGGTGGCGGAGCACCCGGGGCGGGCCGCCTTGGCGGCACTCGGCGAGGTGGATCGCCATACCCTGCCCAGGCGTTCAGGTACGTCTTGCCGGGCAGCAGTGTGATGCGATCGACGCCGGCGATGGCCGTCAACGGAGCCGCCTCGAGTTCCGCCGCGCCTGCGACGTTCCCGATCATCGGCAGCGCCACTAGAGATACGGCGGCCGCCTTGCCTACCGTCGCCAGCATCTCGCGGCGAGTGATATCGGTGGACACGTGGTCGTCGTGCGGGGGGGCGTCGTGCGTGTCGCTCATCGCGGCCGTCTCCTCGTTGCTATTGAGCGGGCACGGCATGCGTGCCCCTACGGGATTCCTACCGACTACCGTCTACTGTCTACCGTCTACTACAATCTCGCTTCCTCGGTCGCCGAAGCCTCCGGCGAAGGCGGCCCACTCCGTGCCGTTCCTTGCGGATTCTGACAGAAAACGGCTGGCCCGCGACATCGTTCTCAACGCGGTAGAATGGCGGCGATCCGAAAACCACTCCGGGAGTGGTTTTCTGGGAATGCTTGCTGCCGAAAACCACTCCGGGAGTGGTTTTGCCGACTGCCAAGGGACCGCCAGCGTGAACACACTGAATTACCGGGCCGTGGACGACGCCATCATCGCGGAGCTCCGGACCATCGTCGGAGACAGCCGAGTGCTCGTCGATGGCGATGTCGTGGAGCCTTACTCGCACGACGAAGTGGTGGGCCTGCGCGGACGGCCGGAAGCCGTGGTCCGCGCTGCCAGCGCCGAACAGGTGTCTTCCATCCTCAAGCTGGCTCAGCGAGCACGCATCCCGGTCACTCCTCGGGGCGCCGGGTACGGCCTGAGTGGTGGGGCCGTGCCCGTGGTGGGCGGCATCGTTCTTTCTCTGGAGAAGATGAATCGGATCCTCGAGATCGACAAGGCCAACCTCATGGTCACCGTCGAGCCCGGTGTGATCACGGGCGACATCCATCGGGCTGTCGAGGCAGAAGGACTCTTCTATCCGCCTGATCCCGCCAGTCTCGACTCCTGCACGATTGGCGGAAATGTCGCGGAAGGGGCCGGCGGTCCGCGTGCGGTGAAGTACGGTGTCACGAAGGACTACGTCTGCGGCCTCGAGGCTGTCTTGCCTTCAGGCGAGATCATCCAGGCGGGCGGCAAGCTCGTGAAAAACGTCACTGGCTACAACCTGATCCAGCTGCTGGTCGGCTCGGAGGGCACCCTGGCCATCGTGACGAAGATTATCCTGCGCCTGATTCCTTTGCCGAAGGTACAGGTCGACGTGCTCGTGCCATTCGGCAAGTTTCAGGACGCCGCCGACACCGTGTCCGACATCATCGCGCACCGCATCCTGCCGACGGCCATCGAGTTCATGGAGCGAGACAGCATTCTGGCTGTGGAGCGGCTGCTGAGGCGCGATGTGCCGTTCCACGACGCCGAAGCGCACCTGCTGATCCAGCTCGACGGCAATACGCAGGAGGCCGTCGACGCGGACTACGAGGTCGTCAGCGAGTTGTGTCTGGCGCACGGCGCGGAGGACGGCCTGGTGGCGCGGGATCGACCGATGCGCGAACGGCTCTGGGAGGCGCGGCGCAAGATCATCGAGTCGCTCCGCCACGAGAGCCCGATCAGCCACATGGAAGACGTCGTCGTGCCTCGTGCAGGGATCGCCGTCCTGCTCGGCGGCATCAAAGCGATCGCCCACCAGCATGCCGTCCGGATCGTCAGTTTCGGGCACGCGGGCGACGGCAACGTGCACGTCAACGTCCTCAAGGACGATCTGTCGTTCGACCGATGGGCCGAGGTCGTGCCGCTGGTCCAGGTCGAGATCTACAGGCTTGCGCTGTCGCTGGGCGGGACGCTCACCGGCGAGCACGGGATCGGCGCCACACGTCGCCGCTACCTGTCGATGGCGCTGGACGAGGCCCAAATCACGCTACAGCGCGGCATCCGCGACGTGTTCGATCCGAACCGGATTCTGAATCCGGGCAAGATCTTTCCGTAAGGGACGGCTTGCTCTTTGATCTGGCGCCGTCGCTTTCGCTCCGCGCCATCGGGTGAGGCCGCCTGAGCGAAGCGCCACCGGGCGGGATGCCCCCGCCCGGAACGCACTCCGTGATCAGCTTGAACAGGCCTCTATGCGGCGCGGGGCAGCGCGCCCTTCTTCGCCGACGCGGGAGCACCTTCCTCCTCGCGTCCGTGTCGAATCCTGGCCGCTCCGCCGCTGCCGTTGACCGTGGTCTCGAGCAGCACAACCAGATCCATTGTGGTTTCGGCCTGCGAGGAGAGTTCGACAGAGGCTGCGGCGTT
>Ga0334722_10006408_pt1 | contig 11653 bp, 10 predicted proteins | sample C3_bottom_MG_FD_207210 | JGI IMG/M metagenome (GOLD analysis project Ga0334722, IMG submission 207210) | Sediment microbial communities from Yellowstone Lake, YNP, Wyoming, USA - C3_bottom | ecosystem: Environmental > Aquatic > Freshwater > Lake > Sediment | place: USA: Wyoming | collected...
CTGATAGCGCAAATCGAATTGAAACGGCCGACTGATTGCATCTGCATTCATATCCAGTGTCATGGCGACAAAGATGGGATTGGAATCGGCTCTGACTTTCTCCCATGGAGCGACCTTGCCGATACCCTCGATCCTTTGCTCAGCCGAAAAGATTTAGCTGGGCGCGTCATGATCGTATTAGGCTCCTGCTACGCCAAGTACAACGACCTAAACTTCCCGCTTAGGATCAAGGACAACGAGTCCGCTACATCGCTTGCCATGCCGGAGCTGCTGCTTGTGTACGATGACGACGAAGTGCACCGCCGCGATGCCCTTATTAACTGGGCTCTGCTCTACTACGATCTATCGGAGATCGGCAGTTTTTCTCCCGACCGGATGATGCGCTCCATTGCTCGGATGAAGGCGGCTGGGTTGGGCGATCTGATAGCCTTCGCCTGGAATCGGGGCAAGCATAGTTACAAGGCTCTCTCCGTCGAAGCCTTCCCTCCCAGAAAACCGTAGAAACCAAAAGCTTCGTGACTGCCTCAACACTTATCACCGAGTCTCTTCCTTGACGTATAGATTCTGGTCAATAATCACGAGCGACTTCTGAAACCCTAATACTTCCCCTAATTCCTTCTCCGAAAAATGCGAATAGTGGTCCTGCATCTTTTCAGTTCTATGGCCAGTGAGGAATCTGATTTTGGAATCGCTAATGCCCTTCTCTCGCATCATGGTATTCATGAAGTGCCGCCATGAGTGGAAGGATATATTCCTCCCCGCCCTGTCGATGCCGAACGTATCGAGGGCCTTCCGGAATGCATCAGTCAGGACCTTGTCGGTTACGGGCTTTTCGCCAAGAGAGAACACATATTCCTTTGAGAGCCCGCCGAGACTATTCTCCAATTGCTCTTTGAATTGCGATGAGATTGGGATCTTCCGAACATCTCCAGTTTTAGTTCCTTTCAGCCCAATACCGCGCTCCCACGAACTGTCTACGAGCACGTAGCCGTCTTTGAGGCGATCCCATCGCAGGCCAACGATTTCTCCAAGACGCATTCCAGTCGAAGCTGCGAGAAGCGATGCAAGGTAGCCAAGGATGTTGCCGTCCCAATACTTCTCATAGCCCTCGGGTGAGAGAAGATCGACAGCCTCTCGCTGTGTCAGGATGCCTTTCTCTCTGACGGTTTGGTCGAGGTGACGAACTTTGTCGGCAGGGTTTTCCGACAGAAGCCCGTGGCGAAAAGCCTCGCCAAGCATGAGCCGAATGGTAGAGAAAAAATGTTTGACCGTTATCGGCTTCAGCCCTTTTTCGCGGAGGCTGTAGAGCCATTCTTCTATCGCTTTGGGGCCGATCGAATGCAGCTTCATGGTACCGAAGGCGGGCACGAGATGGCGCTGGAGAATAGCCCTTTGCCCGTTCGCGTGAGAGAGCCCGATCTTCGCGCCGCCGAGTTCCCTCGCCTTGAGATAGGAACAGGTACCGGGAATGAACCAAGGCTTAGCGTATTCGGCAAAGGAGAGATCATCCCGCGATTTGGGTACTAGCTCGCCCTTCTTGAGGAGACTGTCACAGTAGAAATGCGCTTGAGATTTGGTCGAGCAGCCAGTGCTGTACTCTTTCCGCACTCCATCGACGTAGACACGGTAATAGATCACGACCGTGCCGCTAGGAAGCGTTTTCTTCTTGAGAGTATATGGAGCTTTGTACCGCATCAGTCGTCACCCACGACACGAAGGGTACAAAGGAAGTGGGGACACAACTGGGGATAGGAGCCCGCTTTCAGGAATGCGTCTAGATATGCAAAACGGCAATCCCCTTTCTGATAGGGAATTGCCGTTCTCGTTTTAGTCGGGCATCGCGGACTCGAACCGCGGACCCCGAGTCCCCCAGACTCGTACGCTAACCACCTGCGCTAATGCCCGATTGCTTTCTTGCGAAAAGCGAGCCGACATTATCACGCGGGCCTTCTACGGGTCAAGGCGCGTCCCCGAGGAAAAATCCGGATTACGGATGACTACATTTCGTTTAGTTCGCTTGCGCGAACTTGAATTACTAGGAATCCGTGTACAGACTTGCCTTGAGACAGGGCGGGCATGGATGTTGAACTCATCTCAAGGCAAGTCTGAATAGCGCCGCTTTTCGGCTGGGAAGGGGATGAGGTCGAGGCCGGCGGAAAGGCCGAAGGGGACCGAAATCGCGAAGGCGAACATGCCTATCCAGTCGTTCCAGCCGTCTCCGGACGAGGAAGGCTGGGTGAGGGTATAGGCACCGAGCCCCAAGGCGGCCGCGAAAAAGGTCGCGTCGACGACGAGGTTGACCGTCCTCCACAGGCGGATGCCTTCGGCATCCCCCTTGGCGACGGCCCCGAGGAGGAAGGCATTCGGCACTGTCCAGAGGGCGACGAGAAGATCGGAGGGCCCGTAGGCGATGCCCTGCGACAGGGATAGGCCGGAAACGGCCAGGGGGAGAACGATCTTCGTCGCGACGGGCACCACGAGGAGACCGGTCACGAGGCCTTCGTTGTTCGAAGGGCCGGTGACTGGGGGATCCTCGGCGGCGAGGGGCGCGAGGAGAGCCTGCACGAGGACGAGGACAAGGAGATATTTTTTGAGCTTCATGAATCCTCCGAGAAGGCCACGATAGCTCAGGGCCCGTCTCCCCGGTATCCCCCGGCGAGGCGACCTCCCGATCAGCGCCTCTTTTCGGCCGGGAAGGGTATGAGATCGATGCCGGCGGAGAGGCCGAAGGGGACCGAGATCGCGATCCCCAGGGCGCCGATCAGGTCGTTCCAGTTCTCGCCGCCGGAGGAGGGTTGGGCCAGGGTGTAGACGCCGAGCCCGAAGGTGACAGCGAAGACCGAGGCATCCACGACGAAGTTGACGGTTCGCCAGAGGCGGATGGATCCGGCATCGTTCTTCGCGACAGCCACGAGAAGCAGGCTGTTGGGAACCGTCCAGACTCCGATGAGGGCACCGGCGGGCGCCAGGGAAAGGCCGCCCGCGATGGAGTTGACCGCCATGCCGAAGGGGGCCGCCGCCTTCAGGACGACCGGCGCGAGGAGAAAGGCGGTCGCGAAGGAAGCGGGGGCCTCGGAGTCCGAGGCCGGATCCTGAGCGATGAGGGGAAGGGTCGAGGCGAAAAGCAGAAGGAAGGCGGCGAGCCTGGACTTCATGGTACCTCCGATGCGTCAACGATAGCGCATCCCCGGATCATTTCAAAACCCCCTTCGATCTACGGTAAAATGCCGGTAAAGACGGGTCTCCCGGTCCTTTTCTCTTCTCCCTTTTGCGCTAGGATGGCCCCATGCGATCCTTCCCTTCGCTCGCCCCCTCCCGTCTCATCCCTACCTACTTTCCCTCCCTCGGGGAGAGGAACTTCCGCATCTTCTGGATCGGCCAGGCCTTTTCGCTCACCGGAACCTGGATGCAGAACGTCGGCCAGGCCTGGCTCGTCCTCGAGCTGACCGGCAGCCCGACGAAGCTCGGCGTGGTGAGCGCCATGCAGTTCCTGCCCATGATGCTGCTCTCGCTCTTCGCCGGCCCCTTCATCGACCGCTTCCCGAAGCGGCGCATCATCCTGATCACCCAGACCGTTCTCATGTTCCTCGCCCTCGCCCTGGCCACCTTGACCGCGACGGGTCTCATCAGCTATCCCATCATCCTCGTGATGGCTTTCCTCCTCGGTCTGGTCAATCTCGTGGACAATCCGACCCGGCAGGCCTTCATCATCGAGCTTTCGGGCCGCGAGCACCTCATGAACGCGGTGTCGCTCAACTCGGCGGCCTTCAACCTGGCCAGGATCGTGGGACCGGCCGTGGCGGGGCTCCTCATGGAGGCCATCGGCATCGCGCCCTGCTTCTACCTCAACGCCGCCTCCTTCCTCGCGGTGATCGGGGCCCTCCTCCTCGTCGACGCCGGCAAGTCGGCCCGGGGGCCGGCGATTTCATCCTTCAAGGAAGTGCTCGCGAGTTCGCGCGAGGGGCTCTCCTACATCGCCGGGCGCCGCGAGATCATGCTCCCCCTCGTCCTCCTCTCCATCATCTCCACGCTCGTCATCAACTACAACGTCTTCGTGCCGACCTTCGCCAAGAGCGCCCTCGGACGCTCGGCCTCGGGTTACGGATTCCTCATGACGGCGATCGGCATAGGATCGGTCATCGCGGCCCTCTCGCTCGCGGCCCGCTCGAGGCGCGGCCCCAGCAGCCTGCGCCTTTACGGAGGCGCGGTCGCCCTCAGCCTCGCCATGGCTGCGACCGGACTTCAGAGAAGTTATGCGCTCTCGATAGGCCTGCTGGTGGTCGTGGGCTTCTCGACCATCTCGATGTCGGCCTCGGCCAACGCGCGGATCCAGCTTCTCGCCGACGATGCCCACCGCGGCCGCGTGATGAGCGTGTATTCCCTCGTCTTCGGCGGGGTGACGCCCATCGGCGCCCTCTACGCCGGGGCTCTCGTGGACAGGGCAGGGCCGGGAGTGGCGATGACCGTAAGCGGCATCGCCGGGCTGGCGGCCGCCCTCGTCCTCATCGTCCTCGCGCGGAGAAAGGCCGTGGCCGGTACCGGCGGGCCGGGAAGGGTCGTGCGGGCGCCCCCGGCTCAACCGCAGGCATAGGCCTCGTCCCCCGGCCTCGGATCGATTCCGGGCCTGGTCAGGGCGAAGTCGAACTTTACCGGATCCTCGGGGGCGTAGAGGCGGAAGGCCGCGGTGGCCCGCCGCGCCATGGCCAGGTCGGCCTTGGGGCGCGGGATGAAGCGGAGCCGCTCGGCGCAGACCCTCGCCATGTGCACGTCGAGGGGCACGACGAGCCTCGCCGGGCTCACCTCCTTCCAGCCGCCCGGATCCACCTCGTCCTCGCGCACCATCCAGCGGAGAAAGAGGAAGAGGCGCTTGCAGGCGGAGCCGCGACGCGGATCGGGGAGGAGTCCCTCGCGAAGGTCGGGCGCGAGACCGCGCAGGCTCGCGACGAAGGCCGAGGTCGCCTCGACCAGGTCTTCGCCTCCGGGATCGCCCTCGAGGAAGAGGGCTTCGAGGCCACCGGCCCGGGAGCGCGCGCGGCGGATCCCCTTCATCAGCGCGATCATGTCCTTCGGAAAGCAGAAGCGGTACTGGAAGCCGGCGTACTCCCTCTCGATGCCCCGCTCGCCGAGGATCTCGAGAGCCGAGGCCGGCCGAGGCCCCAGGGGCTCGAGAGCCCTGCGCACGGCCCTCATGATGAGATCAACCTGGCCGAAGGCGAGGACGGAGGCGACGAGGCCGGCGACCTCGCGGTCGGCGGCATCGGTGTAGGGCCGCACGAGGGCCAGGGGATCGCGGTCGAGGCGGGCGAGGCGGTTGCAGGATGCGTGGATGTCCTCGAGGAAGCGCGCGATGGCCGGATCGCGGCGAGGCCGCTCCGCGGCAGCCTTCACGGCGAGACGGCGGCCAGCTCGCGCGAGCGCCGGACGATCTCGGGATCCGCGGGCGAGAGGGCGGTGGCCTGCTTGAGGTAGAAGCGCGCCTTCTGCCAGTCCTGGCGCCGGTAGTAGATATCATACACCGCGAGGAGTGAGTCGACATTGTCGGCGTTCTCCACGAGGGAGGTCCTGAGGGCGGCGAGGGCGGCCTCCTCGTTCTTGGCGAGGAGGGACTGGAGGTAGTGGAGGTTCGAGCGCCCCGCCGTCGTGCCTCCGCTCGCGAGGAGAAGGCGGGGCAGGAGGTCCTCGGCCGCCTTGATGTTCGCGGTGCCGATGAGGGCGCGGAGGTAGGCCTCGGCGGCCGCCTCGGAGGCGGGGTTGGCCCGGTACCAGAGGGTGGCGTGATCGAGGGCGCGGTTCCAGTCGCCCGACCGCCTGAGCACGAGGGCGACGAGGCTTTCGGAGGCGAAGCCGGGGGCGGACCTGGCCCTCTCGACGTACTGGGCCGCCGAGACCCAGTCGAAGCGCGCCGCCGCGTCCTCGAGGAGGAGGAAGGAGGCGACGGCCCCGGCGTCCCTCCGGTCCGATCTCCGGGCCGGCGAGAGTCCCTGCGGCTCCGGCGCCTCGGGGGCGGTGAGCTCGTAGGCCCGTCTCGCGTCGGTCCTCGCCTCGTCGAGGAGGAGGCTGCGGTCCTCGCCGGCCGGGCCCGAGGTGGCGAAGAGGAGGCGGGCGGTCTGGACCAGGAATTCCGGATCGTCGGGAAAGAGACCGAGACCCTTGCGGGCCCAGCGCAGTGCGTCCTCCCGGCTCCGGAGCCCCTCCGCGCACTGGGACCGGAGCAGGATGAGAAGGCGACCGGTCGGATCGACAGTCGAGTAGGCGTCGAGCAGGGGAAGGGCCTGTTGCCAGAGCTTGGCCCTGACCAGGAGATGGGCCCGCATGATGATGAGAGTGGAGTCGAGGGCATCCTCCCTGAGCGCCTCGGAGACGAGGGGGGCGGCCTCGGCGAAGGAGGCGTTCTCGTAGAGGGCCATGGCCTTCACCTTGCGGAAATCGGAATCGTTCTGGATCTCCTCGGGCACCCGGGCGATCAGGGCGAGGGCCTCGGCGGGCAGACCGAGGGCCAGCTGCGAACGGGCGGCGCCGATGAAGGCCGGCCAGGCGTCGGTCGCGAGATCGATGGCCTTGAGGTAGCTCGCGAGGCCGTCCTTCCAGGCTTGCCGGCGTTCGGCATCCAGGCCGCGCACGAGGGCCGGAATCACCGAGGGAGGGCCGAGGAGTTCGAAGCGCTCGAGGGCGGCGAGGGCGAGCCGGGCCGTCTCGCGGGAGTCGGAACGGAAAAGGGCCAGGGAGGGCAGGATCTCGGCGAGGGGATCCCCGGCGCTCTCTTTGGGCAGGTCGGGAACGCGGCCGGAGAGGGCCTCGGACACGACCCGCGCCAGGGCTCCGGTCGGGATATCGCTCTGGTTCTGGAGGTCTTGGGGAACGAAGGAGGGCGAGCGAAGGGGGTAGATGATGGTGGCGACCCGGGCGGCGACCCAGGCGAGGAGTCGCGCCTCGGTCTTGTCCAGGGCGGCCACGCTCCCGAGGAGCTCGAAGGCGCGGCCGATGGAAGAGGGCGAGCCGAAGGCGATGGCCTCCTCGACGGCCCTTCGCTCGGCCTGGACCTTGCCCACCGTGCCTGTCGGCGCGGTCTGGATGCTCGTGCCCCCGGGTCCGCCGCCCTCGGTCTGGACGGCGGCGGGGGTGGCGGTCTGAGAGGCGGCGGGACCCGCATTGGCCGCGGCAGCCGACGAGGCGGCGGTCCCGGAGGGGGCTACGCCGCCCGCCGCCGCCCTAGCGGCGACGCCGCCCGAGGTGGCGCAGGCGGCGGCGACGGTCAGGAAGGCGCCGAACAAGGCAATGGCCGGAAGCCGCCCCCGGCGGGGGCGCTTCATGGACGGGTCACCCGCCTTCGTCCCTTGCCCCGCCGGGGCTTGAGGCTCCAGGCGACGAAGAGGGCGATGCCTCCGATGATGAGGAGGAGGGGCCACCACATCTTGACGAAGGTGCCCAGCCTCATAGTGACGACATGGAAGGAGAAGAGCGCGAAAAACAGGCTGAGGACGACGATGGCCACCGAGGGCACGAGGAAGCCGAGGCGGATCCTGCGCGAGGTCCAGAAACCGTAGGCCAGCCACGATATGCCCGCCGAGGTCATGAGGAGGGGCCAGCTGTTGCCGAGGTGGAGATTCCAGCCTCGGAGGAGAAGGATGATGCCGAGGAGGCAGAGGAAGGTGCCCGCGCCCAGGAAGAGGCCCGACCTGCCCTGCACGACGGCCAAGTACAGGAGCAGACCGCCCGAGGCCATCACGACGAGGGGCCCGGCCCAGCCGCCCGGGGACATGAGGCCCGTCGTCTCGAGGAGAAGACCCGTCCCGACGAGGACTGCGACGAGGGCGCTCAGGAACAGCGCGTCGTCCCTATGGGTCGGTGATGAACGCATGGCAAGTCCATACTAGCTGAACCGCCCGATCTTGCCAACTCACAATGCGACATGATAATCTCCCCCCATGTCGCACGGGCCTCGCTCCGGGCCCCCGGCCCTCGTCCAGGCGGGCGTCCGCCCCGCAGGGCGACGCCGCCCCCCTGTCCGCCTGGCCCTCCTCCTCGCCTTGTCGGTCACCCTCCTCCTCTCCTGCGCCCCCTCGCGCTCGCTCTGGGTGGTCGGGGGCAGCGGCGATCGGGCGGAGCTCCGGATCCTCTTCGGCATGCTCGATTCGGGCGGCACCTCCATCGTCGAGCGCTTCGCCGCGGTTCGGGAGATCTCGGCCATCCTCCTCAGGCAGAAGGAGTACGGCACCCTCGCGACCTTCCTGACCGACCTCGCCGACCGCCACCCCGACGACCCCTACGACGCCTGGTACCTCTTCACCGCGGCCTGGTGCTACGACAGCGAGGGGGCCGAGCCGATAGCCGCCCTCTACTACGAACGCGTCGTCCGCACCTACTCGGACCTCGAGGTCGACGGGAAGTCCATCCACTACGAGAGCCTCCTGCGCCTCATCAGGACCGTGCAGTCCCCCGAACGGCGGATCGCCTATTTCAAGGACCTCATCACCTCCTTCCAGGACCGCGTCGACATGGGAAGGATGCTCTTCCTCCTCGGGAAGGAATACGAGCGCGTCGGCGACTGGGCCAAGGCCGTCGAGACCTACGCCCGCTTCCTCCCCTTCTTCTCCTCGCAGATCCCGGGCTATCCCGACGCCTTCGCCTACGCGCGCAACATCGTCGACTTCTACAACAGCCCCAAGGACTGGGCCTACGAGAACCTCGACGACCTCGTCCGCGACGTCGAGACGGCCCTGGACACGGGCAGCGCCGCCAAGCTCGGCAAGATCCGCGCCAAGGTCAATTTCTTCTCCATGTCCTGGCACCAGGACGAGGGCGACGCCAATTCCCAGGTCCTCTTCGACTTCGCCGCCCTCATGGCGGGGAGCCGCGTCAGCCACGATCCCGTCCTCGATCCCTCCTCGAACACCCGCGAGGCCTATCTCCGGACCTGGGGTTGGTCCGACCGGGTGACCACCTGGTACCTCTATTTCCGCAAGATCAATTTCCCCGCCGATCCCGAGATCCACGGTCGCTGGGAGTGGGCGGGGATCTACTTCGGGGAGAAGATGCAGTGAGGAGGCGCCCCGCCCTCCTCGCGGTCCTCGGCGCCCTCGCCCTCCTCCCCGGGCGGGCCGCGGCGGTCGAGACGCCCAAGACCCTCGCCGAGACCGCCGCCACCTCGAATCCGCCCGTCTCCGTCCTCGTCCCCGCCGAACCCCCGGCTCCGGCCCCCGAACCCCTCCTCCCCTGGCGCAGCAGGCCCCCCGAGGATCCCGCCTGGGCTCCCCCCGCCCCGCCCTGCCTCGACCGGGACTCCGAACTCGACCTCGCCATGCCCTGGGGCGAGCCCGGCTTCGAGGCCCTGCGAGCCGGCTACCTCAGTTCGGACGGCAAGCGCTGGCTCGCCTCGATGATGGAGCGGGCCCGCCCCTACCTCCCCTACGTGATGGAGAGGATCCGCTTCTACGGCCTCCCCGAGGAGCTCGCCTGGCTCCCGGTCATCGAGTCGGGCTGGTCTCCGCGGGCCCTCTCGAAGAGCGGCGCCCTCGGCCTCTGGCAGTTCATGAAGAACTCCATCGGCGGCTATGGCATGCGCATCGACGACTGGGTGGACGAGAGGCGCGACTTCATGAAGAGCACCGACGCCGCCCTCCGCAAGCTCGCGGACAACCGGGCCGTCCTCGGCGACTGGAACCTGGCCCTGGCCGCCTACAACATGGGGCTGGGCGCCGTCACCCGCGCCGTCGCCGCCTCGGGCCTCCGCGATTTCTTCGAGCTCAGGGCCAAGGGCTTCCTCTCGAGGGAGACCTCCGCCTACGTGCCCAGCTTCCTGGCGGTCGCCTCCATCCTCCGCCACCCCGGTCGCTACGGCCTCCCCGTCGCCTGGGATGCCCCGATGGAATGGGAGGCCGTCGAGCTCCGGCGCTCCGTCGACCTGGCCCTCCTCGCGAAGGCGACCGGCCTGCCCTACGAAAGGCTCCGCGACGCCAACGCCGAGCTCCGCTATTCGGTCACCCCGCCCTGGAAGGGCTACAGCCTCAAGGTGCCGACGGGCAGGGCCGAAGCCGTGACGGCCGCCCTCGACGATCCCTCCCTCAGACTCCTCCGCTTCACCCTCCACACGGTGCGCTCCGGCGACAGCCTCTCGGCCCTCGCCAGGGCCTACGGCAGCCCCCTCGAGGTCATCGCCGAGGCCAACCCGGGCCTCAAGCCTTCCCTGATCAAGGTGGGTCAGGTGATCGTCGTGCCCCTCCTCAAGGAGGGAGCCGCCCCGCCCCCGCCCGAGATCGCCGACGAGACCGTCGCCTTCGACGCGAAGTGCGTCGTGGCCAAGGGCGACAGCCTCTGGGGCCTCGCCCTCCGCTACAAGGTCCGCCCCGAGACCCTCGCCGAGAAGAACGGGCTCGAGCTCACGAGCGTCTTGCGCGAAGGGATGAGCCTCGCCGTGCCGACAATCAAAGAATGAGGAAGAAAGCGCCCCTCCCCGCCCTTTTCGGGCTCGCCTGCCTCGCCCTCTCGGCGCCGGGGGCCGCCGGGCAGGCCGCGGCCTCGCGCATCGAAGTCGCGGGCTCGCCCTACACGGTCGCCTCGGACATCGACTGGCACCGGCGCGTCCTCCGGCTCCGGGTCTCCCTCGATCTGGCCAAGGCCGGACTCCGGCTTCCCGAGGGCAGGCTCGCCGCCGAGCGCCTCGTAACGCGGGACCTGCCCGGCCTGGCCAAGGACCCCCTCTTCGGCCTTCCCCTCGACTCGCGCCGCTCGATCGGCGACAGCATCGCCGACGGCACCGTGGATGTCTCCGAAATCCTCGGCCTCATCGACCGCTTCTCCCGCGAGGAGGCCGCCCTGTCGAAGGACCTCGGCAGCTTCGTCACCGCCTGGGAACTCCCCCTCGGCGCGGTGGCCGCCCTCTATGTCCACGAGCGCGGCGCGGTACCCCTCCCCTCCCTCCTCGACTGGAAGGCCGCCAAGGCCTGGTCGGGCATCGTGATCTACGCCGACGCCCCCCTGCCCGTCCACGGCGAGCGCGGCCTCGAGGACCGCCTCCGCGAAGGCCTCTTCCCGAGGATCTGGGACAGCGACATGGGCCTCATCCTCGACCGCTCCACCGTGGAGTCCTCGGCCCTCGCGGGCTGGGGTCCCCTCGCCTACGCGACCGGCCTCGGCCCCGCCGAGGAGGAGAGGGTCGGGGAGACGCCCCTCCTCATCCGCGCCGCCGAGGTCTTCGGGGTCAGGCGCACCGACCTCGTGATCTCCCGGGCCGACGCCGAGCAGATCCTCGCCCTGCCGGAGAACAGGCGGCTCATCGCCGAGGGGAAGGTTATCGTCATAATTAGAAGATACTCCTCCGGCCCGGGCGGGGATTCAGGCAAGTAGGCCGTCGCTCCCGATACGGGAAGGCCCCCGCCGGGCGATAGCCGCGGCGGGGGCCTTTGCATTCAGTCATGACCGGCGATGCTCCCGAAGGTCGGAAGGGCCGAATCGCCTCGCTTCAATCCCTCAGCATGAGGCTCGCGAAGACCTTGGCGTCGCCGAGTATGTTCTTCATGAGGGCGCTCTCGTTGGGCTGGTGGGCGGTCTCCTCCATGGTGGCCCAGACCACGGCGTCGTGGCCGGCCTTGCGGAGGTAGGCCGCGACCGTGCCGCCGCCGATGCCCACGGGACCGGCCTCGACGCCGTAGACCTC
>Ga0334722_10006409_pt1 | contig 11653 bp, 7 predicted proteins | sample C3_bottom_MG_FD_207210 | JGI IMG/M metagenome (GOLD analysis project Ga0334722, IMG submission 207210) | Sediment microbial communities from Yellowstone Lake, YNP, Wyoming, USA - C3_bottom | ecosystem: Environmental > Aquatic > Freshwater > Lake > Sediment | place: USA: Wyoming | collected...
GAGGATGGCGCTCGATGCGGTCCTGCTTCCCGCCTGGGGCCTGCTCACCGCCTGGCTGTTGCTTGCTCCCGGAATATCCCGCCGTCCCTGGGCCCCGGCCCTGGCTGGAGCTGTTTGCGGGCTGGCCTGCTATGGATATGCGGCGTCGCTGTACCTGCCGGTATGGGGAGCCGCCGCGGTTTTCCTTTCCTGGATGATGGCGCCCAAAGCGGAGAAACGGGAACGCGCCAGGATTGCCGCATTATTTATTGGCGTCCTTTTTATTTCCACCGGGCCGTTCCTGTCATCGCTGGGAAGCCGGGCCAGCCGTCCGGTGGCGCTGGCCATATCATCCGGGGGAGCCGGATTTCTTTCGGAAGCCCTGTCCTGCGTAACCAACCTCATTGCGCCTGTAGCCGGGGGAAAGGGCTGGTGGCAGGGCTGTCCATCCGGGGCGGCCCAATTATCCTTGCCGGAGGTGTTCGTTGCTTTGGCCGGCCTGGTGGCGCTGGCGATCGGGCGGGTTGCCGGTCCGTCCCCGGTGCGCTGGGCGTTATTATTGATGATTCCTTTCTCCCTCCTGCCGGAAATCTTCCCCGGGGAGGGGCCCCATCTGGCCCGGGGCTTCGGTTTCCTGGTTCCCCTGGCGCTGGCCGGCGGGGCCGGAGCATCCGCCATGCTTTCCCGGCTGGCCCCGCTCACCGTGCTTCCGCTGGTGGTGTTTGCGGGGTCGGTGGATTTCAACCTCACGGCGCGGAAGATATCCGGACAACTGGCCACGGCGCCGGACCAGCAGGCCTGGTATCTCTCGGTCGGCCGGGAGACCGGGAGGGAGCTCGTGAAGCTCGCCAGGGAGGGGCCTTTTGCCTTGGTGGACCCGCCGGGGTATGTGCAGGACCCCATCCTTTCCTTCCTTATATGGAATGAGCTGAAAACCGGCCGGATCACGGCGGCATCCGCCCTGCCCGTGCCCCCGCGCCTGTTCAGGATCATCCGTGACCCGGTCAGGAAGGGGCCGGTGGTGTTTCTCCTGACTTCGCCGCGCTGGCCCCGGGAACGGATACTGGCCTCGGTTTCCGCCGACGCCCTCCTGCGCCCGGGGGAGGACCTGGAAAGGGGCGGGAACATTTCCGGCGCCATCAGCCATTACCGGGCGGTGCTCCGGCTGGTTCCCGACCTTGGACGGGCGCATGCCCGGCTGGGGATGGCGCTTCTGCGGACCAACCGCCAGGCGGAAGGACGGCGGGAAATGGAAATGGCGGTCCGCTGGGGTTTTGTTGATGTTGCCGCCGGGCCCGCCGGTAAATGAAGGAATTCCTTGCGCTGGCCGTTCTCGCCGCCGGGGTGGCGTGGAATCTGGCGGTGTTCCCCGCCGGAAGCCGGGAGGCTTTCCCGGGACTGCTCCGTTCGTTCTGGCCCGTTGGCCCCCATATTTTCTCTAACCTTTCCTGGTCGGCCGAATGCGCCGTATTCGCGCTCCTGCTCATTTTCATCTGGGACGCGGTCGGCCTGCGGCTGGCCGTTCTGGTGCTGGGCCGGCGCCCCGCAGGGGCCTTGCGCCCTGTTGCGGTGTTCGCGGGATTCGCATCCTTCTCGGCAATGAGCCTGGGGCTGGCGGCGGTGGGACTCTGGTTTGTCCCGGTAATCGCCGGGGTGCTGGTGCTGGCGGGCGCCTTCGCGCTTCCCGAATCCCGCCGGGTTGCCGGTGAATGGCGGGACTGGCTGGGCCGTTTTTGGGGGGATTCATCCCCGGCCGGCCTAGCCTGCTGGCTGGTTGTCGGTGTCTGGCTGATGCTCCTGTTGTTCCCGCCGGAATTGGCCATTGACTGCCTGGAATATCACCTAACCTACCCCCAGCAGATGCTGACGACCCACCGGCTCATCGGGACCGATGTTTACCTGGGCTGTCCCATGCCCATCGCCACCGATTTCACCAACGCCTTTCCGCTGGCTTTCGGGCTGGATTCCGCCGTCAAGATGACCCGGCCTTTCCTGCTGGCGGCCGGGGTCGTGGCGTTTATCCGCGCCCTGCGCCTGCCGGTTTCCCCGGCCTGGGAGCCGGCCATTGCGCTGTTTGCCCTGCTGGTTCCGGCGGCGCGGAATTTTTCCTTTTTCTCCAAGAGTGACGGGGTTTTGGCTGGTTTATTCCCCGCGGTGTGCGCAATGTTATTGGAGAGCGGGGTTTTGGTCCGGGGAGGTTCAGCTTCGGCGGGGATCCTGTTTTCCGCCTCCCTGCTGGCGGGCTTTGCCATGTCCTCCAAATATGTGGTCCTGCCGATGATGGGAATGCTGGGTGCTTTTGTGTTCTACCGGGTTTCCCATGGTGAAAGGATAAAATCCGCCGCCCTGATGCTGGCGGGGGCTTCCATTCCGCTTATTCCCTGGATGGCGCGGTCATTCCTGTATTTCAATGACCCGCTTTATCCGGTTGGTTCCATCTACCTGTCCGGATTTTTCGGCGATCCCGACACCAATGGCACCACCCGTTATGCCTATTTGGCCTTCATCCAGGAAGGGCGGCCCATGAGCGCGTTTATTTATGAGACCGCCTGGTTTGCGGCCAGAAACGCTTTCCCGCTGGCGGCCGGCGCGCTGTTTCTGCGCGGACGACTGCCGGCCGGCGCGTGCTGGCTGGGGGGAGCGGTCCTGGCGGGCATGGGGGCGATCTTCTTCGCCATCCGGGGCGGGGCCGATTTCGCTGAACGGTACTCCTTTCCCCTCTATATAGTGGCGAATGCCGCGGGGGCGGTCGGCCTGGTAGCGTGTTCCCGGAGGGCGAGACTGCTCCTGCCCGCGGTCATATCCGCTTTTGCAGTCCTGGCCACCGCCTGGCAAATCTGGTTTTTCCCGGGGGTGTTGCCGGGCTCCTTCCTGGCCGGGCGGGAGAGCCGGGAGGAATTCCGGAACCGGGGAATGTATGCATATGGGGCGATACTGCCCGCCGTCAAACAGGCCTGTTTATCCGGGCGGGGAGTCCTGGTAACGCTTGGCAACCGGATCATGTGGGATATTCCCGTGCGGGTGGTGGGGGAGGGGTTCGAGCCGCCGTTTGTATGGAGGTCCGCCCGAGACTCGGATACCCCGGGACGGTTGGTGGTGAAGTTCCGCCAGCGCAACGCCAGGTGGATCCTTCACAACGGGCCCCTGGAGGGGTGGTACAGGTTTACCAGGACCCCGTTTGAATGGAGACCCCGGATGTTCCGCCTCTATATGGATTTCGCGCAAAGACACCTTCGGCTGGTTGCCACCTCCGGGCGGTGCGACCCGCTTTACGGGAACAACTGGCTTTATGAGGTGCTTCCCTCGCCCGCTCCGCCGTTGCGTCGGATTATTTTCCTGCCCGGTTCGGAGGGGGGGTACGCCTTCGCCAGCCTGGCCCAGCTGAACGGCTATTCTGCCATGGCCCGGGAAAGGTTTGACGCCCTGCGCCGGATCATGCCCGCTGTCGTGGCCATTGACGGGATGGAGGCCGAGGTGCTGGCCGCATTGGGCGACTGGCGGGGCGCCTACCGGCTGGCCAAAGGAAGCGCGGAAGAAGGGCTGTTGGACGAGACCAATCTGCTGATCTGGGCGGTGTCGGCGGGCAAGCTGGAGAGGAAAAACGAGGCGGCCCAGGCCCTCGCCCGGGCGCAGTCCGCCTATCCGCTTTTTCCCGAACGCGTGGCCAAGGCCCGGGCGGACGCGGGGTTGGGCGGGGCCAAATAATGAATCCGGCTTCAGCCTGGGTGGTGGCCGTTCTGGCGGCGTCCATCGCCTGGAAACTCCTGGATTTCCCCTCCGGGTGGTGGAAAATATTGGCGGGGATGGCGGGCGGTCTGTGGCCGATGGGCCCGCATTTTGCCGCCAACCTGGGAACCGGCCTGGCGGGGGCGGCATCGGCGGCCATCCTGGGGTTTGCCTGTGATGCCGGCGGATTGCGCGCGCTTCGACTGGTAACCCGCCGCCCGATTGATGGGGCGCTCCGTCTTTCCTCATTCTTCTTCGGTTACGCCCTCCTTTCCATGGCGCTGTTTGGAATGGCGCTGGCCAGTCTGTGGTTTCCTTCGGCTCTTTGGACGGTGCCGGTTTTATTTACCCTGTTTGCGGGACCGGAAATTCCGGCGGCGTGGCGCGACTGGCGGGGCTGGGCGCGGCGCATCTGGGGCTCCGCCCCGCTGGCGGGGAAAACCGCGCTGGTTGCCTCTGCTCTCTGGTGGTATCCGCTGGTCGCCGGTCCGGAGATCAACGCGGATTGCATGCAGTACCATTTCGCATTTCCCGCGCAGGTCCTGCTGGCGCATAAGTTTATCGGCCGGGATATCTATCTGGCGTGGGGGTATCCCCTGCTGGTGGAGATGCCCAATGTGTTCGCCCTGCTGTCCCATCTTGACGGGCTGGCGCACGCCCTGCGTCCGTTCATGGCCCTGCTGGGATGCGCCGCCTTTCTCCGCGGAACCGGCCTGTGGCCCGGCCCGGCCCTTGGTTTTGGTACGGCCTGGCTGGCCCTGCTGGCGCCGTCATTTGCCTATGTCCTGGGCTATTCGAAGAATGACGCCTTTGCCGCCGGGGCGCTTCTGGCGCTCGCGGGGCTTCTTTTCGGTGGAGGCCTGTTTCGCCGGGAGCCTCTCCGCGGTCCGGGGGTTTTCGCCTCCGGAATCCTCGCCGGGATCATGCTCGCTTCCAAGCACACCCTCCTGGTCCCCGTTTTCATTTTCCTGGCGGCGGCGGTCAAGATGTCGCGGCACCGCGACCGGCCCCGGTATCTGGCCCTGATCCTGCCCGCCGTTCTCCTGGTTCCGGCCGCCTGGTGGGCCAAGGCGTGGCTGTTTTTCGGCGACCCGTTCTATCCGCTCGGGGCCGTTTTTCTTCCGGGATTTTTCGCCGACCCCGGCCTGGCCGGGGCGGAACGGCCCCTTTACACGATATTCATCCAGGGCGGGCGTTCCCTGGTGACGCTTCCCTTCGATGCCTGGAATTTGGTTTCCAAAAACTCTTTCCTGCTTATCGCCGCCCTGCCTTTTTTCCGTTTGGGGGCGCCCGCGGGGACGAAGCGGGTCCTGGCGGTTTCCGCCTTAACCCTGCTGGGCCTGGCCATGGCGGTGCGGGGAAGCATGGGCGACCTGGAACGGTACTGCCTTCCCGTATTCGCGCTCTGGAACGCGGTTGCCCTGGCATTATTGGCGCGCCACCTGGCTCCGGGAACCGTCCGGCGGGCGGTTGGGGGCGCCTTGTTCCTGCTCGGAGCTGTTTTCAACCTGGAGATTATGGCCACCCAGGGGGATTTTTTCCGGGAGGCGCCGGTAACCCGCTGGCTGTCCGGCCGGGACGGCACAGAGGGATTCCGCGAAAGGGCGCTGGAATCCTACGGCGCGATACTACCGGAAATCCGGAAGGCCTGCGCGGGGGGAATGGGAAGGCTGTTGGCGGTGGGCGAGACCTTTGCCTGGGGCATTCCGGTGCGGGTGATGGGCGAGGGGTTTGAGGCCCCGTTGGCCTGGAAATCCGCGAAGGAGTCGCCTACGCCGGAGCGCGTGGCTGTCCGGTGGCGTCAGGCGGGTATCCGGTGGATTCTTTACAACCACATGATCGCCTCGTGGAACCGGTTTCAGGTGCCGGCATTCGTCTGGTCGCCCGGTTCCCTGCGCCGGTACGCGGATTTCGCCCGGCCCCGGCTGGCCCTGTTGGCGCGTTCCGGCCGGTACGACCCGGGGGTGGGCAGTGGCACCCTTTATTCGGTCCGGTCCCGGCCCTTGCCCCGGCCCCCGTCCCGCATCCTGTTCCTGCCGGGGATCGAGTCCGCCCTGTCATTCGCGAGCCTGGCCTGGTTGAACTCCCATTTCGCGACGGCCCAGGTCCGCTTCGATTCAATGCGGAGTGCCCTTCCCGAGGTGGCCTGGCTGGATGTCCTGGAGGCCCAGTCACTGCTGGACGGCGGGAAATTCCGTGAAGCCCGGGGGATGGTGCGCGAGGCGGAGCGGGCCGGTTTTGAGGATGACCTGTCCATATTTATCCATGCCGTTTCCGCCGGCCGGCTTGGGTTAGCCGCCGAGTCCGGGGCTTTTTTGGAAAGGGCCCGGCAGGCTTGTCCCCTGATGGAGGACCGGATCAGGGAATGCCAGCGGGATTCCGGACTCCGGGCTGTTTCCCCTTCCTTTAAACGGGTAAAATAGGCACCGTGACGATCGGGGACATCCTTGGGATAGTCGCATCGCTGGCGCTGGGAGCCATGCTGGGCTGGCTCGTCCTGCGCTCCAATTTCTCCTTTGACCGGGTGTTCCGCTGGCCCATTGCCCGGGACAACCATGAATGGCTGAATGCCTACCTGCTGGCCATGGCGATCGCCTGGTTGGCGATGGGGGTGGCCTACCTGAACCGCTGGTGCGATGTCCAGCGCCTGCCGGACTGCGGCCCCCTGGCTTCCATCATCGCCGGAATGCTGGTGGGGGTTGCGGTTGGCATGCTGGGCCAGTGCCCGATGACGATAATCCACGGCGCGGGAATGACCAGCATCTGGGCGCTTATCGCCGTGGCCTCGTGGATTTCCGGCATCGTCGCCGGAGACCATGCCACCTGGATGGTCATGGCGTTTGCCCGGATCCAGGAGATCGGCCTGCTGGATTTCGGCTGGCAGGGGCTGAACGATTACGCCGGCATTCCGCGCTGGATCGCCCTGCTCGTGGCGGGTGCGGCCCTGGGTGCCTGGATGATCGGGCGCCCGGTGGCGATCCGCCGTTCCCGAATGGAGTGGCCCAAGCAGGGGGCCATTCTCGGATTCATTATCGTGGCAGGGTGGGCCCTGGCCCTCCATGGCGGCAACTGGGGCGGGATGAACATGACCGAGGCGGTCGATGATGTGTGGACCGGCCTGACGGGCGGGGTCCTGGAATTCCGGCCGGCCCTGCTCATGGCGCTCGGCCTGGCCGGGTGGGGTTTCATTTCCATGATGCGTTCGGGCAAGCTGTTCTCCGACCCGGTCAACGACCCCATCCAGGTGCTGGTGCTGATCGGGGCCTCCTTCCTGCTCGGCCTGGCGTGCGCCCTGGCCAAGGGCGACCCGGTGGCCCACTGCCTGTACGGGGCGGGGGTTCTGCAGTCATCCAGCCTGCTTTTCGTGGGCGGGATGTGGACGGGGGCGGCTATTTTCGGGAGGGTGGGAAAACGCATGGTTAGGAAGGGGGGGAATTGATCATGGGCATCGAACCGGCTGAATTGGCCAGACGGATTTGGGCGAAGGATCCCGCGGTGTGGATAAAGGATGAGATCCGGCTTGAAGGGTCGGCGACGCACAAGGAGATAGTGGACCGGCTGGGTTGGCTCCGGGTCGCCTCGGCCATGCAGGCGCGTTCCGCCGACCTGGCTTCGTTCGCGCGGGAGGTCAAGTCGGCCGGGTTTAACCGTGTCGTCCTGCTGGGGATGGGCGGTTCCTCGCTGGCCCCGCTGGTGTTCCGCCGGATTTGCGGGTCTTCCAGCGGGCTGGAACTGGAGGTTGCCGACACCACCGATCCGGCCGCCATCAGCTCCATTGAAAAAGGCGGGGACATCGCCAGGACCTTGTTCATTGTTTCCAGCAAGTCGGGCGGGACCATCGAGGTGGACTCGCTTTACCGCTATTTTTACGGGGCCACGGGGGGGAATGGCGCGCAGTTTATCGCCATCACCGATCCCGGCACCAAGCTGGAGAAAATGGCCAGGGAAAACTCGTTCCGGCGGACTTTCATCAATCCCCCCGATATCGGGGGGCGGTTCTCGGCGCTTTCCCTGTTCGGGCTGGTCCCGGCCGCCCTGATCGGGATTGATGTGACGGCATTGCTGGAGCGCGCCGTCAGGATGATGCGCGATTGCGACCTCAGCGCCCCGGGGCGCAATCCCGGACTCCAGCTCGGGCTGGCCATGGCCAGGGCGTGGGAAGAGGGGCGGGACAAGCTGACGCTGGTGGCCGACGACCAGCTGGAACCGCTGGGGCTGTGGGTGGAACAGCTCGTGGCCGAGAGCACGGGGAAGAACGGTCGGGGCATCGTGCCGGTGGCCCTGGAGCCGGTGGGCGACCCCGCTTCATACTCGCCAGACCGCCTGTTTGTTTCTGTCGCCATGAAGGACGACGCCACCATGGAGGCGAAGCTGTCCGCGCTGGAGGGCGCCGGGCATCCGGTGGTCCGCCTGCGCCTGAATGACGCCCTCGACCTGGGGGCGGAATTCTTCCGGTGGGAATTCGCCACCGCGGTGGCGGGCGCGGTCATGGAGATCAACCCCTTTGACCAGCCCAATGTGCAGGAAGCCAAGATAAAAACCCAGGAGGCGCTGGCCGAGCTGGCCTCCAGCGGGAAACTGCCGGACCCGCCGTCCGGCGATTCCGCCGTTGCCGTCCGGGAGGCGCTGGCTACCCTCGCGCCGGGGAAGGACTACATCAGCCTCCTGGCGTTCCTGCCGTATGACGCGGGAATTGAAAAGGCCCTGGGCGGATTGCAGGCATCCCTGCGCGACCGGTTCCGCGTTCCGGTTACCCGGGGATTCGGGCCCCGTTACCTGCACTCCACCGGGCAGTTACACAAGGGGGGCGCCAACAACGGGGTGTTCTTCTTGATGGCCTGCGGGCAGGCGAAGGACCTGGACATCCCGGGCGTTCCGTTCTCGTTCGCCCAGCTGGAACGGGCCCAGGCGCTGGGGGACCGGGCGTCGCTGGAGGGCAAGGGCCGGAGGGTGGTTTGGATCGGGCTTCCCGATTCGTCGCCGGCTTCGGTGGCGCAGGCCTGCGCCCTGTTCAAGCCCTGAAGGGGATCCCGCCGGCTTGGAATTCCGCCCGCTTTCCGTGATAAGTTCGATGGCATGAAGACCCTCTTTTCCGTCTGGAAGGTGACCCTGATGGTCGTCCTGACCGCACTCGTGGGCGCGCTCCATGCCGCGATCCTCATCCCCTTCAAACTGCTGGTCATTATTCCCGGCGTCACCGAGATCCGCCCGGCCAACGCCATCCCCATCGCCTGCTCCCTCATGTTCGGGCCGGCGGCCGCCTGGGGCGCCGCCATCGGCAACACCATCGGCGACATGGCCTTCGGCTTCGGGCCGGGGACCTTCTTCGGGATGGTGGGAAATTTCCTTTACGGGTTCGCGCCCTATGCCCTGTGGCGGGCGGTGTTCGGCTCCACCGTGCCGGACGCCAAAAAAGCCTCCCACTGGGTGATGCTGGTTTTCGTCACCCTGGTGGCCAGTTCGGTGTGCGCCTGGACCATCAGCTGGGGTATCGATGCGGTCATTAAGGGGGTCCCCTTCGGCATACTGGCCACCATCATCCTGGTGAACAACTTCCTTATCGCCGTCATCCTGGCGCCCCCCCTCCTGTTCGCGCTCCTTCCCCGGGTGAAGGCGTGGGGACTGCTATATACGACCGTCCTCCCCGAGGAAACCGCGCGCCGTCCCCGCTTCGCCTGGTTGGGGGCGATTTTGTTCACGATCGGCTCGCTGGGTGGGCTGGTTGCGGGCGAGTCTATTGCGTGGGGTTTCCACAAGGACCCGGTGAGTTTTTCCCGGTTCTTTACCCAGCTCAAGGCCATTGTGGTTCCTGTCTCCAAGGGGGGCGACGCTACGCCCACTACCAAAGAGGGCGGGGCTTTGCGCGCCTCGCCAGGGGCGGGCGAGGCTATACCCGGCGTCAAGTATGGTGTTAAGCCCGTCCCCAAGTCGGCGGTGAAGGCCGGGACAAAACCGGCCGTTGTCGCCAGGGTTCCGGTGAAAAATCCGGTGGATGGCGGGAATCCGGTTGCCCCCCGCCGTTCCGTGGGGACCGCCGGAATCGGGTGGGGCCTGGTGCCGTTCATGGTCCTCATCCTGCTGGGCATGCTCCTCCTCTAGGGGGGCATCATGACGACCCAGCCGAATAACCGCGAAACGCTCACCGCTATCGCCGGTTTCTTCCTCCTGCTTGGTCCGGCGCTTTACCTCTATGGCTGGCGCGCCCTGCGCCGGCGCTGGATGATTAATGCGATGCCGACCAGCAAGGCGCGGTCGGTGGCCATGGGGCTGGCGGAACTGAAGGGGAAGGCCAGGCCGTTGGGGCCGCAGGCCCGCCCCTCGCCAATCCTGGGCGTGCCCAGCGTATGGACCCGGGTGGTGGTGGAAGAGCACAAGAAAGATGGGAAGAACGAGAATACCCGGCGCCTGATTGACCGGGAAGTGCGCGAGCCGTTCATCCTGGAGGACGACACCGGCCGGGTGGCGGTTCTGCCGGCCGGGGCGGAGATCCGCGGGGTAACCCTGACCAACATGACGATATCCCATGGAACGGGGCTACCCGATGAAGTGCAGAAATTTTGCGATATGGAAGGAATACCGGTCCGCACCCTGGGCATGTGGTCGGGAATCCACTACACATTGAAGGAGGATGCGGTGCTCGCCGATGCGGACATTTATTTGCTGGGCGAAGCCGCGCCCGGCCGGGAAAGCGTGGCCGACGGAAGGCGCCGGAGCGTGGCCAACCGGCTGAAGGCCTGGTTGAAGGACCCGGTGAAGAAGGCCGGGGTGGACACGAACAAGGACGGGATAATCCAGCAGGATGAATGGGATGCGGCCCAGGCCCGGGCGCAGGATGAGGTTTTGATGGAGGGCCTGGATGCGCCGGAGGAAGCGGCTCCGGCCATGCCGCCGGTGGCCATCCGGAAACCCGGCACGGGATTTTTCCTCATCTCCTCGGGCACCGAAAAAGAGGCGCTGGCGGCGCAGGGGTCTCCGGGCGTGCTGATAACCCTGGGGTTGTGCTCGGTCGCCCTGGGGATTTACCTCACTCCGTCCGGCTCGTGGGCCGGCTGGCTGTACTGGGCTGCCGTTCTGGCCATGCTTTTTGGGTCTTTCCTCGGGGGCATCAGGAGCTTCCTGGGAAGCTGAATGGCGGGCTGGGGTAACATAATGCAAGCAAAACCCAAGGAGGTGCGGGAATGGGCGCAATAGTCTGGATAATTTTCTTTCTGGTGGTCGTAGGGACCCCGGTGGCATTCGTAATATCCATCTACAACCGCCTGGTCTTCATCAAGAACCAGTGCGACCGGGCCTGGGCCAACATCGATGTAATCCTGAAACAGAGGCACGACGAACTTCCCAAACTCATCCGTGTGTGCGAAGAGCACATGAAGTTCGAGAAGAGCACGCTGGAAAAGGTCATCCAGGCCAGGTCGGCGGCGTTCAACGCCTCCGGGGCGGATGTGAACCAGCGGGCCCGATTGGAGGGCGAACTTTCCGGCGCGATCGGCCGCCTGCTGGCGGTGGCGGAAAACTACCCCGAATTGAAGTCCATCCAGATGTTCACCCAATTGCAGGCCCGGATAACCTCGCTGGAGAGCGACCTGGCCGACCGGCGCGAGGTCTACAACGACGCCGTTACAAACTACAACATCGCCATCGAGACCATCCCCACCAACTTTGTCGCCAACTTTGCCAGCTTCCGGCACCGCGACCTGTTCAAGGTTACGGACGAGGACAGGCAGGATGTGGAAATAAAGATGAGCCAGCCGTAGGCAATGGGGCAGGGAAGTTTTTAGTTGTCAGTTTTCAGCGGTCAGTCGGAGGAAGAAAGGAGTGGGAATTAAGTCATCAGTGATCGGTTTTTCAGTTTTCATTCAGAAATAGAGATCTCGTCAGAAGCATTGGATGTGTTTCCCCCCTCTCTCTCGCCCTCTCCTCCCGTTGCGGGAGGAGAGGGTAGGGTGAG
>Ga0334722_10006410_pt1 | contig 11653 bp, 12 predicted proteins | sample C3_bottom_MG_FD_207210 | JGI IMG/M metagenome (GOLD analysis project Ga0334722, IMG submission 207210) | Sediment microbial communities from Yellowstone Lake, YNP, Wyoming, USA - C3_bottom | ecosystem: Environmental > Aquatic > Freshwater > Lake > Sediment | place: USA: Wyoming | collected...
ATTGCTCTCCGCGGGCAATGAACCACGCAACGCTGCCATTTCAAGCCCTCCGTAGGGTATGAATTTGTAGCCCCGGTCCGTCAACGGATAGCTCTTGCTAATGATGGTCGAGAATGTCACTTCAGACGCATTTCTATTGGAGATAATAGTATTGTCCATCCCCAGGTCCACCGACAGGTCGATCGGAACGCCTTCAGCCTCTTTCACCAACTGATACTTGAGATCAATGCCGACGAGCGCACCAAGCTTGTCCCCGGATTCAATAGTCGCAGATGTAGCCCCAAATTTAAGCCCGACCTCCACCATCGCACCCACACCATAGCGGATCTCAGGGTAGTAGCTTTTATAATGGTCTCCCAAGGTAAAGTGGATCCCGGATTGTGTCATGCCAGGATCAAGAGCCTCTGCTGTGGTGAATTCGTTCTGAGTAAAACGGGTCGATGCCTCTACCTGACCTGCGAATAGCAGCATTAATGCAACCAGAAACCATATTGCATTGTTCTGATTTTTTTTCATTATTGTGGGCCTCCACGATGCCTGGGTTTAGGCATGCAACTATTTTACGCTGTGGAATATATCATCAAACAGATTGGTTGACAAGAGAAAAGTAGAATACATACCGCTTATGCAGAAGGCGTCGCACCTAATAATAATGAGGATCGAGCACAGGGAGAGAGGAAATCTCATATAAACGGGGACAACGCAGCATCACTCATCGCGTGTCAATCATCTTTGTCCAACTCAACATTCCAATAGAGGTAATCACGCCAGCTCAAGGGGGCGTTCTTGATCCCGACCGTAAGCGTGACCACCGGCATCCACCGGGGTTTGACGGGTGGTCTGATGAGCCTCATCTTTGCCTCGCGCGGGGTTCTGCCGCCTTTCCTGTTATTGCACGAAAGACAGGCAGTCACGATGTTCTCCCAGCTGACCACGCCTCCCTGCACCTGCGGGAGCACATGGTCGAACGTCAGATCATCAGCGGGATACTTAGTACCGCAGTATTGGCAGGTATATTTGTCCCGCTGATAAATATTGGCACGGGAGAACCGGACCTCCCGGCTCGCCCTCCTGACCTTGACCAGTTTAAGCAAGCGGAGGATCGAGGGAAGCTTGAACGATATGGACACACCCCGAATGTCCCGTTCGTAGAAATCAATCACCTCTACCTTACCCTGGGTAAGCAAGGTGATCGCCCTCTGCCAGGAAATGATCTTTAATGGCTCAAATGTTGAATTCAGAAGCAGCGTCCGTTCCATCACAACCCTCGAAGAATACCAGTCTATTGGTTTTTCTATTCCGGGCGAACTGAAAACTGCATATAATCCATGTGCTTGCGTGTATAAAAATACCGAAATTGTTAACATTTGTCAATACAATTGAAAACCCGTATAATAACACTTATGTCCGGGACCGAGGAAGCACATAGAGAACAGGTGACATCGGCACGAGAGGATGAAATTGACCGTTTTCTCCATGATCCTGCCCCTAAGGTCATCAGGGCATTGCTCACCAACAGAAACCTGACCGAAGAACATGTGCTGATCATTGCATCGAGGAAGAACATGCCATCCGACATCCTCGAGACCATAGCTAAAGACCCGCGCTGGGCCGAAAGTTATCCTGTCCGACTTGCCCTCGCCCGGAATCCGAAGTCACCCCTCTCGGTATCGCTCACTATGGCCCGCTACCTCCGGCTCTTCGACCTGGAGGAGATCACACGCAATCAGTTGATCCCTCTCGTATTCAGACACAAGGTCGAATGGATCATCATCGAAAAGATCCCCACGATGCCCTTGGGGAATAAAAAGACCCTCGCCAAAAAGTCCGCGGGGAATGTTCTGCTCAAACTGCTCCAGGACTCTGATCCTGAAGTGATACAACTCTGCCTCAACAATCCAAGACTGGTCGAAGCTCACCTCTTTAAGGTCATCAGCCGTACAGACGCGACCGCAGCCACGATCCGCATGATCGCTGAGCATCCAAACTGGTCAAACCGATCGCTTATACGGTTCTCGCTGGTCCGAAATCCCCTCACTCCCCTCACACTATCAGTTCGTTTTCTCCAGGGTATGAAGAGCACAGACCTGCGGGAGCTCTATGCCGACAACTCGGTGCCTGTGACCATAAAACCCTTCCTGCACAGGGAGCTCTGGGAACGGGGAGAAGGAACGGAGGCGCCAGGGGAAGATCTCGTCTACGAGTTCGACGACGATGAGATAACGGCGATCCTTGCTGAAGAGAATCCACGGGAACAGAGCGAGGAACAACAGGAGTCAAAGGACAAAGATAGCGGTACGGTCTGATCTCCCTCTCCTGCCGCTGCCGCCATCGCCGCGATACCGGCAGCGGTCATTTCATGGACGAAAATTCACCGTATGATCTTAAGAGCCCACCCCCGGCCTACAGATATCGCCCCCTGGGGGCAGAATTCCTGGCAGCAGAAGCAGCGGATACATCTCCGGTAGTTGATCTCGAGCCGCTTTCCTTTCGCACTGATCGCATCTTGCGGACAGTGGCCCTGGCAGATTCCGCACTGGATACACGCTGCATGATCGATCACCGGTCTCGTGGTCAACGCATCCTTAAGCACCATTCTCGCCCACTCAGGAAGGCGCCATTCAAGATGTTCCTGTGGCGGCAGGCGAAAATGCCTGACCACCATGTCCGGTGCGGTTCCGCCAAGGACCCTGATATGATCAAGTCGTGTTTCGCCGACGCCAGCTGCGGCAGCAGCCCGCATAAGTGGCAGTCTCTCAGAAGTCACCCCCACCAACGTGCCGGAAACAACATCCACGGCGACCGGATCACGGCCGGCAAGTACTGCGCCGATATGACGGGGATCACCGCTACCAGGTCCGTTCCCTTCCATACCAACGATGGCGTCCATGATGGTGAGCCGGGGCTTGAGCAGCACGGAAAGCTCAACAAGCATGGTCATAAATAGTTCGTGGTTCACCCCCGTATTGAAATGCCACTGGACCTTTCGTTTGCCAGGCACGCACCCGAAGAGGTTCTTTACTGCGCCGGTAAGTATCGTCATTCCATGGGTCTTGAGCTTTGGGAGGTTGATGATCGCATCAGCCTCATATGCCGCCCGGGCGACCTCAAAACGCTGGAACCGGCCCTTGCTCTTCACCGATACCGCTTCGTCCAGTTCCACGAGCATAGCCCCCTCCTCATGGATCACATCCAGTATACCCGCCCGCTCACACACTTTTTTCAGGTCACCCATGCCTGGACTGTCTCCCACCATGGCCTGGCCGTCTGCTTCGTGAACAAGGCGGATAACGGCTCGTACGACCTCGGGGTGCGTGGTTACCGCGGCTTCCGGCGGCCTGGCCTTGAGCAGATTCGGTTTGATAAGCACCCGCTCGCCGGGCTTCACGATCATACGCATGCCGCCGAGTAGGTCGACCGCTTCTTGCACCGCGGAATAAACCCTGTCACGAGCATAATCTGCGCACCGTACTACCGCGACATCGGATGACATTCTTTCGTTCATCGTCCCTTCTCTCATCTAAGCCCTGGAGCAGGCAGCGGGGCATGCACTCACCTCGAAAGCTCCTTAGCCTGCATTCTGGGATCGTAACGCCTTTCGCCGTATGGCATCTCTGAGCCTCTCCGCCATCTGGCCATGTATCCTGCCGTTGCTTGCCAATATCTCATCGCCATGGATATCGAGCTTCGTACCAGACAGGTCCGATACCATGCCTCCTGCCTCGTGCACGATCAGGCTGCCAGCTGCCACATCCCAGGGCTTAAGTTTCAGCTCCCAGAAACCATCAAATCGTCCTGACGCCACAGAGCACAGGTCTAGAGCCGCAGATCCATCACGACGGACCTCTTGAGAGGCCATGAGCAGATCATGGAAAAAGTCCATATTGTTCTTCTCGCTTACCTTTCGATCATAAGGGAAACCCGTTGCGAGCAAACTTTTGATAAGCGTATCAACAGCCGAGACATGGATATTGTTCCCGTTCAAGTACGCCCCCTTCCCCTTCTCTGCTGAGAACAACTCATTTCTCATGGGATCGTAGACGACCCCGAGAATGATCTCTCCCTGCCGTTCAAGGGCAATGGACACGGAGAAGCAGGGATATCCGTGGGCATAATTCGTCGTACCGTCCAGGGGATCGATGATCCACATAAATCCTGAATCATTCCTGATCGTTGTTTCCTCTTCTGCAAGAATACCGTGGTCAGGAAATGCAGCCAACAGGATCTCCACGATTGCCCGTTCCGAGCGCATGTCCATCTCAGTGGCAAGATTAATATCCCCTTTATAAGTGATCTCTCGAATACCGTGAATATTATCACGCAAAATCCCCCCTGCCTTGAGCGCAGCCTCACTGGCAACAGCCATCCAATCTCTCATCGATCCTCCATGCACCATAACGTTTACACGACGTCAGATACTGCCTTTTTTTTCGGGCATTTCAAAAAGAAGAAGGGTAAGGCGTAAACGCCTTACCCTTCTTCCAAATAAAGTCCTTCGAATCTCACAATAATAAGCTAGGATCTTCTACTGAACGATTCGTTCCATCTCTACGCCCAGGTAATCAGCCAAAAGCTTTACTGTCCGGGGCTTCATGGTTACACCCTTCAGCGTCCTTGAAACAGTAACTTTGTGCATGCCAAGTGTATCCGCTATCTCCGTGTAGCTTAAACCCTTTTCTAACCGCTTTTTTTCAAGAACATCCAATTTATACATGGCTTACCTCCAGTAGTGTACGGGTTAACCTTGCATGGCTGAGCTCCATTTATCAATTAATTCTGAAACTATGTTTTTTACTATAGCACAAATACTTGCAACTTTAAACACTAAAATGTGATTTTTTATGCAACTTTCTGTTGACATTATTTTTCAACCAGTGTATACTCTGCGAATGATTACTCTTGCGAACAAACTAAAAAAACTCCGTATCAAGCATAAAATATCCATGAGCGAGGTGGCACGCCTTTCTGAAACGGCAGTAGACCATCGCGGCAGGATCACCCAAGGCTATATCTCACGCCTGGAGTCAGGGAAAGAAACAAACCCCAGCCTCATGAAGCTCATGACCTTGTGCTATATCTACAAGGTAGAACCAAACGAGCTTTTCACGAGGATCACCCTGAAAAAAGCCAAGAAAACCCGCTAAGTTTCCTCGTTTCTCACTAACGCGCGGTCCATCGGTGTGGAATGTGACAGCTCTTGCAATGCGCCTTGGTTTTATGTACGAGCTTAAGCCGCAACACCTCATCGGTATGACATCTTAGGCAATCGTCGTCGTTCGGCTTGATCCTCGCATGCGGTTTGTGGCATTCATAGCAGTTCAACCGCGCCATCGGGACCCTGTCCGGGAATGATGTCCTTGACGACTTTCGGTGACAGGTCAAACACCTGTCACGATCAGGTATGAATGCTGCCAGTTTTTTCGGCGAAAAGGCATGGCACCGCAGGCAGGACATGTCACCCATCCCCACCCCATGAATTTCCCAGTCTTTATGGCATCGGAGACAGGAGTCCCGATCCGGTCTGAACGAGTGTACTGTTCGGCTGTGGCAGTCTTTGCATGCGAGTTTCTCCATGAACACATGCCGAGCATGGCCTGTCGATTTATTCACCGTAAGAGAACCCTGAGCAGCTTCGTCCCAGTGACATTTTGTGCAGGTCTTCCAGGGCGTTTCATTCCCGTGGGGTTCCGGCGTTTTGCGGTCCGTCGTAAACACAAACTTCACAAGCAGCCTGTTTTGCTCGATCATTCCAAGCTGATGACAATTCTGGCACACAATATTCCTATGACCAGAAAGTTTCCATGCGGTGTATGCCTCCTCCATGAGGTGGCAACTGCTGCAGAACTCCGGATTTTTCTGGATATAGTTATAGTACCGTACCGCAAGCACGATACCCAGCATTGAGATAATAAGCATGAGGGACACGATAATGATCTTGTCCCGCGGGCTCAGTCCCCGTTCCAGCTTGTCGATTATTTTTGATATTAGATTATACATAGCAAAACCATGTTCACCGCAACAGAAGCACGGAATACTACATTGACCATACCACGATATAACGACGCTCAACTGTTATTAGAACATTCAGTGCTACCCTGAGATTTCCGGAACGACATATCACGCAATAAGATATTCTGCGATCTGTACCGCATTAAGCGCAGCACCTTTTCGCAGGTTGTCAGATACGATCCACAGGTTGATGCCGTTCGGGATAGAGTCGTCTTCCCTGATCCTGCCCACATAGGTCTCATCTTTGCCTGCCACGTCGATCGCCAAAGGATAGAGGTTTTTCTTGGGGTCATCGAACACGATAACACCCGGCGCTTCTGACAGGATAGCACGCACCTCGTTTGCCGAGAGTTTCTTTTCCAATTCAACATTCACAGATTCTGAGTGGCAGCGGAACACGGGAACTCGCACCGCTGTTGCGGTAACAGCGATGGAATCGTCCTCCATGATCTTCTTTGTCTCATTCACGATCTTCATCTCCTCTTTGGTGTATCCGTTGTCGAGGAAGGCATCGATATGGGGGAGACAATTGAAAGCGATCTGATGAGGATAGACTTTTGTTTCCACATCTCTGAAGTTCAGGAGTGCCACGGTCTGACTCGCAAGCTCATCAATAGCGTTCTTACCCGTGCCAGACACGGACTGAAAGGTCGTTACCACGATACGCTTGATCTTTGCTGCATCGTGGATCGGCTTCAAGGCCACCACCATGCAGATAGTGGAACAATTAGGATTAGCGATGATGCCGGTATGTTTGTCGATGACATGGGCGTTCACTTCGGGGACCACAAGCGGTACCTTAGGGTCCATACGGAAAGCGCTCGAGTTATCGATCACAATGGAGCCGGATCGCACTGCCGCAGGTGCGAACTCAAGACTTCGCTCAGCACCAGCCGAAAAAAGCGCGATGTCCACACCCTTGAACGCATCGCTGGTAAGTTTTTTTACCGTCCACTTCTTACCGTTAAACTCGATCCGTTCCCCCTCGGAACGCTCCGACGCGAGCGGCACCAGCTCCGATACGGGAAATTTGCGTTCTTCCAGTATTTCAATCATTTCTCTGCCCACGGCCCCGGTAGCGCCGGCAACGGCAACAACATATGAACTCTTTTTCTTTAGCATACCGTTTTCCGTGAAGACAGGCCTTTGACCTGCCCCTCCATTGGCACCGCGATTTGATCCTGGAACGTCCTATTTCTCCACAACAATGCGCAGCATACGTCTGAGCGGTTCCGCCGCGCCCCACAGAAGCTGATCGCCGCAGGTGAAAGCGTTCAGATATGTAGGGCCCATGTTCATCTTGCGAAGCCTGCCGATCGGCACCGTAAGCGTTCCGGTGATCGCAGCAGGCGTCAGTTCACGAATGGTAATTTCACGCACATTCGGCACAACCTTCACCCACTTGTTGTGCTTTGCGATCATGTCGGTGATCTCGGCGAGCGGCACATCCTTGGTCATCTTGATCGTCAGCGCCTGGCTGTGGCAGCGCATGGCGCCGACGCGCACACAGGTGCCATCGATCGGGATCGGATTTCCTTCGCGGCCCAGGATCTTGTTCGTTTCCGCCTGGCCCTTCCACTCTTCCTTGCTCTGACCGTTATCAAGCTGCTTGTCTATCCAGGGGATGACGGAACCGGCAAGCGGTACGCCAAAGAACTCCTTGGGATAGGCATCAGAGCGGATGTGATCGGAGACCTTGCGGTCAATATCGAGGATCGCCCCTGCCGTATCATCCAGCAACGGTTTTACCGTACCGTGAATAGAACCCATCTGCTTCAACAGTTCGCGCATATTGTTCGCACCAGCACCCGAGGCTGCCTGGTAGGTCATGGCACTCATCCATTCCACCAATCCCCGTTCGTACAAACCGCCCAATGCCATGAGCATGAGCGACACGGTGCAGTTTCCGCCGATGTAATTCTTGATGCCCTTTGCCATGCCGTCCTTGATCACGTTGATGTTGACCGGATCGAGGATGATGATGGCGTCTTTCTCCATGCGCAGCGATGAAGCGGCATCGATCCAGTAGCCTTTCCAACCTGCTGTCCGCAGCTTGGGATAAACATCGTTCGTATAATCGCCACCCTGGCAGGAGACGATGGCATCCATCGTCTTCAGATCATCAATGTTCTTCGCATCCTTGAGCGCTGGCACGTCCTTACCGACATTCGGCCCCTTGCCGCCCACGTTCGATGTCGTGAAGAACACCGGATCGATCAGGCTGAAGTCCTTCTCTTCGTTCATGCGGCCCATGAGCACCGAGCCCACCATCCCGCGCCAACCGATAAAGCCTACTCGCATCATTGTTCTATTCCCCTTTTGTTTTCATTCCGCATTCCGTAATCCGAAATCCGCAATTACAGTGACCCCGCCACCATATCCCCTATCTCAGTGGTCGAGTATCCCATCTTCCCTGCAGCCTGGCTCTTCATTTTCTTCATCGTCGCGATCATAGCCGCCTCGATCGCCTGCGAGGACTTCGTTTCGCCCAGCGATTCAAGCATCATCATGGCCGCGCCGATGGCAGCCATGGGGTTGATCACGTTCTGTCCAGCATACTTGGGCGCGCTGCCGCCCATGGGTTCGAACATGGAAACACCTTCGGGATTGATGTTCCCACCCGACGCGACACCGAGCCCTCCCTGGATCATAGCGCCGAGGTCGGTGATGATATCGCCGAACAGGTTTTCGGTGACCGCCACGTCGAACCATTCCGGATTCTTCACGAACCACATGTTCGCCGCATCAACGTGGTTATAATCGCGTTTAAGCTCAGGGTACTGTTTCGCACCCATCTCCTCGAAGGCGCGATACCAGAGATCGCCGCAGTGGGTCAGCACATTCCGCTTGTGGATCAGCGTGATCGGTTTCGCAGCATATTTAGGGTTCATTGCATTCCGCTTCTTCTTCAGTTCAAAAGCATATTTCAGACAGCGGTCCACGGTACGTCGGTCATAGACCATCAATTGCGTGGCGATCTCCTCGGAAGTTCCCACGCGCGTTGCACCGCCGTGGCCTGTATAGATGCCGCCGGTGTTCTCGCGGATCACGACGAAATCTATGTCCTCGGGACCTTTGTCCTTGAGCGGCGTTTCAACATTCGGATAGAGCTTCACCGGCCTGAGGTTGATGTACTGGTCCAGGGCAAAGCGGATCTTGAGCAGGATGCCCGCCTCAAGGATGCCAGGTTTGACATCGGGATGACCGATGGCGCCAAGGAACATGGAATCGAACTTCCTGAACTCTCCGATGGCACTGTCAGGCAGCGTCTCGCCTGTCTTCAAATAGCGCGCGCTTCCAAAATCAAAGGAACTGAACTCGAGCTTGAAACCGCCCTTGGCCGCAGCTGCATTAATGACCTTGACGGCTTCCTTGACGACCTCGGGTCCTGTCCCGTCCCCGGGAAGCAATGCGATTTTGTATGTCTTTGCCATGTATGATGATTCCTCTCAAAATAAACTTATAGATGAAAACCCTGTTCCTCAGAGACAGCGCACTATTTCCGCCTCGCGCTGCAATTGTCCGTTCGCATTTCGTTGCACCTATCGTCACCTGAGGAAAAATCCAAACCACAGAAAGGCTGTGATATACCGTGGGGCAAGGGATATGACGGGTCCAGATTACTGCTGTAATACACACAGGGAGCGCACAACGAGGAGGCATGTGGCTGTTGCCCCGATTGGAGCGCTTTCACCAGTTTGAAACACGCTGTCAATTACAAGCCTGCCTTCTTTTTTGTATACGCCATGAGGCCGCCTGCAGCTATCAGTTCCTGCATAAAAGGAGGCACCGGCGTCGCCTTGAAGGTCGTGTTCGACGTCAGGTTCTGGATCACTCCCTTGTCGGCATCCACCTCGATCTGGTCGCCTTCCTTGATGCCGTCGACAGCGTCTGTGCTCTCAAAGATCGGCAGCCCCATGTTAAAGCAGTTCCGATAAAATATCCGGGCAAAACTCTTGGCGATCACGCAGGATACGCCAGCGGCCTTGATCGCGATCGGCGCATGTTCACGCGAAGACCCGCACCCGAAGTTCTTGTCAGCAACAATGATATCGCCGGACTTCATCTTTTTCATGAACTCAGGATTTGTGGAGTCTTCCATGCAGTGTTTTGCCAATTCCTTCGGGTCAGACGTGTTCAGATACCGCGCCGGAACGATCGCATCAGTATCAACATCAGCTCCGAATTTCCATGCATTGCCTTTGAATTTCATTGAGAACCTCTTTCACGCCAGAGATCACAGAGGAACGCTCCGAATTGATCGGTTTCCTCCTTGTTCTCCGCGGTTGTTGATATTATTTTTCCAACTCTTCCGGCCTTCCGATCCTGCCGAGCACTGCCGATGCCGCTGCTATGGCGGGATTTGACAGATACACCTCGCTCTTCGGAGAACCCATCCTGCCGACAAAGTTGCGGTTCGTAGTAGCGATAGCGCGCTCACCTGCGGCAAGAATACCCATATGGCCGCCGAGACAAGGGCCGCAGGTCGGCGTGCTGAATGCAGCTCCCGCATCAATGAAGATGTCAACCAACCCTTCTTTCACGCACTGCTTATAGATCGCTTGCGTGGCTGGAATCACGATCATGCGCACATAGGGGTGGACCTTATGTCCATTGATCACCTTTGCTGCTTCCCGCATATCCTCAATCCTTCCATTCGTGCAGGAACCGACAACGGATTGATCGATATTGATCGAGCCCAATTGGCTCACCGGTTTTACGTTCTCAGGAAGATGCGGGCATGCGACTTGTGGTTCCATGCCGGTCACATCGTATTCCCGAATATCGACATAGGCCGCCTTTTTGTCGCTCTTGTAGAATTTGTACTTGCGCTGCGCGCGCTTTGACACATATTTTTCCGTGATCTCATCAGGTTCGATGATCCCGTTCTTGCCGCCAGCCTCGATCGCCATATTGCAGATGGTCAGACGCCCGGCCATCGAAAGCTTTTTGATCACGTCGCCGGTGAATTCCATGGCACGGTAGAGCGCTCCGTCCACGCCGATGTCACCGATCGTGTGCAGGATGATGTCCTTGCCGCTGACCCACTTGCCGAGTTTGCCCTTGTAGATGAACTTCATACTCTCAGGAACCTTGAACCAGGCCTCGCCCGTGATCATCGCCGCCGCAACATCGGTGCTGCCCACCCCGGTCGAGAATGCTCCCAGACCGCCGTAGGTGCAGGTATGACTGTCTGCACCGATCACCACATCTCCAGGCACCACGATCCCCTGTTCAGGCAGGAGGGCATGCTCCACGCCCATCTTACCAACCTCGAAGTAGAGGGAAAGGTTATGCTCCCTTGAAAATTGGCGGAGCATATTGCACTGTTCTGCCGACGCAATGTCCTTGTTCGGCGCAAAGTGGTCGGGTATGAGCGCGATCCGGTCAGGATCGAACACTTTTTTTGCACCCGCCGCTCGGTACTCCTTGATCGAGATCGGTGCAGTAATATCGTTTGCAAGCACCAGGTCGAGCTTTGCATTGATCAACTCGCCCGGCCTCACTTCTTTTTTGCCGCAATGAGCGGCCAGTATCTTTTCAGTAATGGTCATCATAGTTTTTTGAATATACAATATCCCTTTATTAGATTCAACTATTTTTTACTCTTCCCTTCTTCCAATACTCGAGTTTGTTCAGTGCG
>Ga0334722_10006411_pt1 | contig 11651 bp, 13 predicted proteins | sample C3_bottom_MG_FD_207210 | JGI IMG/M metagenome (GOLD analysis project Ga0334722, IMG submission 207210) | Sediment microbial communities from Yellowstone Lake, YNP, Wyoming, USA - C3_bottom | ecosystem: Environmental > Aquatic > Freshwater > Lake > Sediment | place: USA: Wyoming | collected...
CCTCTCCCGCATGGAAGAGACCATCAAAAAGCAGGAAGGTCTGGTGGCAATCAGTTCCGTTATCGGTTCTGAACCGGCGGTCGTCTCCTTCGGCAGCGGCAAGAACCCGCAGATCGGCAACATTACCATCAACCTGGTGGATCGTTTTCACCGCAAGCAGTCCATCTGGCAGATTGAAGAGAACCTGCGGACGGATTTCAGAAATATCCCCGGCCTGAAATCTGCTGATATCTTCGAATTCGGCGCTACCGCCATGTCCAGTATCAAGGCGCCGATAGATGTGATGGTGACCGGTCCTGATCCGAAGGTGTTGGCGCAGATCGGCCACGAGGTGCAACACCGTCTGCAAAAAACCGGCGGGCTGCAATCAGTCTCCATGACCTGGGACCTGGACAAAAAAGAGGTGGTTTTCAAGGCGGATAAGGAGCGCTGTGCCGCCTTCGGTATTTCGCCCCGCGATGTTGCGGCACAGGCACAGGCTGCCCTTTCCGGCGGAATAGCCTCCACCTTCCGGGTTGCAAATGAGGATGGTTTTCCGGTGCGGATTCAACTGGCGGAAACATATCGTGATCGACCGGATAAACTGGCCGGGATCAAGGTCACCACTCCGCTTGGACCGATACCATTAGCGTCGCTGGGGACTATGAGCCAAAGCTATGTCCCGGCGTTCCTGACCCGTCAGGATCTGCAGAGCAGTATCGACATCTACGGCTACAAGAGTGGCGCAGCTCTATCGCACGTCATGGACAATGTCATGGCGTCGCTGAAGGGGATCAAACTGCCGCCCGGCTACAAGATCTCCCAGGAGGGTGATGCCAAGCAGGGCAAAGCCAACTTTGCCCAGTTGACCATGGCTCTGGGAATCGGCATGGTGTTGCTCTACTTCTCGCTGATACCGGCCTTCAAGTCGTTCATCCATCCATTGACCATCATGTCCGCCATCCCGTTGGCACTGATCGGCGCGGTCTGGTCGCTGCTGTTGACCGGTCGTCAGCAATCCACCGCCGCTTTCATGGGGGTGATCCTGCTGGCCGGGATCGTGGTGAAAAACTCGATCCTGCTGATCGACTTCATCGAAGTCGCCAAGGAACAGGGTGCATCGACGCTGCAGGCGTTGACCGATAGCGTCCGCGTCCGAACCCGACCGATCATCATGACCGCTTTCGGCACGGCAGTCGGCATGGTGCCTATCGCCCTGGAACGGGCCATTGGTCTGGAACGGCTCTCGCCGCTGGCGGTGGTGGCAATCGGTGGTCTGATGCTCTCGACCTTCCTGACGCTCTTATATGTGCCGATATTTTATACGATATTTGAGGACCTGACCGGATGGGTGCAGCGGAAATTGAATCTCCGCAAGCATCAGCAGAGTCCCGCGCCTGAGCTTTTGCAACCGAAACCCCGAACAGAAGGAGGTTATCACCAATGAAAAGAATGACTTTCCTGTGCGTACTAATCCTGCTGAACTGTGTCCCTTTGGCATCGGCCAAGGAGATGACTTTTGACGAGTTTCTCACCCAGTTTGACCTTGAAACCCGCGCCGACATGAAGATTGACAGTAAAAAGCTGATTGCCCTGCTGGCGGATAAGAAAGCGGTGCTTGTGGATATCCGTTTCAAGGAAGAAGTTATGGCCTGGCGCATGGGGTTCGGGCTGTTCATTCCGCTGAACGAACTGCCCAAGCGCCTCGCGGAACTGCCCAAGGATAAGATAATTGTTACTGCCTGCCCCCACAAGGATCGCTCGTCTATCGCCATGACCTACCTGCGCACCAAAGGCTATAACGCCAGATACCTGACCGACGGTCTGATCGGCCTGGCTGAGAATCTGCGTGGAGATAATGCCAAGGATTTTCTGGAAGATATCGGCATGGTTAAGCCCTGACCGATTCTGACTCGCTGCACAGCGAAGGGAGGTGATGACTCGTGAAGAAAGTATATGTAGCGCCGAAGGTTGTTGGTAGTGCCAATGTTCATCCCTGCTGAGAAGTAGCAATGTTGACAAGAGAGGCACGGACAATTTCGTGCCTCTCCATTTTACATGGAATATACAAACCAACTTAAAACATGTAAGTTACGTAGATAAGTCTGAATGTTAGAATATGCAATTATAAGTAATAGTTTAAGGATAAATGGTTATGGCACAAGACAGATTTGACAAAACCCTCTGGCTAGCTCTTCTCACCTCTCTTTTTTCACTCGCAGTAGTCCTGACCCTGAACGCATCTACCAGCGGAGATAGCCGGCACGGTTCCAAGGAATTAAACAAGGCAATGGATCGCGAAATGGCTTATCGCGCCCGTGTTGAACTGATCAACAAACTCTACGGACCGGTAGAAAACCTGCGAACCAATGGACACAAACCAGAAGCTCTCTTGAAGCTTGACGAGCTCATCAGAACGTACCCTGGTGAGGCGCATGGTTATATGTTGAAAGGTCAGATTCTCCGCGAGATGGGGGCAGAGGACGAGGCCGTGGCCTCCTATGTTGAGGGGGTCAAACTGAACGGAGATTACGTGGATGATAAAAGTCCCTTGTCACGCCGTTCGGAAATTCAACGCTTCGTGGATGAAGAAACGAAACGTATTGGTGCACGTTATGCCGCTGAACCTGGCAATCGGAGCATTGCCGTTTTGTTGCAGAAAAATAACTACCTTAAAAGTCGTCTGGCCGGAGGGTGTGAATAAATGATGCGCAGTAGAGAATTCTGGACCGTAGTGGTAGTAGGCGCTCTTCTTGGTGGTCTCGGTGTTATGCTGGCCGTGTGGGGAAATCCGGAAAATTCCGGAATTTGTGTGTCCTGTTTTATTGAAAATAGCGCTGGTGCTCTCGGTCTCCATGACAACCCGAACATGCAGTATCTGCGGCCCGAACTGCTCGGTTTCGTTCTCGGCTCGACAGCCAGCGCTCTATTATTCAGAGAGTTCAGTTCCCGAGGCGGGAGCGTCCCCCTGTCACGACTCTTTATGGGCATATTCATGATCTTTGGATGTGCCGTATTCATCGGTTGTCCAATCAAACTATTCCTTCGTCTGGCTGCCGGTGACCTTACTGCCGTTGCCGGTGTCATTGGTCTTCTGTTTGGTGTTTGGGCCGGCCTTAAAGGAGTTGCCAAGGGAGTGGATCTGGCAAATCCAAAGAAAGGATCGGGAAGCGGTGGCCACCTGATACCCGCCCTGTTTCTTCTGCTACTGGTATTTTTTCTGGTGCGCCCTGGCTTTCTGTTGTTCTCATCCAAAGGAAGCGCAGCTCAATATGCACCATGGATGATTGCACTTGTGGCAGGGACAACACTTGGTGTACTGGCGCAACGCAGCCGTTTCTGTATAACCGGCAGCATCCGCGACACCTTCCTTATGGGCTTCAGAATATCCGCCATCTGGGGTTTATTAGCATTTGTCGGTACAGCGCTCGTCATGAGTTTGGTTATGGGTAGGTTCCACCCCGGCCAGTACGGACAACCAGGAGCTCACCTTGATTATCTCTGGAGTTTTCTTGGCATGGGACTGGTTGGGTGGATTTCAGTGATTATTGGCGGCTGTCCCTTCCGACAGCTGATAAAAGCCGGCGAAGGTGATGCTGATGCAGGTCTGGTAGTGGTTGGTATGTTTATAGGTGGCGGTCTCGCGCAATCGTGGGGTATTGCCTCTACATCGGCAGGTGTTTCGATCTACGGCAAGGCAGCGATTCTTATGGGATTTGTTTTTGTAGTATCCAGTTGCCTTCTGTTCCGAGATCGTAAATTTATTGAACTGTGACAGCTATGAAATTTAGCTGACAGGCGATGGAACCTATATTTTCTGGAGGGCATAAAAGCATGGATTGGAATGAACGATACAGCGAACCTGGCTTTGCCTATGGCACAGAACCAAATGAGTTCCTTTTATCCGTGGTTGACAGGATTCCACGGGGAAAGATTTTGTCGCTTGCGGAGGGAGAAGGCCGCAATGCTGTTTACCTGGCTTCCCTGGGATATGAGGTAACCGGAGTTGACGGGTCGGAGGTCGGCCTGCGTAAAGCCATGGAATTGGCAAAGAAGCGAGGCGTTGCTATCACAACGATACAAGCCGATCTGGATGAGTTCGTGATAGGACTGGAACAGTGGGACGGGATCATCGCCTGTTATTGCCACTTACCCTCAGCCACCCGTATTTCGCTGCATCACGCGGCAGTGCGTGGTTTGAAACCAGGCGGCGTCTTTGTGCTGGAAGCGTTCAGCAAGAAACAACTTGCCTATGACACCGGCGGACCGAAATCTCTTGATATGCTTATGTCACTTGATGAGTTGAAGTTGGAACTTGTCGGCCTTGAGTTTATGCATGCCGTCGAAATGGAACGCGAAGTACGGGAAGGTAGCAGACACACCGGGTTGGCATCGGTAGTCCAGGTAATAGGTATCAAGCCATGACCGATACCTATTTACTGGAAGCACATCGTGTTCTGGGCTTGGGGCAGCGTTCTCAGGTTAAGTAACGAGTCATTACTACGTTATTTATCTGCATAAAGGAAATCCATACTATGTCTGCAAATAGATGTAATCCCCTGTCTGTACTATTCATGGCACTGCTGTTTTCAGTTTTTATCTTGCCAGGCTGCGATAATGTAAAAAATCGCCCGAAAATGAAGATAGGTTACATGAACTGTAACAATGAGCAGGAGACCACGGGACGCTTCCTCCCCATGACCCGTTACCTGTCGGACAAGACCGGCGTTGAGTTTGAATTCGTCCCGGTTGACACGAATGATTTTGAAAAACGCTTCAAGACCGGCGAATTTGCATTCACCCACTCGAACTCGATTCTGTATGTCATTCTCAAGGAGCATTACGACCTGATACTGCTCGCTTCCGAAAAACGCGGTCAGTTCGGTTCCCGTACTGCCGGGACTATCATTGCCCGCAAAGGAAGCGGAATCACGAAGCTCAGTGATCTTAAAGGTAAACGCCTTGCTTTCGGCCCGATGCTGGCACCTACCGGATATATGGCAGAATATGATCTGATGCTGCGCAACGGCATCAACCCGGAACATGATCTGGCCAACTGGACAATCCCCAACGGCTCTTATAAACATGAAAAAGTTATCTATCAGGTCTTGTTTGGCGAAGTCGATGCTACCGCTGCGCCGATCCTCGATCTGGAGGTCATGACACGGGAAGGGAAGATTTCACCGGATGATTTCGTCATCCTCGGGCAGAGTCCACTTATCCCCTACTGTACCTTCGGGGCTAACAAAACGACCGATCCAAAGTTGGTGGAAAAAGTCAGGCGGGCGCTCATCGAATTAAAACCGACCGATACTGTCGAAATCAACGGCGAAAAAGTGAGAGTGATGAAAGCGGCCTGGATAGACGGATTTGAAGAGTTGACGGATAAGGACTACGACATAATCAGGGCGATGGCGAAACGGGTGAACATGCCGCCGTACCAGCAATATTAAGCAACAACTTTTATATGATGATTCACTACTGTCCAGCAAATATACTCAAGATGTCAAGTCGATGAGCAGATGTCAAATCCCTGTGCTGTTTCAGAACATTTCATCGTGTTTCTGAAGTGTTATAGCTTATATTTGCTATTGACACGTTAAGTTTGTGTCTGATATCTAGTTTGTATATTTTAGACTCTTTCAGAGAAAGAGACTCCGCGAGCCATAGTGCTTCCGGACAAACTTCTTCGGAAAGCCCGAGGAAGAATCGCCCCGGCAGGGATGAACTTCCCGGATAGATCAGGCTGCTGTTGCCCCTCTCCGGATGAGATTCGGAGGCATGTTTGCCAACCGAACAGTCGTTTGGGTAAAACGACGTAAATCCAAGCAGTAGTGCGCCCAATTTCTGGAGCACATAAAAACACCGCAATAATGACCCGTTCCGGCATAGCTGGAGTGGGTTTTTTGTTGCTCAGCATCCGCGACAAGCCTTGTAAGCGGCGGATATTTTCACCACATCCCGACTGGGAGACACTTTGTTCTCTCCCCCCGGGACAGACCATTGTCTCTTTGCTTCGGGAAAACCAACAAGGAGGCAGTATGGCAAGTTTGAATCGCGTGGAACTTATCGGCAACCTGGGTCGTGATCCTGAAATCAGGTACACACCAGGAGGCACCGCTGTCGCAAGTTTTTCCCTTGCGACCAGCGAGAAGATAAAGAACAAAAGTGGCGAATGGGAGACCCGCACCGAGTGGCACAATATCGTCCTCTACGCACGACTCGCAGAAGTAGCTGGCGAGTACCTGTCGAAAGGAAAGAGTGTCTACCTCGACGGCAAACTCAAGACCCGTAAATGGCAGGACCGGGACGGTAAAGATCGCTATACAACCGAGATCATCGGCGACAAGCTTCTTATGCTGGGCAGTAAAAATGGCAGCATTCCTGACGGGAGTGACGATCAGCCATCAAACAGCCAGGCACATGAGGAGATTCCGCACGATGACACCGATCCGTTCTAACAACCAGTAACCACAACTCAACAGTCCTACCGGGGAGACATTACCAAATCCCCAAAGGGATTGGTCTGTCTTCTCTGTCGGACACAACCCACAGAAAAGGAGACAGACAGATGAACGCACCAGCTCAAATCATTCCCATCAGCCCCACCGCATCATCCCTCACTCACCACGCCGTCAACATCAGTGAACTGAAGGCCCAGGTAAACCTGATCCAGTACGTCATGCGTGACGTCATGAAATCAGGCGAGCATTACGGCACCATTCCCGGCTGCGGAGACAAAGCAGTTCTTCTCAAACCGGGCGCCGAAAAGCTCATGCTTACCTTCAGACTGGCAAACGATGTGGATGTGGAAACCATCGACCTGCATCTCGGCCATCGTGAGTATCGTATCAAGGTGACGCTCTACTCACCGGCAGGCCAGCGTCTCGGTACCGGTGTCGGTTCATGTTCGACCATGGAAAGCAAATATCGTTTCCGTGTCGGTCCAGTTGAACTGACGAACAAGCCTGTGCCGAAGGAATACTGGGATCTTCGCAAGGAGAACCCGGCAAAGGCGCAGGAAATCATCGGTGGACGCGGCTTCAGCGCAAAAAAAGATGACAGCGGCAACTGGAAAATCGCCAGGCAGGGAGAAAAAGTCGAACACGACAATCCTGCCGACTTTTACAACACCTGCCTGAAAATGGCCAAAAAGCGCGGCCTGGTGGATGCAGTACTCACCTCGACCGCTGCCTCGGACATTTTCACCCAGGACATCGAGGAAGATCCTGACCTTTACGGACAGACGGAACACAACGGAGGAACCAGTGCCGGCAACACCAGCACCACTTCCGGAACTTCGCAGACTTCCCGAACGGACAGTGCCCCGTCATCTCACGAAGCTGAACCTGTTTCGGCTTCCGAGATCATCGGGTATCTGACAGCCAAGGGAATCAGGATGGAACTCTCCGCAGATGAATCGGAGATCTCCGCCTTCCCTGACTACAACGACACCTCAGCTCGTCAATGGCTGAAAGACCATGGCTTCAAATGGGACGGCAAGGGCAAATGCTGGCAGTACCGGTAATACCTGACGTTCCGGATTGAACTTCACTCACAACTCACCTCAGCAGGGAGACAACGACTTTCTCCCTACCGGGGGTGTCTTGTCTCCTCTGCCGGGTACAACCCACAGACAAGGAGACAAGATCATGACTACCCACATCATCAAACACGTAACAATCAAAGGCTGTCAGGTACCGGTCTATGCACCTGTAACGGAGTGCCGGATCAGTATCAATGTCACCAGGATCATTGCCGGCGTCATTTTCGGTTCCCTGCTCACCGCAGTCGGAACCCTGCCGTTTCTGATTTGAAAGGAGACAGCCATGAGCAAACTCGCTGCATTTCTGGGACGTGCTATTCCTACCCATCAGCAGAAACAATCATCACATCTAGGTGACCGAACGGGATATGTCGGAGCCTCCGATATTGCCGGCTGCCCGCGTAAAGCGGCACTCAGCAAACAATGCCCGACCGGTCATGACATTAAGACGCTCCTTCGTTTTTCCCGTGGCCACGCCGCGCAAGCCATGTATGCCGAGTTCTTCAAGACTGGCGGCGCCCTCTTCGAGGAAGAAGTCGAAGTACGTCACCCGGACATCCCTGAAATCAGGTGTCACATTGACTTTCTGTTCTATGCGAACCGGCAGACCAAACGGCTGCATATCGTGGAAATGAAGTCAACCGACGGCATCCCCGACGAACCCTACTCATCATGGGTGGATCAGCTGCATGTCCAGATGGGCCTGCTGCAACTCACCCTCGATCCGGCAGTGGAAATCGGCGGTTCGATCCTGGTGGTCGATCTCAATGCGGGAACGTACCATGAATTCAACAGCTATACCCCCAACAGGCTAGTTTTCGCTCAGCTTGTGGAAAAGGGAAAGCATATCCTTGCGGCAGCGCGAGGCGAGTGTGCACCCCGAACCGAACCGGGAATTCTCTGCGGCTACTGTCCGTTTCGCACCGGATGTCCTTCCCACGCCGCAGCACTGGAACTCCCCCGGGAGATTTTGGAAGCCGGCAGGAAGTACCTGGCGCTGAATGAACAGAAGAAAGCTCTCGAAACCCGACTGGACGTCCTGAAGAACGATATTCTCACCTTTGCAGATGGCACGTTCAAAGGGGCTTCGGACGGAATACTGATCAACGTCACCTCAGTGGCGGAGTCGGTAATGATCGACAGCAGCAAGCTCAAGAGAACCTATCCGGATATCTACGACCAGGTCACGAAGCCGAAAGCCGGTTTCGTCAAACTTGAAATCAAACCATTCACGCCAGCTGTAGCCCAGGCGGCCTGAACCAACCCCAACACTGGGCATCACGCTCCCCATGGAATATCTCCCTTCGTGGAGGCGTGTCTGCCCCCAGTGCAAGGAGATTACCGATGAAAACCTACCGTACCGGCACGTTACCGCCTGACCTTAAATCCTTTTCCCGTGAGAACAGATACGAAAATCTGAAGGAGGCTCTTCAGACCATAGCGTCGCTGATCCTCATTGCAGTAATGCTCTTCGTGTTCATGTTTGCCGCTGCAGCTCCACCGGAGCCCCAGGAGTATCCGAAGGGCTGGGAGGAGGTGCGAGGATGAATGGACCGGTCAACACAATCTGTTCAGGAGATGAAATCCATCTTCCTGCTGTCGCCATGGACGAGGTCAACCTGTCACTGCACGGGGCGAATCGCTTCCTGGAGCGCGACATTCCGCTGGAGGCTGTCGAGGGTGTCCGTCACCTTCTGCCGCTCCTTAACGAGAAACCGCTCAAATTCAGGTACAGGGGGGTACTTGTCGTTGCCCGTCTGGTCAACGGTTCACCAGGATCATCACTGCCTGGAAAGTCCCTCCCGCAGCATAGCAAAACCACACGGCAGACACTGTCAGAACAAGGAGGCCAATATGAGCCCAAAAACACCACGGCCCAAGGCTGTTGCCGGCTTCACCATCGAACGCCGGTCGTCATGCGGCAAGATCTACACCACGGTAACACTTTCCCCGGGCACCGCTGTTCCCATGGAGGTATTCGTGCGCTTCGGCAAAGCCGGAGGGTGCGGTTCCGCCATGGCCGACGGCATTGCCCGGCTGGTCTCGTACGGTCTCCGTTCGGGACTGGAGGCAACCGATGCCGTCAAAGCATTGAGCGGTATCGGCTGTCACCTGGGGAGCAATACCTGTCTCAACTGCGTTGCCGAATCAATCCGTCTGGTACTCGCACATCTGGAAAGCGGACGAGACCTGAACGACCTGATCGAGGAAGCGGCTCTTGCAGAGGCAAATGCCGTAAGCACCCACGAATTCGACTGACACACATTATCCATCGACACCTGGCAGGGAGAGCATGACATCCCTGCGGGGGAGTCTGTCTCCCTGTCCGGTTACCACACTGCACAGGAGGCAGACATGAATTACGAAATCAGAAGCACCTTCAATATTGACGCACCAAAATCAGTCACCATCAAGGGGAGAACACCGGGACACCCGGCGATTCCCCAACAGGATATCCAGTACATTTTTCGGCAGTCAACTCTGTCGGACCTGTTCACCTGGTATCTCCTTGGCGAACGCTCACTCTACCTCACTGGCCCCACCGGCTGCGGTAAATCCTCGGTCATCATCGAGGTTGCCGCCCGGCTCAACATCCCCCTCTGGAATGTCGTCGCCCACTCCCGGTTGGAAACACCGGAACTGATCGGCGGCTACCGGCTCAATGCCGGCGGCGGGATGGATTTTGTGCATGGGCCGCTCATCATTGCCATGAAGGAAGGTGGCTGGTTCCTGATCGATGAAATCGATCTGCTCGACCCTTCCACTGCTGCGGGGTTGAACGGTATTGCCGAAGGCCGCCCCATCACCATTCCGGAAACGGGAGAAGTGGTAACGGCCCACCCGGACTTCCGCTTCATCGCCACCGCCAACTCCAACGGAGCCGGTGACGCCACAGGCCTCTACCAGGGGATACTGCGGCAGAATCTGGCATTCCTCGACCGCTTCTACATGATTGAGGTCGGTTATCCCGACCCGGACATCGAAAAGAAAATCCTGACCGAAGTGGCGCCATCTGTCGGTAGCGACATCAGAGACCGCATGGTAGCCATCGCCAACGAGATCAGAGCCCTGTTTGTCAAAGGGGAGACTGAAGTCACTCTCTCGACCCGCACCTTGACCCGGTGGGCACGTATCACCGCCTTCCAGGGACGGGCCGCGGCAAGCCAGGGTATGTCCAACGGTGAAACACTGACCAAGGCCTTCGACCGGGCACTCGGCTTTCGGGCTGAACCCGATACCCGCAACGCCCTGCACGCAGTATTGCAGCGGCACTTCGGGGACCGGAGGTCGCCATGACCGGATACAGGAACATCAAATCATCACTGGACCTGCATCTTCTGGACAGGGTCAGGAATCACGACAAGGTTTACCACCTGGCGGTATTCGAGCGGGACGACGGCGGTTATGACGTCCTGTACCGCTATGGCCGTCGCGGCTCGACATTACGCCTCGGCATCCTGAAAGGTGGGGAGAATCTCCGTGACTATCAGACCGCCATCAAACTCATGAACAGGAAGGAAGCGGATCAAGTCAGGGGCGACGGCTATCAGTATGCCGACGGCATTACCCCCGGCGTCTGGAATGACCTGCTTGCCACATCCTCTAAAACCGCTGTCGCACAGCCATCCGTTCCACCTGAACCTGAGGTTCCCACACCGGCAATAGGTGGTAACGGGCCGAAGTCATGGTTCTGGTAATCAATTACACTCCCACGAAAGGAGACATCATGAACAATACTACCATCAGCAAAGTACTCCAGGGCCTGGTCCTGGTTCATCTCAGTTTCTCCGTCTGGTCCGGCAAGAAGAAACTCCGGCCGGAAGATTTGAAGGGTGCGAATCTGCCACCCGACAAGCTCGCCTCTCTCGGGTCTAAGCGCATTTTTGATCCTGATGCCCTCAAGGTGTTCGCCACCCTGAAGCGTCAGGCCGAACGCGCCTGCGAGGAGGTGGGAGTGCGCTTCCTCGGCGGCTACGCCATTCCCGAGGAAAAACTGGCTCCCCTTTTGGAGAAGATGGAACAGATCGAACAGAGCTTTGCCACGGCAAAGACGAATTTCCTGTCGGCCTACGACGACAATCTCACAGACTGGCTTGCCGAAGCCGGCGAGTGGTCTGAGATCGTT
>Ga0334722_10006412_pt1 | contig 11646 bp, 13 predicted proteins | sample C3_bottom_MG_FD_207210 | JGI IMG/M metagenome (GOLD analysis project Ga0334722, IMG submission 207210) | Sediment microbial communities from Yellowstone Lake, YNP, Wyoming, USA - C3_bottom | ecosystem: Environmental > Aquatic > Freshwater > Lake > Sediment | place: USA: Wyoming | collected...
TCGCTTTGCAATGGACCGATAGGCGGGCGAATCGAATCCGTCTTTGTCCAGCGTTTGGATTTGATGCTTCAGTGTGGGCGTGTATCCCAGCGCGGCGACGAGTCCCATGATCACGTACAACACAAGGCCGGCCAACAACCACGGCGTGCTGAGAATTGGAATCGGTACGGTGAAGGCCATAGTCAGGCCGGTGAGCAGAAGCAGGCCATAACATGGATTGGCGACTCGGTCATCAATCAGTTTGATGTTACGCAGAACAAAGGGCAGGACGCTCCCTTCGCGCGGGGCGCGTGCGATCCAAATTCCCTAGGTCACGTTCGCACCGACTGCGACGATGGCTGAAAGAACGTCCAGCCACTTTACGAGTAAGAATAGCATAACTCTCTCCTCAACAAATTTGGAATTTTGCAACTGCCGTGACTTTCAAGACAGTCGCTGCGCGCATTGTTGGGCACGGTATTGATTCTAATGACTTCATTCTTCGAAATCAACATATTGTGGCGGGCTTTGTCCAACGCGTTTCGAGATTCTGGGATACTTGCTTTTTGAATTCTTCTCTTCTATCGAAATTACATCAATTTGATGCCACCAATCATCTCCAAAATCGAACCAATAGCCAAATGATTGGTTTTTCTTCAACTTGAGAGAATCTATCGTGGTTTCCGTAACGTCGCTGTCTTCATACCCTCCGAATATGTCATCATCAGGGATCACCAGGCCATATTTTCTTGCCTTGGGATCATTGGGACCTTTTCCGCCGATTTGAAATTCAAATAAGTGTTCCTCCTCTCGATTAAATGCTCTGAATATCGCATCGTGGAGATCTGCGAGAGATTGGTCGCCGCGAATTTCGATTGTTCTTGAAACCACAGGATTTTTCTTGGCAAACTCTTCTGTAATCGGACCACTGATCAGAAATATTTCGAGGGTGTAAATAATCATTCATTCCTCACAAACAATCTTGGCACGCCTCTGCCTGTGAAGGAATTGTACATCAAGTGAACAGCGCCCAACGGATTGCGTTACTGGCGCTGGGGCGGGCGGCGGGACGCCGTCCGATTGGAAAAAGGCTGAGGCGTAGAAAAATGCTTGTAAATCGCGCAGACTCCCACACGTCGGGTGCACGTTTGTTGGGCGGGCGGTTGTGTTAAGCAACTTTGCCGATTTCATCAACGCCATTTTCTATTTTATCCAAATACAAAAGAAAAATGATTCCGATTCCTAGTAGAAGATTGAGCCATGTGCTCATTTTCAAATATTCTTCATCGTGTAAATAAGAAATGTTTGGATAGCCTGACAGATATTTTATTTGAGCCGATGGAGATAATTTTAATTTTTCGTACAATGAGATATTTACACTTTGACTGTCGGTATAAGTTGCTTCGTTGGCATTGAACTCATAAGTAATAAAATAACGTTTGCCGCGCATGGTTTGATGCATTTGAAAATCTATTGCAGTACCTTCGGTTGAGATTCCAAATTTATCTGTCCATAGATCTGGAACGACTACAAAGTCAAACAACAATGCTGTGAATAAAAATAACGCCAAAGCGACAAACAAGGACACACGCTTTTCAAATTTATTTCTTGCTTGGAATAAGTATAGCGAAATAGCAACCAGTTTAACGAAAACTAAAAATAGCACAAAAAATAAAACGAAAGTTTCTCCTGCTAGCCACAAAACATAATTGATAATCCAAGTTATCAGAACAAACAAACCTAGCCAAAACGCTTTCTTTAGTTTTTCTGCTGCGTAGTACTTGAATGAAGTCATAAAATCATCTTTACCCAAAATGCTGCTTGGGTTAGGACAGCCCGCCTAACGGCTTGCGTTAGCCGCTGGTGGGCGGGCTGGGATTCGGCTTGGGAGCAGGAAAAACTCGACGCGAGGAAAATGCTTGAAAATGCGGCAGAATCCCCAGCGTCCAGTGCACGCTGTGTTGGGCAGATTTGCATAAAATTACATCAATCCTTGAAGGCTTCACGATTTGCTCGAACGTAGGCGATTCGCTCTTTTGCTATCTCCCATTCATTAGATGCGTAAGCGCGTTTGTCATAAATCTCGAAATCATGGTCAACAAAATAGTCCTCCCATTCGATCTCGCCTGAGCGAAGCTTTTCCGTAATTTCTTCGTTGTCAGGTAGCAGTTGATGCACCTCCATAATGATGCTGGCTGCTACTGGCTTTCCTAAAGTACGGTATGCTTCTGCGGCTGGTTCAAACCACTCAGGAATGTTTACGGCGGCTTGCGAAAAACCACCATTTCCTACTTCCGCCTCCAGCAGATAATTTGCGTAAAACACTGCAACTGGCGGCTGAAAACGCTTCAAATCTTCTGGTTTAGAAATTTCTTTGCACAGGCTTAACCAAATAGCATCATCCAGGTCAATATCATCCATGGGGACTTTTTCGTCTTCTTCTAACAATTCTCGAAGAGATTTGTTCAACATTTCCTCCAATCTGCCCAACTAGTGTTTAGACGGTCTTCAGCCATATAACTGACTATAGAATGGGTCGTTCCAACTAAACGCCTAAATCATTTAGCCGATTTGGCGGCGCAAGATTAAAAACTTTCCGACTATTAGTATAGCATGTCTGTCAAGCAGGCGGCTTGTACTCAAACCTGTATCCCTCGATCTCTACATACGGCTGATACTGCTCATAACTCACAGCCCTCACGCGGCGGGCGATTTCCTCCTTGCTCATGTCGGGCGTGATGCGGAACAGTTCGTTGAATTGTTTGCGCGTGAAGGGCGGACGGGTCCATGTTTCGGGTGAAATGGGCAGGTCCTTGCCCTCGGCCATGAGTTGCCCAATTTCAAGGAAGAGCGCGATTTGGTTCTCGTAGGTCCGCTTCAGCAGGGAGGCCACATCGTCTTCGGGATAGACGGGGAAGCGTTTGACCGCGATGATCCGACCCGTGTCCACTTTGGAGGCCATGTGATGACAGGTCACGCCGTATTCGGCCGCGTTTTCGTAGAGGGCGAAGTTGTTGCATCCGATGCCGGGGTATTCAGGCGAGGCGGGATGAAAATTGATGGCGGCTTTCCTGGCGCGGCTCAATAAATCTTCGGGCACCACCCAGCGCGAAAGATACGAAACGATGTAGTCGCCCCCCCATTTGCGGATGTCATCGGGCAGAGGGTCGCCCCATTTGCCGAGACAGTGGGTCACGTGTGCGAAGTTTTTCTGGCAGAAGGCAAGGGCGCGGGCGCAGTCCGCGTCGTCCGCTTTGCCGAGGAAGAGGAGAGAGAGGTTGTTGGCTGGCATAGTTTTTTGAACCGCGAAGAGCGCTAAGACCGCCAAGAAAAGCAGGAATAATCTTTGCGTTCTTTGCGGTAAATATGAGGGGTGTATCCCGATTATAAACGCGCGGCAAGGCCAAAGTCCGAGGGAAGAAGCGAGTACATGACCGCGTCGTGCACAGTTGTCCCGTTGACCAATCGGTTATGCAGAATCCCCTCGCGATGCGCGCCGATCTTGTCTGCGACCTTTTGGCTGGCTTCGTTTTCCACGGCGATGACAAGCTCGACGCGGATCAATTTCAATCGTTCAAACGCAAAGCGCGCACCGAGGCGCGTAGCGCGTCCGGCAAAGCCGTGTCCGCGTTGTGTGCTTCGAATCCAGTAACCGAGGTTGCAGAATTGATAGAGCGGATGGATGTGGCTGAGGCTCAACCCGCCGAGGAAAGTTTGGGTTTGCGCCTCAGTGATCGCAAAGCCGTAATAACTGCCGTCGTTCCAGCGCGCCTGCGCCAGCGTGATCCAGTCGCGCGTTTCCTTTTTTTGATAATTGTCATGCGCCCACGACATCCACGGCTTGAGGTCGGCGATGGATTCGCAGACGGCATCGTACATGGAGGCGGCGTCGTCTGCGCGCAGAGGCCGCAGAGTGATGACGCTGTCGGTGACGGGAGTCATGGAAAACATAACTATCTCGATCTCAATTTTTCTGTGGCCTATTGCCTGGATAAAAAATGAAACCCCTGAAAAAGAAAACCTGCGCTCAGCGCAGGTCAAATACATTAAGTGGAGATATATTCCCGCAGGTTGTGTTCCACTGCGTAGGCGGCGGCTTCGGCGCGGTTGTTCACGCCCAGTTTGGAAAGGATGCTCGACACATAATTTCGCACCGTCCCTTCGCCGAGGAAAAGATTCTTGGCGATCTCGCGGTTGGTCTTGCCTTCCGAGACCAGCAAGAGCACGTGTTTTTCCTGCTGGCTGAGATGAGCGAAAGCCGACGCTTCTTCTTCCTTGACCGCGCGGCGGACTTCCTGAAACACGCGCTGGGTCACCGCCGGGTCCAAAAGCGCCTCGCCGCGGCTGACGGCCTCCAGTGCCTTGACCAGATCATCGCTCCCGATCTGCTTCAGGATGTAGCCCGACGCGCCGGCGCGGATGGCCGAGAACAGCATTTCATCTTCGGCATATGAAGTCAGCATGATGACTTTCGTGCCGGGGTACTTGTTTACAATTTCTTCGCAAGCCTCGATGCCAGACGTGCCCGGCAGGCGGATATCCATGATGACGACTTCGGGCTTGAGCGACGCGACCTGCTCGAGGGCCTCGCGCGCCGATCCCGCCTCGCCCACGACGTCAAACTGGGGATGGCGTTCCAAAAGCGACTTCAAGCCCAGGCGGACCACCTCGTGATCGTCCACCAATATAATTCTTTGTTTTACCATGGGGAATATTTTCCTCCGAAATGTCTGCGAAAGAGTATAGCCGAGAGCATAATGCCTGACAAGGGCGGTTAAACGCGCAGGGGCACGGCGCTTCGCACTGAGCGAAGTCAAAGCGCCGTGCCCCTGCAATTGAATTGGATTTCGTTATTTGGCCTTGACGGTGATCATCTTCGGCTTGACTTCTTCTGCCTTAGGCAGAGTGACGGTCAGGATGCCGTTCTCGAATTCAGCCTTGGCCTTGTCCGAGACGACCGTGGTGGGCAATATCACACTTCGCTCGAACGCTCCCCAGCGTTGCTCACGGATGTGATAATTCTTCTCCTCGACATCTTCCTTTTGGCGGGTCTCACCTTTGATGGTGAGCATGTCACCGGTCACGGAGATTTGCACCTCCTCGGCCTTCATGCCCGGCACCGCCGCCTTGACAACCACTTCGTTATCGGTCTGGTACATGTCAATAGCGGGGATGCCCGAACCGCGCCAGCCGTCTGTCAAACCAAACGGGCGGGTGAAGGCTTCGTCGAAGAGACGGTCCATGGCCTCGCGCAGAGTTACCATCTCGCGCATCGGCTCCCAACGAATTAGATTGGACATAGCAACCTCCTTCTAAAAAGTTGGATCTACGCGCTTAATATAAAGAACCTGCGTTAGAAAAACGTAGGCTCTTTATAAAAGATTTGTTTAAATTTGCGGGTTATGCACCTTTGGCTTTTTCGCGTCGAAAATCCACGAACCGGTATCCCACGCCGCGCTCGGTGAGAATATATTTTGGGTCGGCGGGATCTTTCTCCAGTTTCTGGCGCAGATAGTTGATGTACAGCCGCACATAATGCGGTTCGTCACGATATTCATAGCCCCAGACCTTTTGCAGTAATTGATCGTGCGAAACGACCCAGCCTGCGTTCTGTACAAGATGGAAGAGAAGACGATATTCCGTGGGGCGCAGTTTGACCAGTTTGCCCTCCAGCCAGATTTCGCGGCGGTCGAAGTCAATCTTCAGGCGGTCGTCTATCTCCATCAATCCGTGCATCGAGCCGCTTGCGGATTCCGTGCGGCGCAGAACGGCCTTGACGCGGCTGACCAGTTCGCGGGGGCTGAACGGCTTGGTGATGTAGTCGTCCGCTCCCAGTTCCAGGCCGCGGACGCGGTCATCTTCCTCGCCTTTGGCGGTCAGCATGATGACCGGGACACTGCTCACCTCGCGGATCGTTTCCAGCACCTCGAAGCCGTCAATGTCGGGCATCATCACATCCAGCAGAACGAGATCGGGTGTGTCGCGCAGTTTATCAATGGCTTGTTTGCCGTTAAACGCTTCCATCACCTGAAAGCCATCGTGCTCCAGGTTCATGCGGATGAAGCGCACCATGCGTTCCTCATCATCCACGATGAGGATGCGGCGTCGGTCGAACTCTTCGGGCATGTCACTCCCTCACAAAGCCGATGATCTTTTCTTCCTCTTCGCTGGCCAGCACTTCGATGAGAGTCAATTTTTCGATGGGCCAGATCACCTTCACGACATTGTGTTCGAGATAATGCAGGTCTTTTCCGTCGCGCTGACGCGGGTTGCTGAGGGTGATGATCGTGTCGGACGGTTTCGGCAGTTCCTCCACTTCGCCGACGACCGGTACGTCTCCACTAAGATGCAAAATGACAGTGTAAGCCATGACTTTCCTTTCTACGTTTTTGCCGCGTTGAGCAGGATTTGGATCTTGAGTTTGCCGAGCGCCACCACGTCGCCGTTGCCCAGCGCCTGTTCGATATTCGGGTTCAGGCGTTTTCCGTTGACATATGTGCCGTTCGAGGAGCCGAGGTCCATCAACAGGACGCGGCCGGCATCGCGTTTGATGACGGCGTGCAGACGCGAGACGCCGCTGGCGTAGGCCTGATAGGGCGAGAGGTCAATGTCGGGCATGATGGGTTGACCTTCGCTGATGCGTCCCAGGGTGAACTCGTTGCGGTCCGAGAGTGGAAGCACCTGGCCTGTGTCCAACAAGTGGAGCGTGACCCAGTTGTTGCTGAGCACTATGGGAGGCATGGTGGGCGATACGGGCGACTTTTTCTTGATCGCTTCACGCACCTGCGAAGTCGAGATATTTTGGGTGGTGAGCGAATCTGCCGCGCTCAATTGAGCGCCGCATTCACTGCAGAACATGGCTCCAGCCATGTTGGTATGATTGCAATTCGAGCACAGGATCATTTCAATCCCTCCGCGGCCGACAGCAGTAATGCCCTCGTGCCATATTTAATTTCTTTTTCGCCCTCCTGGCTGAGCGCTTGCATGCGTTCCATGTTCTCGGCTTCGAGAAGGGCGGTCTTTGCCAGTTGTTTTTCTCCTTGTGTCAACAATAAGGACGCCAGATTTTTGAGATGACGCGTGGCCTGTGCGAAGTCATGAGCCTCGGCTTCTTCACGCGCGCGCTCCTGCATTCGATACAGAGTCAGACGCGAGAGCGCGCTGAGAATGGCCGGGGGGGGCGCATCATTCTCTGATCGGTCCGCCGCTTCACGGTCCAGTTTGAGGCGGAGGGGTGGAATCGGCGTGGGGTGCGCGGTGGCGATCACTTTTAAAGTTCCGTCCAGCAGTGTAACCAAATCTGCTTGCGATGCCGATGGCTGGATGACAAATTCAAATAAAACGTTAAGGGGCGTATCCTGCAAAATGGGACCGAGGCGCAGAGGACTTTCAACACGGATCGGGCCGCCCTCCGGCTGGAGGCGGAAGGCATAATTTATCTGCACGCCCTCAGCCTCTTTGAATTCAATCATGACGTCTTCTGCCAGTGTGTTGGCCAGCGAATTGAATTTTTCTGTAAGAATTCGTTGAATATCCTGCGGCTTTGAAACATAGGAGCTATTGCTTCCAGTGCGGCTGGCAACCGCGTCCAAGAAGATGTCGTTCCAATCCCGACCGATGCCGAGCGCGCTGATGCCGATGTTGAGGCGGGCGGCTTCTTCGGCCAATTGGAGACAGGCCTGTTCATCGCCGTAGGTGTGGCCGTCGGTGAGCAGGATGATGTGGTTGACGCGTTTTGAATCCAGCCCGCGGCGGACTTCCTCGAAAGCGGCTTCGAGGCCGCGATAAATTTCGGTGGAGCCTCCGGTCTGCAACATCTGAACGCGTCCCTGCAATTTGGCGCGGTCGCTTTGATACGATGCCGGGACGATGGCCTCGGCGCGGTCGCTGAAAGCCACCACACTGAAAATATCCTCGGATCGCAGAGAGCGCATGATTTGTGATGCGGTCGCTTTGACCATGTCAATTTTTTCGCCCTGCATGGAGGTCGAACGGTCGAGCAGGAGACAAATGTTGAGGGGCGGCGCGGGAATTTTTTCGCTCGCTTGGCGCGGCCCCACTTCCAGCAGGACGTAGATCAATTGCGGTTCATCAAGATGAACCAGGGCCGGGCGGCTGTATTGAACCTGATGCCGGATAAAAGAAGAGGGCGTTTCCTCTTTCGGAAGTGTCGCATCATATTGCGCGCGGCGCTTGGGATTCGATAAAACTTCGTAAGCCTGCTGGACTTCGAGAAAAATTTCGGTCTCACCGGCCAGTTTGTTTTTATCAGGGTGCAGTTTCTGCGCGGCCTCATAATAGGCACGCTTAATTTCCTCTGCGGTTGCATCGCGCAGAAGACCAAGAAGGGTGTAATAGTCCCTCTGTTCCTTGGGCATTGCTATCCGACCATTTGAACGAGAATGACGCTGATGTTATCGGGTCCGCCTGCGATGTTGGCCGCGGTCACCATGTTCTGGCAGGCGCGTTGCAGGTTGGGCGCTTCGGTGAAGGAACGGAAAATATCCTGCTCGGCCACCACGCCCCACAGCCCGTCACTGCACAGCATGAGCGTGCCGTTGGCCGGGAACGGGATGGTGAATACGTCCACTTCCAAAGCATCGCCCTGACCGAGGGCGCGAATTAATACATTTCGGTGTGGGAAGGAGGCGGCTTCCTCCTTGTTGAGATGTCCCAATTCTTCGAGACGTTTGACGAGCGAATGATCACGCGTGATTTGTTCCACGCGTCCCGCGGGATAAATGGCATAGGCGCGGCTGTCGCCGACGTGTCCAATCGTGACCTGTCCTCCCACCACCAGCGCGGCGGTGATCGTTGTGCCCGACCCGGGCGCGTCCTTCTGGACCACGCGGTGGGCTTCCTTGACCGAATTTTCCATGATCTCCTGAAGCGACTCTTCCGGCTGCTGCGTGGGAATGGTGAAGAGATACGAGTGGAACTTCCGCATAATGTATCCGGCGACGACGCGGATGGCCGCGTTGCTGGCGACTTCGCCGAACTGATGTCCGCCCATGCCGTCGGCCACGATGTACAAGCCAAAGGGAACGTTGTTGCTCTTGCCAGCTATTGTGGTTGTGATGGCCACCAGACTGTCTTCATTGTGATCGCGCTGTTTGCCCACGGATTGACCCGTCGCCGCGATCAGTTGTTGCATTTCATACTGCACGCTCTGGCTGTGGACAATGGATTGGATTTGCTGATCAGAAAGCGGCGCGGTAGTTGCGGTCTCGGCGCGTTTTTTATTGCCGCCTCCAAACAATTTGCGGAAGAAATCGAACATGCATATCTCCTTGGTCAGGCCAGCAACGCGTAGACCTGGTGATCGGTCGAGCCGACATAAACAATGTCATCGAAAACCACGGGCGAGCCGGTGATGGCGCCCTTCGTCTCGAACTTCCAGCGTTGCCGTCCTGTGCGGTATTCGAGGCAATACAAGTTCCGGTCCACGGAACCGCAATAAATGGAATCCTTGTAGACCACCGGTGAACTGCTGACTTGATGTTCGGTGCGGAAGCGCCAGACTTCTTTGCCGGTCTGCGCTTCGACGCCGTAAATAAATCCATCCGCCGCGCCGACGAAGACGTAATTATCCGCTATGGCCGGGGAAGAGACCGAACCCTTGCCGAGGCGGAACCGCCAGATCGCCCAGCCATTGCGCGCATCAATGCAATACAAGGTGCCGTCCACTGAAGTGAAGAAAAGGGCCTGGCCTGCGAGGCTCGGCGAGGACGTGATGGCGCGCTTGGCCTGGAAGCGCCATTTCAGTGTGCCGCGAAAATCAATGGCATAAAGGTCGCCGCTTTCATTTCCGAAATAGATCAGGTCGTTGGCGACCAGCGGCGTCGAACGGATTTCGTCGGCCGATTCAAATCTCCAGACACTGCGGCCCGTGTTCAGGTTCACGGCGTGAAGGTAATGATCGTCCGAGCCGATGAAGACATGTCCCTCGGCGATGCGCGGCGACGAGTGAATCGGCGACTGTGTGTGATACGTCCACACGACTTTTCCGGTGCGGGCGCTGACCACGTGCAGGGACTGGTCTTCCGAACCGAAGAAAATATTGCCATCGAAGGTGGCCGGGCGCGAAACGATGCCGCCATCCGCGGCATACTTCCATTGGAATTTTCCATCCGCCGCGTTCAGCGCGTACAGGTTATTGTCGTAACAGCCAATGTACAACACGCCTTGATACAATAACGGCGTGCCGCGTACCTCGTCTTCGCATTTGAACGACCAGATCGGTTTGATCCCGCTGGCGGGCGCGATGGAGGTGGTTGCGATTTTGGAAAGCGCGCCGGTCTTGCGCGCCACGCCCATCAACGCTTCCTTCATCTCCGCCGCGCTGGGGAAACGTTCCGCCGGGTTATATTGCAAGGAGGTGTTGATGACCGCTTCGAGTTCCGGTGAGACGCGGGAGTTGATTCTGCGTAAAGGCCGCTCCGCGAACGAGAAGGGCGGCTCGAGGCGCGGATCGCGCCGCGTCAACGCGTGATGAAGCGTCGCGCCCAACGCGTAAATATCCGCCACATGCGTGGCTTCGCCGCGATATTGTTCGGGCGGCGAATATCCTTCGGTTCCGATCATCGTTCCCTTTTGTCCGACTTGAAACGTCTTGGCGATGCCGAAGTCCACCAGGATCACATCGCCGTTGCTGTTGATCATGATGTTCGACGGCTTCATGTCGCGGAAGATGATCGGATCCGGTTTGTGATTGTGGAGGAAGGACAAGACATCGCACAGTTGAATCGCCCAGCCGAGCACCTGCTCTTCGGGCAGGAAGCCATTCGTGTCGTTGATGATCGATTCGAGATCCTTGCCGTGAACGAATTCAAGCACAAGGTACGAGCGGTCGTCCTCGGAAAAATAATCGTAAATGCGCGGAATGGCGGGATGGTTGAGCGTCGCCAGCAGGTTGGCCTCGCGCTCGAAGTTTTGCACAATCGTCTGTCGCACCAGCGGGTCGGGCGCCATGTTGATCATTTCCTTGACCGCCACCAGTTTGGTCACGTTGGGGAAATGCAGGTCGCGGGCGCGATAGACGGATCCCATGCCGCCCACACCGATGACCTCCTGGATGTGATAGCGCTTCACCAGTGTGGTGCCGGACTGCAACTGTCGGCGGGGGACGGTTGGATCACTGCCCAGGGGCTGTGCAATATTTTGAGTATCCAAATCGCCTCTAATGTGCGTGAATTATAGTGTGCGTTGACGGGATTGGCAACTACTCGTCTTTCATGAATGCAAAGTCCTCTTGCGGGGAAACTCCTTCTGCGGCACAATCTGTCCGTCATGAAAATCCTCGCCGTCAGCGATCAGGTCGTCGAGCGCATCTACAAACTTGCCGCGCAAGGGCATTTCGATGGCGTGGACCTGATCCTCGCCTGCGGCGACCTGCCCTACACCTACCTGGAATATCTGGTTTCCATCTTGAATGTGCCGATGATGTACGTGCCGGGCAACCATGACCCGCAATATAATCCGAACCTTGCGCTGACCCGCGCCGAAGGCGGCTCGAACCTCGACCTGAAAACGGAGCGCGTTAAAAACGTCTTGATCGCAGGCTTTGGCGGCTCAGTCCGCTACCGGCCCGATGGAGTCAACCAATACGCGCAGACGGAAGCCAACGTCCGCGCCGCGCGGCTCATGATGGGACTGCTCCGCAACCGG
>Ga0334722_10006413_pt1 | contig 11645 bp, 12 predicted proteins | sample C3_bottom_MG_FD_207210 | JGI IMG/M metagenome (GOLD analysis project Ga0334722, IMG submission 207210) | Sediment microbial communities from Yellowstone Lake, YNP, Wyoming, USA - C3_bottom | ecosystem: Environmental > Aquatic > Freshwater > Lake > Sediment | place: USA: Wyoming | collected...
CACCTCCGTTCGGGAATGTTGCTGGTGGTTACAAGTTCTATATGTATTATATACCCATCAAACCACCATGCCTGAACTACCAGAAGTCCAAACAACTGTAAATGGTCTGAACAAAACCGTGAAGGGTAGGGTTATTCTAGATGTTTGGACTGATTATAAAAGTGATTTTCATGCTGGTAAAGACAATATAAAAAATCCAAAGTTTTTTAAAATTTTTAAAAAAGAACTAGTAGGGAGAAAAATATTAAAAGCTGAGAGACGAGGAAAAAATATTTTAATAGGTTTAGATAACGGGAAAACTATTTTGACTCATATGAAAATGACTGGATTTTTCTTTTATAATCCACCCAAGGATGAAAAGTTTGTGCGAGTAAAATTCAAATTGAATAATGGGAAGATCCTGGCCTTCTCTGATATGCGAAGATTCGCAAAAATTACTCTCATTGAAACAAAAGACAGAGAAAAGAATCCTGAACTCTCTCATCTTGGACCAGATGCGTTGGATATAGCTTTAGAAGAATTCAAAAAAATTCTTTCTAAAGAAAAACGACCCATCAAACAAATGCTTATGGACCAGACACTCCTCACTGGTGTTGGAAACATTTATTCTGATGAATCACTCTGGCTCTCTGGTATTCATCCTCGTTCTGTACCGAACAAAATACCTAATAAACAAACCAAATTACTCCTAGAATCAATCAAAAAGGTTCTTCATTCAGGTATAGATTTCGGTGGTGACTTAATGTCCGACTATAGAAATATCCATGGAGAAAAGGGCAAATTCCAAAACAAACACAATGCTTATAGGAAGACGGGAGAAAAATGTTCAAAGAAAAACTGCGAGGGGACAATTACTCGCGACGTAGTCGCCACCCGCAGTGCGCATTTTTGCAACTTGCATCAAATCTTATATAAATAAAATTTTTGTGCCTTACGGAGAGCTTGGCTCGAGTAGAGAAGTTTTCAGCAGAAAACTATCGTGCAAAGAAAATTTTTATTTTATAAGATTGAACAAAGCGATCCCCGTAGCCACGGAGACATTGAGCGACTCTTTCTCCCCTTTCATATCTATCTCAAGTATCGCATCGCCTTCATTCAAAACATTTTTATTCACACCATCAACTTCATTCCCAACTATTAATGCAAATTGTTGAGGTGATTTATATTTTTCTAAATCAACTGACCTTTCGTCTTGCTCGAGGGCAAGGATTTTAAAATTCTGCTCTTTCAACTCCCTTATCACTCCACCTATTTCTTTTTGATATTCCCATTCAACTAACTTTTCTGCACCTAAGGCCACCTTAGAGAAGTCACTTCGAGCTCGTCCAAACCTATCTATGGGTGCTGGAGTTGTCCCTATTAAATAAATTTTAGACACACCTAAACATTCGGCGGTTCGAAAAATCGAACCGGTGTTTTCAACAGAACGGATGTTGTCTAGTATGAGGACTGATGTTTTCATTATGCTAGAATACACTTATGTTAAATCCATTTCCAGAACTTTTATCTTATTCATTAATGGGTCCTTTTATTCTTCGTGTTGTATTGGGAATTATCATAGCTGAAACGGGCTATTTAAAATTTAGAAGTGAACGAGCTCGTTGGATAATGTCCTTCGAAGCTCTCCACCTAAAACCCGCGAACATCTTGGTTTCTATATTAGGGCTCATAGAAATAATTGGAGCTATTGGTCTTATCCTTGGACTCTATACTCAAATCGCCGCTTTAGTATTCGTGATCGTTTATGGATTTGAACTCTATGCAGAATACAAAGAAGAACAGGTTCTAAAACGAGACTTGGTGTTTTATATCTTAATGTTTAGCATCGCCCTTTCTCTCCTCCTCACTGGTGCCGGCGCATACGCTTACGACATTCCACTATAATCTAGACATTAAGCCTATTTTTAGCTATAGTTTTGGGGCTTTTAGCTTTGCGCCCGTAGCTCAGTCGGTAGAGCAGCTCCCTTTTAAGGAGATGGTCATAGGTTCGATTCCTATCGGGCGCACAACTTGAATTAAAAATACCACATGCTAGGGTGGTTGAAGATTTTGTACCCTCACAAGGAGTTTGTTTATGGGTGTCACAACTGACCCAGTCTTCTTCGGCCTTCAATCTTGGTTGAACACACCAGAGAATGAAGAACAGGTTTTCTTCTATGAAGCCGAGCATTACTACCTCTCGAATTTTAGCGCATTCGCAATCAGGTTTAACGGCCTTTTGTGGATGACAGCTGAACATCTCTATCAAGCTCACAAGTTCTTCTGGCTCAAAGATGGAAAGATTGCGGACATGATCTTTCATGCACCATCTGCCCATGAAGCAAAGCAGATAGCCAAGGCACACAAAGACAAGATTTTTCCTGAGTTTGAGCAGGTGAAGTTGGTTATAATGGAAGCAATTCTTCGTGCAAAAATCGAACAGCATTCGTATGTTCTAAAGATGCTTCTCAAAACCAGTGATGCCATTCTCATTGAGGATTCTTCCAAGGATGCTTTCTGGGGTCGCGGTCCTGATTTCCAAGGCATGAATCACCTCGGTCGAATCTGGATGAAGCTTCGTGCAGAAAAAATGATTCTCTTCCCTCAAGAAAAACAAGGGGGTTGCTGAGCACTTCGGTGCTCTTTTTATTTATCTAAAATTTCTGGGGAAAGTTGTCTGTTTACTAAAACAAAAGTTGTTCGTCTTGGGAGTTCTTTAAGTCTTCTTGCTCCAACATAAGTACAAGCACTGCGAAGTCCACCTAGAATATCACCTACCGTATCTAAAACTTTTCCTCTATAAGGAATTTTTATTTTTTTACCTTCTGGAGCTTTGTAGTTTGCCTTACCTCCATTATGCCTCTCCATAGAATCTGCAGAACTTGAACCATAGTGGTATACAAATTTATTTCCATTCTCTTCGATGATTTCTTCTTCTCCTTCATCGTGTCCTGCGAGCATTCCCCCAATCATCACGAAATCTGCCCCAGCTCCGAAAGCCTTTGCTATGTCACCTGAAGTTCTGCATCCACCATCCGCACAAATTAATCCTCTGAGTCCGTGCGCAGAATCAGCACATTCAATAATCGCTGAAAGTTGAGGATAACCAACACCAGTGACTAGTCGTGTTGTACAAACTGTCCCCGGACCAATACCCACCTTCACAATATCTGCTCCTGAAAGGATGAGCTGTTCGGTCATATCACCTGTGACTACATTACCCGCCATGATAATACTTCCTTTGCACAATCCTCTCACCTCCTTCACAAAATCCACAAATCTTTCTGTATAACCATTGGCCACATCAATACAGAGTAAATATGGTTCTCCATATTTTTTTAAATATTTTTTTAAAAAATCTTTATCTTCTGTTCGAACGCCAATAGTGATAAAACTAAATTTTTTATCTACTTCTTCAAAATGTTTAAGACTATGAAATTTATGAAGGGCAGTCAAAAGCTTTTCTTTCTTTAAAGATTTAACCATAGACACCGTCCCTACTCCGTCCATATTGGCTGCGATGATAGGTACACCAGACCAAACTTTCTTAGTATGAGGAAACCTGAACTCTCTCTCTAGATTGACCTCTTTTCTACTCGAAAGTGTGCTTCGTTTTGGACGAATCAACACATAGTCGAGTTTGACTTCATTTTCTATTCTCATGCCGGATGAATTATATACCTTATAAAGACAAAAGCACCTTCTCTATCAAACCTCCAATATCCCCCTCACCATGACGAGCATTATGTAGCCCTATGACTAGCTTTTCTGATAATTGCTCCAACTCGCCTGCTTTGAAATTTTTAAGATTTGCTTTAGCTTTTTTATATGGATACTCTTTCATATCTGTCTCCGTATAATTTTTTGTTTTCTCTGCAACCAATAAACTTTTTACCACCCAAACTAGTTTCCAAAAAATTTCTTCGGCGACCATTCCGCTAGCTAAAGCTTTCTGATACAAAACCCATGCATCTTTTTTCTTCCTCTCGGCTATTGCATCAGTCAGGGCCCAAATATTAAATTCATTCCGAGCCTTTGGACCAATACTAAATTCTTCTTCCTCTGCTTGAAGATCTAGATCTATAACCGAACCAAATATATCTTTATGATAAAATTCTTCTTCCATTTTATTGCATTACTCCCCAACTATCCCCTGAGACGGCCTCAGCCAAAATGGGCACGCCGAGAGTTTTGTCCTTAGGGATAACTTCAGACATTATTTTCTTAAATTCTTTTGTAGCTTCTTCGACTAATTCCTCCTTTATCTCATAAACTATTTCATCGTGTACGTTTAAGACAGCAACAACTTTTTCCTCCCAACCTTTTTGTTTTATATATTCATCGATTCTAAGCATGGATATCTTCACAATATCTGCTTCTGTGCCTTGGATGGGTGCATTGATAGCCATTCTCTCTGCTGACGCTTTTATAAAAGGCAGTGGAGACTTTAATCCAGCGAAATATCTCCTACGACCAAACATTGTTTCTGTATAACCCATTCTCTCTGCTTCGGCTTTGGTTCTATCCAAATATGACGCTAAACCAGAAAATGTGGAGAAATAATTATTATAAAATTCTTGTGCTTCGGCTCGATCAGTTTTTAGATTGGCTCGGAGAGCACTCACTCCCATACCAAACAACACTCCGAAGTTAATCGTCTTCGCTTTGCTTCTCATATTTTTATCCACTTCATCAGCCTTCACCTTGAAAACCTGCATGGCCACACCTGTATGAACATCAATGCCTTTCTTGAAAATATCTATCAGTTTTTCATCCTTGGACAAAATGGCGGCTATACGAAGCTCTATTTGAGAATAATCCAAAGACAAAAGCTTAAAACCTTTCTCTGCAATGAACGCATGACGAATGGCTTGTCCAAGTGGTGAACGAATGGGGATGTTTTGAAGATTGGGTTCTTCGGAAGCCATGCGTCCAGTGGTTGTGCCCGCTTGGATAAAATTCGAATGAAGCCGAGATTCTTCATCAAGCAGTTTGGGGATGGTATCTATATAGGTCGAAAGTAATTTTTGTAGCTCTCTATAATCCAAAATTTTATTAATGATTGAATGTTTGTCCGCGAGCTTTTGAAGTTCTGATTCTTTGGTTGAGAAACCGCCCGTCGCTGTTTTCTTTTGTCTCTTCTCACCTAAACCCATTTTAGTAAATAATATTTCCCCGAGTTGTTTGGGTGAGTTCACATTAAAATCTTCTCCGGCTTCAGTGAAAATTTCTTTCTCTAACCTGTCTAATTCTTTATGGTATGTGGTAGAGAGGTTTTCTAGATTCTTCTTATCTATTTTTACTCCGTATGCATTCATCCTCTCCACCACAGGCATAAGTGGGAGCTCTATGTCTTCAAAGACGGATTTTAAATTTCTTTTATCTAATTCTGTTTCTAAAACTTTCCAAGCATCATTTACTGATTTCGTTTTAGTGAAAGTAAACACATCTTCTAATTTTGGATTGGTGAAATTTGAATCAATCACCCAAAGTGCGAGGCAAACCTTCTTCTCATCTTCTGTTTCTGGTTTAGTCTCCTTTATTATTTCTTTAATTTTTTTCTCTTTCACCTCTAGCTTCTTCCCATCACTGGCCACTAGCTGTTTTATTCTCTCTCCAAGAGTTCTAAATTCTAGTTGCTTAAATAATTCTAATAAATTATCTATAACCAAACTTTCTTTCCACTCCTTTGGAAGTTTAAAATTAATTGGTGCGTCTCGGCGAATGGTCGCGAGGGTTTTGGAAAAGAGGGCTTCTTCTTCGTTCTCAATTAAAAGTTCCCCAATTCTTTCTGTGATACCAGCTTCTTTCCACTCTTCTTTACCTTTTTTTAAAGCTTTATAGATTTTTTCTATCGTGCCATATTTAACAATGAGTTGAGTGGCGGTTTTTTCTCCAATCCCCTTCACTCCGATAATGTTGTCCGAAGGATCACCTCGAAGGCCTTTGTAGTCTGGGAGCAGAAGTGGTTTGAATCCAAACCTCTCTTCAACCGCTTTCTCATCATAGAGAATAGTGTCTTTAATACCTTTCTTTAAGGTATAAACCCTCACCTCCTTACCTCGCACGAGTTGAAGTGTATCCATATCTCCAGAAGCGATGATGATTTCTAGCTCTTTGTTTTTCTTTTCCAACTCTACTATCGTGCCCAAAATATCGTCCGCTTCGAATCCAGGCATAGAAAATATTGGTATGCCCCACGCAGTGAAAATATCTTTGGCTCTATTGAGTTGGAGTATTAAATTATCATCAACCTTTTTCCTTGTACCCTTATAATCCTCATAAGCTTCGTGTCTGTGCGTTTTATCTGGTAGGTCAAAACAAGCAACGATGTAGTTTGGTTGAAGCTCTTCTATGATTTTCATAAGCATAGTCACCACTCCAAAGAGTGCGCCGGTTGGTTCACCAGTCGAGGTCGCGAAGTCAGGCAGTGCATGATATGCACGGTGAATAATCGCATGAGCATCAAGGAGAACTAATTTACTTTTATTAGTTTTCACTTTCATAAATATCTATTTCTCTAGTGGTCTCATCTACAAACTTAAAAAATATGTTTTGGACACCCTTTGGGATTATATCCACCACCCTTTCCGGCCACTCAATCAAAATTAAATTTTCCCTTTCTGAAATTATTTTTTGCCACCCAAGATGAAGAAGTTCTTTAGAGTAATCCAGCCTATATGCATCAATGTGTATAAGGTGTTTGAAGCCATGATAATCTATTGGATAAATTTTCTCTATCACAAAGGTGGGGCTCGCCATGTTTTCTATTACTCCAAGAGTCGAGCCAACTGCTTGAGAGAAAGCAGTCTTCCCAGAACCAAGATTACCAGTGAGTGCCACCACACGAGCCTTTTCTCCTATTTCTAGAGTCTTCACAAATTGCTCTGCTGTCTCTCGCGTTTCTTCTAAACTCTTAGAAATATACTTCATTTAGGCATTATAACATTTCTCTAAAACAAATTTTTATATGGAAAAGGGCGGAGGGGTTTCCTCCGCCCAGCCAACTACTGGCTCTGACTACTTTGGGCAACCACCCTTGCCGTTCGACAACTTGAGCTGATCGACCGACCAGCTCTCGACCCGGTCAGTGTTGAGAGCGAAAGAAAACTTCTTCTCAGCAGAGCCGAAGTAGACACCATCCTTGTCGAACCCAGTGACGGTGATGATGCCCTCGTTACCACCGCCTGGGAGCCGAGCAAGGACAACGGTGTACGGTTGTCCGAGGGGTAGCTTCTCCGCATACGTCCCAACGATACCTTCGATCCGGATGAAGGGAGCGCAGTTGTTGCGCATCTTCACAAACGTCTTCTGCTGGACCGAAAGATACGTCTGCGGTGCTCCGTAACCCTGATGGAGAGTCGCGACGCACGCGCTCGACGTGAGCGAGCTAACCCCGACGAGTAGTGTATAAAGGAACTTGCGCATGGTGACCTCCAAGGTCATGATTGTTTTCCAGCGTATGTACACTTATATTATATACCTAAAGATTCTATTTGTCAAGAGCAATTTGGGCTAGGATTCTAGGCTTATTCTGGTAATTGAGCTCAGTTGAGATACAATATAGGAATGATTACTTTCAATGAAGACGACGAGATAGCAAAAACCTCTCTCTTAAAAAGACAAGAAGAAGAGGCTCTCTCTTCGATGCTTTCTAAAAAATATGGAGTTCCTTATTTAGACCTTTCTGCTCATCCAATAAACATTGATGCTCTCCGTATTATTAAAGAAGCGGATGCTCGTGAATCAGAGATCGCCGTCTTTAACCTTACTGATAAAAAAATTGAGGTAGGAATTCTATCTCCAGAAAATGATAAAGCCAAACAAGCTATCTCAGAGCTTGAAAGTCGTGGGTACATCCCAACTATTTATATGGTTTCTCATGCCTCACTTAACAAAGTCTGGGACAGATACAAGGACATGTCTTATTCATTTGAAACCACTTCAGGGGCTCTCGACATCTCGAGCACAGAAATATTAGAGATTGTGAACAAAGTTCATGTAGTCGGTGATGTGAAGGCCCTTATTGAGGAAGTTCTCTCCGCAAAAAAGTCTTATCGCATTTCAAAAATACTAGAAATTATCCTTGCGTCTGCTATCGCCCTTAAGGTCTCAGACATCCACATTGAACCAGAAGAAACTTCTGTAAGGTTGCGCTACAGACTTGATGGTGTGCTTATGGATATTCTCCATTTAGATACTGACACTTTTCATCTCTTACTATCTCGTATCAAACTTGTTTCTACTCTCAAACTAAACACCTCAACCAAAGCCCAAGATGGTCGCTTCTCCATAAAACTCGGGGACGAAGAGGTAGAGGTTCGTACTTCACTCCTTCCTGGCCCATACAACGAATCAGTGGTGCTTCGTATCCTTACACCAGATTCTATTTCTGTGCCCCTAGAACAACTTGGTATTCATCCAAGACTCTTAAAAATTTTAGAGAAGGAAATCGCCAAGCCAAACGGCATGATCCTCACCACCGGTCCAACAGGTTCAGGTAAAACTACCACCCTTTATGCGTTTCTAAAAAAGATTTATAACACGGAGATTAAAGTTATCACTATAGAAAATCCTGTTGAGTATCACCTTGAAGGTATTGTCCAGACACAAACTGATCCAAACGGAGAATACACCTTCGCAGAAGGGCTACGCAGTGCTTTGCGTCAGGACCCAGATGTCATCATGGTTGGAGAAATCCGCGATTCAGAGACAGCCGAGACAGCAGTAAACGCCGCCCTCACCGGACACCTTGTGCTCTCTACTCTCCACACCAACAATGCTGCTGGTTCTATCCCCCGCCTCCTCGACCTTGGTATTAATCCAAAAGTTATTTCTTCGGCTGTAAACATTTCTATTGCTCAGAGATTAGTGCGCACACTTTGTAAGGAATGTAAAAAAGAGGTGCCTATGGATGCTCGTTCAAAAAATATTATAGAAAAAACTATCACAGGTATCACTGATCAAACTTATTTGGATGGCATCCAGAAAGAACATGTTTGGGAGGCAGTTGGTTGCGAGAAATGCCACACCACTGGATACAAGGGTCGTGTCGGTATATATGAAGCCATCCTTATTGATGAGAATATTGAAAAGGCTGTGCAACTTAATCCAAGCGAAAGAGAGATTGTGGTCGCAGCCAAAAGCCAAAACCTTCTCTCCCTCGTAGAAGATGGGATAATTAAGGTCCTTCAAGGTCAAACAGACATAAAAGAACTTGAAAGAGTTATAGACCTTTCGAGTTTTGAATAAGACACGATTTTATTAAAAAGCGAGATTGAACTGGGTGGAAATTTGTGAATAATTAAGGATAGAGATTTGAGCTCAAAAGCATAAATCTCCAAACAACACTTTTAACGGGTAGCTAAAAGTTAGACAAGACTTTCTAGGATAGTTTCAGATGACACAAGGTCAACCAAAACGTCCTCAAAGAGAAGTCCGAAGTGCCTTGCGGCGGTTGTTGTTTAGAGATTTATGATTTGGAGAATCAAAGAGAAGAAAAATGCCCTTCGTAGGGCGGACCAAACCTCTACAAAAAGTCTAGCACATAATAAATTTTATGTCAAGTAAGAAAATAAAAGGCTCCCAAAAGTCAGAAATAGCAGAAGAGGTGGCTTTTGTGGGTGAAGAACTTCGCCCAACTCACTGGGAAGACTACGTTGGTCAAGAAATAATCAAAGAAAACCTTCGTATTTTACTTAAGGCGGCAGCAGAACGCGGAGTTCCCCCAGAGCATATTCTCTTTTATGGACCCCCTGGTTTAGGTAAAACCACTCTCGCTCACCTCATATCCAAAGAGACTCGTCGGGCGATGAAAATCACTTCTGGTCCAGCCATAGAGAAAGTCGGCGACCTTGCTTCTATCCTCACTAACCTAGCTGCAGGAGATATTCTTTTCATAGATGAGATACATCGTTTAAATAAATCCATTGAGGAGGTTCTCTATCCAGCCATGGAATCCGGTGTCTTGGACATAATTATAGGCAAGGGACCATCAGCCAGAACCATCCAACTAGAGCTTCCACCCTTTACCCTCATCGCCGCTACTACCCGTGTGGCCAGTGTTTCTTCCCCACTTCGCTCTCGCTTCTCTGGTGGAGTCTTTCGACTAGAATTTTATTCAGCTCCAGAAATAGAGAAGATAGTAAAGAGATCCGCCAAAATCCTTGGTGTAAAAACTGACGGGTCGGCGGAGAAAGAAATCTCTATGCGTTCACGTTTCACTCCCCGCACCGCCAACTATTTCCTCAAGCGCGCTCGTGACTTTGCCCAAGTTCATAAAAAAAACCTAGATAGTGATGTAGTCGAAGAAGCTTTAAAACTTTTAGGCATAGATGAAGCGGGTCTTTCTCCATCAGACAGAAAACTTATGCAAACTATTGCCACCAAGTTTAATGGTGGACCAGTTGGCCTCGGTACTCTTGCGGCAGCCCTTTCGGAAGAAGAAGCCACGATTGAAGAATTCAATGAACCATATTTGATTCAACTTGGTTTCCTTGAGAGGACGTCTCGTGGGCGAACAATCACCCCTCTCGGCTACAAGCACCTTGGACTTGCAGTGCCAAAAAATTTACAAAATAAACTTTTATAACATGTCAGGACACAATAAATGGTCAAAGATTAAAAGACAGAAAGGGGCCACTGATGCGGCCAAGTCAAAAATATTTGGCAAGATGGCCAAACTTATTGCTACCGCTTCTAGGGAACATAAAGGTGATGTGTCATCACCCGCTCTGCGTGCGGTCATAGAAAAAGCTAAGGAATACAACATGCCCGCTGACAACATAGACCGCGCGGTCAAAAAGGGCGTGGGTGGTGACGGAGAAATACTCGAATCTATCACCTATGAAGCATACGGACCAGGTGGTTCAGCCTTGATTATGGAGGCTCTTACTTCAAGCAGAAATAAGGCTGCCCAAGAAGTGAAACACGTCCTCTCTAACCACGGTTTTGAACTAGCTCACCCAGGATCAGCTTCTTGGGCCTTCACCAAGGGCCACGGCCACGATTGGACTCCGAATTCGACAATTCCCCTATCTCCAGAAGACGAGGCTGTCCTAGAGGCTCTCATAACCGAATTAGAAGAAAATGATGAAATCCAAGAAGTCTTCACCAATGCGGAGTAATTGCGTTGTTTCTGTTGACCCAGGGTTCGACAGGGTTGGGGTGGCGGTTTTGGTCAAAGAGAATTCTAAGGAGAAACTTTTGTTTTCAACTTGTATAGTGACGAATAGAAACGAGACTAAAGCAGAAAGACTAAAACAAATTGGGAAGGAAATAAAAAAAATTATTAAAATTTGGCAGCCAGAGTATCTGGCCATAGAAAAATTATTTTTTAATCAAAACACCACCAGTGTGATTGGGGTGGCGGAGGCACGAGGAGTTATTTTATATGAAGCATCTTTGTTGGACCTTAAAGTTTTCGAATATGGTCCACAAGAAATAAAGATAGCGACAACTGGTTATGGCAAGGCTACAAAAAAACAGGTAGAGGAAATGGTTCAAAAAATTCTTAATATAAAGCAAATACCTATATTGGATGATGAGGTCGATGCTATCGCAGTCGGTATTACCCACCTAGCATCAGTGAAACATTTAGAGCGGTTATCCACACATTTGTAGATTTGCATTTGCAAAACAAAAGAGCATTTGTTACAAATATGAAA
>Ga0334722_10006414_pt1 | contig 11641 bp, 12 predicted proteins | sample C3_bottom_MG_FD_207210 | JGI IMG/M metagenome (GOLD analysis project Ga0334722, IMG submission 207210) | Sediment microbial communities from Yellowstone Lake, YNP, Wyoming, USA - C3_bottom | ecosystem: Environmental > Aquatic > Freshwater > Lake > Sediment | place: USA: Wyoming | collected...
GTCTGACCCCTTCCGTTACTTCCCGATGCCGGCGGTCAGCCCGCGCACGAAGAACCGCTGGCCCGACAGGTAGAGCAGCACGACCGGGGCGATCGAGACGAGTGCGCCGGCGAGCACGAGCGGCTGGTTGGTCGTGTAGCGGCCCTGGAACTGCGCCAGCCCGGACATGAGTGTGCGCGCCTTGTCGTTCTGCAGGAACACGAGCGCGATCAGGAGCTCGTTCCAGACCCAGATCGCCTGCACGACGACGAGCGTGAAAGCTGCCGCCCCCGAAAGCGGCAACACGATGCGGCGGAGCACCGTGAACGGCCCGGCACCCTCCACCGAGGCCGCCTCGATCAGCTCGGGCGGGACCGTGCGGAAGAAGTTGGTCAGGAAGAAGACCGCAAATGGGACGAGGAGCCCTGTGTAGAAGACGATCACCGACTGCAGGTGGTTGACCCAGCCGGTGTCGACCATCAAGACGAACATCGGCACGAGCAGAGTGACCGGCGGCACCACCATCAGCGCGACGCTCGACGAGAGGAAGATCCGATGCCCGCGGAAACGGCCGAACACGGCGGCGTAGGCAGCCAATAGCGCAACGAGCGTCGACACGGCGACCGCAGAGACCGTGACCAGGAGACTGTTCCACATCCAGCGTGGCAGCGGCTGGTCGGCAACGATCGACCGCAGAGCGCCGAGCGTGGGATGGGTCGGGAAACCGGTCGGGTCGAGCTGGTAGGCGGTGTTCGTCTTGAGCGCAGTCGAGACGATGAACCAGAGCGGATAGAGCGCCGACAGGCAAATGATCACGAGGAACGCGTGGCGCGACACCATCCCCACGAGACGTCCGCCGGTCGTGGTCCTCACGTGACACCCGCCCGCCGGCGCACCCACAGCGAGAGGCCGATCAGCACGCTCGCCATGCCGAGCAGCATCACGGCCACGCTCGCCGCTGTGCCGTTGGCGCCGTTCGAGAAGCTCCTCCAGATGTACAGCTCCATTACGCTCGAGGCATAACCCGGCCCACCGGACGTGAGGATGTAGACGTAGTTGAAGACCCAGGAGAGCACCGTGATCACCTGGATCACGGCCAGCAGCTCGATGATCGGGCGGATCTGCGGCACCAACACACGGAACTGCAGGCTCCACCAGCCGGCACCGTCGATGCGCGCCGCCTCGGCTGTCTCGGGCGGGAGGGCGAGCAGTGCAGCCGTGAACACGACCACACAGAAGCCGAGCTGCTGCCAGACCACCAGCCCGCCGACCGAGCCGATCGCCAGGTGCGAGCTGCCGAGCCAGTCCTGGGCAAGCGCTCCCAGGTGCGCATCACGCAGCGCCGTGTTGAGCACGCCGTTCTGTTGCAGCAGGAACGAGAATGCGATGCCGATCGCGGTTGCGGGCAGCACGTACGGAAGGAAGACGATCGCCTGGTACTGGCGCATGCCGCGAATGCGATCGTTGAGCACAAGCGCGATCGCGAGCCCGAGCCCGAGCATCACCGGCACGGCCAGCAGCAACTTGAGGTTGTTGAGCAGGGACTGGCGGAACGCGGGGTCGTCGATGACGCCCTTGTAGTTGTCGAGGCCGACCCAGATCGGGGAGGCGAAGTTGCCCGCGTAGAAGCTGTCACGCACGACCTGGACGAGCGGATAGCCGAACGCGAACACCATCGCCGCGACGGCAGGCAGGACGTAGAGGTAGGGCCAGAGCACCCGCCGCCGGTGCCACCTACGGCGGGTGCCCTTATGAGCCATCGAGCTCAGCCCCCGGAGACCCACTTCGTATAGGCACGGAACTCGTCCGGGTGCTGACTCTTCCACTTCTTGAGTTCACGCTCCCAGAGTGCGACGGCGTCCGCTGGCGAGCCCGAGCCCGAGGTAATCAGCGTGCCGGCGACGAGGTCGGCGTTACCGTCGACTTGCGGCGGCACGAAGTTCTCGGGCCAGACCGAAACGGGGGACTTGTCGAGCGCCAGCTGCTGCTTGGCGATCGGATCGGTCACGAGCGAGGCCGGGAAGCGCTTGTCGGCCGGGAACACGCCGGTCGCCTTGTACCATGCCTTGAGCGCCTGCTGCGAGTGGAGGAACGTCAGAAACTGCGCCGCCGCCTTCGGGTGCTTCGACCACTTCGTGATGAAGGCGGACGACGACTGCGTGGTGTCGTAGCTGGTGGCGAGCTTGCCCTTGCCCCAGATCGGGATGGCGCCGACGCCCATTCCCTTCGTCCCGCCAAGCACCTTTGACGCCGCCGCGACGTTGCCGTCTGTGACCCAGGACATCGCGACCTTCTTCTGGCCGAAAAGCTGCAGGCCCTGCGTGAAGCTGATCGACGCGACGTCGGAGTTCAAGTAGCCCTTCATCTTGAGGTCGGCGAGCGCCTGGTAGAAGCCCGAGAACTTCGGATCCGAGAACTTGGCCTTGCCGATCATCGCGGCCTTGAGCTCGTCGATCGAGTCGAGGTTCTGCTTGCCGATCAGCGAGAAGAACCAGGCACCGCCGTAGCCGTCCTTGTTGCCCATGCCGAACGGCGTGATGCCAGCCGCCTTGAGCTTCTTGGCGTCGGCCAGGAACTCCGCCCAGGTCTTCGGCCCCTTGCTCGGATCGAGGCCCGCCTTCTTGAACATCGCCTTGTTCCAGACGAAGGGGATGCCGAGCAGGTACTGCGGCATCGCCCAGAGCTTGCCGCCCGACATGTTCTCGGCCGTGCCGATCCAGTTCTTGATCTCGCTGGCGGGCACGTAGTCGGAGATCGGCACGGACGCGCCGTTCCACGCCGGTGTCAGCACGGGCAGGGTCGCCCACTGTGTCGCGATGTCCGGCCCGCTCTTGGTCTGGGCCGCCGTCGTGAACGCGGAGGTCAGCGTGTCGGTGGACTGGGTGACGACCGTGATCTTGACCTTCGGATGCGCCTTCTCGTAGAGGGCGACTTGCTTCTTGAGCCAGTTGTCGGCGCCGGGCGCGTCGGGCTCGCCCCAGTACCAGTAGGTCAGGCTCGCGTTGTTCGGGTCGTCGGCCGTGGCCCGAGCCGACCTCGAGGACGCGCTCGACGCGAATACCGCCGCGCCCACTGCGAGTGCTGCTCCGAGCGCGACCAAAACATGCTTCCTCGCCATCGTGCCTCCGCTCCTCGCGATACCGGGCGAGGCAAAGCCTCGCCCCTACGACACCGTCGAGCTTTACCCCTCGCGCATCACGTGTCAACCGCCGCCTGCAGGGGCGCTTCCGGCAGCACCTGGCCGCCGTCCACGATCAGCGTCTGACCGGTGATGTACCTCGCCTCGGGAGAGGCGAGGAAGCGAACTGCCCAGCCGACGTCCTCCGGATCGGCGCAATACCCCATCGGAATCGACGAAACCATCCGGCGCTGATGCTCCTCGCTCGTGTCGGCGAACCCGGGCGTGGAGACGTTTCCGGGTAGGACGGCGTTGATCGTGACGCCGCTCGTGGCCAGCTCGACTGCCGCAGAGCGCATGAAGCCGAGCATCGCGGCTTTCGACGCGCCGTAGTGGGCGAATCCCGGCTGGCCCGTGACAGGCCCGGTGATCGACGAGGTCAGCACGATTCGCCCGTACCGCCGGGACACCATCGTGGGCATGCAGGCCTGCACGGCGCGAACGGCGCCCGTGACGTTGACGTCCATCACGTGGTCCCACATGGCCTCGTCGATCGCCGCGAGATCCGCGACCGGGTAGATACCCGCATTCGCAGCGAGAATGTCGATCCGCCCGTGCTCCGAGACGACCAGCGCGGCCATCGCGTCGACCGAAGCCCGATCGGTGACGTCCGTCGCGACGGCGAGGACGTCCAGCCCTTGTTCGCGGAGCCTCGTCGTGGACGTGTCGGCGAGCTCCGCGTCGAGATCGCAGATCACTACCCGCGCACCCTCCGCCGCGAGGACGGACGCGATCCCAAGTCCGATGCCTCGGGCGGCACCGGTCACGACCGCAACCTGATCGGTAAGACGCTGCATGACGGTGCCTTCGCTCGACGCCCGAATATAATCGCGCGCCGACATGCAGCGCTTCTCCGCGAGCGACGCGAAGTACGCCTACAGCCCCGATCACGCGTCGATTGGCACGGTTAAGCCAGGCGAGCGCTTCGAGGTCGAGTCGGTCGAGGGGTTCTCCAACTACTTTCGCGACCCCTCTGACTTCACGCCAGAGGTCTATGCGCGAGCCGAGGCGGTGAAATGGGCCGTAACGGGCCCGATCTCCGTCGCCGGCGCGGAAGCGAACGGTGCGGTGGCAGTGACGATCCACGCCGTCGACGTCGTCACGCCGGGAGTCGTGGTCTACGGCGGGTACACCGCTACCGAGCCGCTCGAGTGGTGGGACGACGAGAGCGCGTGTGAGGTCTATCCGGTGCAAGACAATGTCTTGCGGTTCGACGACCGGACGACCCTGCCGACCCGGCCGCTGATTGGCTGCCTGGCCGTTGCCCCGGAGAAGGGGGAGCTGCACGCGAAGCTCCAGGGCCACTATGGCGGCAACATGGACTGCCGCGAGCTACGCGCAGGCGCGACCCTGGTGCTGCCGGTCTCGCACGACGGCGGCGGGCTCTACTTCGGCGACTGCAAGGCGCTGATGGGGGACGGTGAGATCGTCGGGCCGCCCGAAGTCGGCGCCCTCGTCACCGCGAGCGCGGAGCCCCGCGATCGCCCGGCCTCACTGCAGTGGCCCCGTATCGAGACGAGCGACAGCCTCACGACGCTCGTCTCCGGCAAGCCGCTCGAGTGGGGCGCGCGGCAGGCTTTCCGGGAGTTGTTGAACTGGGTGACCGACGACTTCGACGTACCTCGGTCGAAGGCGGCGCTCCTGCTGGCGATGGTCGCGCACGCCGGTATCTGCCAGATCAGCAACACCGACTACACGGCGTACTGCACGATGCCGCTCGACGTGCTCGAGCCGTACGCTCGTTAGAGGGTCAGGTCAACGAACCAGGCCGCGCGCTGCCACGCGGATGACCCGCTCGACGGCGCCGTTGCGCGCTCCGAGCAACCCGTCGTGCAGGTTCACGCAACCGCAGGCGTGGTTCGGGATGACACGCAGGTGATCGCCGACCCGGGGACGCTCCTGCATTCCGGAAACGTCCACGTACCCGTGCTCCTCGTTGATCGTGTGTAGTTTCGCGTCCGGCCATCCGACGATCACGCCGTGACCGCCGTCGGGATGCGTGTCCGACGTCAGCGTCTTCGACCCCGCGTCGATCACGATCTGGCCGGGAACGGCATCCGAGACCACGCTCACCTCCACCCAGAGCGCACATGCGTCGAGCCCGCCGTCCGGCTCACTGGGGCCGTCGACACGGTCGAGCAGCGCGTACGTGCCCGACCGGAGCTCGTTGACGCAGGTTTCGTGTGTGAGGTAGCGCGTCGGCGTCGAGCCGCCGGAGATGCGGTCGCAACGTATGCCCGCCTCGATGAACGCTGCTCGCGTCTCACGGAGCAAGGCGTCGACGGCCGCCACCCGTGAGCGGATCGTCTCGGCGTCGCCTCGGCAATGGCCCGGGTAGCAGCTGATCCCCGCGACCTCGACGGATGAGAAGCTCGAAAGCCCCGGGGCCAGAGCGAGCGCGCCGGCGGAGGTCGCCTGGCCGGTCCGGTGCAGGCCGACATCGAGCTCGACCAGGAGCTCGGCCCTCGCTCCGCGCCGGCGTAGCGCTGCGGACAGACCGTCGGCCGAAGCGACACTGTCCACGGCGACCGTCAGCTCGAGGCCCTCGACAGCGAGCCCCGCCAGTCGGTCCCACTTGTCGGCGCCCAAAGGTGGGTAGTGGACGAGGATCCGCGGAGCACCCGCCTCGTGGAAGACCTCTGCCTCGCCTGTCTTGGCGACGGTCAGGCCGCCGGCGCCGAGTTCGAGCTGCCGAAGCCCGATCTCGGGCGACTTGTGGGTCTTCGTGTGGGGCCAAAGGGCGATGCCGTGCGAATCGGCGTACGACTGGAGCCGCTGCAGATTCGCCTCGAGACGGTCGAGGTCGACCATTGCCACCGGTGTCTCGACGTCGCCGAGTGACCTCCCGACCTGCCCCTCGAGCAACTCCAGTGTCCGCTCCGCCCCTGTCCGCATGTGCATGTGCTCGACGCTTTGGGGCCGCGCTCTCATGCAGATGGAGCATAGTGGAGCGCCGAGAATCCGCTCCTTTCCGATCTGACGCGGTTGCTAGTGACAGGAGGCGGAGCCGGAGTCGGCGAAGCTCTTGCCGGCCTCGAGGACGAACCGCCAGTCGTAGCTCCCCGGGTGCAGGGTCAGCCGGAGCACGCCGTAGGTGCTCGAGTCGCGAATCTCGCTGTTCGGCCGAGCAGCCACGAGGCTCGACCGGCTCTTGCCACCCGTGCCGATCACGAACTGACGGAGCCCGAGTTGCGGATCGAGCGCACCGGCGGGCGTCTGGGGGCCGAAGCGCTCGTAGTCGTGGTCGTGGCCGTTCAGCACGACGTCAGCGCGGTAGTCGTAGAGCGCCTGCCAGAACGCGCCCGTCAGGTTGTGCCCACCGTCGTCGTTTCCGTGCGACCCGGACGAGAAGTGCGGCTGGTGCCAGTACGCGAGCACGCACTGGTTCTGGTGGGCGGCAAGGTCCGCGCGGAGCCACTGCTCCTCGGGCTGGCCGGGGTTGCAGCCGCCGATTCTGCTGCAGTTGGAGTTCAGCGCGATCAGATGCCAGCTGCCGACGTCGTAGCTGTAATAGCCCTTCGTCGGGTCTCCGGCGACGGCACCGAAGTAGGCGAAGTAGCCCGACGCAGTGGACGTGCAGCCGGTGCCCGTGCTCACGTACTCGTGGTTCCCGAGCACCGGGCGAATCGCGCTCTTCACCCGCCCCCAGGACGGATCGAAGCTCTGCGCAAATGCCGTGGCGCTGCCGCACTCGTACGCGGTGTCCCCGAGCGTCAGCACAGCAGCCGGGTTGACGCTGACGAGCAGGTCGGAGGTCGCGCGTTGATGACAAGAGCTCGAGCTGCCGAGGCCGCCGTTGAAGCTCGAGCTCGCCGGATCGCAGGCAATGTCCCCGGCGGCGGCGATCACCGGGTCGTTGACTACGGCCGCCGCGACCGGCCCGAACGCTTGCGACTCGACCGGTGCGCTCGTTCCCATGGCGTTCGTTGCTGTCACGTCCACGCGCAGATACCCGCCGACATCCGCGACCACCGGCGTATAGCTCTGAGCCTGGGTACCCGCGACATCGCCACAACTCGCCGGATCAGCCGAGCTGTCGGTGAACCGCAAGCCCGGCAGGTTGCTCTCCACGGCGGGCGTCGCAAAGACCCCGCAACTGCCCGCTTGTGCGTCAGCCTGTGGGTTCGACCCGCTCGCGCAGGCCGTCGAGGTCGTACGAGAGCTCGCCCGCCTCGAGCCGCGCGCGCTTCTCCTCCTCGCGACCCGCTCGGGCACGAGCGGCTTCGAGCGCCTCTCCGACCCGCTCCTGTTCCACGACCACGGCGCCGTCGGCGTCCAACACGACGACGTCCCCGGGACGGATCGTCGCGCCGCCGACCTGTACCGGCTCGTCGAGAGCACCCACGGCATCCTTGCCGGCGCCTCGGACGCGAACGTGACGGGCCCAGATCGGCAAGCCGAGCTCGCGGAGCTCGTCAGTGTCGCGAACCGCGGCGTCGACGAGCAGTGCGGCGACTCCGCGCACCCTTGCCTGCGTTGCGAGGAGATCGCCGACGAGCGCCACCGGCGCCGACTGCGGCACCGTCAGCACGAGCACGTCGCCCGTCCGCGCGTGCGCAATCGCGGCGTGCACCATCAGGTTGTCGGCCTCGCCGCAGCGCGCCGTTCTCGCCGGCCCGGCAGCGCGCGTTCCGGGCACGATCTGGGTCAGCTCCACGTCGATCAGACCGCGGCGACCCGAGGCCTCGTAGACGGTGGCGACGCCGAGCGCGGCAAGCTCCGCGTACAGCTCGTTCACAGGCTTGCCACGACTTGCGGAAGCACGCGCTGGAATGCCTCCGCGTACTGGATTGAGGAGTCGCCGGAGGCGCGACGCGCATGGTTCCCCCGCTGCTCGGCCCGCTGGCCGTAATACGTCTGGAGGTACGCCTGCGATGCCATCTGCGCCATCGCCTCGCGCTTGCGATCGATCACGGCCGTGATGTCGACGAACGTCGTCGGCGTGAAGTTGCAGAGCTCGGGCTGGTGGGGCTCGAAGAGGAACAGGTCTGGCGGCGGGATCGTCGCGAATGCGCTCGGCACACCGGCGCCGCTCGCGAGCGCGCGGGCGCGCTCGACCGCCCGGAAGGCGACGGCATGGTCGGGGTTGAACGGATCGCGGTCCGTGTGCGTGACGATCACGTCCGGTGCGAACTCTCGGATCTCGTCGGCCAGTCTGACGAGACCGGCTCCCTCCACCTCGAGCGGGTAGTCGCCGAGATCGAGACAGCGAAACTCGGCGCCCAGAGCCGCGGCTGCTCGCTCGGCCTCGTCGTGGCGGATCCGCTTGACGTTCTCGACGGTCTGGCCGGCATCGCGCCAGAGCTCGCCGGACTCTCCTCGCTCGCCGTACGACAGGGCGAGCACGCGCGCCGTCCCACCGGCTTGGGTCGCGACGGCGATCGCGCCCCCGGCACGCCACACGAAGTCGGCGGCATGCGCGCCGATCACGAGCAGCCGGGCGCTCACGCGACCGGCACCCCCGCGAGCCGGCGCGTGTTCGAGACGGCCATCACGTGCACCTCCTCGTCCGTGAATCCCGCAGCGAGCAATCGGTCGACGAGGAGCGCGAGGCCGTCCTCGACCGGTGGGTTGTCGACCTGGCCGAGATCGCTTGCGAGCACCGAGTGCTCAGGGCCGGTGGCGCGGGTGTTCTCGAGCCAGCGCTCCCACGACACCTTGCCGGTGTGCGGCGTCGTGAAGCAGCGCTCGAGCAGCGCACCCTTGCGCGCGAGCGCGAGCTGGTCCTCGACCGAGAGGTTCTGCGAGGGGAACTCGGGATGCGTGACGACGAGCTCGGTCACGCCCTCCGCGAGCGCCGCGTCGACGACCGCAAAGATCTCGTCTCGCGAGAGATGCCCGGTCGCGAGCACGAGGCCGTGAGCAGCGACTGTCGCGAGCACGTCACGGGTCTCCGGGAGCGCGCGTCCAGCCTCGTCGACGACCGCGACCGGCTCGATCGGGACGCCACGCTCTCGCAGGCCGTACTGAACGGCTGCCCAGACCGGAACCTTGTCCCCCGACTGCGGCTTCGTGCGCCCAGCCGTCTCGTTGACCGCATCGACGGTCGGCATCCAGACGACACGCGCCCCTTCGAGCGCAGCGATCTCGACGGCGAGGGCGTTCATGCCTCCCACCGAGCGGTTGAGGGTGATCGCGCCCATCACCATCACTCCCGGCACAACGCCGCGGGCGACGGTCGCGCGCTCGGCGGTCGGCACGTAGTGCGACTTGAGGACGAAGCCCTCCAGGTCGAGCTCGTCGAACCTCCGGGCGAGCGTGACGTCGTCGACGCGGCGCGCAACGACGTCCGGCGCGATGTGGATGTGCATGTCGAACGCGCCTCGGACGAGGTCGCGTGCCTCCGCGGACGGTGCGACGGACTCGGCAACGGTCACCGCGACCGCACCTCCTCCCCGGCCCGCTGAAGCTCCGCAAGCTCTGCCTGCTCGGCAAGTTGGGCCGCCGCGCTTGCGGCGACGCGTGGCTCGACGCCCAGCTCGCGCAGCAGCTCACATGCCGCTTCCATCTCCTCCACCCGGCGTGCGGCATGCCGCCTGCTCCCGTCGACGAGGCGATCGAGAAGCGATGCGTCGGCAGACTCGAGCGTCGCCACGATGTCTGCCCGTAACCATTCCTCGCAACCGGCGGCGCCGGCACCCTGGAGGCTCTCGACGATCGCCGCAGCCAGTCCCTTCATGAACACGCTGCGCAGGAGCTTGCGCTGCGCCGCCGCGCCCGGCTCCGGTCCCAGCACCTCGACCGGCATGCCAAGAGGGACGAACAGCTCCGCGAACAAGTCCGCGCCGGAGCCGGACGCCAGCGCTGAGGTTCCGATTCCCCTGCGCGGCACCGGCGCCATCAACGCCACGTCGGCAAAAGGCACGCACTTCTCTCCGACCACCTGGGCGACAGCGGCTTTCACCGCGGGGCTTGCCGTGTTCAGGTCCGCGTAGAGCCTCCTGCCCGCGAGCGCGTCCGCGCTGTCACGTGCGACGGCGACCGCCGCCCGAGACGAGTTGACGCTGAGCACGACGTCACTGCTCTCGACCGCGTCACGCGCGTCCTCCGCCGCCCGGACGCCCTCGATCTGCGGTCCGGGGAGAGGATCGAAGCCCGATACATGGGCTCCGAGCGCGGTGAGGTCGGCTGCCAGCCGGGCACCCGCCTCTCCGAGACCGAGGACGGCGACGCGGAGATCGTCTCCCGAGCGGCGAGACACGCGGGTGACTCTAACCCAGGCGGGGAGTCGCTGAGCGAGCGCCGACCGTGCCTCGGCTCCGTGATCCTGTCATTGTCACTTGACCGATCCGTTCAGTCCGGATTAGCATCGCCCGACCTGTCGTCTGAGACGCGGGTCCTTCGTGAGCCCCACGGAACGAGGAGGGCCAAATGGCAAAGAAGATCGTTGACACGATTCTCCCGACGACGATGGTCGGGTCGTACCCGCGGCCGCACTGGTACCACCAGCAGCTGCTCGGCCGCGATGTTCGGGTCGCGTTCAAGGAGGTCCAGCACGAGGAGGCCTACTACGACGCCACCCACGCCGTGCTCGCCGACCAGGAGGAGGCGGGGCTCGACATCGTCACGGACGGCCAGATGTCCTACGACGACTACGTCGGCGTGATCGGCTCCTTCTGCTGGTACATGTACGAGCGGATTGGCGGCTTCGAGCCGGCCCGCGAGGAGCATCCCTCGGTCACGGCCGACACCGAGCAGAACACGACGACGGCACTGCTCCACGACTGGGGCGGCGTGATCAACAGCGGCCCGGTCACCCACGGACCGATCCGCCTCGTCGACCTGTACAAGATCGCCAGGCAGTACACGGACAAGCCGATCAAGGTCTCGGTCGGCGCCGGGCCCGTCAACCTCGCCTGGCACGTCCATTTCCAGCACTACAAGGACGCCCAGGAGCTGTGCTACGCGCTCGCGCCGGTGTTCAACGCGGAGATGAAGGCGCTCGTCGAGGCCGGAGCGGAGTATCTGCAGCTCGAGGACCTCGGTGCGTGGCTGCCGCTCTTCACGGGCGACGAGAAGGACTACGAGTGGATCCGCGACGTGATCGGCAAATGCTGCGAAGGCGTCGACGCGAAGATCGGATGGCACTTCTGCTTCGGGAACGCCTGGGGCAACGACATCCTGAGCGCCAACTTCCCGGAGGGCTACCAGACCGTCCTGCCGCACTTCTGGGACACGCCGGGAATCGACCAGTTCGTGCTCGACTACGCCAACCGCGACATGGCGGGGATCGAGTTCCTGAAGACGATGCCCGACCACTTGGAGGTGCAGGTCGGCGTCCTCGACATCCGCAACATGATGATCGAGTCGCCCGAGCAGATCGCCGCCCGCATCCGTCGCGTGCTGGAGCACGTGCCGGCCGACCGGGTGACGCTCTCCACCGACTGCGGCATGAAGCCGCTGCCGCGGATGGTGGCGAAGATGAAGCTGAAGGCGCTCGTCGACGCCGCAAAGATCGTGCGAGAGGAGATCTCGTAGGGGCCG
>Ga0334722_10006416_pt1 | contig 11637 bp, 9 predicted proteins | sample C3_bottom_MG_FD_207210 | JGI IMG/M metagenome (GOLD analysis project Ga0334722, IMG submission 207210) | Sediment microbial communities from Yellowstone Lake, YNP, Wyoming, USA - C3_bottom | ecosystem: Environmental > Aquatic > Freshwater > Lake > Sediment | place: USA: Wyoming | collected...
CCCCGGTTCAGCGAGCACCACACGGCCAACTTTTTGAGGATGTTTGCCAAGATAACCCGTAACAAGCATCGCGCCCCAGGAATGGCCTATCAGGTCCACCTTCCTGCCATTGCCAAAATGACTAACGATAGCATCCAGATCCTCAAGCGAGGATGCCAGTGTAATCTCCCTGGGATCGACCCTCGGTGAAAGGCCGGTCCCCCGCTGATCGTAAAAGACCACATAATATTCGTCTGACAGGTCCTTCAGTGGCAATAAACTTCGATAATCCCAGCCAGGACCGCCGTGAACTATAATCACAGCGGGATTAGAGGAATTGCCGAAGGTCTCCGCATGAAATATCCTGCTGTTTATCGCTACACGAGGGAGGGACGGATCGTCCGCAACAGTCCTCGGAACGGAATATGTGCCGTTGGTTAGCAGATAAAAGAGGAGAAAGAGAACCGTGATCGTGACGATCGCGCAAAGAACCAGCTTTATGAAATAGCGGGTTTCATTTCCTCTCTTGCTCATTAGATTAATCCAGGCCTCACCATGGGCGCGCCCCCTCTCCCAGTACACCCATCATCCAGAGAAGATTGACTTGGGCCGCACGGTAGTCCCTCCACGCGCGGGAAAGATTTCCTTTTGACTGCTGGAGTTTCAGTTCCGCGTCTTCTACTTCAAGCCTTATTTTTACTCCGAATTCATAACCCTTTTCGGACAGGTAGAGCAGCCTCTCGGCCTGGGCAACCGTTCCGGAAAGGGCATCGACAATCTCCTTTGACTCACGCACGGCGTTCAATGCCTCGCGTGCCTGCAGGGCAATAGAGTCTGCCAGCTTTGCTTCATCGATCCTCAAGCTGCTGAGGTCGCTTTCAGTCTGGGCAACTTTTCCACTGGTACGCAAACCGTCGAAGAATGGAAATGTCAGGAACAGCCCCGCGTTCCAGACTTTTCCGTTGAGGTCGATATCTCCGAGTTCAAGCCCTTTCCATCCGTATCCACCCTTGAATTCGAGCCTGGGTTTGTCTTCAGCACCGGCGATTGTGACAAGTTCTCCCGCTATATTAAAGCGGTGACGCAGGTCTAATACTTCAGGCCGCCGCTCAAGCGCGGTTTTGTAGATAAACTCATAAGCAGGGACTGTCGAAACGTCCGATGCCTCCAGTTTGCCGGCAACCTCGAAACCGTCGCCCTCGAAGGCAAGCAGAAAGCGCAGCCTGTCGGTTGTGTCCCGTATCTGGTTTTCCGTCCGTATCGCCTCAGGCCTCGCATTATCAACAGCCACCTGCGCAGCGAGGACTTCATAGTCAGTTGCAACTCCGGCAGTGAACTTGCGGCGCGCTTCTTCCAGATGCCTTCCTTTCTGCTCAAGGTTCTGGCGGGCAATGGCATGAAGTTCCTTTGAAAGGAGGATATCGTAGAAGGCGATCGAGATGTCCCTGAATGCAGCCTGGCGGTACAGCCTCAATTGCTCTTCCGCAGTCTTAAACCCCTCCTTTGCCGCTCTTATCGCGGCCCCCACCTTGCCCCATGTAAACAGGGTCTGCGTGACACCGATCTCCCCGGAAAACATCTTCATTTTATCGGGAAGCGTCCCGGCTGAAATCAGCATTGTCTTGTCCTGGAGGAGAGATGCCGAACCTGTTATGGCAAGCTGCGGGAATGCAGCGGCCCTCTCTTCCACATATTTCCCCCGGACCCATTTGAAATACTCCCTCGCCTTTTGAATATCGCGGTTCCTGTCAGCCGCTATCTCAAGCGCCTGCTCCAATGTCAGCACCTTCACGTCTTTCGGCGCGTTCTCAGCCATTGACCGGGAAGGCAGGAGCAGCGCAATCAGTACCAATGCAGTTGCGCTTCCCTTAATTACCTTTTTAAAACCAAAGCGGCTCCTGAGCCAAACGCTGAAGTCATCGAGCAGTGTGTACATAACCGGGACGACCAGCAGTGTCAGGACAGTGGAGGTGAGAAGTCCACCGATTACTGCGCGGGCCATGGGCGCCCTCATCTCAGCTCCCGATCCGAGCGCAAAGGCAAGAGGCAGCATGCCGAAGATCATGGCAAGTGTCGTCATAAGAATAGGCCGGAGCCTCGTTCTTCCGGATGTTATCACTGCCTCACGCCTCTCCATCCCGCGTTTACGCAAAACCTTTGCGTAATCCACAAGGAGGATAGCGTTTTTTGTGACCAGTCCCATAAGCATGATAAGACCGATAAGGGACATGATATTAACAGTGTCGCCTGTAAGCCTCAGCATTCCTGCCATTCCGACAATCGAAAGGGGGAGGGAAAGCATAATGGCAAAGGGTTCAAAGAAAGACTCAAACTGTGCAGCGAGGATAAGATATACGAGAATGACGGCGAGTACGAGGGATTCAGCCATATAGCCGAAGGACTCTTCCATGTCCTGGGCCTCTCCTGAAAAGACGATCTTGTAGCCCGGTTCCATTTTGATTTTTTCGGCGGCCTTTTTGATCTTGTTCACCGCTGTGCCGAGCGGCAGACGGTCAAGGTTAGCTGTGACCACCACCTCACGGCTTAGGGCCTGCCGGTTGATTTCCGAGGGTGAGTCGCTCGATTCATATGAGGCGATATTCGACAGCGGCATCAGGGCAGGGGAACTGTTTCCTTTCTGGACTGACAGGCGCAGGTTCTGTACCTGAGACGGGTCCTGGCGCAGGCGCTCAGGGAGCCTGACCCGCACATCAACAGAATCACCGTCTTCATCCTCATAAGTCGAAACTGTTTCCCCTCCGACAAGAGCGCCTACAGTACGGACTATGCGGTCGGTCATGATGCCGGCGTTCACCGCCTTTTCACGGTCAACAGTCAGACGGTATTCCGGGATGTCATGCTCTAACGTCGCCTCAATGTCAACAATGCCGGGAATCCGGTACATCTCGGCCTTCAACTGGGCAGTATACTTTTTCAACAGGGCAATGTCCTCTCCCCTTACATTAACTACCAGCGACTTTATACTGCTTCCCACCCTTCCAGGGTCTTCGATAGAAATCGTAATACCAGGGACCCGCTGAAGCCTGCTCCTGACATCGCGCTGGATGCTTTCCTGGTCCCTCTTCCTCTCTGAGCGTTCTTTGAGCTTCATGTAGATCATGCCGTTTTGTACGGTGCCGCTGTCCCCGGCGCCGACCGTCGCATAGGTATGCGCGATTTCAGGAACGTCTTTGATTGCGGCAAGCATTGCATTAAGGCGGTCCCGGCTTTCACCGAGTGACGCGTCAGGGGCTGTTTTGAAACTCGCCTGGAACTCGCCCTTGTCGAAATTGGTCATGAAGGCTGATTCGAGGGAGCCGAATATCGCGAGTCCTCCTATGAAAGCTGCAGCTGCTGTGACAAGGACAGTCTTCCTGTGGTCAAGCGCCCAGCCGATCAAAACGCGATAGCGCTCCGCCATCCGTTCAAACAGGTCATTGAAGCGGTCGAGGAGACACGAGATAAAACCGCGCCTTCCTTCCTTGTGTATTGCCGGATCATGCCAGCGCGAAGAGAGCATGGGATCAAGCGTGAATGAGACGAGAAGAGATACGAGGACAGCAAAGGCCACGGTGATGCCGAAGGAAAAGAAGAAGCGCCCCACGATGCCCTTCATATAGGCCACAGGAACAAATACCGCAATAATGGACATGCTCGTTGCAAAGACAGCAAGCCCTATCTCGCTCGTTCCGGCCTTTGCCGCAGCAAAGTGGTCCTCACCCCGTTCGAGATGGCGGACGATGTTTTCCCGTACCACTATGGCGTCATCTATAAGGAGCCCTATAGCAAGGGAAAGTGCCATGAGCGTCATGATATTGAGTGTCATCCCCATCGCGTTAAGAATAATGAATGAGGAGATGACCGAGATCGGCAGCGTCAGCCCGGTGATCACAGTAGACCTCCACGAATTGATAAAACAGAAGACTATCAGGATTGTGAGGATACCGCCGATGATCATAGTCTCCTTCACGTCCCTGAGAGAATCGCGAGTCATAATTGAAGCGTCCCGTACAATATCGAGTGTCACGCCGGGCGGGAGTTCTGGCTGTATCTGTGCGACCCGTTTTCTTACCGCATCTACAACTTCAACCATATTTGCTCCTGACTGCTTTATGATGTCAAGGGCAACAGCCGGGACACCGTTCACCAAGGCAAGGGAACGCTCTTCTTCAACACCGTCAACCACGTCAGCAACCTCTGAAAGCCTGATGGGTCTGCCGTCACGCTCTCCGATCACCATAGAGCTGAACTGCTTGACCCTGTCAGGTTTTCCTGATACGCGAAGCGGATATTCTGTGCCCCCCCGATTTAGCCTTCCGAGCGGCGTGTTCACGTTTTCGGACTTCAGGCCGTTTATCACTGTATCAACGCCGATGCCGAGGGACTCAATACGCGTCGGGTCTATGACTACATTCACTTCCCGCTTTGCGGAGCCGACCAGGTCAACCTTTCCAACACCGGCTATGTTTTCAAGCCGTCGCTTTATCTTCTTTTCAACCAGTAGTGTAAGGTCCCTGCTTGAAAGCACAGAGGAACGGACAGCAAGCGATATGACCGGAAGTGCGTTGAAATCGAGCTTCTGTATGATAGGGTCTTCGATACCCTGCGGGAGTTCACCCCTCACTGCATTGATCTTGGCGCGGGTCTCCTGCGCGACCTCGTTGATCTTTTCTTCAAGACGGAACTCAACGACTACTGTAGAGACACCTTCACGGGAGTACGAGATGACCCGCTTCACTCCGGCAATAGGGTTTACCGCCTCCTCAAGTTTCTTTGTCAATTCCCTTTCAACGCTCTCAGGAGACGCACCGGGAAACTTGGTGACAATCGAGACCACAGGTATCTCAACATTGGGATACATCTCGACTGACAGGCGGCGGTACGAGAAAATACCAAGCGTAACAAGTGTCAGCATCATGACAGCAGCAAAAACAGGCCTTCGTATTGAAAGATCTGAAAGAAGCATGTTCTATTTCACCTGCCCTGATGCAAGGGCTACCCTGTCGTTGTCCTTCAGATTGAAAGCCCCGCGCACAACAAGATTTTCACCGGGGTTCAGACCTGAGGTGATCTCAACCTGATCTCCGGCAATAGCAGCGGTGGCCACTTCCCTGTAGAGGGCGGTATTGTCTTTAACAATATACAGACCTGCCTTCTTTGCGGCCATATTAAGACCGACAAGGGCAGAGCGGGGGACCTGGATAACGTTTTTTCTGCTCCCTGTCCTTATACTGCCTTTTGCAAAGAGTCCGCCTTTGAGTTCTCCCGAGGTATTGGACACTTCCGCAATCACCTTGACGGACCTGTCTGCTTCGTTTACTGCGGGATTGATATGCATTACCCTGCCTGAAAACGTCCTGCCCGGAAGGGCATCCACGGAAACGGTCAGGACATCACCAACATTGACCTTCAACATTTCCACGGACGGCACAGTAACGGTAATATTGAGGACGCGGTTATCGACTATTTTAAACAGGGGCTTGGCTGTTGCAGCGTCGCTCGCAAGATTGCCCACATTGACATCGCGCAGCGAGACGATTCCATCCATCGGAGAACGTATCAGTCCCTTGGAAAGGCGGGCCTGTAATTGGTGGAGGTCCGCTTCAGCGGCCCTAATCTGTGCGCGGGCCGCTTCGACACGGACATTTGCCGCTTCTGCTTCCGTTTCCGTATCGTCAAGACTTTGTTGTGTTGACAGCCCGAATTCTTTGAGTTTCTGCATGCGGGCCTTTTCTCTCTCAGTACGCTGGGCAGACACCTGCGCTTGCAGTAATCCGGCCTTAGCGGATTCGATTGCAGCCTCTGCCCTTCTCACAAGGGCCTCAGTCTCGCCTACATCAATGCGGGCAAGTGGCGCATTTTTCTTTACTCTCACCCACTCGGTGACAAATACCTCACGCACAAGACCGAGTATTTGGGACTTCACCTCTGTCTCGAATTTAGGGGTAAGCGTGCCGACAACGTCAACGCCTTCGACCATTTCTGAAGCGGCAACCGGCAGGATCTCGACAGCCACGGGAGGGCGTTCGGCCTTATCGGTTTTCCCGGTTTTGGCGTCTCCTTTGCCGGAGCAGCCGGACACACAGAATAAAATGAGTAACATAAGCGCAAACAGCGTATATTTTTTCACAATGTTCACCTCTTCTTTTTGCTTTTAGAGAGTCCAACGAATATAAGGTCAAGGATGCGTGACAATCCCTTACGATCTATTTGAGGAGAGCGATGGCAAAGCTGCTCCTCAAGCACAAAGTTAAGCGCCCCGACCAACACCCATGTCAAAGTAACGGTATCTACTTTCCGGAATTCGCCGCTTTTGATCCCGTCCTTCACAATAAATTCCGTTACCTCTCTTATCTTCATGTGGTAGCCCTCGAAGTCAATGAAAGGCGCGCCCTGGGGAGGGCCGTAATAGATCGAATACATTAGCCTTGCAACCTTGAGATTTTCGACGAACAGGAGGAATATACGGTCAAACAGGCCCAGCACACGTTCACGCGCGCTCACCGGTTCGTGGACTGTTTCATTCAGTATTGTTTCAACAACTTCAAAAGGCTTACTCATCAGCTCCAGGTATATCCCTTCCTTGTTCCTGAAATAATAATAGAGCACAGGCTTTGTCACGCCGGCAGCCTCAACTATCTCCCGGACGGAAGCAGAGGAATATCCCTTTTCATTGAAGAGATCGAGCGCAGACTGGAGAAGTCTTTTGCGGGCGACATGCCTTTCAGGTTCTGCTGCTATTTTTTTCATTGCCGTTTAACAACTCCTTTTTTGAGTATACCTACCGGTAAGTATATTTGTGCGAACAATATTTGTCAAGCCGAACATCAATGCCCCAGCCACGCGTGAGACGTACAAATAAAGCGGGTGCATCTCAAATGGGAGCGGTTGAAGAACAGTATTGGCTACGGTCGGTGAAAACAGGAGCAAGGTAGCGATAGCATCAGCAATGATACCGATCCAATATGAAGCTACAAGAAGTTTCTTCATTTCATGCTCCTTATAAAGAGATTAACCGCCTCAGCCTTTCCATCAAATCGTATTTGTCAGTATCAGGGAAAACTATAGCTATCGAGGCGTCAGAAAGGGCCCACGTAAGTACGCGCCCTTTTCTGTTGACAAGAAATCTATCATCACCGGACAGTATATGATCCTCACTATCATTTTGCTGGGTAACACTGACCGTGCCTTTTTCACATGATATAAGCGTTCTTCGGCAGTCACCGTCAATCTTAAGGATTGAGTTCTCGCCGATGGTTATCTTCAGAGAGTTCATCTCCGCCACCGCCTATTCATAAGTCAGCGCCTCCCGGGTGGATACTTGGATCGCCCTCCGTGCCGGAATTCGACTGGCTATCCAGCCGAATATTAGCGTTGCAATCAGGGTTATCACGAAGCCGATATTGCTAAAAGAAAAACGAAGCGCGACTTCCAGCATTAAATTGCCGAAAAACTTTGAAGCAACGATACTGAGCGGCCATGATAATAACAATCCGAGAAAAATACTGATGACGCTCACTATCATCCCTTCGGCTACAAACAGGTTGTAGATGATTTTAGGAGTGGCCCCGATTGCCCTCAGCACGCCAATCTCACGGGTCCTCTCCATGATATTGATGCTCGTGGCTGATGCCATTCCTATCGCGCTGACAACCAGCACCAGCAGTGCAAAGAAAACGATTGTCACGAAGATTATTTTCAGGTGGTCGTAAATGATCTTTACCCGTTCCGCCTGCATCATTACATAGAGCACTTGCAGGTTAGACGGCTCGATCGCCTTCTCTATATCTTTTTTCAGGGCTATTACCTTGTCAAAGCTTTTATCTTTGGCGACGAACATCAAACTGTTGACGTAGTGATTCGGATTGGCTAAGGCATCATACTGCTCCTGGGCCATATAAATCTTCGGCTTTTCAAACTCTTCAACGATCCCGACCAGCTTTGCCTTTAATTGTTTTCCCCTGACGCTCAGCGTATGGTAACTGCCGATTGCCGGATGATCGTAAAGCCCTGCTGCTTCCTGGTTCATCACTATTTCAGGCCCGGTCGGACCGCTCAGCCAGCGTCCTTTAATGGATCTGAAAGCAATAAGGTCGCTGTTATAAGGCAAGGCAATGATTCCTACTCCCGCATCCGTCGAGACGATCATATTTTGCATTGCGCCGCGGCCGCCATTCCACGTTTCTACCCGGCTTATGTTGTCAATGTCGCTGAAATATTTCACCGCCTCTTCTTTGGGTATCTGGTTGATCAGCACCACCTGGACATCATGTTTCATGCTATTATTTACGTCCCACAGGAGGTCCTTGAGAGATTGCTGCACATTGAATCCTGTGCTGAAGATCGCCACGCCGAGCGCCATGGCAGCTATCGTAACCGCAAGGCGTTTTTTGCGGCGCATTGTATTCTCGAAGGCCAATACGAGATTTCTCGGAAGCGGCAATTTATTAAGAATCTTAGACTTTTTTGCTGCCGCGTCCTGTTGAATGCCGTAATCGCTTAACGCTTCACGGACCGATATCCTCGTCCCCTTTAAAATCGCAGGGAGGGACAGTAAGACTGGCAATAACAGGGTCGCAGCTATGAGATATAAATACATATAATGCGGCAGGGATGTTGTAAGGACTTTGAAATTAAGGATATCCGCCACAAAGTAAGCGTATGAGTAGCCGAACTTGACCGCAAGAGGTATGGCAATCGCGCCGGATATAACTCCTAGGACCAGCACCATCGCTAAATAGATTTGAAAAACCTGGAACCGCGAGGCGCCGATGGCCTTGAGAATGCCGATTTGCCGGATTTGCTTTGCCAGAATAGCCGCCATTAATTGAGAAACCAGCACGGCTCCCAAGAAAAATGCAAGGAAACCGATGCTCCCCTCCATAAACAACAGGGTGTTTAACTGCCACTGGTGGGGATGCTCCATAAATTTAGGTATCTTAACTGTATCAACCGCAATGTCCAACGTTTTAAAATAATTAACAAGACCATCTACGGCAGTCTGAACTTCCTTTTTTGTCTTTACATTTTTAAAACGAATGATCAATCGCTGGTTGGCTGCCTCGCCGGTAATTTCCGAGTATGTCTTCTTATTCACATACGCATAAATCAGGTGGTCTTGCGTGCCCGGCGCCTGGGCTGGATCAAAACTGATGCCGGTAACAGGAACATCAACGACACTGCCGCCCGCACGAACGCGCGCAGGAGAAGCAGCCTTCAAATCAGAGAAGCGAAGTCCGTCTCGTTCGATCAGCATGGCCCCGTCTTCCGGCGCTACAGGCCCGCTGTTGCCCTTTTGGTCAAATATTCGCGCCAGGTCTAACTTGTTGAAATCTTCCACGCCGAATAACCATAATGGAATCCAGTCATCAGGGTGCGTCTCGATCCTCAACGTAGCAAAATCCCTGAATTCAGCCTTCTCGATCTCCGGTCGGCTTCTTAGGGCGGTCAAATCCAGCTTATTAAAATCTCTGGATGTTATGGCAGCGTGAAGAGGTATGGTCCTGACAAAATTTTCATTTAGATCGCGACTTAGGATTGTATACGACACCAGGATAGACCCAACGCCCCATAGGCCGATTATCAAGGCAACAATGACAAGTATTATACGGCCCGGATTGATCCGCAAGTCGCTGATTACTTTTCTAAATTTCATGTTCATGGGAATAACTCCTTTCAATTTAGCTGCAACTGCCGCGATGATAATGACAATGGCTGCATGCATAGAAACCTTTTGTTAATTCCTTCTGTCGCTGACAACCGCTCCGTCGCTAAGCGATATGATACGGCTGTATTCAGAATTGGATATGTTTTCGTGCGTAACCACAATGACCGTTTTTCCGTTTTTTACCAGATCGGCAAACAGTCTTTGAATGGCCCCGGTAGTCTTGCTGTCTAAATTCCCGGTAGGTTCGTCCGCCACCAGAATCGGCGGGTCATTGGCCAGTGCGCGGGCAATGGCGGCCCGCTGCTGCTCGCCGCCGGACAATGCGGCAGGCAGTTTGTCTGCATGCTGCAAGATGCCTACCTGCGCAAGCAGCGTCTCAGCCCGGTTGTTGCGCTCATTTGTTGGAATGCTGCCGACGAAGTCCATGGCCAACAGCAGGTTTTCCCGGATGCTCAGGGTTGGAATAAGCTGAAAGAACTGAAAGACAATGCCTACATTCTTTCCTCTCCACCCTGCCAGACTGCTTTCGTTTAATGTGTGGACATCAGTGGAATTAATCTTGACCGTTCCACGGCTGGGATGGTCAATGCCCGTCAGCATATTGAGAAGGGTGGATTTGCCGCTCCCCGACTTGCCGACTACTGCCACATACTCCCCCTGTTCGATATGGAAATCAATGTTTTTCAACGCGTCAAAACGAACTGACGCTGATTCGAACCACCTGGAAATCTGATTGAACTGAATAAAATTTGACATATTAAGTATTCTCCTTATCGTCTACGCATTATTTTTTCAGGCAATGCGGTTTTGTGCTTCCGGCTAATCGGCGCTATGCCGCTCCAGAGTGCCTCAACAAATTGTTTCACAACGTGATCCATGTTTTTACCGCCGTGAATCTCCATCAGCTCAAATACTGCCAGACTGTGTATCGCCGCAACTAAGAGACTGGCTGTAGCCATAGGATTATTGACATTAACCGTTCCTCGCGAATTCGCCTCTTTCATGTGCGCGGCCAGGGCCTCTGCCAGCGCCTGCTCCGGCATGATTTTAAAGTGAGCGGTAACATCAGCCATACTTATTGATGGATTGGTTATTAGATGCATGATCACGGGAATGAGCGTGCGAAAATAGCCCAAAATTCTAAGGCCTATCTCTGTCAGAACTGTCCGAGGGTCAGTCTCTTTCGTGAATGAATGTATCACGGCATCTATATCCACCTGCCCCGGGACCATAGAAGCCAGAAAAAGCTCAGCCTTTGTAGGATAGCGCTGAAACAGGGTTGCCTCGGAGACCCCGGCCCTGCGGGCTATTTCCTTGGTTGATCCAAATGCGCCATTTTTCAGAAACTCTTCCCGTGCATGCTGTAATAACTGTTCATCGTGAATGAGCTTGCGTCTTCCCATTGTTGCCTCCTTATTAATAAGTGAGAACTAACTTATCATAAATACTTGAAATGTTCCTGTCAAGTCATTTTTTTTAAGATTCACATGGCGACACCCAGCGACCCTTGACAGCCGTGCCCATTTCAACAGACAGAAGGAAGGGCAGTTTGATAAAGTCTGCCCTTCCTGCTCCTGGTGCCACACCGACAGGCTAATCTAATGATTACTTGCCGGATCCGCAGCAGAATTGAGACATCTTCTTTTTCATCTCTTCACCGCAGCAACTTTTAAAGACGGTTTCAAATTTTTCTTTGAGGTTCTCCCCTTTAACGTCAATCTGAAATCCGTCCTCAGTTTCGGTGACCTTGACATTACAGCACTCCTTTTCCATGATTGCACACCTCCTTTCGGTCTTAGACTGTTCGGCAACTCTCGAACAAGACAGCCAAAAAAAACTTAGTTCAAAAAAGTCCTAATGTCATTAATCGCTTCACTATTTACCCTGCAACGATATATCTGACCCTCGCGCTCACAAGTTATAAGTCCGGCATTCTGGAGCTCCTTAAAATGATGCGATATTGTTGATCGTGAAAGGTTCACACAGTCACA
>Ga0334722_10006417_pt1 | contig 11636 bp, 11 predicted proteins | sample C3_bottom_MG_FD_207210 | JGI IMG/M metagenome (GOLD analysis project Ga0334722, IMG submission 207210) | Sediment microbial communities from Yellowstone Lake, YNP, Wyoming, USA - C3_bottom | ecosystem: Environmental > Aquatic > Freshwater > Lake > Sediment | place: USA: Wyoming | collected...
CCCGATGGCGAACTGGAGCCGGTTCTGCAGCGCACCGACGTTGCCCTGCGCGGTGCCCAGCAGGCCGACCGCCGTGGCGATAGTTCCCACAGCCGACGCGGCGTTGACGTCGGTGTCGACCTTCAAACTGGTGATGGCGAGTCCGCCAGAGGCCGTGTCTGCGCGGGCGATCGTGCCGCCGACCGTGCCGTTGCTGCCGTCGTTGCTGACGAACACCGAGAAGGTCGATGTGGTGGCGAGCCCCGCGACGTTGGCCTCGCGGTCGATTTCATCCAGCACCGACTTGAACTCGGCGTTCAGTTTCGTGCGGTCGACCGTCGACGAGGTCGACGCCGACTGGGACGCCAGGGTGGCGAGCCGGTCGAGCAGGTTGGAGATGTTGTTGAGCGCGCCGTCCTTGATCTGCAGGGTCGACAAGCCGTCGTTGGCATTGCGAATGCCCTGATTGAGGACCGCGACCTTCCCGCGGTAGGTGTTGGCCAGCGCCAGGCCGGCCGCGTCGTCGCCCGAGTTGTTGATGCGCAGACCGCTCGACAGGCGGTTGAGGGCCGTGCGGAGCCCCGCGTTGGTGTCGACGAGGTTTGCCTGCGCGTTGGCTGATGCGATGTTGTTGACGACTGAGAACGAGGCCATCGGAAACCCTCCTTGAAACCACGTCCGGCGTCCTTGCCGGCCGTTGCGATGCCAGGTTCAGTGGCGATCGCCGTCAAAGAGGAAATCGGACACCCGCGCGAATTCTTGAATGGCGTGATCAGACCAGCGTCAGCAGACCGTACTTGACCAGCCACGTCAGGGCGTACCAGGCGTGGCCCTCCGGCACCCGGGCCGACGACACGAGATCCGCCAGACGCGCCCCGTCGGCTGCGAGCGCCAGCAGGCGCTGCAGCAGGGCCGGCTGCAGAATCAGGCTGGTCTCGTTGTACGGGGCATCGTCCAGCGTCGTCGTGGAGGCGACGACGTGCTGTTCCGGTCGAAGGGCGTGCGATGCATAGTGCGAGAAGACGGAGGCGGGACCCAGGTTGAACGGATTCGCCGTCGTCGGCCATTGCATGGGGACGACGCGGGCCGCCTCCGCCGCGAGGTCGTCCCAGACGGCTTCGTAGCGGGCGATCACGCGACTCCAGCGATACTCGCGGTCGATCTTGCTCCGCCCGGCTGCCGCCATCGACGCCCGCAACCCTTCGTCGCCGATCAGCTGCAGCGTGCGTGCCGCGAGCTGCGAAGGGTCGATCGCCACGCCCTGCGACTGATACAACTGCGCGATGTTGGGATCGAGCAGATCGAACCACTCTTCCATCGGATCAGCAGGACTGGCGTAGCTGTCGATGAGAAAGCCATCGACGCCGTCATCGACGAGGTCCTTGTACCCGTCGAAGCGCGACGCGACCACAGGGAGTCCCGCCGCCAGGGCTTCGAGCAGGCTCAGGCCGAACGTTTCCTGCGTGTTGTCGACCGGAGACACGAGGATGTCCGCAGTGGCCAGCACATCGGCCTTCTGCTCGAGAGGGAAGTTGGCCTGCAGCCTGACGTGCGGATCGAGCGCGTAGCGCGCGACACTGGTCTTGACCAGTCGGATGTCGTCGGGCGAGGCGTTGCCCGCAAGGAGCAGGCACACGGGACGGGGGCTCTTCGGCACGATTTGGCGCGCAAAGGTGCGCAGCAGCGGGCCCAGATCCATCTTTTGAGAGGGTGTCATCCGGCCGAGCACCAGCAGCACCACCGTCTCGGGGGCGATTCGAAGGCGCGCCCGCGCGACTTCGCGGTTGCCCGCGTGATCGACCAGGTTATCGTCGATGCCCAGTGGCAGATGCTCGAGTCGGCCGGCGAAGCGCCGCCCCGTGATCGCCTCGCCGCCGGCAAGCAGCTTGCGCATCGCCTCCCGTCCGTCCCGGCTCGTGCAGAAGATGGCGTCGTACGGCGCCATGACGGCGTGCGAGACCCGCACCGCGTGATCGATGACCTCGCGGCCGTTCAAGGAGTGAATGACGCCGGTGATGGGCCAGGGATTCGACGCGTAGCGGGCGCGGATGTAATGGAGGCCCGGCATGAACGCGCCCCAGCCACCGAGGTGGAACGCGTGGAACGACTGGCGTTGCAACAGGTCCGGCAATTCGGCGTAGCAGGCGTAGCGAATGCGTCCGCGCCGATCGTCGGGCAGATCCCACTGCTGCGTCATTTCCGCGAAGGTCTTCAGGTTCGACGCAGACGTGTTGCTGAAGACGTACTCGTCGAACGTGCCGTAGGTGAGCAGCGCCTTGGCGAAGTCGTGGTTCGCGACGAGTCGGCCGAGGTGCCGAGATTGCCTGCCCGCTTCTAGAAACGGAAAGACCGTCCCGAATCGTCTCATCGCACGCCCGCTCGTGAGAATAGCGACTTCATCACGGCACGAGCCACAGCAAAGAGAACGCCATATCCGCCCAGGCGGCACCATGCGCCCGTCTCGGCTCGGGTGCAGTCGAATCCAGAGTTGGCAAGCTTTTCGCTCTGAGGCCGACCAGGAGTTGGTTACATGAACACTTGCGCCACCAACGGACAGGAACACGAGGCCCCCGAAGGCTTGAGAACGTGGGGCCAATTGCTTGATGCCTTCGAGCAGGGCATCGGCTCGGAACGCGAAGTCGTGACGGCCGTCCGTTTCGGCGGTGTCGACCAGCCGTCATTCCGCGAGCACGCTTCGCAGAGCCGGGCGCCCCAGGTCAGCGGACCTGTTGATGTCGAGACATGCCAAGCGCACGCGCTCGTGGAGGAGGCCGTCGAAGCGGCGTTGAACGGCCTGGCTCCGCTGGCCAATGCGGCGCGGCAGACTGCTGAGGCTTTTCGCAGTCACGACCTCGCCGACGCGCATAGCCGCCTCGCCGACCTGGTCGCCACGCTCCAGTCGTTGACCACCCTGACCGCCGCTGTCAGTCAGGCGCGCCTCACGCCGAACCCGACACCGTCAGACGACGGCAGCGCCTCGCTGCCCGAGTGGTTGGGCCCGAGCCTCGACGCGTTGATCGCGGCAGAAACCGATGAAGACTGGATCTCGGTCGCCGACATTCTCGAGTACGAAATTGCCGACCTGTTGCCCAGCTGGGAGGTCGTGCTTGGCAAAATTCCCATCCCGGCATCCAGGGCGCACGCGGTTCAGAGTGAGACAGCCATTTCGAGGTGCGCGTCATGAGTCCAAGATCGAACGCTTGTCAGCGCATCCAAGGTCCGGCCCGGTCGTCGAACCTGGCAGAACTGCCGATCCCCCCGCGCCGGAATGTCGCCTTGTCCGCGCCGGCGGCACTGACGGTGCCCTCCGAGCGGGAACGGCCGAGAGGTATCGCCCTGGTCGTGTCCCCCGATTTGCGGGGCGGGCGGACGTACTTGTGCGATGTCCAAGGACATTGCGTTCACGTGTTCGACCAGGACTACCGGCCGCTCCATTCCTTCGGCCACTACGGACGGAAGCTCGGCGAGTTCGATTCGCCGACCGACGTGGCCATTGTCTGGCTCGACGACGCTGAGTCGGCCAAACGCACGTCCGACGCGGCCGTGCTGGTTGTGGCGGACTGCGGCAACCACCGGCTGCAGTTGTTCGAACTCGACGGTACGCCCGTGTGCGCCATCGGCGGACCGGCGGCGGCCGCCGCGTCAACGGCGTGGCCATCGCGGGCGGGGTACCCCTTCTTTCGGCTCGCCGGCGAAGCCCCGCTCTGGTCGCCGTCGCGGCTCGAGTGGCGAGCGCCCTATCTCGATGTCGTCTGCGCTGGGGGCACCCTGGTCCGCGTCGATCTGGCCGAGGCCATGCTCCCCGACTTCAAGACCTGGCTCCGCAACGCGCCGGAATCGGAACTGCGCAGCGCGTATCGGCGGCTGGCGCTGCACCCGCAGCAGGCCGACGTGCCCGCCTCCTGCCTGGCGGATATTGCGGAACGTCTGCAGCCGACGCGTCGCCGTGGCGTGACGCTGCCCTGGCGGGCGCGCGCGTGATTACGGGGACAAGCGCCCGACCTGTCGACTTCGCGCCGCCGGACCTGTCGGAGCGTGAAATCGACGAAGTGGTCGCTGTGTTGCGATCGGGGTGGTTGTCGACCGGACCGCGGGTGCACCGATTCGAACAGGCGTTCGCCGAGTACACCGGCAGCCCTCACGCGATCGCGGTGAATTCCTGCACGGCCGCGCTCCACCTGTCGCTGCTGGCCGCCGGCATCGGACCTGGCGACGAAGTGGTCACCACGCCGCTGACGTTCTGTGCAACGGCGAACGTGATCGTCCATGCGGGTGCCACCCCGGTGTTTGCCGACATCGACCCGGTCACCATGAACCTGACTCCGGCGTCGGCGGCATCAGCGACGACCGAACGGACGCGCGCGTGGTTGCCGGTGCATTTTGCCGGCCGCCCCGTCGACACAGCTGGATTCCGGGCCGGCGCAGACCGTCGGCAACTGGTTCTCATCGAGGACGCGGCACACTGCGTCGAAGGCATATCGGCCGGCCGCAGAATCGGCACGACCGCAGACTTCACCTGCTTCAGCTTCTATGCGACCAAGAACCTGACAACCGGCGAGGGCGGCATGGTGACGACCGCCTCCGACGAGTGGGCGGACCAGATGCGCGTGGCCTCCCTGCACGGCATGTCGCGCGACGCATGGGCGCGCTACAGCCGTGCCGGCGCGCCCGCCTACGACGTCGTGCTGCCGGGGTTCAAGTACAACATGCCCGATCTGCAAGCGGCGATCGGGCTGCACCAGTTGGCCTCGCTCGATGCGCGGCAGCTTCGGCGCACACACATCTGGCAGCGCTACGATGCCGGGCTTGCCGGGCTGCCGCTGGTCGGTCCCGTTCCCGTGCCCGCCGGCGATCGCCACGCGCGCCATCTCTACACGATTCTCGTCGACGAGGCGCAATGCGGGTATTCGCGCGACGCTCTGCAAGCCGCGCTGCGCGGGGCTGGCGTGTCGACCAGTATCCACTTCACGGCGCTCCATCTCACGACGTTCTACTCGCAGCGATTTGGCTACCGGCGAGGGATGTATCCCCATGCCGAATCGATTTCCGACCGCACGCTGTCATTGCCTCTGTCGTCGGGCATGAGCGACGAGGACGTGGATCGCGTCGTCGACGTCCTCCATGAGTTGCTTGGATGAAGACCCAGTACCTGTTTCGCCTCGCCGCCGGTCCCCGCATTGGCTTCGGCCACCTCATGCGCTGTCGCGCGCTGGCCCGCGCGCTGGGCGTGCGGCCGATCGTGTCGATTCGCGGAGGCTCGGTTGCTCGGCGTCAGGCGGAGGCGCTTGGCTGCATCGTGACCAACGATGGCCCGCTCGTACTGCGGGATGGACATGTCTTGATCGTGGACGACCCGTCCCCGGCCCATGCCCGCGGGTGGCTGCTTCGTGCGGCGCGCGAGGGCGTTGCCACCGCGACGATTCACGATCGAGGCATCGGCAGCCGTGCTGCGGACCTTATTGTCGACGGCAGCATCACCCGGACTCCTGTTGGGCTTGCGCGCGCTCTCTGCGGAACCCGCTTCACCGTGCTCGACCGGCGAGTATTGGCAGCACGAGCCGCCCGCCGGCGACGGGGCAGCCACCGAGTGCCGCGCCGCGTGCTCATCGCGCTCGGCGGCGGATCGCACGTCCTCGCCGCGGCTCGCTCCCTGGTCGACGCAATCGTGCGCCGGTGTTCGACGGCCACCATCGACGTCGCGACCGGATTGTGCGGGAACACCGCTCGCCCCTCGCTCGGTGTCGCGCGCTGGATCGAACGGCCCGACGGTCTGGCGGCCGACTTCGCCGCGTGTGACGTCGCGGTGGTGGGCGGCGGCGTGACGTTGTACGAAGCCTGCGCGATTGGCGTGCCGGTGGTGGCCCTCGCCGTGGTCGCCGGGCAGCGGCCCGCGGTGGCCGGATTCGCGGCGCGTGGCGCAGCGATCGACGCCGGCTCGCTCGCAGCAGGGAAGCGCGCGATCGCCACAGCCGCAGCAGCTGTGGCCCAGCTGCTCGCCGATTCTCACGGTCGCCGACGGCGGGAATCGGCCGCCCGAAACATCGTCGATGGGCAAGGAGCCCGCCGGGTCGCGTCGCGGATCCGCACGCTTGCGCGGCGGGGCGCATCAGGAGGGAGGCCGCGTGTCTGAGCCGCGAGCCCTCATCTTCGATCTCGACGACACCCTGTATCCGCGCCACGCGTTCGTAGAAAGTGGGTTCGCCGCCGTGGCCGATGTGGTGGCCTGCGAGGCGGGTGTGTCCCGCGCCGAGGTGCTGGAGATCCTGCGCCGGGCGCACCGCTACGCGCCGGGTCAGGAACTGCAGTGTCTCTGTGGCCACTATGGATTGTCTGCAGGCGACGTCGATCTGTTCGTCAACATCGTGCGAACCCATTGGCCCGATATTCGCCTGCCGCACGAGACCGCGCGCGTGCTCGCCGCGCTCCGGCCCGACTATCGGATCGGCGTGCTGACCAACGGCCGCGCCGACATACAGCGGCGGAAGGTCGCGGCCCTCGGGCTGGCCGAATTCGTGGATGCGGTGGTCTTCGCCGAGGAGTGCGGAGATGGGCGCGGCAAGCCGGATCGGGCGCCGTTCGTGGCGATACTGGACGCGCTTGACGTGGCAGCCGATCGCGCGGTCTTCGTGGGCGACGACCTGGTTGCCGACATCCTCGGCGCCGCTCGAGTGGGCATCCGCACGATCCTCGTGGAGCGGCCCGGCTGGAGCGCCGTCAGCCGGACAGGCGTGCAGCCCGACGCGCGCGTGAGATCGCTCGGCGGCGTGCCGCGGATGGCGGCCAGGCTCATGGCAGGAGGTCGACGTGCCAACGCGGCTTGAGATCGCCGGCCGGCGAATCGGCCCGGGAGAACCGCTGTTTGTCATCGCCGAGATCGGCTTGAACCACGGCGGTTCGAGCGACCGCGCGCTGGCCATGGTCGACGCGGCAGCCGGTGCCGGCGCGTCCGCAATCAAGCTGCAGACGCTGCACGCCGACCATCTGGTGGCGGCCGAATGCCCGGCGCCCGCGCACGTGTCGGCGACCTCGCTCCGGGAGTTCTTCGGGCGGCTCGAACTCGACGACGCCGACTACCACGCGATTGTCCGGCGGGCGCGCGCCCGGGGCCTTGCCGTCGTCGCCACGCCGCTCTCGCTGGCGGCCGTCGAGCTGCTGGCGCATGCCGGCGTGGACGCGTACAAGATCGCCAGCGGCGATATCACGTACCACGCGCTGATCGACGCTTGCGCGCAAACCGGGCGACCCCTGGTCGTGTCGACGGGAATGGCCGCACCAGCCGAAATTGACAACGCCATTCGACAGGCTCGCCGCTCCGGTTGTCAGGAACTGGCGTTGCTCCACTGCGTCTCGGCGTATCCGGTCCCCCACGACAGCCAGAATCTGCGAGCCATTGCGACGCTTGCCAACGGTTTCGATGTTCCCGTCGGATTGTCCGACCACGCCGCATCGACCTCCGCGGTCGCGATTGCCGTGACGCTCGGTGCCAGTCTCTACGAGCGCCATTTCGTACTCGACGACGACGACGACGCCGTCGACCGCGCCGTATCGAGCACGCCGGCTGAGCTGGCGGCGATTGTGCGCGTCGCCGCCCAGACCGCAGCGGCGCTCGGACACGGTCGGAAGGAGCCCTTGCCCGTCGAGGAGCCGAACCTCGCGCCGAGTCGCCGCGGCCTCAGAGCGACGCGTCAGTTGCGCGCCGGCGACCTGGTGACAAAGCGGGACCTCGTCGCGCTCCGACCGGAGACGGGGTTATCGCCTGTCTACGCATCCGATCTGATCGGGGTCCGTCTGAGCCGGGATATCGAAGCCGGCGCGTCGTTCACCGACGTCGATCTGCCCACGCATCGAGGTCATCATGAAGCCGCTTAATGTTCTGCTTACCGCCGCGTCCAGGCGCGTGCCGCTCGTGCGCGCGTTCCAGTCGGCGCTTAGAGATCTCGGCCTGGCCGGCCGCGTCGTCGTCACCGACGTCAACCCGACCTCGCCGGCCGTCCATATCGCCGATCGCTGGTTCGGTGTGCCCTTCGCCACCGATCCTGCCTATATCGACTCCGTGCTGGACATCTGCACGGCCGAGCGCGTCGAGCTCGTCGTGCCTACCATCGACGACGAATTGGTGTTGTTTGGACAGGCAAAAGAACGATTCGAATCACGCGGCATCCGCGTGGCCGTGTCGCCCGCGCTGACGAGCCGCATCTGTAACGACAAGTTTCAGACGGCGGTGTCGTTCCGGGCGTGCGGCGTCGCGGTGGCCGACACGTGCCTGCCCGGCGGTCTGCCAGCGTCGCCCATCTTCCCGCTGTTCATCAAACCGCGGTCGGGCCGCGGGAGCGTCGGAGCGTTTCCGGTCTCGAACGCCCGCCAGCTCGACTTCTTTCTCGACTACGTCGCCGATCCGGTCGTGCAGGAGTTCCTCGACGGTCCCGAATTCACAATCGACGTGCTCTGCGACGACCGCGGGAAGCCTCTGTCAATCGTGCCTCGCGAGCGCGTCGTCATCCGAGCCGGCGTCATTGACCGTGGGCGCACCGTCCGCGATCGCGGCCTCACCGACCTGGCGCTGTCGGTGGTGCGCGCGCTGCCGTTTGTCGGCGCCGTCAATATCCAGTGTCGCGTCGTCGCCGGGCGACCGGTCATGTTCGAGATCAATCCGCGTTTTTCCGGCGGTATTCCGCTCACCATCGCCGCCGGCGCCGACTTCCCCCGGATGCTCCTCCAGTTGACGCGCGGACAGCGCGTGCGACCGTGCATCGGCGAGTACCGGTCCGATCTCTGGATGACCAACTACGAAGAGTCCGTATTCCTCGAGGCCGAACCGGCGAGCGGGTGCCTGACACCCGTCCGGCCGGCCGCCTTCGCGGTCGGAGCCGTGGCATGAAGGGACCCGCGATCATCGTGCTCCAGGCGCGGTTTGCCTCGCATCGCCTCCCCGGCAAGGCACTGGCGTCCATCGTCGGCCGTTCGCTTCTCACGCGCTGCCTCGATCGCCTCCTGGCGGGTGGGGCAGCGCCCGTTGTGCTGGCGACCACCACAAATCGTGAAGACGACGCGCTGGCCGCCGTCGCCGTCGCCAAGGGTGTGCATGTGGTGCGCGGATTCGACGCCAACGTCCTGGGTCGAGTACTGATGGCCGCCGACCACTTCGGCGCTGCCTATGTGATTCGTGCAACTGCGGACAACCCGGCGATCGACATCGACGCCCCGCGGCGCATGCTGGAGGCGCTGGTTGGCGCCGACGCCGACTACGCGAGGGAATCGGGCTTGCCGTACGGCGCCGACGTCGAGGCCGTGACCACTGATGCGCTCCACCGAGCCGACGAGATGGCCATCGAAGCATCGGATCGCGAACACGTCACGCCGCTGGTGCGCCGCCATCGCCTGTTCAAGACCCTCGACCTCGCCGCGCCGCCTGCGGTCCGTCGCCCTGACCTGCGCCTGACCGTCGACACGCTTGGCGACCTGGCGTACATGCGCCGGGTCATGGCCGACTTCGCCGGCGATGGCCCCGAACCCCCTCTGGCAGCCATTATTGCTGCTGCCGACCGGCTGATCCAGACGTCGCAGGATGTGCCTGATGATTACCGTGACTCGTCTCGACGGTTCCCCTCTCCTGCTCAATACCGATCTGATCGTGACGATCGAGACGACGCCCGACACGCTCGTGTCGCTGGCGACTGGCGATACCGTCCTGGTGCGGGAGGCTCCGGCGGAGTTGGTGGACAGGATTTCCCGATACAAGGCGACGGTGTCGCTGCCGCCAGTCGATCGTGATTTCGGCGGAGCGATTCGATGAGTGTCGCGCGGCGCAGGCTCGACGTGCTCTCCATCCTCGGCGTGCCCATTGCCGTCGGCGTCGTGTTGTGTGCGCAGACGCTCGAAGGAGGCAGTGTCTGGTCGCTCTGGCAGCCGACGGCCGCTCTCGTGGTGTTTGGCGGCACGGCGGGGGCCGTCCTCGTCAGCTACCGTCGGGACGCTGTGCTGCGAACGATTGTGGCGGTGTGGCAAGCGTTCGGGCATCGCTGGCCCGAGCACGAAGCCGAAACGACTCTGCGCCGGCTGGTGAACTATGCGATCGCGTCGCGGCGCAAGGGACTCCTGGCACTCGAGCCCGAACTCGAGCGGGTGCCAGACCCGTTCATGCGCAAGGCCCTCGCGCTTGTCGTCGACGGCACGACTCCGAAAGTGGCGCGGCAGATTCTCGACATCGAGAGCCGCGCGCGCCGGGTGACCGACGAAGTGCCGGCCGACGTTCTGGAAACCGCCGCCGGGTACACGCCGACTCTCGGAATTCTCGGCGCGGTGCTCGGGCTGATCCACGTGATGTCGCGCCTCAACGAACCGGCGCGGCTCGGGTCGGGCATCGCGGTGGCCTTCGTGGCCACCGTCTACGGCGTTGGCGCCGCCAATCTCGTTCTGCTCCCGATCGCCACGCGCCTGCGGGGGCGGGCGCGTGACGCGATGCTGCTTCGCGAGATCGTCATCGAAGGAGCCGCGGCGCTGGCCGAGGGGCTCAACCCCCACTTGATCGAACAGAAGCTGCAAGGCTTCACTAACCAGGCCGAACCGGCGCCTGAAACGTCCCGCGCGGCGTGAGGACACCGACTGTGACAGACGAGATCAGACACCGCCCACCCTCGCAGGACCGCTGGTTGTTGTCGTACGCCGACTTCATCACGTTGCTGTTCGCCTTCTTCGCCACGATGTACGCCATCTCGAGCGTGGATGCAGCGAAGCTGTCGACCGTGACCCACGCGCTCCAGGTCGCATTCGACGACACGTCGAGGGGCCGGTCGATCGCGTCGGGCGTCGGCGTGATGCCGGAGCGCGGGTCCCGCCTCGTGGCCGGGCTCGATGGCGGAAACGACCTTCGGGACATCGTGACGCGCGAACTGCAGTCCGAGCTGGCCGCACATCGCCTCAGCATCGTGGCCGATCGTCGCGGCATCGTCGTCTCGATTCCGGAAGCCGGACTCTTTCCCGTCGGCACCGACGACATCTCTCCGGAGGCCCAGGCGTTGATCGCGCGGATTTCAGCCACGGTGGTGAAGCTGCCGAATCTGATTCGGATCGAAGGCCACACCGATGACGTGCCGATTCACACCGGGCGGTTCTGGTCGAACTGGGACCTGTCGGCCTCCCGCGCGTCGCGCGTCATTGAGTTCATGATCACGCGTGGTGGCATTGACGCCCGCCGGCTGTCGGCCGCTGGCTACGCCGAATTCCGCCCGCGGGCCAAGAATACCTCCCCCGACGCTCGCAAACACAATCGGCGTGTGGATGTCGTGATTCTCAACGACGCGACGACGCTCCACGAAGAGCCCTCTTCGGCGATGGTGCCATGACACTGACCCTGGGTGAACAGGCGCGGCTGCTTGGACGTCCGGTGCGGCCGCTGCCGATTTCCGCCTATCGTGCGGCGTTTGTCGGCGAGCGGTGCCTGGTGACGGGCGCCGCCGGCACGATTGGCGCGGAGCTGGCGCGACAGCTGGCGTCGTGCGAGCCGGAGGTGCTGACCCTCGTCGATCAGAATGAAGAACGGCTGTTCTACCTCGAGCGCGAACTGAACGAGCGCTGGCCAGACGTTACGCTCGATCCGATACTGGCCGACGTCACCCGGCCGGCGACCATGCGGCGGGCGTTCCGGCGGGTCCGGCCCC
>Ga0334722_10006419_pt1 | contig 11634 bp, 13 predicted proteins | sample C3_bottom_MG_FD_207210 | JGI IMG/M metagenome (GOLD analysis project Ga0334722, IMG submission 207210) | Sediment microbial communities from Yellowstone Lake, YNP, Wyoming, USA - C3_bottom | ecosystem: Environmental > Aquatic > Freshwater > Lake > Sediment | place: USA: Wyoming | collected...
CTGAAAAATTTATCGAAGCTTTCTTTTAAGCCAGATAAACTAGTAAGTGTAACTATTTTGCCTTCGGGCCTAAAAACTATTAAGACTCTTTAATAGTTTTGAATAGTTTAATGAAAATTTATAGCCTTCCTGGGTAGAAGGTACTCCATTATTTTACTATTCTCAAATATATGAAAATCGTCTCCATAAGTTAGCGGATCCAACTAAATTGAGTTTTTATGAACTTTGGGGAAGTTGTCATTGGATTGCTCCCTTTGTAATTGCATTAGCTAAAAAAGCTTATCCAAATAAAAGGTGGGTTATTTTGCGCGGTGAAAAACACACCATTGTAATTGACTATCCTCTTACTACTGTAATGGATATGTTAAATTTTAAAACTATGACTGCTAAAGGCTCATTAAGGTTTGCATTTGATGATTTAGATGAAGATAATTTTGATGATAAAAATGATAAAAATAATTATGATTCCCTTCTTTGGGAAGATTGTTGGTTTTACTCGCGAAATATTTTGATTATAGATACTCCAAATGAGTATATTGTCCCTCCTAGAAAGCCTGTGATTCAGCTAACTAAAGATGGTAAATTTGTTCATAGATATAATTCTGCAACCGAAGCAGCGGATTTACTAAATTTGAGTCGATGTGAGATATTATCTAGAGCACAACGCGGGCATAGGAGTGAGCATCTAGAATTTATTTGGTTATTTGAAGAAGACTATAAAGATAAGAGAGTAATCAAATTTTTGAAATCTGCTAAATATAATTTAAGCCATACCGAGATATTATCTCTCATCAAATAACATTCTTTTTTCAAACCATATTCAGTCTCTTAAAATTAAGTTGCATTAGATTCTTCATTGATACTTCTTAAATCAAGAATTTGCTAATACATTTAACCTTTAGCTAAATTATCAACGATTTTTGCATCAGCCAGCATAGGAACCCTAATATTATATTTTCTACCGGCGTTCTCCATACAATAGGTCACAATTTTTGCAGTTTTTTCTGCTAATTCTTCTTTACACTCAATAATTAATTCATCATGAATTTGACCAATAATGTAACAATCCCAGATACCTTTTTCTGGATCTAACCAACCATTAGCTTTAAAAATATTTTGAATCTCAATCATTGCAACTTTAATCAAATCACTAACGCCACCTTGAATTGTTGTATTGATAGCTTGAGTGATAGCAGAAAATGAAGTTTCTCTTTCAATTAGGTAATTTTTGTCCAACCGTCGATAACGACCACCAAGAGTTTTGACATAACCATATTCTTGATTCTCATCAAGACGCTTCATTACCATCTTTTCGACTTTTTGATGATATTCTCGAACTTTGTTATATTTCTTAAAATATTTAGCAACATAATCTTTTGCTTCCGCTTCAGTAATTATTACACCTTCAAGAGCTAATTGGGTTTGTAATCGAGCCCAACTCATGCGATAGATTAAACCAAAATTTATGGCCTTAGAAACCTGCCTTGTAACTCCGCATGCGTCCGCTGTAGTTTGATGAATATCTCCTTTATTTCGATAGATATCAATCATGGTGGGATCACCACTCATGTGCGCCATTAATCTCAATTCTGCTTGTGAAAAATCAGCGCGCACAATCTTGTATCCAGGTCGGGCAATAAAAGCTTTTCTAATTCCACCATCACGAGGAAGATTTTGATAATTAGGGTCTTTACTCGCAAATCTTCCGCTGACAGTTCCAACTTGAATATACTTGGGAAATATTATGTAAGGCTCTTGCACACAACGTTCAATTAAGGGTCTAATAAAGGTATTAAGACGAGTATTGACCTCACGAAAGTTTAAAACTAAAGTAGCGAGATTAAGTTTCACTCGTTTCATCGACTCTAAAACTTCATTATTAGTTGACCACTCACCGCTCTTGCCACGATGACTAAATTCATTAGTTCCGTCATCACGCATTCCAAATTTTTTCTCTTCAAAGAGAATATGTGAAAGTTGTTTAGCAGAAGCAACGTCAAATTTATAACCAACACATTCAAAAATCTTGATTTCAATCCCTTCAATTTGTTTGAGGGCCTCAGCTTTAAGTTGTTTTAAATGCTTCTTATCAAGGGCAACTCCACGAGTCTCCATCTCAATGAGAATTCTAATAATCGGGACTTCGACAGCCCACAACCAATCAAGAAGACCCCAAACACGAAGCTTTTCTTCCAAGAATCTGAAAAGTTTAAAGGTTTGAACCGAGTCATCCGTGGCATACATTTCAAAGTCACCAAACAAACTACGGGCTTCTTCAAAGGAAGCCATCTTATGATGGAGAAATTTGAGAACATTTTCTTTAAGTCCATAGCCACCACACCGAATTCGATCTTCATCATTGAGCCATAACATCACCATTGTATCGATGATAGTGCAAGTAAAATAAATTCCAGCGACATTCAAGAACTTGACATCGAAGGGAGCGTTGTGAAAAATTGCAAATTTGGTTGGATCATGGAAAACTTTAAAGAACTTTTCACGAATAACATTAATCGGATATTCCCGAGTTTCTAAGGCCCAACCTCGGACTTCGCCATTGACTTCACATGCAATAGAAACAATGGTAATTATATCCTCAAGATGCGAAAACCCTGAAGTTTCAAAGATCCACCGCGAAATATTTAGCTTCAATTAAATATTTAACAACCTCATCAATATCAATTTTGGGTTTTTGAACTTCTTCTTGTATATCAAATAAACTCATACAGCTATTATCTCAAGCATTGGATTAATATCAATAGTTACAAAAACAATATAAGTTTAGTCGTCAGCAGCTTCTTCTTCCTCTTCATTATCATCTGAATCAGAGTCGGATTCATCATCATGATCGTATTCGTCGTCATCTTTGACCACACCTTCATTATCATCTAAAGCGTAGTCAAAAGCTACTAAGCTCTGAAGTAAACGTAAATCATGATCAATAAATTCCAAGGCGACTACCAATTCTTTAGGGTTTTTAATCATCGCAATTAAATTACTTAACAAAGCGCTAGTAGTCTTCAAACTACGAAACACACTAGCAATAGTTTCAGTATGAAGCTCTTCGCAAGATCCACATTTATATTCAAAAATTCCTTCTTCCCTTTTGAATTTAACATTTATTGGATCATCATTAAGATCGGCAACCGTTAAATTAAAACTGTATTGATGATCTCCGACTTGCTTTACATCTACAACCAAAGTCCCAGGTAAAAAATCCTCGTCCAGAGTTTCGATTGAGTCTGGATCTTCTGTATTTTTAAGCAATTCAACTAAATTAAGTAAACTGGATTGTTCTTCGATCTCTTCTTCTTGGATATCAGTGAAAGGATATCCTTTGGAAGTAATTTCAGTGTCAACCAAATCTAATTTTTTTAATTCTTTATCTAAATCTTCATCAAGATAAAAAGTAGGAATTGAAACGGGAGTATCCTGATCCTTATTTAGGTCTACTACTAGACCAGCTTTTTCTAGACGTCCGGTATCAATATCATCAACGCTAAAAGAACCTGCATAAGGATATCCTTTAGCTGAAAGAATTTTAATTTTTTTAGATTTTATGAATTTAGCAAAAGCTTTGAACTCTTTGGCTGTGGTTTCTAATTTTTTAGAGTAATCCTCTAAATTTTTAGCAAAGCTTTCCGGCTTAAGTTCAAAAGAATCAAATTCAAAATTTGTGTAAATTTCAGCCATAATTCACCTCATTCAGTTTAGCAGACAACTATTTGAATACCATGCTTGATTAAAAATAAATACAAGTACTACAGAGCTCACGAGGATCGTTGTTTGGACTTGGACATGCTTCATCCTCTGTTGCTGGTAAATTGCACATAACACAGTTATAGCATGCCCGACACTCTATATGTTTTTGAGCATTAAGTTTAATAAGGTCAGCAGAAGTTGACGGGCAAATCATCTCAATACCATTTACTATAACTTCGTTGGTAAATACTGTTCCTCCACCTCCAGAGGAGCTTGTTTTCAATAATAGCTGACATCCATATTCTCCATTTTCCACACCAACCAGAATACCAGAGAAGTGTATTCGTGCTTGCGGATTGATTAATGCAGTAATTTTAACTTCCCATCCTAGATTTTGAGAAAGGAGTAAAAGCTCCTCCCACAAATCACAATTGTTTATTTGTAGTTGTAATTCTAAGAGTAACAAATCTAATTCTGATTGACTCATTATTAGATTTTACCAATCGATACTTTGAATATGTTTCGAAGAAATCGATGCTGTAATTTAATATGTTTCGAGGAAATCGATGCTATAATTTGAATATGTTTCGAGGAAATCCAGAAAGCCGTCTGCAAACTTTAGCAATTCGATATTCAATGACTGGAGACTTAACTGATGCTTTAGATTTGGCTGAAGAATATTTGCGAACTCATGCCTTAAGACCCAAGTCAATAATAACTGATATGGAAGTTGCGAAATGTCACATGAATGATCTAACAATGACCTGGGATGACGATGAATTAACTTGGCTTACTCAGAATGCAGTTTTTAACCATGATGAATTAGCGGAATGGATTTTTTATATAAAGCCAATGGCTCAACATTTAAATATTGAATCCCGTTCTAGAATTCCAGCAGCTTTGATTGCCCCGATTCAAGAAGCTCGTCAACAAGGTTATTCATATATTTGTTTTTCAGCTTGGCTTTAACTCATTCCTTTTCATCAAGCTCAACGTAGCCTTGCTCCTCTGCCCAATCTGCATCATAGTTATCACATTCTGAATTACAACATAGAACAGTATTTAATAATAAGGTAGCTTCCGCATGTCCGCAAAGTGGACATTTCATTGTGATGCCCCTTGGGTGCCAAATACTGCGTTCCTCCGCTCAGACTCAATGAATAAACAATCGCAATCAGTATCATTCAACCATTTACCATAAGAATCAACCCGAACATTGTGCAAGCAACGATAAATACTTGGAATAAGATGCCCAGCATCGTGACCAATGCAATTTTCAGGATAACATGAAAAACAATGCCCGCGATGGTTATATTTGTCATGAACACATGTACATTGGCTACTTTTGATTTGATGTTTATCTATCATTGAGTTTCTCAATCAGCATTGTAACAAGATAGGCTCCTAATGGAGCCTATCTTTGATAGAAAAATTTTAACTAATGGACTTATATTCTAATCAGAATTTGTTTCTTCATCAATTTCGATTCCTTCTTCCTCAAACGGATCTTCTTGAAGAATCCCAATTTCCAATAATCTTTTACCGATTTCTTCTGAAATATTGTGAATGGCTGCATAATGAGTACATCCTTCACCTTCTAAATCTTTTTCATTTTGCAGCAACTCAGCCATTTTTCGAAGATCATAGGCATAAGTAGATAGGCTTTCTGCCCAATCTCTTAAAGCAGAGACAACTTTTCCATTATTTATTTCTAAGAAATGGTTGAAATCATCGCCTTTTTTAAAGTAACTGTGTACTATTTCGTATGTTTTATTTTTCATATTTCTCTTATTAGTTACATTTAGTATATCCACAGGTGTTACAAACTGCACACCCTTCGCTGAATCTTAAATCAGAACTTCCACAAATAGATCCATCAGCTAAATTACCCGTGCAAGTTAAACTGGTAGTAATTTTTTGTCCATCCGGAATATACTTCTTAAGTATACGTGCCAAGATTCTATTAATATCACTTAACTTGCCTTCTTTACTCAGTTGATCCACAGTATATTCAACAGGAACTCCATGACGGAGAGCTAAACTAATTAATCTGGAAGTATAAGCAGCGTCTGGGTTATTAAAAACTGAAATAACGTCTTTAATGACTAACTCATCGTCACCCTCTCCAACATGTAAAGCATACTTTCCTTTTCCATGTTTTATTAATTGTCCACTCTTATAACGATTGGGTAATAATAGTTGCTCCGAATAACCTAAGAACATTTCGTAAGGCGTCTCATTGAGAAGACCAACCATCACAGTCCAACGTTTTCCATCACTAGTTGGATGGTGAATCTCACAAGGCAATGCTTTAGGACGTTTTGGTGCTAATGACTTAGTAATCTTTTCTGGGCGCCCATCATTTTTTACTTTATCAGTTTCAGTAATAAGAACGCCACTACGACTTCCATCAACATAGACTGTAATACCTTTAAGGTTATTTTTCCATCCTTCTAAATAAATTTGCCCTACAATCTCAGAAGAAGTTCCCTTAGGTAAATTTACGGTAGAGGAAATTGAATGATCAAGGTATGACTGCATCACTCCTTGCAATTTAATTCGATACTTCCAATTAATTTGATCGGAACTAACAAAATAATCAGGTAACTTTTCTGCCAATACTTTTTTAATGGTATTTTCATCTAAATCTTCATCAGATACATCAAATTTATAGCCTTTTACTTTTTCCAAATAATTTTTAACGTTTGGATGGAAAACTGGGTACGCCTGCCAGCAATCTCCCATATCATCTTTGAAGTCAATACGAGCTGTATCGTTAGGGTTAATTTTTTTTCTTCTAATATAGAAATTTCTAAAAACAGGTTCTACTCCAGAGGAAATATTATACCTATCAAACTCACCACATTTACTAACAATACTGATGCTACCTGTTGGAGCTTGCGTTAACTGAGAAATGTTTCTTCTACCATTCTGTTGAATTTTTTCTAAAATATTTTTGGGAAGCTGTTGAATGAAAGAATTTTCTTTATCAATATTCCAATCCCATATGGGGAAAGGGCCTCTAATTTTAGCTAATTCCGTACTCATATCATAAGCCTCATTACGCAATGTTTCATAAATTTTATCTACAATAGTTAATGCGTCTTCGCTATCATATTTTATATTTAATTGAGCTAAAGCATCTCCAAGACCATGAGTTCCTAATCCAGTGCGCCTACCGTCATACCCTGTTTTCCAAAGTTTATCCCATAAAGATTTTTCCACCTCCCCATCGCAAACGTTTTTTATACGCTTAATCAATTCTAATTCTAAATCAACAAGATTGTCACACATTTGGGTAGCCACTCTTACATCGGATCTAAATAGATCCCAATCAAATTTAACTTTGGTGGTAAATGCATCCCTAACATACCCTGTAATATTTAGAGAAATTAAACGACAACTATCATAAGCACTAAGACAAATTTCACTACAAGGATTAGTAGAAATACTTCTGAACTGTTTATAGGAATGGGCCGGTAAATATTTAGTCATCCGATCCCAAAAAATCAAACCAGGTTCGGCGCAAGATGTAGCACTATCAATAATAATATTCCAAACATCTCTGGCACGAACTTTTTTTGTATATTGTCGTTCACCTTCTAAAGGCCAATATTGTTCATAATCTGTATCTTGGTCAACTGCCTTTAAAAATTCATCAGTTAATCGAATAGAGACGTTAGCTCCAGTCACCTTAGTAAGATTTCTTTTCATAAGTGAAAACTTAATTACATCCGGATGATGAACACTAAGAGTAACCATCAGTGCCGCTCTACGACCACCTTGTCCGATCATTCTAGTAATATAACTATAATAGTCGGCAAAACTGTAAGCGCCACTTGTTGATTTTGAAGAATTTCTTACTTTGAAATGCTCGGGTCTTAGAGTTGATATATCTATTCCAACTCCGCAACGACGTTTGAATAACAATGCCATTTCTGTGGCACTTTCCATAATTCCAAAAACCGAATCATCAGGTGATTTTACAACAACACAATTGCTGGCCGATATCTCCCGATAAGGATTACCAAGGGCTGCCAATGGACTCCCCTGAGGAACAATTCTTGAAAACTTGTTCATAGCAGCATAGTAAATTTTATACTGCTGATCAAAATCTAAATTATATTTTTCTGAATCAATTCGCGCAAATTCATGTGCCATCCGATCATGTAAGGCATCGGGAGTAAGCTCAACGAAATTATCATCCATGTCCTGCAAAGCATACTTATCACAAAATACGTCGGCGGGCAATCTCTCTCCACCATAATATTTTGTAGAGGCTTTAACTACATCATCCCGAGTATACTTCTTATTATATTTTATTGGCTTAATAGTCTTCAACAACACTTTTTCAGTCATACTTTCCTCATATTTTTTAATGCTCGTCTTTCTAGATGGCTTGAAATACCGAAGATTCCATTTTCCCTACGAATCTCCCCAACTCTAGCAGGAGATAACGTATAATTAAATTCTTCATGAATTTTTCCTGAAATATCCACAAGTGTTAAGGATAAATCTTCACTACTGAGTTTTAAGATATATTCTACAATTTTTTTCTTGAACGAAAAAAGAGGCTCTCTCCTAATTCCGCCATCGTGACAAATCCAATCGATTGCCGATTTTTTAAAACTAAACCCAAATTCCTCATTAATTTTTGCAGCAATGTCCTTTTGAGTTATTGAAGCATTCTCATTTATCAATTGAATAATACGTTCTCTTATCACAATCTTCCTAGAAGCAGCAATTAGCTTTTCTTCATTCAAAGCAGCTTGCTTAATTAATTTATCATTAATTTCTTTTTGAGTTAGACCTTTTTTCTCCATGATATAGATATCCGCGGCAATCTTATTAGTTAAATTAGACTTTTTCAAATAATCATCAAGAACAAGTTGTGTATTACAAATATTGTTTATTTTGATAAATAATTCATTGCTTACTTCTTTTAAAGTTTTTTCATAATTTTTAATTATATCATTTGTAGTGATTTTACTTAATGAACCTTGTTTGGAGCATTCTCTAACTCTTATTACGTTCCAGCCATCATTAATGAAAATTTTTGATTTTTCACTATCTAGGGATAGTTGATCTTTATGAAAGTACCAACCATCATACTCTATAATTAACTTAATTTTCGGCAATATAATATCTGGAGTATAAGTATTACCATTGATCTCAAGTTTGGAATCCTCCGGTGCAACATCTAAAAAAGTTAAAAGTTCAAATCTCAAATATCTCTCAGGCTTAGAATGGGACCCGTTACAACATCTAGGGCAATCACTACCCTTTTCTTTTGTTCTTTGAGTTACCGGTGTAGACCACGAATTATTACAAGCACTACAAATCCACCAGCATACAGTTCTAGAACTAGTATATACCTCATCTGGTTTCAATTTATTTTTTACAAAATCCCACTCTTTAGCTACAAGAGGATGTGTTTCAGCCAACGATCCACCTATTGGAACACACTTTGGACATTTATCACCTCTTCCAGTTCTCTTAAAAACTGGAGAAGTCCACTCATGCCCCTTTCTCAAGCATTTCCACCAAACTTTTTTATGTGACCCAAAAACCACTTGGTTAATTTTAAGATCACCATTTTTTGTTGGATGCCACTCCTCAGGAAATTTAATAGATAAGCAATTGTCCTCCGAAACTTTATCGTTACCACAATATGGACACCCTTGATATTTACCATTTTTCTTTTTTCTAACACGATTATTAGGAGAAACAAACCACTCATGATCAATAGCTATTTTACATTTCCACCAAACTTTTTTATTAGAACCACCAATTAATTTCGTTGGATCTAAAGTATTTTTTGAATAATCCCATTCTTCTAATAATTCAGGATATATTGATGCTAAGCTATTAGTAATAGAGAGCATTATATTAGCGCAAAATGGACATTTTTTAATGTAACCTTTATGAGATCTACCGTTTGGGGAAGTAGTCCATTCGTGGTCAGGAGCATCATTCTCACGGCATTTCCACCAAACACGCATATTTGACCCTTTTCTAACTTTATAAGGATCTAATTTATTTCTACTAAAATCCCAATCTTTAATAAGCTCAGGAACATCTGAAACCATTAATTTTTCCATCATAAAATCTTCTTTTCTGTAAAATTCTCTCAGTTATTTAATTCCTATTTAGGATCAGATATCAATTTTTAGCTAATAGATCTTACCAAGTTCCATCAAGTGGTTCAATGTTAGGCCGATCATGTGAAATTGAGTGAATTTTAAGGTGAATTAGAACCATGCAAGTGAGAGAATACGACTTTGTAAACTTCTCCCTTAGAATCTTGAACAATAATTTTGTGTCCTTTTTCTAATTGATCGTTAAAATAAGTTTCGGTATTTACGCAATAACGTAGAGTATCTTCCAAAGAATTTCCCCTTTTATCGGCCAAATCTTGAAGTGCCTCAAGAACACCCCATGGAATTTTAAGTTTTATTTGTTTTTTCATTACCTTCCTCATAGATATGACGACCAGGAATGTCTTTAGTTTTAGAAACCCAAGCTAAAGGAACAGCATTACCAAAATCTTTTTTGCAAAGATCAGCATACTCACAAAATTGTTTGCAACAGAGTACACCAGGATTAACTTTTCCGAAACCGTAACCCGGCTCGTCTCCGCGGGATTTGGGATCAGCTTGCGCTGGAAAACCTTCCTTTCCTTTAGGAAGTGCTTTCTGAATTGAATTCCAAATTCTTTGAACGCGCGCCCTAAAGGCTTCGAGTTCAAACTTTTTTAATTCGAATCGAATTAATTGGGTCTTGGGTTTCGGATTGCCTTTATCATCAATATCTTTGGTAACTATTTGATAACGGAATTCTTTGGCCATTTTTCCATATTCTTCTAGGAACCACAAACTATATGCCTTAGGCTGTAATTCATTTAAGTGTTTAGCATACCGACCACTAGTTTCCCAAGGTTTGGCAGCCGTCTTAGTATCAACAATTGCATCTTCCTCCAAGATATCCAAATATCCTTTAAGATAACCCCCTTCAAAATGAATAATTGCCTCAGTCTGAATTCCTTTGGGGTTAGTAATCTTATCGAATTCTTCAAGGTAAGCGTCAATAACTGCTGGACCACTTTTGGAAAGTAGTACGGAGTCGGCTGGCCCCCAAATAACTCCTTCTTTATCTTTCTCAAAATTCTCATAGAATTGAGCATGAATTGCATTTCTGGGGGGGACGGAACCCTTTAGTTTTTCTTCAAAATAAAAATTGAGCGCCTCATCTACGGCAGAGCCGAAATGCAAAGCTGCCGTCTTAGGAGTCTCGATACCTAGTGAATATTTGAAAAAATATTTACGTGGACAAAATTCATACATCTGAATTTGAGTACAGCTAAGGTAGTCGAAGGACCTTAAGACCTCAATATTCATAAATTCAAATAATTCTTTGCTCAACTGTGCTGGTGTCTTATCGGTATCTTCAGCTTCTTTTGATAGGCACTCCAATCTCAATTCCAAAAGACGTCGAAGATATCGAAAATATTTAGCATTCAAAGAATTCGGGTTCTTCGCATACTCCTGCTGGACCTCTAATGTTGTCTTATATGCATCAACTTTAAACTGTTTCGCCCAATCTAGTGTTTCTTTTTCCAAAATCGGCAACAACTTGCCGTGATTTTTGGACTGCACATCTGACAAATTTTTAGCATGTATGAGATGTAATTTTTTCATCACTATTAGATTAACAGTGAAGATGACAATTGTCTATGTTCAACCTATGCAGTGCTAAGATCGGGCTCTTCACCAGCATCAACGATTTCAACAGATTCGATCTCATGATCAAATTTTTTCATCTTAATCAAGAAATCATCAACTTCGGTCGCTTTAACTGCAATTGTCATTCGCCAGAGCCTGGTATTTCGATTTCCTACATAGCCAGCAACTTCGACGTAAGTCAATTTGTAGG
>Ga0334722_10006420_pt1 | contig 11634 bp, 19 predicted proteins | sample C3_bottom_MG_FD_207210 | JGI IMG/M metagenome (GOLD analysis project Ga0334722, IMG submission 207210) | Sediment microbial communities from Yellowstone Lake, YNP, Wyoming, USA - C3_bottom | ecosystem: Environmental > Aquatic > Freshwater > Lake > Sediment | place: USA: Wyoming | collected...
GCTTGCGGAGGGTTGTGAGGGGCATTCGCACGTGTCGGCAGGGTTGCGGCTGTGGAGTGGCGTATGAGCGCGCGAAGCGCGCGGGCCGCGGCCGGGAGGCGGAGCGCGTTTTTTGCGCGCAGCCGGGACCCGGTCCGCGGCCAGAAGCGGAGCGCGCGGCGCCGTAATCACGGCTCAGAAGACGGCGAACGGTCTGCCCCTGCGAGTAATGCGAGCAGGCGCGCCGCGTTGTTCAGCGGCGCGGGTCTGTCGCTGGCCCGATGGCTGCGCGCGCAATGGGGGGGTAAGGGGGGGGTCGCCCAGGCTGCGGTCTAGCGGCAGGACCCTTCCCCCCCCTTCCACACGCCGGCGCGCGCGCGCAGTCCGAGGGCCAGCCGCGGGAGGAGGACGGGGGCGCGCGTAGTTTGCACTCGACGTCTCCCCCGCGCGCCCCCGCCCGACGACCCGCGCTGGCAGCCCGAGCCGCGGCAGCCTGGCCGCCGGTGCACCCTTGCCTAGAAGCCGCGGCGTGGGGCGGGGAACGGCGGACCAGGCCGGAATAGCGCGCGATCGCTGTGGCCTTAGGTGGAAGCGTGGCGGGTGCGACCAGGCTGCGGCGGTGCGACCAGGCTGCGGCGGTGCGACCAGGCAGGCCGGCGCCGGCATCTGCGCGGCAGCGGAGCAAGCGCCGGGGCGGAGCGACGGGCCGGGCTTTTAGCGAGGAACGAGCGGCGGCCCGTCGACGGAGCCCGGGCGCGCACGTGGCGGGAGGGCGCAGAGCGCGGGCGCCGGTCTTTGTCTTTGGCGCCTGCGCTGCGCCTCGGGAGGGCGGCGGCCGGTGACAGATGGGTGGAAGCGCTGCGGAATCTGCGTGGCCATGCAGCATAGTGGCGGCTGTGCTGACCGCCAGGGGGAGCCGGCGCGCCCGGGTTGTGGTCTGTCATTCTGTCGCCCCGGGCGCGCGGGCGTGTGGGAGCGATCGGGGCGGGCCAGGCCGGCGGCTGCAGCGGGCGCGCGCCTTTGTCTTTTGCGCGCCGGCTGCAGCATAGTGGCGGCTGCGGTCTGCGCCAGCGGGAGGCGGCGGGGGTGGGCGGGTGGGGGGGTCAACCTCTCTGCGAAGCGCGCAGCGGTTTGAAGCGCTGGGGGAGCGGACCAGGCCGCGGCGGTGCGCGGTGGCGGGGCGCTGCGCCAGCGAGTGCGCGTAGCGCCCCGGGACTCTGAAGCGTAACGTGACGCTTCGTTACGGTTGGCAAGTGCGCCAGACGCACAACGATTCAGAGCCGTCTCGGCGTTCGATTTGCCAGACGAGACCGTCCCACGTTCCGTCGCTGAAGTAGCCGGCGCGGCCGTGACATTTGCGGAAGCTGGTTATGTCTGCCGGATGCCAGGGACCGAGTATGAGCCGCTTGGTGATCGGATCGAAGATGATCTCGGCTTCCTCGACGTCGCCATAGACGGACGGGACGGGGTTTGTGATGTTGCCGTTCATTGGCGTATCCGCAGGGCGTAGAACGAGGAGCTGCCGTTGGGCGAGCTGCACTCGAACACTACGCCGTTGGGGACCAGGTGGGCCAGGCCCGGGACGGGCAGAATGGTATCGGTGCCGGCGGGCGGGCGGGCGAACACTCTCGCCTTATGCCATCGCCCAAGCCGCGCGGTGTGTTCACCGGTTGGGAACACGTCGGCTTCTTCGAAGACGGGCAGCTTCATGGCGTCTGTTCCTTCCAGGCGTCGCGGATCGGGCCGGCTTTGCAGCTGATCGCGATGCGCTCTTCGATCTCCTCTACCGTCAGGGTTGCGCGGTAGTAGTGGGTCTTGAGGCAGGCTGATTGCCAGCACATGGAATGCACCCACGGTGTCTGATCTCCAAGTGGCTGTCTGGTAGCTCCTGGGTGGCTACACAGATAGCAGATTGGATATTGGTATGGCTCTTCGGTTGGCATTGGTTGCGCCTTGTTTTCGATTGCGTTGGGGGTGTCTGAGAGAGAGAATCAGGAGTCCCGTTGCGTTCGAGGCGGGAGTCCCGTTCCGTTGTGCGTTCGAGCCCAATGGCAGGAGCTGCAGCAGTTGATGTCCGTCCAGCGATCGCCCGCAGCGTGGATGCGATCATGGTCTCGGCCGCAGAAGGCGCAGGTTCGTGCGGGCGCGCTGCGGGTCCGCAGTTCGGCGATCCAGTTGCAGGGAGTCGTCTGCAGGCGGACGAGGCGCCAGGTGCTGCGGTCCTTCTTGCGGAGGATCGTGGATCCGGGGATCAGCTCGGCGGCGATGGCGAGAGGGGCGCCGCGGCGGGGAATCACGAGCTCGACATAGGGCATACCGGGGAGCAGCTCGGTTTCGGCGAAGGCGGCATAGATGCGGACGCCGCGTACGTCGAATGCCTCCAGGGGAGTGCGGGCGCTGTGGGGGTTTTGGGTGACGCTCATTGGTTTTTCTCCTTGGGTTGTGCGTCGGTCCGTTAGATCAGAATCAGTACCTCTTGAGCCAGGTCCAGTCGAGTCCGGCGTAGATCGTCTCGTGGGCGAAGCGCGCCGGGTGGATCCCGTCTGATGTGGGCACTTTGACCAGGCTGTAGGTATCGCCGCTGGATGGGGCCGGGCTGAACGTGGCGGTGTTGTAGACGTTTGATCCGCGTCCGCTGATCAGCTTAGTCTGCCCCTGGGCGGCGATCGCGTAGTTTTCGATGGCGCTGAGCGCGCCGGTGCGGTAGACGTGCGTTGCATCGGTGGATGCCTCGCAGGTGTGGGTCTCGAGTGTGGCGCCGACGAGGAAGCGGCCGCCGTTGCGCGTTAGTACGCCGGCTGCGTTCGTCTCTACCAGGTCTGCAACTTCGATGATGCCGGCGAGGTTTGCCAGGCTGCCGGCGCGCAGCCAGTCGTTGAGGTCTGTCCGGACAGACTCCTGGGCGGTCGGGGTCTGGTTCGCCGCGGTGACCCAGCCGTCCGTCGAAGTTGTCCGCGGAACGAGGGTGCAGTGAAACACGGGCACGCCGAAGCGGGCGAGCAATGCCCACACGAGGAGAAGATCCGCCTTCACCGTGGCGAGGCTATGGGAAGCGGCGATGTCGTTGGTACCTAGATTGAGTACGATCGCGCCGCAGCCGGCGACGAGGCGCGATCGCAGGAGGGTGGCCGCGTAGGCCTTGTAGTGGCTGGCCATGGAGCTGCCGACCGGTAGGCGAACGTATCCGATGCCGGCGGCGTCGCACAGGCGAGAAGCGAAGCCCCACTTCGGCGGCCAGTCAGTGCCGCCGTGCAGGATCGAGTCTCCGATCAGGGCGACCCAGGTTCGTCCCGGGGCTGTGTTCATGCCGTAGATCGCCGACGGCGCGTAGAGGTTCACCCAACCGGGGGTAACCGCTCCGGAGTCGACTACGTCGGTGGACTCGACTCCCTCTCCTCCTCCTCCCCCATCGGCGTAGACCGTTGCGCCGGCTGATCCGTAGCCGCTCAAGCCCAGCGGGTTCTTCTGGCTATCGGTCAGCGTCACTCCGGTATAGACCTGGAGTATATCGGCCGCGGCGAGAGGGACGAAGAGCGGATCGGAGACGACGGTGCCGCCCGGTTCGATCGTGACGGTTCGCCGGCCCTGGAAGCGGATCGGGTAGCGAGTCGATCCATCGGGCAGGACGACGGACGCCTTCACGTCGATGTTATTGGGGCCCGGCGTGTCGGAGTAGGTGGCGCCGTCCTTGGTGTAGTGGTTGGCGTAGGCCAGGCGGATGCCGGCGACCTGGAAGAGCGTTTTGTGACGGCTCAAGTAGGTCTTGGTCGTCGTGCCGGAGCTGGCGGCGCTCAGTTCGTTCCAGGGATGCTGGCATCGGTTGGTGCAGACGGGCCACGGCGCCGACATTGCGCCGGCCAGGCCCTTGATGTCCTTCAAGCGGCTTGGGGCCGCGGGTGCGGGAAACATCTCAATACCACCCGATGAAGGTGGCGCCGGCGGGAGTGGATCCGGTCAGCCAGACGCGTTTGACGGGTAGGAGGTTGACGCCTCGGTAGAGGGTTTTGGTGATGACCGTTCCGTCGGCCATGGTCAGTTTCATGGTGCACTCGTCGGACGCCTCGATCGCGCGGGCCCACTCGGTAAGATCCGTGTCGGCGGGGGTGATCGCGAACGGATGGAACAGCGGTTGGTTCGGCGTTTTAGGCCAGTTACTGCACGGCATATTTGGGCCTCCTGGAATTTGGCTCGACGATGCCCTGTGCCGAGCCGGTTGCGGTTTTGGCTAAGCCCCCCGGGGGGTCGGCCCGGGAGAAAGGGCCTGACGGAGCCGAATCGCGTTTTGGTAAGCGCGACGGCGGGCCAGGACTCGTTCGATGACCTGGTCGCGATGGCTGGCGTACCAGGCGCGGTAGTAGAGGCGGGCGCACGTGCGGCAAACGGGGGCGAATCCGTCGCGGCGAGTGCGGTCGCGCCAGAACTCCTGCAGCGGCAGTTTCAACCCACAGGTTCTGCAGGCTTTCCGCTGTTTCAACCCTGCTCCTTTCCGTGCTCGCGGTCCTCGTGGGGCCGTGTTTGAAACACCGCGGGGCACTCTTGATAATGAGTATTTTCAATACTGCCCTGCCAGAGCGCTGCGCTCGACGGGCGGGCGCCGCGGGGTATCATTGACGGCGCTCCTGAGGGGCAGGTCGGGGAGCGGAGAGAGGGTGCCCCTTGCTGGCCAGCAACGACTTTGCGCGACACGTCCAGGCGGCGCCTTGGGGTTTGCCCGTCTTATTCCTGCGGGTTTCCAACTCTCGAAGCAGAGCGAGCATCGACCGGCTAGCGGCGTCATTGTTGACGGCTTGATCGATCTGGAGGGCGTGGGTCCAGATCACCACGTGGCTCCGCTCGGAGTGCTGATCGCCCAGCGCGCGAGCGGACATCTGCGCCAGGCTGTCGACCATGGTGGCCTTCGAGACGGGCAGCGGAAGGAAGTGTAAGGGGGCGGGTTTGGAAGTATCTTCGGCCGAAGGCGGGGCGATCGGGAGGAGCTGCTCCGGAGGGTCGCACTGCGGCTGGGCCTGAGGCTCGACCAAGGCTACGGGGTTACAACCTAGGTTAGACTCCGAAGGGTTATAACCCGTGGCGGGCGACCGACCATTCCCGTGCTCGCGAATGAGATCAGCACCCCCCAGACAGGTAGACGCCTGGTGGTCGGGATATTCGACGGGGGGGGTCGGAATTTCCGACCAGGTAGACGGTTGTGGGTCGGGAATTCCGACCGGGGGGTCGGGATTTCCGACCAGCATATACTGGTCGACAGCTGACTGCCAATCCGTGAGGGCGGGCCTGGTCGGCTCGTCGATTTTGGGCCCGGCGGACGCGATCCGGAGCATGCTGCCGGCGGGCGTGGGGCGGCGCTCGATCCAGGAGGACGCGACGAGCTCGCGCAGCGCCTCGATGATGGAGCTGCGATGGAGATCGGTCGCCTTCTGGATCGAGCGGACGGAACAGAGAGTCCAGTCGGTGCCTGCCTGCAAGTGGACGGCAAGCCAGGTTTTGAGCTGAACCTCGGAGAGGTGGCGGATCGCGATCGCGATCAGGAGGCTCGACGGCGTGGTTCCGGGCATGCGAGTACCTTTCTCACGTGCCGGGCTTGCGCCGTCTGGGGAGTTTACCGCGGCAAGGGTTGCAACATTGGGATCGCCGTGGTACAATTCGCGGGTGACGTTCGGGCCCGGCTCGGTCCGAATCTGTCCGCGGGGGTGGCTTTGCGAGAGCTGCCCCCGCACTATTTCGAGCAAGGTTCGCAACCCCGGCGGAGATCTCCTTCGCCGGGGTTGCTTTTTTTTTCATTAGCTTCCCTCCTCGAGTGCGTGGTCCACGTCGGCGAGCTCGCGGCGGCGCGACGTGGGCAGGCGCTGGAAGAGCGGCATGGGCGTCTTGGCCAGGCCGCCGGCTGCGGCGATCAGGGCGCCTGCGCGGCCGGATAGGTCGGAAGTGGGGTTAGTGCCGATCACCTCGTTGACATAGGCGGCGCGCTGCGCGGCGATCTGCAAGCAGATGCGCACGGCGGAGGGCAGATCGCTGGAGGCGACAAGGAGAATGTCGGCGAGTTCCTCGTCGGAAAACTGCCAGCCGGTGGAAGCGCCGGCGGTGCCGCGGTGATCGCCAGCGAGAAGGCGCAGGCGATTGATACCGGAAGTGCTGCCGTGGGTGTAGGTGTTGTTAGGCGCCGGCATTGGAGCCTCCATTCTGGGAGCCTGGCTGTTGGGTAACTGCTGGGGGCTCCGGAGCGGGACCGTGTAGACCTACGCCTGCGCGCCCTTCGTCGGCGGTGGCCAGGCCGCTCTGGACCAGGAGCTGCCAGGCCGCGGCCAGCGCGGCGAGCTCGGCTGCGTCGCCCGGCGCCGGCTGCAGCGTGGGGCAGATCTCCTGCCAGCGCTGGCCGAAGTTTGCGATGTGGAGCGGCTGGAGAACCTGGCGATTGAACGAGTCGAGCAGGGCGCGGGCTTCGCGGCGGATCGCGCGCGCGGTGGAGATGGCGAGCTGAGCCAGGCCGGCGCCGCTCGTGCCGCTGGATGCGGCGACTACGCTTCCGCTCTGCAGGTGCAGAACGATCGCCTGCCGGAGCTGGCTGTCATGATAGTGCATGGCTTCGGCGTAGGTGATCGTAGCCGCGTAGGTTGGCGAGATGACCTGATAGGCGACCTGGTCCGGGATTACGGCCACGCCGTCGAGCTGGAGCTGGGCCAGGCTGTCCAGGAGGTCGTCGATAGTCGATTGCGGCGTGCTCTCCGGAACCTGGGCGATGATGTAGGGCATCCCGTAGCGTTGGAGCATGAGCGACCACCATTTGAGGACAGAGTCCTTGGCTTTGTAGCTTCGGAGGGCGGTGTCCAGGATGGAGACTCCGGCGGGATGCGCAGCTGAGGGGCGGCGACGGTGGAGCCAGGCCGCGGCCGCGGGGATGTCGGCGACGTGGCCGGCGGGATTGTGGTAGTGGAGCGCGACCAGGTCGCCGGCGGGAGTGAGAGTCATCGAGACCAGGTCGGAGTCGAGCGGGCGGACCGTGGCCAGGTGGAACCTTCGGCCGCGCAGCTCCCAGCCGATCTCGCAGGCGGCGAAGGCGCGCCAGATCGCGTCGGCGCCGGCACCCAGCGCGGTATCGAGGTCGATAGTGGCCAGGTCGGCGGCCAGGTCCTCCGCGGCGGCCCGGGCCAACGCCGTGTCATTCGCCGGGGCGATGATTGGGGGCGTCGCCAACATGGCGTCGATGAGGATCTGGACGCACGGGGCGATAGTGGCGTCGGCCATCATGGCCGAGTAGGTCAGTGCGGCCGCGGCGTTGTCGAAGATAGGGTTACTCGCCAGGAAGGTGGCGATTGCGGAATCGACGGTCCGGGCGCGGCGCCCGGAAGGTATCACCATGTGGTCACCTCTCTGCGGGTTAGACGGCGTGTGGTCCAGGTGACGGCCAGGTCGGGCACGCTCCACAGCATAGAGACCATGTCGGCCCGATCGGGCGATCGGCCCAGCTGCTCGGCGATCTGGCGCTTATCCAGGATCTGAAGCTGCCGGTCCGGAGTGTGGCGGTATGTGATCGCCTCAAGATCGCCGCGGAGGAGTGGGTCGTCAGGGAAGGACGGCTTATGCGCGACGAGTGCGGCGTGAAGGTTGGAGTAGGCGAGGGCGCGGTTATTGCGGTAGCGCGCGGCGAGCTGGGGCGAAACGGGATCCGCGTTGCCGAGGAAGCGGCGGATCGGGCAGGGAGGGAGCAGCTCCTCGAGGTCGTCCAGCAGGCCGGCCCCGATGCCGGCGGCGTCGCCGATCAGCTCTTCGGGGAGGTCCTCCAGTAGCAAACGGAGGACGTAGCGAGCCTGCTCGGGGAGCGGGCCGGCGGGCACTTCGTGGAGCCTGGTGACAGTGTCTCCCGTGCGCGTTCCATATATAGTAGCGTCGCCTCCCATGCGGGCTATATCCAGTGCCGCGATCCTTCGGCCGACGGCGCAGGCCTGGCGATCAGTGGCGGCGGCGATCAGATCGGGCGGGAACAGGCGGTCCGTGGGCTGGGCGGGGAAGCGACCGAGGAAGCGTACGCGGAACTCGTCGTTTGGAAGGAACAGGCGAGGCGATCGCGTCTGGTCCAGAGGATCGGAGCCGCGGCGCTGCTCCTCGGTGGAGAGGTCGGCATCGGAGATCTCCAGTTCGAACGTGTCCGGACCGGCTTCCTGCGTCTCCCTACACCAATCGCGGACCGCGGTGCAGAGAGCTGGCCAGCTGGTTGCGCCCGGGATCTGCTCCGATCGGGTCAGGATGTTCGGGTGGGTAAGGGCGCTGATCTCTTCGTGCGACCAGGCCGGGTTACGGCAGAGGTCCCAGAATGCGCCGGCGCACTCGTTGGGGTTGCCGATCGCCAACATATAGTTGGTGGTGCCGGTGGTGATTCCGACCAGGGCGGCGATGAGCTTTGCCGGCATGCCGCTCGCCTCGTCGATGATGGCCAGCAGGTGCGGGGCGTGGATGCCCTGAAGGCGCTGCGGGGTGTTCGTGGCGATGCCGAGAATCGCGTCTCCATCACCACCGCGCCACCGAGGGCGGACCGGGTCGGGATCCTCCGGATCTAGCCAGTTGAGTATCCGCAGCCGGCGGCAGAGCTGCGGCCAGAGAAGATCCTGAACCTGATGCTGCGTCGGTGCGGTGATCAGCACTTCGGCCGCGGGCAGGTCGGCCAGAAACGTGGCGGCCAGGTCGGCGGCCAGGTGCGTTTTACCTATGCCGTTCGCGGCCGAGACAGCGAGTCGGCGAGTCGAAGGGAACCGAGCCGCGACCCGCGATTGATCCGGGGTCCACGGCTCGGCGAGCGGTCTCGGCCGCCAGGTTTGGGCGGCCATGGCGTCAGGCCCCGACGTATGCAGCGGACAGGATGAGCACGGAGACGAGCTCGTCTTCCGTGTTATCGCAGGCGCTGTAGGCGCGGCCGGGAAGTGGTCGGCTGGTCGTTCCGTTCGCCGGGTTGGCCGGCTTGGCTTTGCCGTCCGAGTGAGTGCCGACCAGGTCTCCGCCGGCGATCGCGCCCTGCCCAGCGCTTTTTACCCACGCCATGCCGAGGACGCGCACCTGGGCGACGTATGGCGCCGCGTCTGTGCAGGAGATGACGACTCCGCACGTATCGACGTCGTCGGCGCCCGGAGTTTCGACGAGGCCAGCGTCCGTCATCGCGCAGAAGGTCTGCGCTTCGAGGGCGCCGGTGGCCTCGAGCGTGATATCGAGGATCGGATAATCCATGGTGCGTGCCCCCTTCCTAGACGCAGAGATCCTGGATGAAGTAGGCGCCGGTATTGTCGCCGGTGCCGTCGGCGTTGGGCCAGCGAAGGTCCCATTGAACGGACGCGTTGATGACCCAGCCCTTACGGTCGTCATCGCGATACGATCGGAGGGAAAGGCCGTGTCGGCCGGTTGTGGGATCCACTCCATCGAAGCCCAGGAAGCTCGCCTGGCTTCTGGCGCCGGCTTCACCTGGTGGGACGTATGCGAGCACCGCGGCCGCGGCGCCGCTCGAGTCGACGAAGATGGGCTTCTTTGTGGCGGTGGCGCCGAGGTCTTCCTGATTCGAGACCGCGGTCGAGACGATGATGCGGAGGGCGCGGAGTTCCTCCGGAGTTCCCGTCTGACGGATCAGGAAGTTGCCGTCGGTGTACTTGAGAATGCCGGCGAGCTCCGGATGGTCGCCCAGCACGTCGGCGCCCTGGGCGTTGAGCGCCAGAACGTTCGCCTCGTGGCCGATGGACTCCCTGATGTAGGTCCGGCCGTTGCGGATGTTGGTGAGCGGGCTGGAAGCGCTGCTGGTGTAGCTCTTCCAGCTCGTTCCGGAGCCGCCGGTGGTGAGCTGGGCCTTGCCGCCGACTGGATAGAGGCTGGCGTCGAGCACGAGGCGGGCGAGGATATGCTCCAGGTCGTTCAGGAGGGTCGCCGAGAGTGCTTCGGCCGCGTCGGTGATTGCGCGCAGCGGAGAGTCAGACTCGAGTACCTCGCGGTCCGAAACGAAGTCGGAAGCGGAATACTCGGAGGTCTTGTAGGTTCCGGACTCGAGATCGTAGTCGAGCTCGATAGCCCTGGCGTTGCCGGCGCGGAGAGTGGCGGTCACGCGAGCGTCGGAGCCGGGGGTGCTGCGGCGCAGGCCGAAGTCGATGCCGTAGCGCTTGTAAGTGCCGCTCTGGCTCGTGACCTTTCGGACGTGGCACAGGCGGCGGTGGATGTAGGCCCCGGGCGCGTTGATGATGGCGATCGCCAGGCTATCGAGCGCGCGCGAGACATGGATGTCGGAGAGATCCGGCATTTAAGCCTCCTTCCGGGGCAGTGCGGTGCCCACTGCGGCCGCGGCCACGTGGTAGGGCTCGCCGGTGGCGCGGATGCGCTCCTGGATGGCGAGCTCGGTGGTGTCGGCAGCAGGCCCAGCGGGCGGGCGGACAGTTGTGCCAGCCGGCGCCGGTTTCGCGGCGCGCAGGACGGTGGCCAGCGCGATCGGATCGGCCGCGGCGAGCTTCTCGGCCGCGGCGCGGGTCTCCGGATCGGCGGCGAGGTGGCCCTGTGCGCTGAGCTCGTCGAGCATGGTCTGGGTTCGGAGCTCGTCGAGTGCGTGCTGGAGGTCGTCGATGGAAGGCGCCGGCGCGATGGGATCCCCTTCAGGTGGGACGTCTGCCGGCGGCGGTTGAAGTGCGGGGGGCGGTGTCTCGGCTTGAGAGGCCGGGTCTTTCGGGGCCTGGGCGGAGGGAGTGATCAGCTTCCGCAGGCCTTCGATCAGGCTCATGCATCGATCTCCTGGCAGTAGGTGTGCCCATTGTGCTGGGTGCAGGCCTCCGGGTGATGCTTGGCCAGCTTGGAGGCGGCCCAGCGCGATGTTCCGCGGCGGCGGGCGAGCTCCGGGAGGGAGCAGAACTCTCGTCCGTCGCGCCAGATGGTCGGCGGCTGCCGCTGTGGCTTGCCGCGTTTGGTGAGGGGTGGCGGGAGTGTGGCCGGGTGGGGCATGGTCAACTCCTTGAGGGTGGCGAGCTGCCCGGCGCGGGGCAGGAGGCTCCGTTGCGCAGCAGGGCGCAGCGGTCGGTGGTGTCGCGCAGCTCCCGCACCTCGGCTCGGAGGGCGTTCACCTCGTCGCGAAACGCGCCCACGGCGTCGGCCAGGTCGCGCAGCCCGTCTCGGAAGTCGCGCAGAACGTCGTTGGCGGCGTCCTGAGCGGACTGCGCGCGCACGAGGATGGCAACCGCGGCGCCGATCAGCACGACGGCGGCCAATTCGAGAGCGGATTGTGCGATATCGGGCATAGGCGCTCCCTTCTTGGGGCTGGGATGGTTGCGGATTGAGTATAGGACGCTCGGCGGTACGTGTCAATAGGAATATTCCTACTTCGCTATGTGGGCGCGCAGCGGGTCTCCGGATTCGTACGTGATCGGCAATCGAATCCAGGCGGGATCTTCTGCTCGCGATTGCCGATCACACATGTTGCACCGGAGGGCCGCCGACCTATCTTGCCTCACCGCGCGCGTCACCCCGCCCTACCGGCCTCCGGGAACGCGTTGATTAGGGCGGGGTGCCCGGGGCCCCATCAGCCTGTGGGAGTAGTGCCGAGGGCAATCCTTCTGGCTGATGGGGTGGAATCTGGGTTGCGGGGGTTCGTCTGGCTGCGTCCGCTTGCCCTTCAGCGCCTCTGCCTGAGCTTGCGGAGGGTTGTGA
>Ga0334722_10006421_pt1 | contig 11632 bp, 8 predicted proteins | sample C3_bottom_MG_FD_207210 | JGI IMG/M metagenome (GOLD analysis project Ga0334722, IMG submission 207210) | Sediment microbial communities from Yellowstone Lake, YNP, Wyoming, USA - C3_bottom | ecosystem: Environmental > Aquatic > Freshwater > Lake > Sediment | place: USA: Wyoming | collected...
TCCACCTGGCGGGCCACCATCAGGTCCGCCGGATTGTCGGCGCGCCGGGCATCCGGGCCCGGGAGGCCCATGCCGGCCAGGCACCTGTTCATCATTGAACGGACTCCAAACCCTCCGGAACTCATTAACACCAATTTAAACATATCCGGGGGATGCCCGCCTCCCCCCGGTGTTACCATTATCCCTATGAAGGAGCATGAAATACGGGTTTGGGCCGTTTCCGGCCGGATGGAGGGCCTGGTCCTGGCCGCTTTCGCGCTTCTGGTCCCCCTGACCATGTGGCTGGGGTTTGCCGATGGAGTCGAGTTTCCCAAGCATATTGTCGTCAGTGGCTTCGCCCTGCTGCTGGCCTTGGCTGTTTTTATGCGCGCGGAGAGCCGGATGGCCCTGTTGGCGCATCCGTTGGCGGTTCCATTGACCCTGCTTTCCCTGCTGGCACTGGCCTCAACGGTTTTATCCCGCGCCCCTTCCGTGGCCTGGGCTGGTGAAGACGGTTCATGGAAGGGCTCTTCCACCCTGATCAGTGTCTGGCTGGGCGCCCTGTGTGCGGGTTCGCTGGCGCACCGGGCGCTGGTCCGCCGGTGGGCCGTGGCGGTCCTCGTATCGGCCGGCCTGGCTCTGGCCTATGGCCTGTTCCAGGCGGTGGGCCTGGATCCGGTGCCATGGGATCCGGGTCGGCGAATTGCCTACTGGGTGATGGCCACCCTGGGTAATCCGGTCCACCTGGGCAATTATCTTGTAGCCGCTTTTTTTATTTCCCTGATATATTTATCCATCCGGTCGGTTCCCGCCTGGATTTTCCGCGGGCTCATTTTGGTAGGAATCCTCGCCACCCTTTCCCGCTCCGCCCTGCTTTCGCTTCTGGCGGGATTGATTGTCTGGTTTTCGATGAGGCGACCATCCGCCCCGCGGGCCGGGATTTTAGCCATGGCGTCGGCCCCTTTGGCGGCGCTTCCCTTTCTGGACCAGCTGGGCCGGCTGTTTTCCCTGACCCGTCTCACCGGCGCGCGTCCGCAGATCTGGGAGGGGGCGGCCAGGATGACGGCGCATCATCCCCTGCTCGGGGTGGGTCCCGACCTGTTCTACAGCGTGTTCCCGGCATTCGCTGGTTACGGATTCTATTCGGCCGAACCGCCCGCGGTTTTCGGCGATACGGTTTTTTTGCGCCTTCCCGCATCCGCCCATTCCGAACTGTTGGATACGGTTTCCATGCTGGGCTTGCCCGCGCTTGGCCTGTACATATGGGCCCTCGCGGTGATCGCGAGAAGATGCCGGAATTCCCCCCTGTTGCCCGCAATGGCGGCGCTCTGGATCGGGCTCCAGTTGAATCCATCTTCCATGGCCACTTCGGCCCTTTTTTGGACCATGGCCGCAGTCGCCTCCCGTTCCGCCACTGCTTCCGGAAATCCGGTCCGGCGGGGAATTATATTTTCAGGAATTACCGTCGCGGTTATTTTGGCGACTCTGATGCCATCCATACACCTGGCAGAGGCCCAGGCATATCGGCGTGAATCAGGGCGCCTGCTGTTTATCGGTGACCGGGCCGGGTCGCTGGCTTTGCAGGAGCGCTGGGGTAAAAAAGCTGCGCATATTCATCCAAGGCAGGCATTTGATGATGCGGCCCTGCTTTCTTCCGAGCCAGTCAGGGCGCGCGGACTGCTGGCATTAGCCATGTCCCGCAATTCGTCCAACCTTTTTTATGTTTCCGCCTCCGCTGAGCTGGATTTCAACGAGGGCCGGCGCCTGCATAACCGTATAATGCTGGCGGATTCCGAGGCGGGATTCCGGCGTGCGCTGAAATTGGCGCCATCCGCCCTTTCAATCCACGATGATTTGGCCCGCGTGCTTGATGCCCAGGGGCGGAAAAAAGAGGCGGAAGCCGAGAGGCAGCTGAGAAAGATCGGCGACCCCCGTGGCCTGTTCTCGACAATGCGCGCGGCGGGAGCAGCCGGTAAATAATCCCGCCGGGGTTATTACCGGCGGATGGGGCGGGTGAGGTCGAACAGTTTGAGCGAGGGTTTGGCGGATTCCAGCTCCTTCAACAGCTTTACGGCGCCCTGAAAATCCAGGTCCTGCTCGAAAATGTACTGGCGGAGGGCTTCAGGGCTATAGGGCACCACCAATACCGCCGTATACCTTCCGGCCACCCAGCCCGCCGTTTTATACCTTTCTTCAGGCTGAAAAAATCCGCCGAACAGGGCCTGCAGGTCGGTCACCGCGAACCGGATATCCCTCCGCCGAATCACTGACCGCGGGTCCGGCGGAAATGGGGCCGAGGCGTCCGGACCCAGGATGGCGTCGCCAATCCAGGGGTTGGTGCTGAAGTGGGGGTGGTTTCCGGATTCCGCCATCATTTTCGCGGCCGCCACATAGGGGGAGGGGCGGGGGACCATGGGCCGGACCTGGGGAAGTACGGTGAGGAACACGGCTATGCCCAGGATGGTGGCGGGGACCCCCCCGGCTTTATCCCGGACCGCGCGCAGGCCTTCCGCCAGCAATCGCCCCTTTACGATAGCCATCAAGGGAAGAATGATGGAAAAAAAACGCGAGGCGTTGTCCCAATAGGCGGAAAATAAAATCCAAGGCGCCAGCAGGGCGATGTTAAGTGCGCCGTCATTTCCCCGCCAGCGGGTTAATTGAAAAGCCGCGGCAACCGCCAGCCAGGCGAGGGATACCCAGCCCTCCCATGAAAGGAGGTAGTAAGGAAAGGCGGGCCATCCGGAAAACCGGAATCCCTGCGAGCCGTGGAGGGCCAGGAGGGTTTTCAGTTGGCCAAGGAATGTTCCGTTGGGAAAGACTGCGCCAGAGGCTGCCTGGGCAATATGGTAGGGAAGCTCGAACGCGAGCAGGACCGCCAGGAATCCTCCCAGCCATACGGCGAATTTCGCGGTTCCGTTGGGGATGTTGCTCCGGCCGGATTCCCGCAAAGCCAGTAGCAGGAACAGGAAGGGGATGAACAGTTCGCGGTAATTGGTGGCGACGCAGATTCCGGCGGCGACACCGGATAACAGGGCGGAATATTTTCCGTTTTTCAGCCAGATCCACAGGGCAGTTGTCAAAAACAATATGGTCAATGAATCAGACAGGCCCGACCGGGAATAAAGGAGGTGGTAAGGGGATATGGCGAGTAGGAGGGCAGACAGGATTCCGGCATTCCAGCCGAATAGGGCCCGGCCCAGGAGGAATGTCGCCCAGACGGCCAGAATTCCGGCGATGGCCGAAAGTCCGAGGGTGGCGCGGTCAGCGCGCGGTTCCAGGGAGAGGGCGGCGGCCAGGGCGAAGTTGTGGGCGGGCTTGGCGAACAGGACCGGGGAGTTTTTCACTTCAGCAGACAATTCCAGCCGGCGGGTTCCGTCTCCGAAAAGGGCTCCGGAGATGGAGCGCACGGATCGTGCTTCCCTGACCAGGAATCCCTCGTCAAAAAGAAGTAGACCCTGTTCGGGGAGGCGGTGCAGACGCAGTCCGGCGGCCAATGCCAGAACGGCGGCGAGGGCCGCCCGCCGGGGGATATTTCCCCCCTTTAGCGCCAGAAAAGCCGGTGCCACAGGACGGCAGCCTGGCTTCCCCGAAGAAAGCGCCTCATCCGCCCGTCCTCGTAATCCGGACCCAGGCAGTCATGAAGCAGGCCGAGGTATTCCTCCGGTTGCATGGCGGCCGGTATGACCTTTTCCTTGGCGAGAGAGCGGTAGAGCCGGCGCAACTGCCTGAGCCGGCTCCGCAGGGGCAGGGGACCGCCGGCAAAGGAGGCCCGGTCCAGGTCCACCACCAGGGCGCTCCATCCGCTGGCTCCCTGCATGACGATGATATTGCGGGCATTCAGGTCGCGGTGGATGAGGCCCTTTTCATGGCAGGTCCGCATCGCCGAGCCGACCGTACCCAAAAGGTTCCGGCGGGATTCCGGGGCCATACTGGGCCCGCGCAGGCACAGGGAAAATGTCATGGAATCCGGAATCCACCACGACCAGAATTCCATCTGCCACCGGAGCGGGGAGACCCGGTGGGCGGTCAGGCCGAGCATTTCCGGAACGGGCAGTCCAAGCGAGGTCGCGCGGGCGCAGGCTTGAAGTTCCTGGAGGGCCCGGTCGGGGTTGTGGAAGGAACGGCCCAGCGCGGCACCCGCCAGGCCGCCGTGGGCGTAGGGCCGGACGAATATCCGCTGGGATTGGCCCGCCACGGCGAGATGGACCGGGCCCGCGCGTCCTCCGGCGGTGGTGTGCGCGCCCGGCAGTCCGGAGAGCCGGGGAAACCCGGTTTCCATGAGCGGTTTCAGGGTCGCCTCCAAATCCGATTTCACGACGAGGATGCTTCCATCCCCGTCGTGCCTGATGTACCCCGGCGGAACGCCTTGATTGTCCATGCCACTCACCCTGACAATCATTCTATGCCAGACCGGGATTCTGTGTTGCCGCCTCCCATAGGGGTGTTTGATGCGCGCATTTACCGCGCCCTGGACCCCGGGCTGGCCCGCCCCGCCTTTCCTGGCGAACTTTCCCGGATGCCGGCGGAACCCCGCGCCATATTGGTGGTAGGGCTGACCGCGGCTGGCGATGTCCTGCATTTTCTTCCGGTGGCCACAATACTAAGGAAGGCGTACCCCCGCGCGAAGATTGGCTGGGTGGTCCAGGACAAGGCCCGGGCCATCGTGCAGGGCCGGCCCGACCTTGACCGGGTCCATGTGTTCGAGCGGCACCGCTGGCAGGCAGGCCTCCTGAACCCGCTCTCAGCGCCGGGGACGCTGAAAGAGATATGGTCGGTCATCAGGGAAATCCGGCGGGAGGGTTATGAATTGCTGGTGGACCCGCAGGGGACAATCAAGAGCGCGATGGTGAACCTGGTGTCCGGCGCCGGGTGCCGGGTGGGGTTTGCCTCCGGATTCTGCCGGGAGCTGAACAACCTTACCACCAACCTCCGGGTGGTCCTGCCGACCCGCCGGATGCACCGGGTAAAAAAATCCGTTGCCCTCCTGCAGGCCGCCGGGCTGGATATCACCGGGCATGAGGCGCGCTTTTTGGTGCCGGCGGAGGCGCAGGTCCAGGCGGCCGCGTCGCTGGAGGAGGCCGGGCTGGCGGGGAAAAAATTCGCGGTTATCCATCCCGGCACCTCCGAGTTCGGCGCCCGGAAGCGCTGGCCGCTGGAGCGGTTTGGGCAGGCCGCTGACCGGCTTCATTCTGATTTCGGCCTGGTCCCCGTTTTCGTGCTGGGACCGATTGAAAAAGCCTGGAAGGCTGAACTTCTGGGCGGGGTGACCGCGGCCCCGCGGATCGCCATCGAGCCGAAATCATTGGCCCATCTGGGCGGAATTATCGCCCGGGCCGGTTTGTTCCTGGGATGCGATTCAGCCCCCCTGCACCTGGCGTCGAATTTAAGGGTCAAGGCCGTGGGCATGTTCGGGCCGACCGATCCCATCCTGTTCGCGCCCTACTATCATCCGGCCGTGGTGGTGGTGCAGGGACTGGCATGCCCCCAATGCGGGGCCCCGCACTGCAACCACCAGGTTCCCCGGATGGAGGCCCTTTCCGTGGATGCGGCAATGGCGGGAATGGCCAAAGTTCTGTCCTTGACGCCCTGAGGGTCGGTTCGGGACAATCAATCCATGCCCAAGACAAAAAAATCCCTCTGGCGCGGTCCCCTTGCCGGTTCCATGCATCCTCTGGCGCAGGCCTTCCTGTCCTCCTTTGCGGAGGACCTGGCGCTTGTTGACATAGATATCGATGTAACCGAGGCTCACGCGCTGGCGCTGGCCCGGGCGGGAATGTTCGACAAGAAAGGGTTGGCGAGCGTCCTCAAGGCCTGCGAGGACGCCCGCCGGAAGGTTCGGCCCCTGGTGGCGGGGGGGGGGCAGGGGGAATTCCACGACATCCATCCCCTGGTCGAGAAGATGATCATCGACGGGGCGGGGGAGGAGGCGGGCGGGCGTATCCACCTGGGCAAAAGCCGGAACGACCAGGTGGCCACGGATATCTGCATTTTTGCCCGGCGGGGCCTGCTGGATGTACTCGACGAGATCCTGGCGCTGGTGATGGAGCTGCGGAAAATCGCGGGAGGCGATAACGGCGTGGAAATCGTGCCGGCCTACACCCACGCCCGTCCCGCCCAGGCCACCACCTGGGGACACCTCCTGCTGGGCCATGCCGGGGCCTTCCAGCGGGACGCCCAGAGGATTTTCTGGTGCCGGGTCCGGTTTAATTCCTCGCCCCTGGGTGCCTGCGCGGTGGCCGGGACCTCCGTTCCGGTGGACCGCGCGCTGACGGCGAAACTGCTGGGATTTGCCGGGGTGTGGGAAAACTCGGTTGATGCGTCCTCGTCGCGGGATGTCCTGGTGGAGGCGCTGGCCCTCCTGGCCATCCTGCAGGGGAGCCTGTCCCGCCTGGCCGCCGACATTATGATGATGGCGTCCCCCGGCGAGAGGATACTTGATTATCCGGACGAGTGGGCCGATACCTCTAGCGCCATGCCCCAGAAAAAGAACCCGGACCCCCTGGAATTGGTCCGGGCCCGGGCCGCGGAGTCGGCCGGATTGGCCGCCGCGGGGATGGGCATGGTCCACGGACTGACCTCCGGATACAACCGCGATCTGCAGGAATTGAAGCCGCTCCTGTGGAACAGCCTGGGCCTGGCGGGCATGAGCGTGGCGGTGGTCCGCAATGTGGTGGCCCGTGTCAGCGTTGTCCCCGCCGGAGCCCGCGAGGTGCTGTCGCGCGGTTATGCCGCGGCCCTGGATATCGCCGAATGGCTGGCCATCAAAAAGGGTGTGCCGTTCCGCCGGGCGCACCATGCGGTGGGCCTCTTGGTGAAGAAGCTTTCGGCTGAGGGCAAGAGATTTGAAGGCGCATCCGCGGAGGATGTCTCGCGGGTTTTTGCGCACGCCGTTGGCCGGCCGATCCGGATTACCGAGGCCGAGTGGCGCGATGCTGCCGATCCGGCGAAGGGAGCCTCGAAGCGGACTGCTTCCGGCGGGCCGGGTGCGCTGCCGGCGATGCTGGCGTCCGCGGACAAATGGCTCAACTGGATCGGACCGGAAGTGCGCGAATACCGGCGCAAGGATGAAGAGGCGGCGCGCGATCTGCGCGCCGAGGTGCAGAAAGCCCTCGGCCGCCGGGCCTGAAGCCCGGCATCTCCCTGACATGACCCTGTCCAGGGTTTTTGAAGGGCCCCGGGCCGTCAATCCCGCCGAGATCCGCAGTCTGCTGGGGTTGTTGAACCGGAGTTTTGACTGGCATGTATACGCCGGTATGCGGGCCGAGTATCCCCATGTTTACAGCCGGATGAACCGGTTTTGCGCCCACCACCGGGTGATCCTGCATAAGGGGCGAATAGCCGCCCATGTGGGCGTGTATCCGCTGGAATTTGTCACCCCCCGGGGCCGGGTTACGGCGGGGGGAATCGGGGCCGTCTGCACGGAAAAAAAATTCCAGGGAAAGGGGCTTATGACCGATCTGCTGGGCGAGGCCGTCCGGTGGATGAAGGAACAGGATATGCCCCTTTCGATATTGTGGGGCAACCGCTACCGCTACCAGCGGTTTGGGTGGGAGCCGGCGGGCTGCCGGTATGCCGCCTCTTTTGGCGGGAGGGCCCTGCCCCTGCTCTCCCGTTATGACCTCCCTTCCGCGGCCGTTGCCAGTCCGGCGGGGATTATCGGGGACCTCCATTCCCTGCACCGGCGCTTGCCGTACCGGATCGAGGTGGACCGGGAAACCTTCATCCTGATGCTGAAGAGGGCGGGCCGGCGGGTGTGGGCGGCGCGGGAGGGAGGGCGCATCCGGGCCTATGCGGTGGTCCGGCGGGACAAATGGGAAAAGCGCGGGAAAACCAATTTTGGATGGAACATTGACGCCTGGAGTGGAAGCCTGGAAGGGGTTCTTTCCATAGTCAGGTCGATGCTGGACCGGCCGGGCGCCGACTTCGTTCGGTGCTTCTGGCCCGGCGGGCACACCCGTATTCCCGTCGCCGTGCTGGAGGCCGCTGACTCCTGGTCATCGGGGTTTGAGCATATGGGGCAGATCCGCATCAATGACCTGAAATCCACCATGACCCGGCTGGGCGCGGGAAACCTTTTGGCGCCAGTCCGGGCGCTGGGCTGGGATGGCCGGGCCCAGGCCCGCCTGCTTTTCGGCCCCGCCAGCCCCGGCAATCTCCTGGCCCCCCGGCAGGCTGCCGGCGTTCTTGGCCGGGAGCTTCCATTGGGCCTGTTTATCGAGCCGTTGGACGGGATTTAAGGCGGAGGCGCGATGATCTTTTCCCCCAACCTATCCGCCCAGCGCGACCCCATCACGCGGGTGCGCGTAGTGCAGGTCACCTCCGGCAAGGCCGCCAACCACCACCTCTATCCATCCGGCAGTACATGTACATCCGATGGCCGGTTTGTGGCGCATGTTTCCTATGAGAAAGGATTCCCGAATTTCTGCTGTACTGAAATCGCTTCAGGTGAATTGTGGCGGCTGACCTTCCGGCGGGACATCAACCCGTTTTCCGGCGCGCTTACCCGCGATGACATGGCCGTGCTTTTCACCGCGGGGGAAAGCCTCTGGGCGGTCACCATGCCGGACGGCACCGAGACCCTGATGGCCTCCTTTGCCGGCTCCCGGGCCATGGATGCCGCGGTTTCGCCGGACGGCCGGTTTGCCATTGTTACTCTGCGGTCGGGGGGGCGGGGGAGGATTGTCGAGGTGGATCTGGCCTCGTGCGCCTGCCGGGACATCCTGGTCCGCGATTGGGTGGTGTCCCGGGCGCGTTATTCGCCGCTGGGCGACCGGATTCTGTATGCCGGCGGGGCGGGGGAAAGGGTCCGGGTGGTGAACCGGGACGGGACCGGCGACCGGCTCTTTTATCCCCAGCCGGCAGGGGAGTGGGTGCTGAATGAAGCCTGGCTGGATGTGAACACGGCCCTTTTTGTGAAGTTTCACGACGGCCTTTACGCGATCGGCGCGACCGGGGGAGCGCAAGCGCTGTTCAAGGGCCCGGTCTGGCATGTCGCCACCCGGGCGGACGGGAAGCTCATCGTCTGTGATTCGCATTCACCGGATATCGGCCTGATTATCATGTCGGCGGACGGGAAGAAGTGGCGGACCCTTTGTTATCCCCGCTCGACCAACCGGGGATCCCGGTGGGGCGACCCCCTGCCGGGCGGGGACGAAACCATGGAGGCGTCATTGCTGGCGGGAGAGGCCCACCTATTGGACGGCAAGGAGAGCGAATACGGACCTGAATGGACTCATCCGCATCCCTCCTTTTCGCCCGATGGGACCTCGGTTTTTTACACTTCCGATGTTACCGGAGAGCCGCAGGTCTATCTGGCGGAGATTCCGCCGGAGTGGGCGGGGTCGCTGGCGGCTTGAGGGTTTGAAAAGGGGAATTGAATAAACTTTCGACCGAATGGTTATCCTAAATTGAGAAGTAGTCCCCTTTCTACTCGAATGTCTCTCCGAGCACTTCCTCCAGGCTGGTGAGCCCGTCCAGCCACTTGAGCGTGGCGGCCTGGCGGATGGTCAAAAAGCCGCATTCCCTGGAAACCTTTTTCAGTTCGGCCAGGCTGCCCTTCCTGAATATGACCTCGCGGATGGCGTTGTTGACCGGCATGACCTCGTAAATGGCCAGCCGGCCGCTGAAGCCCATGTTGTGGCAGGCGGAGCACCCCTTGCCCCGGTACAGCTTCTTTCCGGCGATCTGTTCCGGGGTAACCCCGACCCTCTTGAGTTCCGCCTCGGAGGGATGCACTTCCTCCTTGCACTTTTCGCAAACGCGCCGGATGAGGCGCTGGGAGGCGACGACCAGGACGGAAGAGCCGACATAGGCCGGATCGATGCCCAGGTCGACCAGGCGCATGATGGTCGAGGGGGCGTCGTTGGTGTGGACGGATGAAAGCACCAGGTGTCCGGTCAGCGAGGCCTTGATGGCGATGTCGGCCGTTTCGGGGTCGCGGATTTCTCCGACCAGCACGATGTTGGGGTCATGGCGCAGGAAGGCGCGCAGGACCGAGGCGAAAGTCCTTCCGGCCAGCGCGTCCACCTGGATCTGGACTATGTGGGGCAGGCGGAACTCCACGGGGTCCTCGACGGTCAGGATGTTCCGGGCCGGGCTGTTGATGTGGTTGAGGGTCGCGAACAGGGTGGTGGTCTTTCCGGACGCGGTTGGCCCGGTTACAAAGACCATTCCATAGGGCTGGGTGGCCGCCCGCTTGAATTGCTCCAACTGGCCCGCTTCCATGCCCAGCTTGTCCAGCTCGAGGACCGAGGTGCTCTGGTCCACGACGCGCATGACGATGTTCTCCCCCCAGCGGGTGGGCAGGGTGGCGATGCGGAGGTCGACCGGCCGGTTGTCCACGATGATGTGGATGCGGCCGTCCTGGGGCATGCGTTTTTGGATGATGTTCAGGTTGGCCATCAGCTTGAACCGGGTGGCCAGACGGCGCCGGTAGGCCACGGGAGGGGAGGCGAACTCGATGAGCGAGCCGTCAATCCGGTATTTGAGCACGATCTTTTTCTCGTACGGGTTGATGTGGATGTCCGAGGCGCGCTTGCGAACGGCGTCAATGATGATGAAATCGCACAGCTTGATGAGGGGGCCGGAATCCAGCTTGGCGTCCGGGTCCTCGTCATCGACCTTGGCTTCCTCCACCTGTTCGAGGTCGATGTCATCGGGATTGATGAGGTCCTGCTGGAGGTCGTCGAAGTTGGCCTCCGCCTCCTCGGGCTTCGCGGTCTCGGCCGCCTGCTTGACGGTCTGCATTTCGCCCACCCGGGGGATGGGGAAGTGCTTTTCCAGGATGGCGTTGACCTGCGACTGGGGCGACACCACGATGCGCAGGCGGGTCTCGGCCGGCAGGCGGTTTTCCTTGGGTAGGTAAAAAAGCGACAGGTCGTCGGGCTGGGAGGTGGCGATGGTGACCGAGCCGGTGTCCTGTGCGACCGGGACGGCGTGGTATTTCCGGGCGACGGCCACCGGAACCAGCTTGATGAGGGCGGCCGGGATATCGACCGCTTCAATAGACTCGTATTCCAGGCCGTTCTGGATGGCGAGGAAGCGGAACAGTGATTCTTCGGACAGGACGCCGAGCCGGACCAGCACTTCGCCGAGCGGTTCCCCGTTTTTCTTCTGTTCGGCGAGGGCCGCCTCAAGCTGTTCCTCCGTAATCATCTGCTCTTCGACGAGCAGGGAGCCGAGCCGTTTCACCGCCATGGTTTAGTCGCCCCCCAGGGTGACGCGCTTGATTTCCTCGACCGTGCTCATGCCGGCCATCCATTTGGAGATGGCCAGGGTGCGCAGGGAGCGCATTCCCTGCTCCTCCGCGCATGCCCGGTACTGGTTGTTGTCCGACCGGGCATAGATCAAGTCCTGCAGTTCCGTGGTGATGGGCATGATTTCATAACAGGCGACCCGGCCCTTGTAGCCGGTCAGGTTGCACTTCCCGCAGCCGGTCCCCTTGAAGAAGGTGCCGCCCTCGGCCTCTTTCATGGTGATGTCGATCGACTTCAGCTCTTCCGGCGTGGGCGGGGCGGGCTGTTTGCAGTCCTGGCAGATCCGGCGCATCAGCCGCTGGGCGACGATGAGCCGGACGGCCGTGGCGACATATACCGGCTCAATTCCGATGTCGATGAAACGGGTGATGGTGGACGGCGCGTCGTTGGTGTGCAGG
>Ga0334722_10006422_pt1 | contig 11628 bp, 8 predicted proteins | sample C3_bottom_MG_FD_207210 | JGI IMG/M metagenome (GOLD analysis project Ga0334722, IMG submission 207210) | Sediment microbial communities from Yellowstone Lake, YNP, Wyoming, USA - C3_bottom | ecosystem: Environmental > Aquatic > Freshwater > Lake > Sediment | place: USA: Wyoming | collected...
ATCCCAAGTCCAACCCAATAGTTGTCGCCTTCTTTTCACAAAAGCACTTGTCTTTTCCCGACACTGAAATACGAATTGGCGTTGGCTCAAGTGCCCAGACATGAAGCTGTGCCAAGATAAAAGAGATAAGGAATAAATATAAAAAATGTCGTATGTTCATGCTGAAATGATGGGCCGGATTAATTGCGTATTTATCCCCTTGCCTTGATGGGGATATTTTAGCACATAGGTCCATATAAGACTTGACTGTTTTGGAGTTGCCAGCGGCCCGAACTGGCAGCCGCCGGGGAGTTGCCGGCGGTTTTGTTTTTTTTGGGCTATCTGTGTGTGGGGGGATGGGGGTGGGCGCTGAGGGCGCGGTGCAGCAGGAGTTGGTTGATGAAGGTCTGATAGCCTATGCCGAGATGCCTGGCCTGCGCGTGAGCCCATTCCAGGGCCTTGGGATGGAGCCGGATATGAACGTCCCGGTATTTATCCAGGCCTTTTGGGGGACGTCCTCTTGAGGGACGTTTTACATGGAAAGTATTCTCGATGGTCTTTTTAAAAACCAGCGTCTCTTTAGGGGTGACCCGCCGCGCTTTGGAAAAATCAAATTCTCTTGCTTTCTTCATAAATTCCCCTTTCCCGGTGATTCGCCTGCCGTGCGCTGACGATCCGTATATTCCCTTCGGGCGGGCGGACCGTGAAGACAACGACTAAAACTTTTTCGCCGGAGTCCCCTATCAGCCATTGTCTTCGCTCATGGACGGAGTGTTTATGGTCCTCCGTTATTAAAGCGTAAGGATCGTCAAAAGCGAACGCGGCCATCTCAAAGGTTATCCCATGCTTCAGCGCGTTGCGTCCCGCCTTCTCGTCGTCCCACTCGAACCTCTTATTTATAGTGTACACCATAAATCCCGCCCAGTCAAGAGTCCGCGTGCCTTAGCCGTAAATAGCATAGCAGGCCACCCCGACACCGTCTTGTCGGGTAAAAGGCAGCAGGAGCCTTTTACTTACGGAGGGAGGCCGGCGGGTATGGTTGGAGGGGTGACGGGTGTCAGTCTTTTTTGACCCCGCAGGCGGCCGAGGGAACGCAAAAAAGACTGACCCCGGCAGGACCCCGAACTTGCAGCCGCCGGCGATACCTGCTTAATTTGTAGAATATGGGGGTGAAAGTATATTTTAAGACTGTGGGGTGCCGGGTTAACCAGGTGGAGACGCAGAGCCTGGCGGAGAAGTTTTTGGGGTTGGGGCATGTGGCTACCGATGAGCTCGGGGACGCCGATGTGGTGGTGGTTAATTCCTGCAGCGTGACGGAATACGCGGACCGGGATACTTTTAATTTCATAAAAAAGACGGTGGCTTCCAATCCTAAGGCGCGGTTGGTGGTGACGGGCTGCATCGCCACGTTGAACCCCAAGAAAATACTTGAACTCGCGCCCGGCGCCGCTATATTTGCCAACGCGGATAAAGAAAAAATACCGTACCAGCTCGCCGGCCTCCCGCCCAAAGAAGACTTTTTCAGCGTCGGCGGGTTCTCCGGGCGCACACGCGCTTTTATAAAGATACAGGACGGCTGCAGCCTCGGTTGCGCCTATTGCATCGTCCCGTCGGCGCGCAGCGAGATGAAATCCAAGACGGCCGCCGCCGCTCTGACCGAAATAAAAAAACTTATAGACGCCGGCTTCAAGGAAATAGTCCTCTGCGGCACGCGCCTCGGCATGTATAAGTGTTCCCAAACCGGTAAGGACCTTACCGCTTTCATGCGGGATATCTTCGAACTCCCCGGGGATTTCAGGATAAGATTCTCCTCGCTCGAGCCGGGAGAAGTTTCTGAAGAACTGGCCGGGGTTTTGAAGAACGGGGGGGAACGGTTCTGCGATTATTTTCACCTCCCGCTGCAAGCCGGTTCCGACGCCGTCCTTAAAGAAATGGGCCGGCCTTACACCACCGCGGAATATATGACGAAGCTCGAGATCCTGAGGAAACATTTCAAGGAACCGGGCCTTTTTGCCGATGTGATAGTCGGTTATCCGACCGAAACCGACGAGCAGTTCGCGGAGTCGCTGGCCTTCGTGCAGGATTGTTTTTTCGCCGGCCTTCATGTTTTCCGGTTTTCCAGGCGGCCGGGTACCCGCGCTTACTTTTTAAAGCCCCTTCCGCCTGAAGTCGTCAGGGACCGTGCCGCGCGCCTGCGTGCTTTGGACCTCAAGCTGCGCATCTCGTACGCCGAATCCATGTGCGGGCGTTCGCGTAAAGTGTTGGTGCTTAAAAGCAAGAGCCGGAAAGCGCTCGGCCTCGCCTCCAATTTCCTGAATGTCGATCTGAAAGGGGAATTCGCGCCCGGCACGTTCGTGAAGGTCCGGATCCTGGCCGCCTCCGGCGGCGCCTGCTCCGGCGAACCGGTCCAGCCCTAGTTTCCTACGCCCCCCTGTCCCTGGAAGCTGATACCATACACGGCGCTATTTTCCGGGCAAATACCGCGGACAACTTGCTATAATTAAACACTATAGATAAGCGGGTTTATCCATATCATTAATATAGGCCTGCTTTTACCGTTTTTCCGGTTCAGGGACGATATTCCGGGGGACTTAAAATGGACGAGAACAAGGAAAGTGGAAAGAAAGAGTCTATCGACGAGATCCTTTCCGATCTGAACGGCCTTTTGAACAAGATGCCGGCCCTTTTGGAAGGTATCAAATTACCCGAGATACAGCCCGTAGATTTTAACCGGGTTATCAGAGAAGATCTTGCCCCTGCCGCGCCGGAACCCGCGCCCTGCTCTGTTCCCGAACGTGAAGCTCCTCCCGTACAAAAGGAGGATTTCTACGACAAGACCATTAAGCTCGAAGAGGGCCGGCTGCCGGATATCCCCGCCCCCGGGCCGGCGGACAAAGACAAGCTGGTGCTTCAGTCCCTGGGCGAATACATGTATTCAGGCGGAGATACGGAACCGCCCGCCCCTAAAGAGCCTCATGCCACCCTCCAGGCCGAACCCTTATCTTTCAACGTGTCGCCGGCCGGAATGGATACCGCCCCAGAGTTGCCTGAGATAAAACCGGCCGCAGCGGACACTGAACCCGAGGCCCGGCCGGATCCCGAACCCGTCGGTCCGGATACGGCCCCCGAGCTGCCGGAGATAAAGCCGGCCGCAGAAGAGATGAAACCCGCGGACCGGGCGCCGGCCGGGATCGAAATATCCGACGCGGACCACATGTCGAACCTTGAGTCCCTGATGGCGGATGCGGCCGATATTGAAAATGTTTTTAAAAAGGGGCCTGAAAATATGGAAGAAGAAAAAAAAGTCAATCCTCTTGACGCTACGAAAGATTTCGGTGTGCCCGATATCGACGCCATGATAAAACTTTCCCAGGACGAAGCCCTGCCGGGCACGGAAGCTCCGGTCCCGGATAAACCCTCCGCGGCGGAGGCAAAGCCGGAACCTGAGCCTGTTCTGGAGACCTCTTCCGCGCCCGCTCCGGAGTCCAAGCCCGACCTGGAACCCGATCTGGAAAATTTCATCATCGAGCCGGCCTCGGGGATAGCGGAATCAAAAGGGGGAGAAATGGACCTTAAGGACGAAAATCCCGAAAAAGAAGATAATTCCGCGGCGCAGAACGCCCTGGAGAGCACTCTTTCCGAATCCAACATGAAAGCGCCGGCGCCGGAAGAGCCCGGGCTGGTGCTGGAACAGGCCGCCTCTCCGTTCACTGCCGATACTCCGGCCGCCTCAGCGCCGGGAGAAGAGGATAAGACCCTGGTAATTCCCCCGGCCTCTTCGGGGCCGCAGGACGCCCTGGATAACACTCTGTCCTCGCCCTTCGGGCAGGTCGCCCAGACCCCGCAGGTCGAGGTGCCGGCGCTTGAACCTCAGCCGGCGGCCTCTTCGCCGCAGGAGTTCGCGCTCGATGTAAAGGAATCGGCGCCCGCGGAGCCGGCTCTCGGGATCGAGCGCCCTAATTCCGCTTTCGGCGTTCCCGCGGCCGCGGCCCCTAGTGACGACGACAAGACCATGGTCATGGCTCCGCCCTCCGGGTCGGATGGCGACAAGACCGTTATTTATGAAGCGGGTTCCGATATGGGCGCTACGTCGCGCCGGCGCGAGGACCTGGGCACCATATCCGCCAAATCCGTACCCGACGGCATACCGCCGGAACGTGTGCGCACCGTGGCCTTTCTTTACGCCCAGGAGGACGCCGCCCTTTGCTCGGACCTGCTTTCCGAGCTGGACGCCATCTGCCTGAAGTCGGCGTCCAAGCCCATGTTCGTGAAGCGGGCTTTCGTGCAGGTCTGCGAACCCGGCACGAACGGCAACGCCGTCATGCAGAAGGTCACCGATGCCAAAGCCCTGGGCCTGGTGCTCCTGGGCAGCGTGCCGCAGGAGAACGTCTACGAGATCGAGAACGCGTTCACCGCCGGAGGCGCGTTCTTCAGGCATATACCCAAAGAGAATTTTTCTCATTCCGCCGCACTGGACCTCGTGACCGAGTTCATACTGAAATAGGTTTTCTATGATAAAGAAATGGGAGGTGGCTCCTGCGCCCAGCGAAAAGAATCCGACCCGTCATAAGTTCCTGATACGGGGGGAGATGAAGGATATTTTCCTGGTGGTCAAGAAGTTGGGCGGGCTTTGTTCCAGGCCGGAAAAGATGACCGGCGATTTCGACTTTGTCATATACCTTTCCAAGCTTGAGCCGGATACGCTCGTTAAAATAAAAAGCCTGACAGCCGAACTCAGTTCCCCTACGGAGAATACTCCCGCCAGGGCGGCCGCCCCTGCCGCTGCGCCCGCTCCCGCGCCAGCCCCTGCGCCCGCTCCTGCGCCCGCCCCGGCCCCCGAACCTTTTGAGCCGCCGCGGCCGAAGATAAAGCTCGCTATGGACGAGCCGCCGCCGCTGGCGGTCCCGGAAGCCAATCCCTATACCAAACCCGCGACTCCGGCGCCCGCGGCCCGGCCCGTCGCCCCTTCGCAACCGGCGCCCGCGCCGGCTGCGCAGGTCCCGCCTCCGGCCGCTGTTCCGCCTCCGTCCGAAAAGCCCAAACCAGCCCAACCGCCAGGCGGGATGCCTGTGGTTCCGTCCAGGGCCAAAAGAGCGCAAGCTCCGGCCCCTGCGCCGGAAGCCAAACCCGTGGAAGCGGCCAAGCCGGCAGAGGCTCCCAAACCTTCAGTCTCCGCGCGGACCAGGTCGAAGTGGTCGGTGGAGCTGCCGCTCGTTCCCACTCACAGTTTTCAAACGCTGGTCTCGGGCTCGCACAACCGTTTCGCCCACGCGGCCGCTATGGCCGTGGTGGAAAATCCGGGCGTGATGTACAATCCGCTCCTGGTCTTCGGAGTGCAGGGCACGGGTAAGACGCATTTCGTGCACGCCATCTCCTACGGCCTGTCCGCGTCCATCGGCCAGAATAACATCTTTGTCACGGACGGCATCAAGCTTTCAAAGGGCGTCGATAACGCGATAAAGGACGGGAGTATAGCCAAGCTTGAAGCCGTTGTGTCCGCCGCCAAGGTGCTCATCATCGACGATGTGCACCTCCTGATGTTGAACGAGGGCAACACGAAATATATCTCCAAATGGCTCAATGAGTGTATGTCCAAGAACAAGCAGATAGTCGTCACCTCCGTATTCCCGCCTAAATCGCTGGGCGGGCTCGAGGAGGCCGTCGGCTTCCAACTGACCCAGGGCTGGATGGTGGACCTGAAAGCGCCCGCGCAGGCGGCCTATAAGGTCATCCTGGGCCAGCTTCTCCAGGGTATGGACGTAAAGCTCTCGGACGAGGAGCTCACCGCTGTTTTCGCGTCCCGGAACGTGGCTTTAGGCGAAGTGATACGCATACTGGGAAGCATGAAGAAGCTGGAAAAATTCACCGTCAATGCCATGGCGCCCGCGACGCACGCCCAACTGCTGGATATGCTGCTGGGTCTCGGCGAGGCGCAGGACAATGCGGTCCTCTCCGAGGATGATCTCGGTTCCGCCGCCGGCTGGAAGCCTGCCACCTCCGATTCCCGCATGAAGTGGGGCATCTTCCATGCGAAAGGCATGCAACGTGAAGCCCAGTACGTGCTTTATAAGACGCAGGAGCGCGTGAAGGGGATGGGATTACGGATGGAGTGGCAGCAGCTCTTCATGGAGGAGTACAGTCCCGACGAGCTGTACGGCATCCCTTTTAAAATAGCCAATTTTGCCAGCGAAAAGGGCGCGACCGGAGTTATAATCCTGGGTCCGCAGCCGACCTCGGCTCTCGGCGCCCAGGAGACGGATTTCCGGAATATCACCATGAAGATCCTGGATAGTTTCCAGGTAAAAGGCTCCTGGATACCGCCCGGCAGGCTGAAATCCGAGGCGGCATACACCAAGATCCTCATGGACCTCATTTAGTCCGTGCGCGGTCTGCAGCTAAGCCGGTCGGGTCGCGAAGTTATACGGATACGGTAAAAGATGGACCAATTTATATTTTCACTTATCCTCGCGGCCGCCGGCTCGTTCGCCGTCTACTGGTATATCAAGTTCAGGCACGTGCTGCCGCTTGAGAGCCGCGCGCGCAGGCTTGAGAAAGACCTGGACCGCTTTACCACCTTCTCCCGCGAAGTGCTGGAACATCTCTACATCCCGGAATCCGTGGAACACTACGGCGAGATCACGAACTATTACCTCATAAAGATACACAAGGTTTTCCCGGACAGTTCGATGCTGGTGTTCGAGGCTTCGGACGGTCAATGGAAACTTATCAATTACCTCAAAAATTTTAAGACCGAACCCAAGCTGATGACCGGCTATAAATGGGAGATCCTCGACAAGTGCGCGGCGGACGGCGGGGTCGCCGCGCTGGATGTTTCCGCTCTTGAAGCCGGGCCCGGCGCGGCGGAGCTCCTGCGTATTTTCGGCATCAGGACGGCTATCGCGGCTCCCTTCATGCAGGCCGGCGGCGAGGCTAAGCGCATACTGCTTTTTGGCGATGCCAGCCGGGAACGGGGCGAAACGGCCGGGGACGCTTTCGGCGCGGACGCCGGGGCGGATACGGACAATGTTCACCCGGCGGAGCAATATCTGCGTTTTGTGGCCGCGCAGCTTAACGCCGTTTACAAGATCTCGGAAAAGGTCTTCTCGGGCAGGAAGGAAGTCGAACAGTTGAAGAGCGAGCTTAACGCGGTCGTTAAAGAACTCGATATGGCCGGTTCCCGCCTGATACGGGGCGCCAAAGAGCGCAAAGCGCTTTACGAGGTGGTGACAAAGGTCACGGGGGAAGAGAAAGACGTTAAGGTCGGTACCGCCGCTATTCTTAACGTGGTGGCCAAAATGGTCGACGCCGACATGGTGTCCTGCCTGATCTATGACGAGGCTAAAAATGAACTGGTGATCAGTCCCGGCTCGTTCGGCATACCCGAGGGGGAGCGCCTGCAGTACAGCGTCCCGGTAGGCAATGTCTCCTCCGCTTCGGTGCGCACGTTCCTCAACCGCAAACCTTTCATAACTCCGGACGCCCAGAAGGACCCCGAAGTCGTGGCGCAGTACGTGAAGCAATGGGATATACGCTCCCTGATGCTCGTGCCGATCTCTCTGCACAGCAAGGTCATCGGCGTGCTGCGTGTAGGGTCGCGCCGCATGGATTTTTTTACCCATGACCAGCTGGAATTCCTTACCATTATCGCCGACGAACTGGCTATCATCATAGAGATGGTGACCCTGTACGAAAATCTTTCCCGGACCGCCAAGGAACTGGCGCAACTGAACAGGCTGAAAGACGAGTTCCTTTCCACAGTCAGTCACGAGCTTAAGACGCCTCTGACCACCATCAAAGGGTTCGTTTCCGTGATCCTGAGCGGCGAGGTCGGACCGCTGAACGAGCAGCAGCTCAATTTCCTTACCGTGGTCGACCAATCGGTCAACCGGCTCTCGCATCTGATCTCCGATCTCCTCGATCTTTCCCGCCTTAACGGCAAGGTCGAGATGGAGTTCGCGGTGGTCAGTCTCAGCGAACTTGTCCGCAACTCCGTTTCCAACATGCTTATAAAGGCCAAGGAGAAGAACGTCTCGCTTTCCACGACCGTGGCCAAGGACCTGCCGCCGGTATACGCCGATATCCGGTGGATAAGCCAGGTCGTGGATAACCTGGTGATCAACGCCATCAAGTATTCCGGTCCCGGCGCCAAGGTCTGCGTCAGCGGGTATGACAAGGGCGAGGTGGTGGTGGTCTGCGTCACGGACAACGGCCCGGGCATACCGGGCGAAGAGCAGAAACTGATCTTCGATAAATTTTACCGGGGCAAGAAAAGCGCCAGCCAGGTGCCGGGCACGGGCCTGGGGTTGGCGATCTCCAAGTCCGTGGTGGAAAAGCACGGCGGCAGCATCTGGATAGAATCCAAGCTCGGCGCCGGTTCCAAGTTCTTATTCGCCCTGCCGGTCGCCAAAACCAAACACGGTCCGGCCCCCATGGAAACTCAGACTGACTGAAGCCGCGAACTGACGAGGATATTTTTATGAAAAATTATTTCAGGATCTTTACGGCTGCGGCGGCGTTGGGACTGCTGGCCTGCGCCGGCCAGACAAAACGCGCGGATACGCGGTCCAGCGTGGAACTCGTTGAAGCGCAGGGGCTGGCGCCCTATAACGAGAAGGACCTTGCCGCCACGGCCAATGCGGCCGGCGCCGAAGCCCAAAAGAACGCCATAGAGGCCGTGGCCGGCCTGTTCATGGGCTCACAGTCCAGGGCCGAGAACTACGACGTTCTGAAGATGAACCTCCTTAAGACCCCGGTCCTTTACATAAAAAAATACAAGATCCTGTCCCAGCGGCGCGAAGGGGAATTTTACCGCGTCGATATCCGGGCTTATGTTTATATCGATAAGGTCGCTTCGGTTCTGAAAGGTCTTTCCATAGCCGAGACGGCCAAGCCGGGCTCTACCGGCGCGCTGATGCTTGACGAGTATTTTATTACCGCCGCCTCGCCCTACGACGACGCGCATAAAGCGTTCGCCGGCTACCTCGCCCGCAAGACCGGAATGAGTTTCCTGGACACGCCCGCGCTGAGGAACTCGGGGGACGAGAATTCGTTCTTCGAGGCCGCCCGCGCTTCCGGCGCCGACCTTGTCATGATAGGAAGGGCCGAGGCTTCCCCTATGGGAGCCGCGCAGGGGCCGCAGGCCGGTTTCCATCCCGCCAGGGCCGCCGCCGAGCTCAAGATCTACGAGTCCGGCACCCGCAAGCTGCTGCTGGAGATCTCGAGCCAGTCCAACGCCCTGGACGCCGCCGAAGAAGGCGCTTTCCGGAAAGCGCTGGCCTCCGCCGGCGAATTGCTGGGGCAGGAGGCTTTTGCGAAAGCCGATAAATTTATCAGACCGGCTACCCCGCTCACTTTGCGCGTTATGGGCCTGAACGGCATAGGGGATGTGCGCAAGCTGAAAGCGGCGGTGGAGCGGATGGCTATAACCGGGTCGTCCCTTGAAAGTTATTCCGAGGGCGAGGCGGTCATGCAGATCTATCCGGTGCACCCGGATTCGCAGGAGTTCGCCAGCTCTTTGCTGAGGACCGGGGTTTTCAATCTTGAGCTTGTGAGCGTAAGCCAGTTCGAAGCGGTATTCTGGGTCGTCAGGTGACAACAGCGGGGGGGTAACGCGGATAGGGGGTGACGTATGCTGTCTAAGCTGCGCACTTTGGGACTCCGGGGTATAGACGGATTTAATATAAGAGTGGAGGTCGATGTGGCCAAGGGGCTGCCGACCTACGCCGTGGTCGGCCTGCCCGATGCCGGCATAAAGGAGTCGAAGGACAGGGTAGTGGCCGCTGTGCGCAACTCCGGCTTCGATTTCCCGGTAAAAAAGATCACTGTCAATCTGGCTCCGGCCGAAATAAAGAAGACCGGTACGCATTTCGATCTTCCCATAGCCCTGGGCGTGCTGGCCGCTTCGGGCAAAGTAAAAAAAGAAGCCGCCGGCAGGCTTGAGGCCGCGGTATTTATCGGGGAACTGGCGCTGGACGGGGCTTTGAGGCCCGTGGTCGGCGTGCTCCCGATGCTTTTGTCGTATAAAAAAAGCGGTGCCGGGGGACCCGTCGTGGTCCCGGTGGAGAACTCGGCGGAAGCGGCTTTAAGCGGACTTGAATGCCTGGCCGCCGGCAGTCTCGCGGAAGCGCTCGCTTGGATCAACGGCGCGGCTGAACTGCCGGCTTGCCGCCCGGCGGAACGGGAACGCGCGGCGTCGGCGCCGGGAGATTTTTCGGAAGTCAAGAATCAGGCTTTCGCTAAACGCGCTCTCGAGATCGCCGCGGCCGGCGGGCATAACGTGATCATGATAGGCCCGCCCGGAACGGGCAAGAGCATGCTGGCGCGGCGCTTCGCCTCTATTTTGCCCCCGCTGACGGATGAGGAGGCGCTGGAGGTCACAAAGATCTATTCCGTTATCGGGCTCATAAAGTCCTCGCGCCTGGTAACGGAGCGGCCTTTCCGGGAGCCGCATCACACTATTTCGGACGCCGCCCTCATCGGGGGCGGCAGCGCCCCGAAGCCGGGGGAGGTGTCGCTGGCTCATAACGGCGTTCTGTTCCTTGACGAATTTACGGAGTTTTCCAGGCCCGCCATAGAGTCTCTGCGCGAGCCGCTTGAGTCGTGGAAAGTTACCGTCTCGCGCGTGAAAGATACCGTGGTCTACCCCGCCCGGTGTCTGCTGGTGGCGGCCATGAACCCTTGCCCGTGCGGCTACCTTGGCCACGATGTCCGCGAGTGCTCCTGCACGCCGCTGCAGGTCCACAAGTATCGCGCTAAAGTTTCGGGCCCCATCATGGACCGCATAGACCTGCATCTGCAGCTGAGCCCTATAAAGTTCGCCGACTGGGAGGCCCTGCCGCGGGGCGAGACTTCGGAGACGGTGGGGAAAAGGGTGGCGGAGGCCATGACCCTCCAGCGGGCAAGGTTTAAAAATTCCGGTATCCGCGCCAACGCGTTCATGGGCGTCAGGGAACTGCGGGAACATTGCCGACTGCCGGAGGGGGCGTCCGGGCTCCTTGAGACCGCCATGAACAAACTGGGCTTTTCCGCCAGGTCCCTGGACAAGATACTCAAGATAGCGCGCACCGTCGCGGACCTCGATGGCTCCGCGGAACTTAAAAAAGCGCATATTATAGAGGCTATGCAGTACCGCGCACTGGACAAGACCACCGAACTGGTGGCGAACTGATCGGAGGAACGATGAAACTGCTTATGACCGCCGGAGTGATATTTGCGCTGGCCGCTTCTTCATACGCCCAGCAGGTAAAGATCCCGGGGGAAGGGACCGGGCCGGCCGGCGGAACTCAAAGCGTGAAACCCGCCGGAGCCGCGTCAGTGCCGGGCGCCGAAGCGGAGCCCGCTAAAACAACGATCGTTAAGAGTACGGCCCCCGTCGCCGCCGCGAAGAGCCCGGCTAAAAAGAAAAAGACCGCTAAGACCGCGGCGGATAAGAGCGCTTCCCCGGTTCCCGCCGTTCCGGTCAAGTCGTCGGAAACCGCGCCGTCGGTGAAGCCGGCAACAGCCGCTCCGGGATCTCCCGCACCGATAAAAGCGGCGGTCCATAAAGCCGCGCCCGGGATAGTGATCATAAAGCCCACCGAAGACAAACCGGCCGCCGCGCCCGTAAAGCCGGCCGCTGCTCCGCTCAAGCCCGTTGAAGCCGTTAAGCCG
>Ga0334722_10006423_pt1 | contig 11627 bp, 8 predicted proteins | sample C3_bottom_MG_FD_207210 | JGI IMG/M metagenome (GOLD analysis project Ga0334722, IMG submission 207210) | Sediment microbial communities from Yellowstone Lake, YNP, Wyoming, USA - C3_bottom | ecosystem: Environmental > Aquatic > Freshwater > Lake > Sediment | place: USA: Wyoming | collected...
GCATCGACAAGCATAATGCTTGTTCGACCAAGGAATTGATTTCGCACTGCTTCAGTGTTGAACAAAGGCTCTCTCGAGCCCAAGCCTACAAATTGCCGCACGCGACCGCTCAAGGCGTCAGGCACATCCAGGCGGACTGCGGCGCGTACCGATCCATCGGTTTTCAGCGTTGCATCAAGGCTTCCAGAGCACGAAACAAACAAGAAAACAACAAGCAAAGCGATGCACACCATCAAAAGCGGGCTCGCCGGCAAGGCTAATTTCCATTTCTTGTTCACAATTTTCTCCAAACTATGGTTTTTTTGCATACAACGGCATCGGGCGTGTACTCTTGCGGAGCAGCACCTCGCTGAAGCGTTCGAGCGTCACCTGGCTTTCCAGCGTGAGCCGCCTGTAGGCTGCATGACTGACCAGCAAATTCTGATGGAATTCGCGGCACAGCGAATCGAGGCGAGCGGCAACCGCAATAGTGTCGCCATAGAAACTCATTGTCTGCTGACCAGGTGGCCCGAGCAGCGCGGCGGTCACAAACCCTGCATGAATGCCGACCGAAATTTTTATGTCGCTGGGGAGCGATTGTACGACCATGTCTTCCTTTAGCCCCTCCAGCTCTTCCAGAAACGCATATGTGGCATTCAGAGCGCGGTCGGCGCTTCGGTCAGAATCGACAAGGCCAAAAATAATCACGACGGTATCGGCAGAGAGCGACGCGATCCGCCCGCCAAAACTGCCGGCGCAACGTGTCCAGATTGCGTAATAGCGATTGAGGAGTGTCGTCGCTGCGGTTCGACCAAGTTGTTCGGAAAGATCGGTAAAACCGACTATGTCGGATGAAACTACGGTTACAGACAGCGAAGTTGGCGACTGGAGCGGCAGCCCCGAAGGTTCAGGCGAATTCGTGGCATTCAAAGCACTAGCAGCACCCTGGATCAGGGGCTCAGCAATTGGGTACGATTCGGGTTCTTCTCTCTGATCTTGCCTTTCAGCATCTGTATGTGAAGCAGCGAGGATGCGCTGGGCTTCCTTTGGCATTTCCAAAAGCTGCGTAAGCCGCTGCTGCAGCGTAATCGCGCGCATACGAGCTACCAGGAGCATGAAATCGAATGAAATAACTCCAAACAAGGCAAAAAGATGCTGCGGCGCCCGGATGAACTTGTCGAACACCGAAGGGAAAGACTGAATTCGAAGCGCCTGTATCATCGCCTGTGAATCGATCTCCCCGCGCGAAAATGCTCCTGTCACCGAAATGCGCAAATCGAGGTAGGCATAGAACAGAATGAAAACAAGCGCCGAGCCCACCGAAAGCGCAGTCTCTGTGAGCCTTTTCAGGAAGGGCTTTCGCAGCACAAGCGAGAGCGTCTGGAGCACTGCGATATACACCGAAGCTCCCCAAAGGAGCATGGTTGCGGTCTCTGTAAATGCGATATCCGAGAGCGTTGCACGCAGAATTGAATATCCCGCAGGCGTAATGAATGAATACAGAAGTCGCAGGACAGGAATATGCCCCTGGACGGTAAGAAGGCCTGTCTGGATGAGCATGAACAGCAACACAATGAGCGAAGTGACAATGGCATTCTGCCATGATCCCGACGTCAGCGAGATAATCATGACAAAAAAGAGAACAAACTGGTTCGAATAGTAATACAGCTCGTCCGCAAAGCGTTTTCGGGAAAATTGCATCGGTTCTATTGTAGCGACCATGGGCCTTGGTGGAAAGTCCCGATAGTGCTTCCAAGCTTGTGCCAGCCGAGCTCTCAATATAAAAGGAACAATACTTGACTACCGCGCATTAAGGTGTACAATAATTCTGCATCATCTATTTCAAAGGAGGTTCTATGAAAAAGCTCGTAGCAGTCGTGCTCGTGCTCGCCTTCCTCGTGGTCGGTGCGGATGTATTCGCGCAGGCCAAAGCCAAGTTCCATATCGGCGTGGCAACCGGTACGGTCTCCCAGTCTGAGGACGACCTGCGCGGTGCCGAGCAGCTGATCAAGGAATATGGCAGCGTCAAAGATGGCGGCATGATCCAGCACATTACGTATCCTGATGATTTTATGTCCCAGCAGGAAACGTTCATTTCTTCAGTCGTGGCGCTGGCCGATGATCCGCTCATGAAAGCGATTTTCATCAACCAGTCGATCCCTGGAACCGCAGAGGCTTTTAAGCGCGTGCGGGCCAAGAGACCGGACATTCTCCTTCTCTCTGGCGAACCGCACGAAGATCCGCTCGTTATCCAGGGTGCTGCGGACCTCGCACTCTCTGCCGACTTTGTATCCCGTGGCTACACCATCATCTGGGCAGCCAAGCAGCTCGGCGCAAAGAACTTTGTGCATATTTCCTTCCCCCGCCATATGAGCTATGAATCGCTCGGCCGCCGCCGCGCGATCATGGAACAGGCGTGCAAGGATCTCGGCCTGAACTTCTACTTCGAGACCGCTCCGGATCCGACGTCTGACGTTGGTGTCGCTGGCGCCCAGCAGTTCATCCTCGAGAAAGTTCCGCAGTGGATCCAGAAATATGGCAAAGACACCGCGTTCTTCTGCACCAACGATGCGCATACTGAACCGCTTCTCAAACAGTTGTTTGCGTATGGCGGCATCTTTGTCGAAGCTGACCTTCCATCCCCGCTCATGGGCTATCCTGGCGCACTGGGCCTCGATCTATCCAAGGAAGCAGGCGACTTCCCCGCAATCCTCAAGAAGGTTGAAGCAGCAGTTATCGCAAAGGGCGGCGCTGGCCGCTTTGGCACCTGGGCATTCTCCTATGGCTACACCCTCACCGCCGGTCTTGGCGAATTTGCCAAGAGAGTCATTGAAGGCAAGGCCAAGAAAGACAGCATGAAAGACGTATTCGATGCGCTCGGCAAATATACGCCGGGAGCCAAGTGGAACGGCGCCTACTATGTCGATATGGGAACTGGTGTACGCGCAAAGAACCAGATCCTTATCTACATGGATACCTATGTGTTCGGAAAGGGATTCTTGCCGACCACACAGCAGAAGGTGCCCGAGAAGTACTACACCATCAAGATGCACAACTGATGATTACTGGCCGCGAGTGATGCGCTCGAGCGCGTGGACGTAGGATGCGTTCAGCCCGCTGCGTGATTGCGCGGCTTTAGATGAGTAGAACAAAACCGGCTGAACCAGCTGGCAACATTCCGGCCCGTATTCAGGCGTTGTCGGGATACGGGCCATTTTTTCGCAAATCCGTCAATAATATGGAATACCTATGGCGAACGGAAGCCCTCTTCTTTCCATTCAGCACGTTTCCAAGGATTTCTACGGAAACGTCGTTTTGCATGATGTGAGCTTCGATCTTCACGAAGGCGAGATTTTGGGCCTTGTCGGAGAGAATGGAGCGGGCAAAACCACACTCATGCGCATTTTATTCGGCATGCCGGTCATAGCCGAAACTGGTGGTTTCCAGGGCAGCGTGATAATCGGAGGTTCGGAAGTTCATTTTTCCAGTCCCTTCGACGCGTTGGATGCTGGCCTTGGCATGGTGCACCAGGAATTCAGCCTTATCCCTGGCTTTACTACAACCGAAAATATCGTCCTCAACCGCGAATCGATGCGCCCCAGTATCCTCAACGATGTATTCGGCGATCGAATGAGCATTCTTTTGCGCGACAAAATGCACAAGCGCGCGGAAAAGGCCATCGGCAAACTGGGCGTCGAGCTCGATCCGGACATGCTGGTATCGGAAATGCCAGTCGGCCACAAACAGTTTACCGAAATCGCGCGCGAAATCGACCGCGAGCAGACCAAAATACTTATTCTCGATGAACCTACCGCAGTGCTCACCGAATCAGAGGCAGAGGTGCTTCTGCAGACCCTCAAGCGCCTCGCATCGGAAGGTATCGCGATTATTTTCATATCGCACAGGCTTCAGGAAGTGCTGGCTATCGCAAATCGCATTGTGGTACTGCGCGATGGCCATGTGGTCAAGGATACGCCGAACGAACATGTCAGCATGCGCGATATTGCCTCGTGGATGGTTGGCCGTTCGCTGGGCGAGATTGGCGCGCGTGTGGAAGGCAGGAAATTTTCGGATATTGCGCTCAATGTGCGCCACCTGTGGGTCGATATGCCAGGCGAAACGGTCCGCGACGTTTCGTTTGATGTTCATAAAGGCGAAATTTTCGGCATTGGCGGGCTCGCGGGGCAAGGCAAGCTCGGCATTCCCAACGGGATTATGGGCCTTTTTCCTGCAGGTGGTGAGGCAATTCTTGAGGGAAATGCAGTGCCGCTGAACGCGCCGGCAAAGGCGCTCGCGATGGGGATGGGCTTTGTTTCGGAAGACAGGCGTGGAGTAGGGCTGCTTCTCGACGAGAGCCTTGAATGGAATATCGCTTTTACGGCGATGCAGGTGCACAGGCAGTACCTCAGAAAAGCGCTGGGCGGCCTATTTTCACAGCGCGACGAGCGTGCGATGGAGGATCTCTGCAAGGAATATGTCAGCCTTTTGGATATCAAATGCACAAGCACAAAACAAAAAGCCAAGGAGCTTTCGGGAGGCAACCAGCAAAAAATCTGCCTCGCAAAAGCATTTGCGATAAAGCCGAGCCTTCTTTTCGTCTCGGAGCCGACGCGGGGTATCGATGTCGGCGCCAAAAAACTCGTCCTTGATACGCTGCATCACTACAACCGCGACTTCGGCACGACCATCGTGATGGTTTCGAGTGAGCTCGAGGAGCTGCGTTCGATCTGCGACCGCATTGCGATCGTCGATGAGGGCAGGATCGCGGGTATTCTGCCGCCGACGGCGGATATTTCAGAATTCGGCCTGCTCATGTCAGGCGCAGCCATGGAGGCCGTCAATGCGTAATCTCAAGACATTCATCGAAGATTTCGGCTGGCCGCGCATCATCATTTTCTTCTTCTTGATATTCCTTTTCATTATGGCGCCATTTGTGCGCGTGCGCCTCGATGCGTCGTTTTCCGACGTACTGAACCGCTTCGGGCAGAATGCGATTATGGTGCTGGCAATGGTGCCGATGATTCAGTCGGGATGTGGCCTGAATTTCGGGCTCGCGCTCGGGATTGTGGCGGGGCTTTTGGGGGCGACACTCTCTTTGCAGTTCCAGCTGCATGGCATTTTGGGATTTTTGGGAGCTATTGCGCTCGCTGCGCCCTTCGCGCTTGTGCTTGGATGGTTCTACGCCAAGCTTCTGAACAAGGTAAAGGGCGAGGAGATGACGATCGCCATGTATGTCGGCTTTTCCTTCATCATGTTCATGTGCATCATGTGGCTGATACTGCCCTACAATAACCCGACAATGGTATGGGGATATGCCGGCAAGGGCTTGCGTACCACGATCACGGTGGAAGGGTATTGGCTCAAGATACTGAACAATTTCCTCGCTATAAAAATAGGTCAGTTCTTTGTATTCCCGACGGGGCTTCTGCTGTTTGTCGGGCTGTTTGCCTTTTTGATGTGGCTGTTTCTGCGCAGCAAAACGGGCACCGCAATGACTGCGGTCGGTTCTAACCCTGATTTTGCACGCGCTTCGGGTGTCGATGTCGATAAAATGCGGACGATTTCAATCATGATATCAACATTCCTTGGCGCGGTGGGCATTATCGTCTATCAGCAGAGCTTCGGGTTTATTCAGCTGTACACAGCGCCAAGCCCGATGGTCTTCCCCGCGGTCGCGGCGATTCTGATAGGCGGGGCGAGCATCAACAAGGCGAGCATGGTGAATGTGCTGGTTGGAACAATTCTGTTCCAGGGGCTCTTGACCATGACGCCCTCGGTCATCAATTCGCTCTTGCAGACCGACATGTCGGAAGTCATACGGATTATCGTCTCGAACGGTATGATTCTCTACGCGCTCACGCGCAAGATAAAGGTGTCAAAATGAGCGCACAGAAAAAATTCGTCAAATTCTTTTCGCAGTATGCGGTCGTCATCATTTTTGTGGTGATTACGGTAGCCGCGATTCCCCCATCGGGGCTCTCGATCAAGTACATCCTTCAGGAGATTATCACAAGGCTGGGGCGGAATTCGTTCCTTGTACTTGCGTTGCTGCTGCCGATTTACGCAGGCATGGGCTTGAACTTCGGCATGACGCTTGGTGCAATGGCAGGGCAGGTTGGGCTTATTTTTGCGGTGAATTTCGGTATTTCCAATTGGCACGGGCTTCTGTTTGCCCTGCTGGCTGGGCTGCCTATCTCGGTATTCCTTGGGTGGATATGCGGGCTTGTCATGAACAGGGCCAAGGGCCGCGAGATGGTGACAGGCTACATCCTCGCCTTCTTTATCAATGGTATTTACCAATTCTTTGTCATGTACATGCTGGGTTCGGTCATTCCGATGGGCAACCGGGCGATTGTGCTGTCGCGCGGGTACGGAATACGCAACACCCTCAACCTCGAATCGGTGCGGCAGTCGCTCGACAATATTCTTGTCCTGCGAGTGGGCGGCTACGCGGTTCCAGTGGTGACCTTCATCATCATTGCGCTGCTGTGTATTTTCATCGTGTGGTTCAAAAGGACGAAGCTTGGGCAGGATATGCGGGCGGTCGGGCAGGATATGGTGGTGGCAGAAGCTGCTGGTGTTCCTGTCGAAAAGACCCGCATTATTGCGATTATCATTTCGACCGTGCTGGCGTGCGCAGGGCAGATAATATTCCTGCAGAATATGGGAAACCTTGCGACATACAATGCGCATGACCAGACTGGATTTTTTGCGGTTGCGGCGATTCTGGTTGGAGGCGCATCGGTTACGCATGCAAGCATCGCGAACGTGTTTATCGGGGTCATGCTCTTGCATTCGATGTTTGTCGTGTCGCCGCTGGCAGGGCAAAAGCTGTTCGGTTCGGCGATGATCGGCGAGTATTTCCGCCAGTTTATCGGGTATGGAGTCATTGCGCTTTCGCTTGTGCTCTATGCGTGGAGAACGAGAAAAGCGGCAGCGGATGCCCGCCTTGGCTTGCGCGGAGGAACGAATGGCTCAATAAAAATCAGCGCGGTCAAGAATGGTACGGATGGATCGGATAGCGCGAATAGTGCATCCGATGGCTCAGCTAATGGCGCGGCAGGGAACGGAGGCCAGGCATGAACGGTTCTGTCAAAACCCGCCGCCTCGCGATTCGCGGTGGTCTGCTCGTCATTTATGTATTGCTTATGGTGCTCATGATCATGACAGGAAGGCGGCATACCATTCTCATCGACAACAAGGATGCCACTGATGGTTCCTACAGCGCGATCAACGGCATGGAAGTGGCAATAGACCGCCAGGAATCCTCGGAATACTATCCAGGCGACCGCGACAAGACATTGGTCCAGGGGCAGAAACATACCATCAAAGTAACCATTTTCGATGACAACAAAACCATCGAAAAAGAGTTCAAAGTGCCCCTGTGGAGCGATGTGATGATTCTTTCGGTGCCTAAACTGGCAGCTGGTATCGAGCCCTGGATCGAGCCCTTCACCATGGCCGAGCAGATTCAGGAAGCCCAGGAATCTGGCCCGCCCGCCGGCGAGACGAGCTTCCAGAGCATTGGGCCTGCGCAGCCGATGGAAGTGGAGCAGGCGCCGCCAACGCCATGATGAGCATGAATTAGCGCTGCGAATATAGGCAGCCTGAGCTGCCCCTGCCGCAGAAAATATGAGCCGCCCGGATCCAACCGAGCGGCTTTTTTGTACGCATGGCAAGCGCGGAGGTGTAATGAGCGAGGAAATGATAGACAGCGAAGGAATTGCGTGGCAATGTAGCGCGCGGCTATGCGGAATCAGTGTACGAAATTTTTCATCAATTTGAAGGACATCTTTCTTTTATTTATATTCTGAACAGAGGCCAAAAGAATCTTGAGCATTCCGAGGAGAATATTGTGTATGTACTTGTGCTTGTTCGCCATGGCGAAAGTGAATGGAACAAAGAGAATCGGTTTACCGGATGGACCGATGTAGATTTGACCGACAAAGGAGTCAGCGAAGCGAAGGAGAGCGGCAAGGTATTGAAAAATGCGGGTTTTCAATTCGATATCGCTTACACATCGGTGCTGAAACGCTCTATCCGCACGCTCAATTTCATCCTGGATGAGCTGGACATGCAGTGGATCCCGGTGCAAAAAGAATGGCGCCTCAACGAGCGGCACTATGGGGCGCTCCAAGGCCTCAACAAAGCAGAAACAGCCAAAAAATACGGCGAAGAGCAAGTGCATTTATGGCGCCGCAGCTACGATATCCGGCCGCCCGAACTCGCGCTCGACGATCCGCGCTTTCCGGGGAACGACAGACGCTACGCAGGGCTCGATCCTTCAGAGCTGCCGCGGGCTGAAAGCCTCAAGGACACCATTGTACGATTTATGCCACTATGGCATAACGAAATATCGCGCGATGTACAAAAAGGCGCGCGTGTCATCATTGTCGCGCATGGCAATTCCCTTCGGGCGCTGGTGAAATATCTCGACCACATCAGCGACGAGGATATCGCAGATCTCAATATCCCAACAGGAATTCCCCTTGTCTATGAGCTCGACGATGCGCTCAGGCCTGTGCGGCGTTACTATCTGGGCGACGAAGCGGCGGTGAAGGCTGCGGCGGAAGCTGTCGCGAATCAAGGCAAGGCGAAGTAAGATTGGTGCCGAGCGTTGCCGATGCTGGCAGCATGCTCAAGGAATGATGGCAAAGTGAATTATAAGAAGCGCGGTCTAGCTGTTGCTCTGGCTGTTGCGGCGCTCTTTGTCCTGTGCGTGGTGCAGGTTTTTGGCCAGCAAGGTTCACGGAAGAGGGACCAAGCCACAATTGGGCCTTCCATTGTTCTTTCGGAAGTTCGACCTGGGCCAGGAGTAGCGCGAATTTTACTGCTTTCCGAGCTCGATTCAAGCCTTGCAGAAACTGCGTTCGATACGGCTGTATTCCAGCTGGGAGATGAAGACGCGCGTTTGGATTCTGCGGATTCGACATCAGCTCTTTTTGTGTGTGCTGGTACTCACGAAAACGAAATAGCTGGCATTTTGGCAGCATATTGGCTTATAGAAAAGAGCAGGGTACATGGGGCGAAGCTCTTTGTAATGCCGCGGGCCAATGCTCCAGGGGCAACATGGTCGTTGCAGAATCCCCAGTTGCCGCGGATATTGCAGGTCATCCCTGGTGTCTCGAGAACCTTTCGCTATGGCGCGCGGCTTTCGAACCTCTCGTATGAAACCGTGCTTGATCCACCCTTATTTTCGCCTCCCGTGGCCCCCGCAGGTTTTCCAGCTCTGGCTGGGCAGGAAATGCGCAACCTCAACTTAAGGCATTTGTGAATATTGGCAGCGCTGATGTCAATTTCGGCGGCGATACTTATCGCATGGCACCCCCATTCTTCATTTTCTGAACATTAACGGCCTAGCGGTCCAGAACGGCATCCAGATCGATAGCAATCCATTCGCGCCCATTCCCCCCGATATACGTCACACCCGAAAAAAGCCAGAGTGGCTACTTATTTTCGGCCTTGTTCTTGCAGGCGCAGCACTTGCCATCCATCGGCCACTTGAGTAGTATCCATAGCAATATATTGATTCAGCCATCGCATTGGGAGAGAAACCATGGCGAAGTATCCGTTCAAGGAAATCGAACAGAAATGGCAGCAGCGCTGGGAAGAAGACCAAACCTTCCGCGCGGTCGAAGATGAGCGCTATCCCAAAGAAAAGCGCCGGTACGTGCTCGATATGTTCCCCTATCCATCGGGAGCGGGTCTGCACGTTGGCCATCCCGAGGGCTATACCGCGACCGATATCTACTGCCGCTACCTGCGCATGAATGGGTATAACGTCCTCCATCCAATGGGCTTCGATGCCTTCGGGCTCCCTGCGGAGAATTACGCAATCCAGACAGGCACGCACCCTGCTGTCACGACCTATACGAATATCGATCGCTTTCGCACGCAGATAAAATCCTTGGGCTTTTCATACGACTGGTCGCGCGAAGTCACCACCTGCGATCCTGAGTACTACAAATGGACTCAGTGGATCTTTCTTCAGCTTTTCAAGAAAGGTCTTGCCTACGAAGCTGAGATGCCTATCAACTGGTGCCCCTCCTGCAAAACTGGCCTTGCAAACGAAGAAGTCAAGGATGGCCGCTGCGACCGCTGCGGCACAAAAGTCGTGCGCAAGCGCATTCGCCAATGGGTGCTGAAAATCACTGCCTACGCAGATCGCCTTCTCGAAGATCTCGACAAGCTCGACTGGCCAGAGCCGATCAAGCTCATGCAGCGCAACTGGATCGGCAAGTCCGAAGGCGCATCGGTGATCTTTAAAATCGATGGGCATGATGCGACACTCGAAATTTACACAACCCGCCCCGACACACTCTTCGGTGCAACCTACATGGTCCTCGCGCCCGAGCACCCGCTCGTTCCGGGCATCACAACCCAAAATCGCCTTGCAGCAGTCAACGCGTATATCGATGAAGCTGCTGCCAAGAGCGACCTCGAGCGGACCGACCTCGCCAAGGACAAAACTGGCATTTTCACTGGCGCCTATGCCATCAATCCCGTCAACGGCGCACGCATTCCTATCTGGATCAGCGACTATGTCCTTATTTCCTATGGTACCGGCGCCATTATGGCCGTTCCCGCTCACGATTCGCGCGACTGGGATTTTGCTAAGAAATTTAAGCTCCCCATTATCCAGGTTGTCGCAAAGCCCGGCGAAACAGGCCCCTTCAACCGCGAGCCCGCCGAGTGCTTCGAAGGTGAAGGCATCGCCGTCAACTCCAACGAATTCAATGGACTGCCCACTGCTGAATTCAAACAGCGCATCACGGCCTGGCTCGAAGAGCGCGGCATCGGGGAAAAGGCCATCAACTACAAACTGCGCGACTGGCTCTTCAGCCGCCAGCGCTACTGGGGTGAGCCCATCCCTGTCGTCCATTGCGAGCACTGCGGTATTGTCCCGCTTCCGGAAGAGAGCCTGCCTCTCACTCTCCCCGAAGTGAAATCCTACGCGCCCACAGGCACCGGCGAGTCCCCGCTCGCGACCATCGAAGAATGGGTGCAGACAACCTGCCCGAAATGCGGCGGTCCCGCTCGGCGCGAAACCAATACCATGCCGCAATGGGCTGGATCCTGCTGGTACTACCTTCGCTATCTCGATCCGCACAACCCGAAAGCCTTCGCGGACCAATCCAAAATCGACTACTGGATGCCCGTCAACCTCTATGTCGGAGGCGCAGAGCATGCGGTACTCCACCTCTTGTACAGCCGCTTCTGGCACAAAGTGCTGTACGACCTCGGCCTCGTCAACACAGATGAGCCCTTCATGCGCCTTGTAAACCAGGGCATGATCCTTGGCGAGGACAACCAGAAAATGTCCAAAAGCCGCGGCAACGTCATAAATCCCGACGATATCGTCGCAAACTACGGCGCTGACGCCATGCGCATGTATGAAATGTTCATGGGCCCGCTCGAGGTTTCCAAGCCTTGGTCGACAGCTGGGCTCGTGGGTGTTTCACGTTTCCTCGAGCGCGTATGGGCACTGTCCGAGCGGCCCACCATCAATGCGCTGATGAGCTCCGAGCTCGAAAAGCTCCTGCACAAAACCATCAAGAAGGTGACAAACGACACTGCAACCCTCAACTTCAACACCGCGATCTCACAGATGATGATCTTCTCGAATGAGCTTGCGAAACTCGAGAGCA
>Ga0334722_10006424_pt1 | contig 11627 bp, 6 predicted proteins | sample C3_bottom_MG_FD_207210 | JGI IMG/M metagenome (GOLD analysis project Ga0334722, IMG submission 207210) | Sediment microbial communities from Yellowstone Lake, YNP, Wyoming, USA - C3_bottom | ecosystem: Environmental > Aquatic > Freshwater > Lake > Sediment | place: USA: Wyoming | collected...
GACGGCAAAGGTGAAGAACGTCCCCGAGGCGCTGCGCGGCGGGCTCTTCGTGACCGGCAGCATCGTCACCGGGAAGCGCGAGGCGGTGCTGCAGGTGCCGCGTTCGGCGCTCTCCGCGTGGGACCGCGAGGCGGGGAAAGCCGCGCTCTTCGTGGTCGACGGCGCCAGCGCGCGCCGCCGCGCCGTGACCACCGGCAGCGTGCAGGGCGAGCGCGTCGAGATCGCCTCCGGCCTCGTCGCCGGCGAGCGCGTCGTGGTGCGCGGCGGCTTCACCCTCAAGGACGGGGACGCCGTGCGGCTCGCCGAGGCGGGGCGCTAGGGCCATGTTCCTCTCCGACCTCTCCATCCGCCGGCCGGTGTTCGCGGCCGTGATCATGCTGACCCTGGTGACGCTGGGGATCTTCTCCTACCGGCGCCTCGGCCTGGACTTCTTCCCGAACGTCGAGATCCCGGTCGTGTTGATCACGACGACCTACCCGGGCGCCTCCCCGGAGACCGTCGAGCGCGAAGTCTCCAAGCGCATCGAGGAGGCCGTCAACCCGATCGCCGGGGTCAAGCACGTGACCTCGACGTCGCTCGAGGGGGTCTCGTTCGTGATCGCGCAGTTCGCGATCGAGGTGCGCGTCAACGAGGCGGTGCAGGAGGCGCGAGCCAAGATCAGCGCCGTGCGCGGCGACCTCCCCGCGGCGATCGGGGAGCCGGTGATCCAGAAGTTCGACATCGCGGGGATGCCGATCATCTCGATCGCGGCGCGCTCGACGACGATGTCGCAGCTGGAGCTCTCGACCTGGGTCGACAAGCAGCTCAAGCCCCGGATCGAGAGCATCGGCGGGGTCGGGAAGATCGACCTGGTGGGCCTCTCCAAGCGCGAGGTCGCCGTCGAGCTGGACCCGGCGCGGATCGAGGCGCTGAACCTGGGCGTCGACGAAATCACGGCGGGGCTGCGCGCGGAGAACATCGACGCGCCGCTCGGCCGGATGCGCCGCGGGGCAACCGAGGTGCCGCTGCGGCTGACCGCGAAGCCGGCGCACCCCGACGAGTACGCCGACGTCATCATCGCCGCGCGGGCCGACCGGCCGGTCGCGCTCGGGGACGTGGCGCGCGTCAGCGATGCGATCGAGGAGCAGCGCACGCTCGCTTTCATCGACGGGCAGCCAGCCATCGGCATCGACGTGCTCAAGCAGTCCGGCGCGAACACCGTCGCGGTCATCGACGCGGTGAAGGTCGCGCTCGCGAAGGTGAGCGCCAACCTCCCCCCCGGCGTCACGCTGACGATCGTGCGCGACACCGCGAAGTTCATCCGCGACGCGGTCGACGACGTCGTCAACAGCCTCGTGCTCGGCGGGCTGCTGACGATCCTGATCGTCTTCCTCTTCCTGAACTCCTGGCGCTCGACGGTGATCACCGGCCTGACGCTGCCGATCTCGGTCATCTCCTCGTTCATCGTGATGAACTTCATGGGGATGACGCTCAACGTGCTGACGCTGATGGCGCTCTCACTCTCGATCGGGCTGCTGATCGATGACGCGATCGTCGTGCGCGAGAACATCGTGCGCCACCTCGAGATGGGCAAGGACCACTTCGCCGCGGCGCGCGAGGGGACCGCCGAGATCGGCCTGGCGGTTTTCGCAACCTCGCTGTCGATCATCGCGGTGTTCATCCCGGTGGCGTTCATGAAGGGGATCGTTGGGCGGTTCTTCTTCTCGTTCGGCATCACGGTGGCCTGGGCGGTACTCGTCTCGCTGCTGGTCGCCTTCACGCTCGACCCGATGCTCTCCTCGCGCTGGTTCGACCCGGCGATCGGGCGGCGCGGCGAGCGGGCCAAGCACGGCCCGATCGGCCACGCGCTCGAGGCGTTCAACAACTGGTTCAACCGCGGCGCCGAGCGCTACCGCGGCGTCATCGCCTGGGCGCTGGACCACCGTAAATCGGTGCTCGCACTGGCGACCGCGGCCTTCGCCATCGGCATGGTCGTCTTCGGCAGCCTCGAGTCGAGCTTCATGTCGAAGGAGGACCGCGGCGAGTTCCAGGTGATGTTCCAGAGCGCACCCGACGCCTCGATCGCGGAGACGCAGGAGCGGCTGGCGCAGATCGTCGGGATCGTCAGCGCGGTGCCCGAGGTTGAGCGCACCTACGGGACAATCGGCGCCAACGACACGACGGTGCGCGACGCACTGGTCTACGTCAAGCTCAAGGAGCACAGCCTGCGCACACGGCACCAGTTCGCCGTCCAGACCGACTTGCGCGCGCGGCTCAGTGCGGTCGCCGGCGTGCGCACCGCGATCATCCGCGCCGGCGACCTGTTCAACGGCAAGGAGCTGCTGGTCAACGTGCAGGGCAGCGACCTGGTTGTGCTCAAGAAGACCGCCGCCGAACTGCGCGACAAGGTCAAGCGGATCCCGGGCGTCGTCGACGTCGGCATGACGCTCGAGGACGACATCCCCGAGTACCGCTTTAGCATCGATCGGCGCAAGGCCTCGGACCTCGGTCTCGGCGCCGGCACGATCGCCCGGACCGTCGCGGCGCTGGTCGGCGGCACGCCGGTGACCACGTGGGAGAGCGAGGATGGCGACGCGGTCCAGGTGCGCCTGCGCCTGCCGCCGTCGCTGCGCGAGAACCCCGAGCAGATCGGCCGGCTGCGGCTGGCGGTGCCGGGCGCGGGCGGCAAGGTGCGGCTGATCCCGCTCGGCGAGGTGCTCAGCTGGAAGGTGCAGTCGACGCCGTCGTCGATCGCGCGGCAGGACCTCTCGCGCCAGGTCGTCATCGGCGCGAACCTCGACGGCGTGCCGATCGGCACCGCGGTCGCGAAGGTCAAGGCGGCGGCGGCGACGATGACGCTCCCCCCCGGCTACCGCGTCACCTTCTCCGGCGAGGCCGAGGACATGGTGGAGTCGTTCCGCTACATGGGCGAGGCGCTGCTGCTGGCGGTGATTCTCGTCTTCCTGATCCTCGCCGCGCAGTTCGAGTCCTTCTTCAACCCGCTGGCGATCATGATGTCGCTGCCGTTGGCGATCGTCGGTGTCGCCGGTATGCTGCTGCTGACCCACGACACGCTCAACATCATGACGTTCATCGGGCTGATCATGCTGATGGGCCTGGTCACCAAGAACGCGATCCTGCTCGTCGACTACGCCAAAACGCTGCGCCGCGGCGGCATGGCGCGGCGCGACGCGCTGATCCAGGCCGGGCGCACGCGGCTGCGGCCGATCATCATGACGACGGCCGCGATGGTCGGCGGGATGCTGCCGACCGCCCTCGGCCTGGGCGCCGGCGCCGAGCTGCGCGCGCCGATGGCCCGCGCCGTGACCGGCGGGCTGATCACCTCCACCGTGCTCACGCTGCTGGTGGTGCCGGTGGTCTACACGCTGTTCGACGATCTCGAAGCCTGGATCCAGCGCCGCTGGGCGGGCTCCGGCCCCTCCCACTCGTGAGACGCGAGGTGACACCGATGAAGCGATCGTTCCCGTTGCTCGTCGCCGGGCTCGCGCTGCTGGTTGCAGCGCACCCGGCGGCTGCCGTCGAGGCCGCGCCGGCGGTCCAGGCCAGCCAGGCGACCCAGGCCGCAGCCGCCCGCGAGACCGGGCCGCTCGTGCTCACGCTCGAGCAGACGCTCGCGCTGGCCGCCGATCAGAATCACGACGTGCTGAAGGCGCGCGAGTACCGCACCTTGGTGGAGGGGCGCTACATCGAGGAGAAGTCCGCCGCGCTGCCGCGCTTCACGCTCTCGGGGTCGGCGTCGCTCTCCGGGGACAACAGCCAGAAGGGGCTCGGACCGCCAGCGCGCACCGACAACTACGCGCTGAAGCTGGGCGTCGTGCAGCCGCTGTTCACGTGGGGACAGATCGGCGCCGCGGTCAGGCTCGCCGACATCGGACGCTCGACCGCCGGAGACCGCATGGCGGGCGCGCGCGGTACCGCGCAGCGCGACGCCGCGCTGGCTTTCTTTGACGTGCTGCTGACGCGCGAGTACGAGGCGCTGGCGAAGCAGAACCTGGAGCAGCGCGCGCGCCACCTCGAGGAGTCGCGCCGCAGGATGGCCGCCGGCACCGCAACCGATTTCGACGTGCTCGGCGCGAGCGTCGCCGAGCAGAACGCGCGGCCGGAGGTGATTCGGACGAGGAACCGGGTCAGCGACGCGCGCGAGCGGCTGGCGTTCGTGCTGGGAATCCAGGGGCGCGAGGTCGACGTGGTCGGCTCGCTGACGTCGGCGGCGCCCACTGCGGCCCCCGCGTACGCTGCAGCGCTGGCGGCCGCAATCGCCAACCGTCCGGAGCTGGCGGAGTTGCGCAAGAACCGCGCGATGGCTGAGGAACTGGTGCGGATCTCGCGGGCCGGCGACAAGCCGCGGCTGGACCTGGGCGCGGACGCCGGGTACCGTGCGATCGACATGGACGGCAAGACGGGCGACGGCACCGCCTGGAGCGCGGGGCTGCAGCTGACCTGGCCGGTCTTCGACGGCGGGCGGACGAAGGGGGCGGTCCAGCGCACCGAGAGCGACGCGCGGAGCATCGGCCTGGAGGAGCAGCGCTTCCTCGACGCTCTGGCGCTGGAGACGCGCACCGGCGTGGACGCGGTGCGCGAGGCGGCGGCGATCGTCGAGGCGCTCGGCGGGACGGTGGTCGAGGCGGAGCGGCTGCTGGCGATGGCGGAGAAGGGATTCGAGCTGGGCGTGAAGGTGCGCCTCGACGTGGACGACGCGCAGCTGAACCTGGTGCAGGCGCGGGCGGGGCTGGCCCGCGGCCGCCGCGACCTGGCCGCAGCCCAGGTGAATCTGAAGTGGATCACGGGCGAACTGTCGCCGGCACCCCAGAAAACCGGGAAACCCTGAACACTTGTGATCAGTCCGTGAGGCAGCGGGGGCATTCCTTCGGTCGTGCGTCTACACCGCCGGCCCGAAACCGCACTCGAGGCTCGCAGTCTCGTAACTCGCCTTCGGCTCAAACAACGAGCCTGCGTCCCTGCGGGACCGCCCCGAGCACGGTTTCGGGCTTGTCGGCGGTTCCGCGCATCTTCCCTTCAGGAACGCCCCATCTGCCTCACTTTCCCGTGACGACCGCTGAAAAGGGTCTATCTTCCAACTCCGCGACCGTTACGGCTCTTTTCGTGAACTCGATTGGCGGAGGGGTGGCGCGGAGCGGGGGCCCCCCGGCGGGGCGCAGCTCCGAGCGAGCACCGACAGGGGTGCGCAGCGACAGGACCCCGCAGCCTGGACGGGAATGCGAGTACCCGTGACGCACGATGTGATCGTCATCGGGGCGGGCGCCTCGGGCCTGATGTGCGCGGCGACGGCCGGCGCGCGCGGGCGCTCGGTGCTCCTGCTCGATCACGCCGAGCGCGTCGGCGAGAAGATCCGCATCTCCGGCGGCGGGCGCTGCAACTTCACCAACCGCGATGTCACCGCGGCGCACTACCTCTCGGCCAACGCGCACTTCTGCCGCTCCGCCCTCGCACGCTTTACGCCGCAGCACCTGCTCGCGCTGGTCGAACGCCACGGCATCCGCTTCCAGGAGCGCGAGGAGGGGCAGCTCTTCTGCGAGACCAGCGCCCGCGAGATCGTCGCCATGCTGCAGGCCGAGTGCGATCGAGCCGGCGTGAAGATGCGGCTCGGGTGCACGGTGGCAACCGTCGCGCGCGGCGACAGCGGCGGCTTTACCGTCGAGACCTCTCGTGGCGTGTTTCACGGCGCGTCCCTGGTGATCGCCACCGGCGGCCTCTCCTACCCCAAGCTCGGCGCCACCGGGTTCGGGCACGAGCTGGCGCGGCAGTTCGGGCTCGCCATCGTCTCGCCGCGGCCGGCGCTGGTGCCCTTCGTCTTCGCGAAAGCGGACCGGGAGATCTTCGGCGAGCTGGCGGGCGTCAGCCTCGACGCGGCGATCGCCTGCGGCGGGAGGCGCTACGCCGGCAAGCTCCTCTTCACCCACCGCGGCCTCAGCGGACCCGTGGCGCTGCAAGCTTCCCTCGCCTGGACCCCCGGCGAGACGCTGAGCGTCGACCTGGCGCCGGAGGCAGACCTGCTCGGCGCGCTGATGGCGCGGCGGCCGGCCAAGGCCGAGGCGGCGACGGTGCTCGCCGAGCACCTGCCCAAGCGGCTCGCCCGGATCTGGTGCGACCAGCGCGGGCCGCACAAGCCGCTCAACCAGGTGTCGGAGAAGGCGGTGCGCGAATGCGCGGCTGGCGTGCACGACTGGCGCCTGCTCCCCGGCGGGACCGAGGGGTACGCCACGGCCGAAGCGACCGCGGGCGGCGTGGACACCGCGGCGCTCTCCTCGAAGACGATGGAGGCGACCGCGGTGCCGGGGCTCTTCTTCACGGGAGAAGTTGTCGACGTGACGGGGGAACTCGGCGGCTACAACCTCCACTGGGCCTGGGCGTCGGGCTTCGCCGCCGGACAGCAGGCATAGGTCGTGCCGCCAGCGTGAAACTCATCTGCGTGCGCGAGGCGACGGGGGCGTCCCTTCGGTCGTGCGTCTGCGCAGCCTACCCGTCACGGCGTCCGCCGCTCGCAGTCTCGTAACTCGCCTTCGGCTCAAACAACGAGCCTGCGTCCCTTCGGGACCGCACCGGCCACCGCGCCGGGCTTTACGGCTGCTGCGCGCATCTTCCCTCAGGGACGCCCCAGCCGCCTCGCCGTTCTTCGTAACGAGCAGTTCTCTGGGCGAGTACGGGATGGCGGAGGGATGGCGCTGAAGGGAGGTCTCCATCGGCGGAACGAAGTGAGCACGATGGAGGTCCGCAACGACAGGACCCCGCAGCCTGGACGGGAACTGAGTCAGCCCCTTAAACCGTGAATTTCTGCAGTTCGTCGTGGAGCTTCTGCGCGGCGGAGGTCAGCGCGCCGACCGTCGATTTCATCCCGTTCGAGGAGACCACGAGCGAACCGGTCGCCTCCTGGATCCGGTCCATCGAGCGCACGATGTCCGCGCTCTTCTGTTTCTGCATTCCCGTCGCCTGGGCGATCGCCTCCGCCTGGCGGGCCACGTCGCCGATCGCCTCGACCATGTGGGCGCTCCCCTGGCGCTGCTCGCCGATCGACCCGCGCACCTGGCGCGAAACGTCCTTCATCTTCTCGGTCTGACCGATGATGAACACGCTCCCCGAGTTCTGCTCCTGCAGCGCCCGTGAGATCCCCTCGGCCTGACTGACCATGTCCGCGATCGCGTGGGCGATCTGGCCCACCGCCTGCGCCTCTTCGGCGGTGGAGCGCTGGATCGCCTTCGCCATCTCGGAGGAGGCCATCGAGCTCTTCGCGATGCCCCCCAGCGCGGTCTCGACGCCCCGCACGAGCCCGAGGCCGACGTCGACGGCCCGCAGCCCGTCGGACGCCTTCGTGACGCTCGCAGAGGTCTCGTCCCGCACCGTCGCGATCAGCACGCTGATCTCCTTGACGGACACCGAGGTCTTCTCCGCCAGATGCTTGATCTCGGCCGCGACGACGCCGAAGCCGCGCCCGTGCACCCCGGCCTGCGCCGAGAGGATCGCCGCGTTGAGCGCCAGCAGGTTCGTCCGGTCGGCGATGTCGTCGATGATCGTCAGGATCGAGCCGATGTCCTGGGAGCGCTTGCCCAGCGACTGGACCACGGCGGCGAGCGAACCGACGCTGGCGCGCACGTGCTCGATCCCCTTGATGGCGTCGACCGCGGCGGCGGCCCCTTTGACCGAGGCGTCGGCCAGGACCTGGTCCGCGAGGCCCACCGACTCGCCGGCGTGGTGCTCGATCTCCTTGGTCGAGGCCTTGACCTCCGTGACCGAGGAGGTGATCCGCTCCGAGGCGGCAGCGAGCGCCTCGAGCCCCTTGGCAATCTCCCGGATGCTCATGATCATCTCGTGGACCGAGGAGGCGGTCTCCTCGGTCGAGGACTCCAGGACGTCCGAGCTCCCCGCCACGCTGTTGATCGCCGCCCGCGTCTGGGTGATCACGGCGGAGACGTTCACCGCCGACTGCGAGAGCCGGTGAGCGCTCTCAGCCATCACCGTGTTCGACGCGCTCAGGTCCGCGACGGCGCCGGCGGTGGTCTCGATGGCGGTCTTCTGCACCTCGGCGGCGCTCATCACCTGCCGCGAGGAGGTGACGATGTTGCCGGTGGCCTGCGAGAGGCTTTCGGTGACCTCGCGAATCCTGAGGAACATCTCCTTGAGGTTGGCGGCCATGGTGTTGATGGCCCCCCCGAGCAGCGCGATCTCGCTTTTGCCTCGGATCGCCAGCGCGTGGGTCAGGTCGCCCGCGGCGATCCGCTCCGCAGCGACCTTCATGTCCAGCAGCGGCCGGATCACCAGCCGGTTCGTCGCGGTCATGCCCAGCAGCAGCGCGAGCGCGACGGCCGAGACGACGACCACGAGCAGCGCGATGCGCGCGCGCCGCTGAATGTCCGCGACCTTCTCCCGCGTTTCGGTCATCAAGCTGCCCACGGTGACCAGCAGATCGTCGATCGTCGTCTCGACCTTGCCGCTCGCGCTGAGAATGTCCTCGCGCAGCAGGGTGTTGAGCCGCTCGTCGGCCAGGCTCTCCTGCGCGGCTCTCCCGCTGGCGTCAGCCTTCGCCGCCTCGAGCAGTTTGGTCTTGAGCGCAACCAACCGGCCGGCGGCGCCCTCGAACCCGTCCCAGGCCGCCTGCACGGCGTTGATCTTCTGCTCGAACTTGCTCCCCGCGGCCGCGGCCTCGATCCCGACCTTGGCGTTCCCCTTGAGCAGCAGGTTCACGTAACCGCGGAAGCGGTCGCGCATCGCCTCGTAGTCGTCGCGGGCGAATTCGAAATCATCGTACGACCGGAAGGCCATCGCCGTTTCCAGCAGGTGCACCCGGGACTCCTGGACCGTGACCTTCATCAGGACCGCCATCTTCTCCTGGGCGGCGCGCGTGCGCACCATCTCCTGGACGCTGCTGCCGACGAGGGTGATCCGGGAGATGCCGAACAGGCCGGTGGCGGCGACGATCAGCGCCATCACCAGGAACAGGCCGGTGAACCGCGCGGCCAGCCCGTGGCGCAGGGCGAGCAGTCGGCGCGACAAGGAAAGGCGACTCTCAACCATGGCGTTTTAACCGCGGCCGCCCCGCCGCCGGCTCGCGCGCGGAGCCGGGGACGACGGGGGCGGCGGTCACCCGATCCCCCTTTACCGCGCGGCCTCGTCGAGCAGGTAGTTCATCAACTCGACGACCGCCTTGACCTGGTCCTTGTTCATGTCCGAGTCCGGCTTGCGCAGCATCTTGATGCCGTAAGCCTTGGTCGCGCCGCGATCGAACGGCTGGCCGGAGATGGGCGCGACGCCGGTCTTGATCGCGACGATCGTGCGCTCCATGGTGTGGCACTTGACGCATTTGCTCCGCATGATTTCGAACTTCGACTTCATCTCCTCGCGAAAACCCGAGGGGTCGAAGTTCATCGCGTCGCCGCTGCCCACCGTCTTGAGGTCGGCGGCGGCGAGCGGCGCGGCGGCGAGGCAGAGCGCCGCCGCGGCGAAGAACGCTGTACGCACCCGATTCGCGTTCATGATGCCCCCCTAGAACGAGAGCGTCGCCGAGAGCTGGGCCGTGGTGGTCTTGTCGGCCTTGCCTGTGGCGGCGAGCGTCGGGTTCGAGTCGATCGCGGCGGAGAGGCGGAACTTGACGCTCTGGAACGGCGCGTAGATGACGCCGGGGGTGACGACCGCCCGCGGGTCCTTGCCGTCGACGTCGAGATGGTCGTACCGCAACGCCACGGCGAACATCGGGTTGAAGACGTAGTCGACCTCGGCCGAGAGGGCCGTGATCTCCACGGCGGCCTTGCTGGTGTCGTTTTCGCCCCGCGTCGCTCCGAACATCAGCAGCAGCTTCTTGTACGCCACCTCGGCCTCGGCGCCGAACCGGGTCACGTCGCGGTTGACGTGGTCGGGACCCGACTGCGAGCCGCTGTACCCGAAGGCGTTGAGGGAGATCGACAGGTAGTCCCAGACCGAGTCCTTGTCCAGGTCGACGTCCGGCTCCTTGCCGTGGAAATCGGTGCCGCCGAACTTCACGCCGACGCGCCCGTAGAAGTCGTTGACGCTCCTGACCGCCAGGTCCTTCCCGTCGGCGTCCTTGCCCACGGCGTTGTTGCGGTCGTTGACGCCGAACACCGCGATGGCGCGGGACCCGAGGAACGAGCTGATCTCGACGCCGGACTGCGCGCTGGTCACCAGGAAGCTGTTGATGTTCGCTCCCATCGAGAGCATCCGGCCGTTCAAGGTGGTTTTCCAGAGGCTCAGGTCGGGCGAGAGGCGCCCGGCCTTGAGGTGCACGGGTACGCCGAACGGGTGGTTCGCGACGAACCAGACCTGCGAGGGGCCGGTGGGGCCGCCGGACTGGCCGCCCAGGCTCTCGTTGAACCAGAAGCCGATCTTGTCGCCGCCGAAGGTTCCGGCGCCGAAGAGCTCTGCGCTGTAGAACTTCTGGTCGAAGTTGTCTTCCTTGTCCTCGTCGTAACGGTAGGTCAACCCGAGCGACGCGGACAGCGGCAGCGTGTTCGGGATCCCCGAGAGGTTGATGAACTCGGCGGACTTGCGCTCCTCCTCGGTCTGGGTGACCTTGACCTTCTTCGACTTCGCGACACCGCCGGGCCAGACGAAGCCGTTCTTCTCGAAGGCCTGGCCGAACTCGTTGAGCTGCGGGAAGATCGTGTGGCAGGTCGTGCACTCGGTTTTCAGCTCACGCGAAAACGCCGGGATGGCCTCGGCCGGAGTGGCGCAGAACGTCGCGAGCAGGAGCGTGCCGACCGCGAACGCCGCGCCGGCACACGTGAATCTGTGAACCCTAGACCGCCTGGCGGATACACCCATGTGCGCCCCCCCCTAGATATCGACCCGTCGAAAAACCCCGGTCGCTGAACGGAGACCGGATGGCTTTTTTTAGCACGGATCGAGCATGAAGAACATCCTTTTTTTCAAGGACATGCCGGCCAGCCTGAACCCTGGCCCAATCAGGCGGGCAACCCGGTGTGGCGGCCGGTATTGACAAGCCGGCGCACCGACCGGAGAATCGCGCGGGTCAGCGTCGACAGAACCCGGGGAAGCGTGATCCCCGCACGCGGCGACCGCGTGTGCTCGCAGGAGAGTGCCATGGCAAACGACGACCTCGCTCAATTGACCATCGACAGGCCGGCCGCGGAGCCGGGACGGCGCCAGTTTCGCCCGGGCCGCTGGGGGCTCGCGGCCGCGGCGCTCCTCGCGCTCGGTTTCGGCGGCTACCGCCTCGCCAATCCGGTGCCGAACGTCAGCGTCGTCACGGTGAGCCGCGTCTATCCCTCCCAGACCTTCACCGCCCTGAACGCCAGCGGGTACGTCGTCGCCCAGCGCAAGGCCGCGGTCGCCTCCAAGGGGACCGGGCGGCTGGTCTGGCTCGGCGTCGAGGAGGGGAGCCGCGTCAAGGAGGGGCAGGTGATCGCCCGGCTCGAGAGCGACGACCTCAAGGCCGTGACCGAGCAGGCGCGGGCCGCGCTGGCGGCGTCCCGCTCCAACCGCGAGACCGCCCGCGCCCAGCGCGACGGCGCCGCGGCGGCGCTGGACAACGCGCGCGCCCAGCGGGAGGGCGCGCGCTCGGCGCTCGAGCAGGCGAAAGCCGAGGTCGACGACGCGGCGGCCGCCCTCGCGCGCGAGCGGGCCCTCTTCGCCGGCGGCAT
>Ga0334722_10006425_pt1 | contig 11624 bp, 10 predicted proteins | sample C3_bottom_MG_FD_207210 | JGI IMG/M metagenome (GOLD analysis project Ga0334722, IMG submission 207210) | Sediment microbial communities from Yellowstone Lake, YNP, Wyoming, USA - C3_bottom | ecosystem: Environmental > Aquatic > Freshwater > Lake > Sediment | place: USA: Wyoming | collected...
TCTACCGGCTGTTCGAGAAAGTTTTCCGCAAATGGGGCCTTGAAATATCCTACGCTGACTCCAAATCCCCGGCCTCGTTCAAAAAAGCCATGCGCCGCAATACGCGGCTGATCTGGGCCGAAACGCCCACTAACCCGCTGTTGAACATAACCGATATCGCGGCGCTGGCCGGAATCGCTAAAAAAGCCAGGGTCATATTAGCCGTAGACAACACTTTCGCCACGCCGTATTTTCAGAGGCCCATAGAGTTGGGCGCGGATATAGTGGTCCACAGTTCCACCAAGTACCTGGGCGGCCACAGCGACGTGATCGGCGGCCTGCTGGCCATAAAGGACGCGGGAACGTTCGAGTCCATAAAGTTCTACCAGAACGCCGCCGGCGCGGTACCGGGCCCGTGGGACGCCTGGCTTACGCTGCGCGGCATCAAGACCCTGGCTGTGCGTATGCGCGAACATGAAGCCAACGCTTTCGGGATAGCCGCTTTCCTCAGTAACCACCCGGCGGCAGCGAAGGTCTATTATCCCGGGCTTAAGACCCACCCCGGACATCAACTCGCCGACAGGCAGATGGACGGGTTCGGCGGCATGGTCAGCTTCGAGCTTAAGGGCGGGAGGAGCGCGGCGGACTCTTTTTTTAAAAAACTGAAAGTCTTCACGCTGGCCGAAAGTCTGGGCGGGGTGGAATCGTTGGCCTGCTACCCGGCGACGATGACTCACGCGGCCATACCGGAGAAGGAGCGCCTCAAGAGGGGGATAACCGCCGGGCTGGTGCGCCTCTCGGCCGGCATAGAGAATTCGGACGATCTTATCGGAGACCTGGAACGGGCTTTAAAGCGGTAAATTATGCCTCTTTCAAAAGAAGAACTTATCCGGTATTCAAGGCAGCTTGTAATACCCGGCGTAGGGACCGGCGGCCAGGAGAAGATAAAGGCCTCTAAAGTCGCCGTTGTCGGCGCGGGCGGCCTGGGAACGCTGGTGCTTGCCTATCTGGCGGGAGCCGGGGTGGGGGAGATAGGCATATTCGATTTCGGTCCGGTCGAGCTTTCCAACCTGCACCGGCAGTTTATTTACCGGAGCGGGGATATAGGAAGGCTGAAAACGGAACTGGCGAAAAAACGCCTGCTGGAGATCAACCCGAACATTAAAGTAAATGCGAACGAAGGGCCGCTGTCCGGAAAAAACATCAACGCCGCCCTGGACCCTTACGACTTTATCGCCGACTGCACGGACAATTTTATGATCCGCGCCGCCATAAACAAAGCCTGTCTGGAGCTCGGAAAGACTTACGTGTACGGGGCCGTATACCAGTTCGAAGGGCAACTGGCGGTCTTCGATCCGAGCCGCGGACCCTGTCTCGGCTGCCTGGTCCCGGACGTGGAGTCCATGGAGAACCAGGCTTGCGCCGAAGCCGGAGTGATGGGGCCGGCCGCCGGCGCCGTGGCGTCCATGCAGGCGCTGGAGGTGCTCAAGCTGATACTCGGGTTCGAAACTCTTAAGGGGCGCTTCGTCATGCTGGATTTCAGGCATGGCGGTTTTCATGCGGCCGAGATGAAAAAGGACGCCGCCTGCCCTGTCTGCGGAAAGAAAGCGGCGCGGGACAGGAAGTTCCTGGCCGCCGTAACCGCGGACCTGATCTCTCCGGAACAACTGAAGGCCCGCATGGACGCCGGGACCGCGCCGCGTGTGCTGGACCTGCGCTACCCCTGGGAGCACGGGCTCTGCCGCATTCCGGGTGACGAATGGGTGGATCTTGACGCGCTGCTGAAGACCGGCGCGGGCGCACGCCCCGGCGAAGAACTTGTTCTGTATTGTAAGGAGCAAAGCAAATCCATAGCGGCCTGGCGCGAGTTGAAGAAGCGCGGGTTCACAAGGATCTTCGTGCTGCAAGGCGGCATAACGGCCTGGGCGGAGAAAATAGAGAGGACGATGATACGTTATTGAGCGGTGTGCGCGCCGCGCGGTAAGCTTTGCCCGGGTATCGATCCGAAGCGCGCCATGTTCAAAGGAGAGGAAAATGAAAAAAAATACGATGGTGTTCACGCTGCTGATAGCGCTGTTCGTCCCGTCGGCCGTAAAAGGCGGCGAGGCGGCTAAGAATATGGATGACGGCGCCAAGGGCGCGGCTGTTTCCGTTCCCAAAAAAGCGGTACGCAAAGAGGCGGACACGAAGGGAAAGAAGGCGCTCGTAACTCCTCACAAGGTCGCCAAAGAGGAGATCGGGAAAGACGCGGTCTGTCCCGTGACCGGAGAGAAATTCAAGGTGGACGCGGAGACCGAAGCTGTTTCCTATAAAGGCAAGGTCTATTATTTTTGCTGTCCAGCCTGCAACAAGCCGTTCACCAGGGATCCTGAAAAGTACCTGGCTAAAAAGCCGGCCGCCAAACCCGCGGCCCACGCTAAACTGTACGTCTGCCCGATGGGCGAGTATGAGGGCGACAAGCCGGGAAAATGCCCCAAGTGCGGCATGGACCTGGTAGAGAAGAAATAAAAATTTCCGGGCCGGTTCATTCGGGCCCGGGAGAAGTAAAGTCAACGGAGGTAACGCATGCTGTTCGAAGAACACAACGAAGTAGCTGTTGCCGTCGTGAGCACGCCTCACTGCGTGGAAACGGGCTGTGACGAAGGTCACGATCCCGCCTAAGCGGAAAGTGAAGCATAAGTAAAAAGAGGAGCAGCCTCTGCATTAGTCGGCGATTAAACGGACGTGCAGGGGCTGCCCTCCCTTATATTTAACTTTTATCCCTTATGTTAATCAAGGACTGCGTAATAAAACGGTCGCAGGACGGCATCTGGCTGCATCATACCGCCAGCGGCTATAAGGTCCGTATGAACGAGGAGGCGCTGGCCGTCCTCGGGAGCATGGCTTCGCGCCTGAGCGCGTCGGAGATGACGGAAAAAGAAAGATCTATTTACGACAAACTGTCGCAGAAGGGCATTGCCGCGGCTGACACCGGCAGGGAAGAGGACCGCCGGCTTATTATAAAGGAGAAAAGCAGGCTGGAACTGGTGGAATTGGAATTTTCCGGCCGCTGCAACCTGCGCTGCTCCCACTGCTTTTCCGCGCTTTCGCAGAAAGATATGGGCGCGGAGACTCTGGAGAAGGTTTTCGCCGGCATCGACGCCCTGGACCCTGTAAACCTGATCATCAACGGGGGGGAACCTCTTTTAAATCCGCTGCTCCCTGAAGCGCTTGAGAAAGCCCGGGCGCGCCATTTGCGCGTCGGCATAATGACCAACGCCATGCTGGTGAGCGGAGGGATCGCCGGGATGTTGAAACAATACGGCGTGGCAAAGGCCGTGGTCAGCCTGGATTTCTTCGAAGAGAACCACAACGCGATACGCGGCAGCGGAGCTTTCAAAAAGACGGTCAGCGGAATAAAACTCCTCATCTCCAGGAAAGTGCCGGTCTTTGTGACGGCTATGGTCCGGGAAAACGTTTTCGGGCGGCTGGAGGAGTTCAAGAACTTCTGCCTGGGTGAGCTCGGGGTCTCGGGGATAAGGTTCTCGTCCATCATGCCGATAGGAAAGGCCAAGGATTCGCCGGTTGCCCCCGGCCTCTCCGCCGCGCGGCTCAAGGAGCTTTTCAACAAGGGGCTGATCTCATCCGACCACGAGAACGAAGGCGTTCTTTCAAAACTGACCGGCAGCCGCAACTTTTACTGCAAAGCGGGCGTAGGGGAATGTTTCGTGTCGGCTGAAGGCAAGGTATACGCCTGCCATTATTTCCAGAACATAGGCGAAACGATGGGGGACCTGGCCGTTAAGCCGCTTGAGGCCATCTACCGGGAATACCCTGAAAGCGGGGCCATAGCCGTTGATCTGGACTGGGATAAGCTGAAGAAGTGCAAAGCCTGCGGCCATTTCGCGAAATGCATGGGCGGCTGCCGGGCCAGGGCAAAGCTGCTTTCCGGCGGCTGGTATGCCCCCGACGGCTATTCGTGTGATATGTACGGTGTGCCGGAGAACAAATAGATCCGGCCCGTTCCCGCACCCGTGCGTAAAAATAACGCCCCCGCGTCAGAGTTTGACGCGGGGGCGTTGTTGTTCTGCTGTCCGGCCTTTAATCGGCTGTAGGTTCCGAGTCACATCCGCCCATCTCGGAACAATGAGGCTTGCTTACTACGGCAACTATCTCGTCGTTGTGCTCTTCGAATAACATTTTTATCTCCTTTATGTCCTGCGGCGCCTTGGTGCCACCCGCAATCTATTGATATATGGTAATAGTTTGATTGATGTTTATCAAGACCAAAGGGCCTAATGCGAAGTAGGCCTTTGGACCTATTTGGCACATGGCGGATCACGTCAATATTGTCTCAAAATCCGAATTTCTTAAGCGCCCACATCGCCGGGCACCACTTGGTAAAGGCCGACTGGATAAGGTTCAGCGACGCGAATACGGACAACAGGTAGAACCAGGGGCTGACGAACCAGCCGAGGGCTACCGCCGCCAGTGTCACTGTTCCCGCCAGGAGGCGCAGCATATCGTTCATGTCCATTTTCATTTTCGTTCTCCTTTTAAGGCGCCGTGCGCCAGGTGATACAGCGCGGGCACCGAGGTCCGCGAAAGTATGGTCGAGGCTATGGCCCCGCCTATAAGCGATATAGCCAGGCCCTGGAAGATCGGGTCGAACAGGATGAATGCGCCGGCCACCACGACCGCCGCCGCGGTCAGCAGCATGGGTCTGAAGCGCGCCAGGCCCGCGTCTATGCAGGCCTGGTCCAGGGTCGCGCCCTCTTTGAGGCGCAGTTCTATAAAGTCCACCAGAATGATGGAATTGCGCACCACGATACCGGCCCCCGCGATGAAACCTATCATCGACGTGGCGGTGAAGAAAGAACCCATGAGCCAGTGCCCGGGCAATACCCCGATCAGGGTGAGCGGGATGGGGACCATGATGATGAGGGGGGTTATGAAGCTGCCGAACCACGCCACCACGATCACGTAGATAAGTATCATCACGATAGCGAACGAGATGCCCATATCGCGGAAGACCTCATAAGTTACCTGCCATTCGCCGTCCCACTTGATAGCGGTCTTGCCGCCGGAAATATCCGGCTGCCTGGCGTAATATTGGTCTATGGCGGCCCCTTTGTCCCGTGCCAGGGCGTCTATCTTGCCGCGCAGTTCGAGTATGGCGTAGACAGGGCTTTCTATCGCGCCCGCGACCTCGGCGGTGACATAGGAAACTTTCTGGAGGTTCTTCTGGTAAAGCGGAACGGCCGCCAGCGCGGGTTCCGGTTTCACCAGCGCGCCCAGTGAAAGCGGGGTTCCGTTGCCGGAGTAAAGCTTCAGCGCGTTCAGCGGGGCCAGCGAGCCGCGCTCCCCGGGCGCGAGGCGCAAGTTTATGGAGACCGGCTCGTTCTCTCCGGCAACATGCGCCAGGTCTATATTGGAGCCGGAAAGCGCTATGTAAGCCGTCTGCGCCAATTCGGAGGAGGAAAGCCCGTTCAGGGTAGCCTTCTGTCTGTCCACGTTCAGGCGCGTAAGCTCCTGCGGGGCGGGCAGATAACTGTCCACGTCCACGACTCCGGGCGTGGCGCCCAGCAGCTTTTTTATCTCCCCGACAAGAACGGCGCGTTTGTCCGGATCCTCGTTATATATCTCCACCACCAGGGTGGAAAGTACGGGCGGACCGGGCGGTACTTCGGCAACCTGGACGCGTGCGCCGTATTTCGCGGCTATTTCGGCCACGGCGCGGCGCGCCGACACGGCGATCTCGTGGCTTTGGCGCTTGCGTTCGCTTTTGCCGACCAGATTTACCTGTATATCGGCCTGATACGGTCTGGCGCGCATGAAATAGTGCCGCACCAGCCCGTTGAAGTTATACGGTCCCGAGGTGCCGGCATAGGTTTCCACGTCCGAAGCTTCCGGCAAAGTGCGCAGGTAGACGGCCATTTCGTCCACCGCCAGCCTGGTCCGTGCGTAGGAGGAATTCTCGGGCATGTTCAGTATGACCTGGAATTCGTTCTTGTTGTCGAAAGGCAGCATCTTTACCTGCACCTTGCGTGCGAGCACAAGCGCCGCGGAGAGCAGCACAAGTCCCAGCGTTACGGCCAGCGAACCGTAAAGCGCCGTCCTGCTCCTGAACAGCCGCTTCATCAGCCGTACATAAGCGCGGTCGACGAAAGAAGGTTCCGGCACGGCGCAATGCGTTTTGGGCGGCCATTTTTCCAGTATCCACGAGAACATCCAGGGACTGACGATGAAGGCCACGGCCAGCGACAGGACCATCGCGGCGGAAGCCCCGACCGGTATCGGCAGCATATAGGGCCCCATCATGCCGCTTACAAAAGCCATCGGCAGGATGGAAGCGATGACGGCGATAGTCGCGAGGATGGTGGGATTCCCTACTTCGTCCACGGCGCGCAGGGCGGCCTGCCATTTCGGGCATTCCGGGTCGGAGACGCAGTGGCGGTGGATATTCTCCACCACGACGATGGCGTCATCGACCAAAATACCGATGGAGAAGATCAGCGCGAACAGCGTGATGCGGTTGAGCGTATAGCCGAACAGGTAATAGACGAGGAGCGTAAGGCCCAGGGTCACGGGCACGGCCACCAGCACCACGAGCGATTCCCGCATCCCCAGTGTGAAGGCGATGAGCAGCGTTACGGAAAGGGTGGCCAGCAGCATATGGAATAAAAGTTCGTCGGATTTCTCTTTGGCGGATTCGCCGTAGTCGCGGGTTACGGTCCAGGTCACGCCTTCGGGTATAACGCCGCCTTTAAGTTTCTCAAGTTTTGCCAGGGCGTATTTGGACACATAGGTGGCGTTGGCGCCCTTGCGCTTGGCTACGGTGAGCGTGACGGCCGGCAGGGGGGAGTTGTTGCCCAGGTAGATGGCGGCGTCGGCTTCTTCCTCGTCCGGGCCGTCGGTAACCTGCGCCACTTCCGAAAGGGGAACGGCGCGTCCGTCCCAAAGGCCTACTATGGTGCGTTTCAGATCGTCGGCGCTGCGTATGAAAGAGTCCGTTTCAACAAGAAGAGCTCCGGCATCCTTATTGATGCGCCCGGCGGGCAAACTGCGGTTGGACTGGGAAATTATTCCGGCCAGTTGCAGGGGCGTGAGGCGCCGTTCGGCCAGCTTCCGCGGGTCGAAGTGGACCAGGAAAGTCCGCTTATGGCCGCCGATGATGCCCGTCTCTGAAACCTCGGGTATAGAGGCCAGTTCCTCGCGCACCGCAGCCGCCGTTTTGCGCAGGGTCATGGAGTCGGCTTTGCCGCCATGGAAGGTCAGGGCCAGGATAGGCACATCGTCTATAGCGCGCGGTTTGATCATCGGCTGGCCGGCGCCGGGGGGGATGAAGTCGGCGTTGGAGGAAACCTTCGTGAACAGCCGCGTCATAGCTTCTTCCATGTTGATTCCGACTTTAAAGCGGACTATGAACATGGCGAAGTTGGTTTCGGCGGTGGTATAAACATATTCCACGCCGGGTATCTCCATGATCTTGCGCTGCCCGACGCTGGTCAGGCGGTTTTCCACTTCTTTGGCCTGCGCGCCCGGGAAGGGAATTATGATATCGAACATCGGCACCGAGATCTGCGGTTCTTCTTCGCGCGGCAGCATGACGGCCGCGAATACTCCCAGCAGCAGGCTGGCCAGTACGAGGAGCGGGGTTATCTTGGAGCGTACGAAGGCCTGGGCTATTGAGCCGGCGAGGCCGAGTTTATGGTGGTTCGTCATTGTATTTCTCCTGAAAGCGCGGCGCTTATTTCCGAAGTCCTGGCTTCATCCAGCCCTCCTGAAATGAACATCAGCGCCAGATAATAGGAATGCAGCTTGAATATGGCCTCGGCCCGCGCGGCGCGCGCGTTCATAAGCGCGGATTCAGCGCGTACTACCTCAAGGACGCTCTGGCGCCCCTGACGGAACATGGGCTTGAAGAGGTCCAGTGAAAGCTGCGCGCCGGCCAGGGCTTCCTCCGTCAGAGGCAGCACGGCCAAAGCGCTTTCGTAGTTCCGGTAATACTCCGCTATCTGGGCCGCTGCAGCGTCCTGCATGGCCAGGGCGGAATTATCCGCTTGAGCCTTCAGGGCTTTCTTCTCGTCGATCCGCGCCCCGCGCGTCAGATCGCCGAACGGCAAAGTCATGCCGACTCCGATCATCCGCTGGAACGGAGTGTCGTGAAGGGTAGTGGAGTTGGTCTGCAGCGAGGCGAAAGCGCCAATCTGCGGCAGTATCGAATCAGCCTCTATGCTCTTAGCGATCTCTGCCGCTTCGCCCTGCAGGCGGGCCGCGGTTATGTCGCCGCGCCGCCTGCTTATATCTTTTACAAGGTCGTTTTCAGCCGGAAGCGCGTACAGATGTTTCGGGAAAGCTCCGGGTAACGCGATCTTTGTACCGGGCTCCGAGCCCATCAGCACGTTAAGCGAAGCGGAGGCCGCCTCGGCGTCTTTCTCGAAACCGGTCTGCGCGGCGCTCAGCGAACTCAAGGCGGCCTGGGCCGCGTAATAGTCCGAACCCAGCACCAGGCCTTTTTCCTTGAGGCGTCCCGCGGCGGCGACTTCCTCTTTTGTGGAGGCCACGGTTTCGGCGGCGATACGGGCCAGCTCGGTCTTTAAAAACAGCATCAGGTATTTCTGGGCGCTCTGGAACGCTTCAGCAGTTCCCGCAAAGGCGCGTACGGCCTTGCCCTGCAGGACGGCTGTTTCGCCCAGCTTTTTGTAGTTGCTTATCCTGAACCCGGTGAACAGCGGTACGCCCAGCTCCAGGCTGTTCGCGAAATTCACCTTGTAGGAGGGATCGTTCAGTTTGTCGATAGCGAAGTCCTGCATGCCGAACTTGCCCTGGCGCAGGAGCGTGCCGAAAACATAGACCGGGTCGTCGCCCCTGGTAAGGTCCGAGCGCAGGTTCAGGCCGGGCAGGCGCATGGAGTTGGCGTGCCGTACCGCGGCTTCGGCCTGGGCCACGGCCGCGTCGCGGCTCTTAAGGTCGTAGCTGTGCGCGATCGTTCTGGAGACCGCTCCGGTCAGCGTCAATGCGGCGGTATCCCGGGCGGCGGCGCAGGCCGGGCCCAGTACCAGGACCGCCGCCGCCAGTTTTATCTTCGATATTATTTTTTTCATCACTGATCTCCTATTTCACTTCGAGCACTTCGGCTATGGCCTTCTCAAAACTTTCCTTCGGCAGGGCGCCCAGCGCCAGCTGCGGCTTGCCGTTAAGAGGGATAAAGAGTATGGTCGGTATGCTTTGCACCCCGAACAGGGCCGAAAGTTCGGGTTCTTTTTCCGTGTCTATCTTGTAGATATCCATCTTGCCCGCGTACTTCTCCGCCAATTCGGCCAGGGTCGGCGCCACCATTTTGCACGGCCCGCACCAGTCGGCGTAGAAATCCACTATGCACGGCCTTGTCCCGGAGAATTTCCACTCTTTGCCGGCCTCGAAATTAAAAACCTTTTCTTTGAACGACTGCTGTGTGAGATCTTCCATAATGCCTCCTGTAGCGCTTTTCAAAACCGCGTGCTTTTCCTGGCCTCTTAAGTATTAGATGCGTAAGCAAGCAAAAAGGATGCGCGGTATTTTAGCCGTGTATCCTGGCGCGGGGTGGTATTAACGGAGCGGAGTGTGAATTTTTAGGTCAGCGGAACGCTTTGAGCTGCTTTTTAAGCAGTATCCGGGCGCGGTGCAGCCTGGCCTTAAGGGCGGAGAGCGAACAGTTCATGCGTTTGGCCGCCTCGGCGTTGGAAAGGCCTTCGATGTCGCACAGCGTAACGGCTATGCGGTGTTCGGGCGGCAGGGCCGCCAGGGCTTTGGTCACGGCGCGGGAAAGCTCGTTCTTGAGCGAGTTTTCCGTCACGCAGGACCGGGAGGGGTGGCCTTTGCTTTTTTCGTTCGGTATTTCGGAGCGGGCTTCGGTCTTCGCTTTCCGGAATCTTTGCCAGCAGTTGTTGGACGCGATGCGGTAAAGCCAGGTGCTGAACGCGGAGTTGGCTTTAAAGGAATTCATGCCCTTCATGGCGGAGACGAAGGTTTCCTGCATCACGTCCTCGGCCTCGGCGGGCATGCGCGCGCAGACGCTGGAGGCGATGCCGTAAAGCCGGTCCTTATATTTAAGCACCAGCGTTTCGAAGGCTTTTTGGTCGCCTGACCTGGCGAGTCCTATCAGGGTTTGTTCGTCTTCGGACATGGCGGATATAGCTTACAATATATTGAATATCCGGGGCGCCCCGGAGTCCGCGGGTCAGCAGCAGTCGGAATCGCCGCAGCCGCAGTCGGGCTCTGTGCCGCGTAAGAAGCCCTGTATTACCGCGGTGGCGCAGCCTACGCCTTTTTTAAGGGAGATCGCTTCAGCGGGGCAGTTGCCGGAACAGGCCCCGCATTCCATGCACAGGTCCGGGTCGGTGATACGGGCTTTGCGGTCCTTTATTATAAAAACGGCATGGGGGCATACATTGACGCACATGCCGCAGCCCGTGCATTTTGCGGCGTCCAGTTTGAGCGTAGATACGCTGGCCAGGTATTTTTGCGTCATATAAACCTTCCCGCTATCAGCATCGCGATCCCGGAGAGCAGGGCCAGAGCCTGGGCCGGCAGGGCCAGGCGCATTTCTTTTTTTACGCCGGACAGGGAAGTATAGGTCGAAGCCCCGGTAAATTCCATGCCCATGAACGAAGCGAGGGGGAGATAGAACAAAGCCCGGGCCGCGGACTGGTACGCGTCCAAATTAAGTAATGGATATACCGCCGCCAGGGCTGCCGCGCCGGCGACAGCTCCCTTGACCGAGAAACTCCTGCCGGGCAGGAGGGGCAGCAGCGCGGGTACCAAAATGGTTCCCGCCAGCAGGGTCGCGAGCGTCAGCAGGGCGTCCGTTTTAAGACCTAACCCGTACAGGATGGCGGCGGCGGGCAGCAGATATTTGCCGAAATAAACGAGTTCTATGGGCGCGAGGATGATGCGTTCCGGAAAGCCGAACTTCACCTCCCGCATCCCGGGAGCCGCTTTGCCGCGCAGGCTTAAAAAATCCTTTATGTCTTCCGCCCTGACCGGCCCGTAAACCACGGAGAAGCCGGTATAAACTTTTACCCTGTGCGCCGCCACGCCCGGAGCGCCAAGCTGGGGCAGTATTATCGTTTTGTTCTTTACTATCTTGTCCAGGCCGCTTTCCATAATAGAACGGGTCAATTCCATAGTGCCGAAGGTTCCCTTGCCGGCCGCGCACCAGACGTTGATGCCCTTGGTGTCCAGTACAAGTATCCAGGCGTCCAGGCCCTTTAAGCTCTTGCGAAGTTCGTTAAAACTGAGCGTGTAATTTGCGGAGGCAAAAACGCTGGAATCGGCCGAGGGGGAGCCCAGCGCGTATAGTCCGGGTTTGACGCGCCAGGCTGCGCGGTTTATGCCCCAGCGGGCCTTCCAGGCCGCGAACATATCGGAGCGCGTGTATTCGGACGAGATCTTCTGGATCGTGAGCGGCGCGGGAGCCGCGGCGTTTTGACTCATATGGGGTATTATACTATAATTCGTTATGTGGCGAACTAACGAAGTGTGGAGCCTATGAAAAAAATGCTGTCGATAACAAAAGCGCTGGCTGATGAAGGCAGGCTTAAGATAATCCTGATGCTCGGGAAAAAGGAACTCTGCGTCTGCCATATCGTGGACGGGCTGGCTCTGGCTCCTTCCACGGTGTC
>Ga0334722_10006426_pt1 | contig 11624 bp, 10 predicted proteins | sample C3_bottom_MG_FD_207210 | JGI IMG/M metagenome (GOLD analysis project Ga0334722, IMG submission 207210) | Sediment microbial communities from Yellowstone Lake, YNP, Wyoming, USA - C3_bottom | ecosystem: Environmental > Aquatic > Freshwater > Lake > Sediment | place: USA: Wyoming | collected...
ACCTACTGCTTAGGAGGCAGTCGCTCTATCCTGCTGAGCTACTGGGTCGCGAAACTGCTCAGAACAATAGCGGAAAACAGCCCCTGCGTCAATGCGACATTATGATTGACCTCATCCAGTTATGGCGCTATGCTTTTGGGCACAATGAAGCTCTGGCTCAAATATGCATTCGGCATTGCAATGGGAGTGATCCTGTATATCGCGCTCCCGCCGAGCATGGTGCGCGGAACGGCAGCGATCACGTTCATCTCGGAAATATCGCTGAAAATTGGCGGTTACGCGCTTGTTTTCATGCTTGCTTCGGGAATTCCGGTTTCGGTATTCAGGCTTTCCGAAGCGCATCGTTTCTGGAAAATATTCAGCCAATCTTTTTTCCTGCTTGTCGGGAGCCTGATTGTCGCTGCTGGCCTCGGCCTCGCAGTTGCATTGATATTCAAATCTGCTCCTCTTCCTCTTATAACCGACAGTGGGCTTACGCAAACGCTTGATCCAGCCGAGATGGTCCGCTCGACATTCCCCTCGAGTATTTTTTCCACTTTGGCAGGCTCTGGCACCTGGTTGCTGCCCCTGTTGGTCTTTGGTTTCGCTTTCGGACTTGCAGTCGCCCATGATCCAGTAATGGCCCGGCCGTTGATCCCTGTTCTCGATGTGATTTCCCGTACAGCATATCTGATCAATACTCTCATATCGGAGATACTCGGGATTCTGCTCATCGCCGTTTCTCTCAATCTCTTTCTGGTTCTGAGAAATACCGGCTTGCCGATAGAATACAGAGGGATTCTCTTTTCCGCTGGAGCTGCGGCTGTAGTTGTGCTATTCGGCGTGTTCCCTCTTGCCTACCGGATCCTTGGCGGAAAGGCAAATCCTTATGTGCTCTTGTATGGGATGCTTGGCCCCTTGCTTGCCGCTGCAGGATCTGGAAGCATTTTTTTCTCTTCAGGGAGCGCTATCCGGCATCTGTCGGAAAGTCTTGGCGTAAAGCGCGATACAAATGCGACTATTTTTCCTCTTGCGCTCATGACAGGGAGAGCTGGAAGCGCGCTTGTAGTCGCCTCTGCTTTTATTGCAATGTTCCTTTCATATTCGAGAAATGGACCGGGGCTAGCGCAGCTTTTTTTGCTCCTTGTTCTCGTGCCTTTCTCGGTCTTTGTCGCTTCCGCAGGCATTCGCAGTGACATTTCTGTCATGCTTTCTCTTGTCTGTATGCTTTTCGGACAGGGCTTCCAGAATGGAACCTCACTCCTTGTGCCAGTAGCCTTTCCTCTTTCCATTCTGGCTGCGATTCTCGACAGCGCTTGGATGATGTTCGCGGTATCGCTGATCGGCGATAGACAAGGCGAAAGAACTACAAAACGGGCGCGGAATTTTATATAGTTTTCCTGTGTTTGCAACGATGCCGCACTTGACGGCACTATCGGGTATATTTAGGATATGGATATGGACCTCAAAAACTTGCTGAAACGAGAATTAGTGTCGCTGGATTTGAAAGGCAAAAACAAAGAAGCGATTATCAGAGAACTTGTAGAGCTTGCATTTCGCAGCGGCAAAGTGCTGGACAAAGAAGAAGCAATCCGCAGTGTCTTCGAACGGGAAGACCGCATGAGTACCGGCATGAAGCATGGCATTGCCATTCCTCACGGAAAAACAACCGCAGTGCGCGAATTGGTCGCCTGCATTGGCATTTCGCCAGAAGAAATCGATTTTGATGCGCTCGATCGCAAAGGATGCCGCATTTTCATCATGACCCTCTCCCCTATCGACAAAACCGGTCCACATCTGCAGTTCCTGGCAGAGGTTGGCATGCTGTTCCGCAGCGAAGAAAAACGGCAAGCGCTGCTTGCTGCGAAAACCCCAGAAGAAGTTGTTTCAATTCTTGTTGGCAATTCCTGATTTTCGGCAATCCCATATGAAAAGGGCTGCGGCAGATCCGCAGCCCTTCATGACAGCCAGCGATTCTCTTATTCGAGAACTGCGAGGATATCCGACATCTTCACGATGAGGTGCTCTGCACCGTCGATCTTGATCTGGGTGCCAGCATACTTGTCGTACATCACTTCGTCGCCGACCTTGACCTTGATGACATCGCTATCGGTTCCGACAGCAACAACTAGGCCAGTCTGGGTCTTCTCCTGGGCAGTCTGGGGAATGATAATACCCCCAGCAGTCTTCGTTTCGCTTTCCTTGATCTTGACAAGAACTCTGTCCCCTAAGGGCTTCACCGTCATAGGTATCTCCTCCTAAAAAATGCTCAAAGATGATTTGTGGTAGAGAACCGATTGAAAATATAAAAAAACTGGGCCAAAGGGTCAAGCGCGACAGCGTGCCTTCCGCTGGAAACATACTATTCGCCGCATTTCAGCAAAATCATTATATTTATATTTGAACAAAAGCAGGAATATGCGATACTGTGCGTGCAGACACACCCATGCATGAATCGGATCATTAGGAGACCATAATGCCATCGAAAGGCAAAAACAGCTGGAGCCCAAATCAGCAAAACAAACCGGACAAGAACCAAGGCGATCCAAACAAGAAGCCAGGCATGCCTGAGGGATTCAAATTCAGATTTTCCCTCGGTTATGTCCTTATAGCTCTCATCGCAGTGTCATTTTTCAATTATTTCCTTTTCAGAAGCGATAATACTGTTGTTCCTTATTCAACATTCAAAGACAAGATACGAACCGGCGAAATCAAGCGCGTTGAAATCGATATCAATTACTATACCGGGTATACAGAGGCCCGCTCTTCAGAGCCTGCATCGCCGCTTCCCGCGACGGCAAAACCTGGCGTCGTTTACAAAACAGTGCCAGTTACAGATCCTGAGTTCACCGCGCTGATGGACCAGAAAGGCGTTGTGTATTCCGCATCCCCACGAGAAGGAAGTGCGATCCTTTCGCTGCTCCTCAACTGGGTGCTTCCCTTTGCGATCATGTTTTTCCTTTGGCGAACAGTCATGAGCCGTTTCATGGGTTCGAATTCAAATGTCCTCGCTTTCGGCCAGAACAGGGCAACTGTTGTGGCGGAAGGCGATATCAAGACCCGATTTACAGATGTCGCTGGCGTCGATGAAGCCAAAGCAGAACTCGTCGAAGTAGTCGATTTTCTTAAAAATCCCCAGAAATATACTGAAATAGGCGGGAAAATTCCCAAGGGAGTACTTCTTGTCGGCCCTCCGGGAACAGGAAAAACGCTTCTTGCCAGAGCTGTTGCCGGCGAGGCGAGTGTTCCTTTCTTCAAGATGAGCGGCGCTGAATTTGTCGAAATGTTCGTCGGCGTTGGCGCGGCGCGGGTGCGCGATCTGTTCAAGCAAGCAAGAGAGAAAGCTCCCTGCATCATTTTCATCGATGAAATCGATGCGCTCGGCAAGTCGCGCATGAGCGGCATGCTAGGCGGAAATGACGAGCGCGAGCAGACCCTCAATCAGCTGCTTGTCGAAATGGATGGATTCGATTCGACGAGCGGTCTTATCCTCGTCGCTGCAACAAACAGACCAGATGTTCTCGATCCTGCACTTCTTCGCCCGGGACGTTTTGATCGCCAGGTGCTCGTTGATCGCCCTGATATGATTGGCCGTGAAGAAATTCTCCAGATTCATACCAAAACAATCAAAATGGACCCTTCCGTCGATCTTTCCAAAATCGCGAGGAGTACTCCCGGTTTTGTCGGCGCTGACCTTGCAAATGTAGTCAATGAAGCCGCGCTGCTCGCTGTGCGCGCTGGCCGGAAGAAAGTCAAAGAAGAAGATTTCCAGAATGCCATTGAAAAAGTGGTCGCTGGGCTGGAAAAGAAAAACCGCATGATAAATCCCAAAGAGAAGCAGATTGTGGCTGTGCACGAGACCGGGCATGCGATTACAGCTGCATTCACGCTTGGCGCGGATCCTGTTCGCAAAATATCGATTGTCCCGCGCGGGTTCGGGGCGCTGGGTTATACGCTTCAGATGCCGCTCGAGGATCGCTATCTTGTTACAAAAGAAGAATTGCTTGGCCAGATCGACGTGCTTCTGGGCGGGCGCGCTGCAGAAGAACTTGTGTTCCATTCCATCTCTACAGGAGCGGCCAATGATATTGCGCGGTCGACCGATATTGCCCGCCGCATGATCACCGATTACGGGATGTCCGAAAAGTTCCGGAACGTTGCGCTTACCAAAAGAGGTGGAGGCGTCCCAGGAATGCCGCAAATTCCCGATCCCTATGCAACGAAAGAATACAGCGAAGATACGCAGCGATACATCGACGGAGAGATAGCTGCCATCGTGGACGAGCGCTACAAGCATGTGCAGAATTTGCTTATACAGAAAAAAGATATGCTCGATCGCATTTCTGCTCTTCTTCTAGAGAAAGAGGTGATCGAAGAAGCTGAATTCGCCGCGCTTACCGCTGAGCATACCTCGCCCAGCGCTGCTGCTGCTTCTTCCAAAGTATGACTGTGACACTTTTACTAACTTTGTCATATTGACAATAGCGGCAACATATGGTGTACTTCTCTCATCTCTGACTGAAAGGAGAGAAGCATATGTCTGTATTGATCAGAGCAATTTCTGCCTATGTGCCGCCTATCAGGATAAGCAATGAAGAGCTGGCCTCGCGCATAGACACTACCGACGAATGGATACGATCCCACACTGGCATCGGGGCGCGCCACATTGCTCCGGATGGCGTCCAAACGAGCGACATGGCAGTAAGCGCGGCAAAAAGCGCCCTCGAAAAAGCAAAAATAAGCATTCACGAGATCGATTATATTATTGTCGCTACTGCGACTCCTGATTATTTCGGGTTCCCCGCGACCGCATGTATTGTGCAGGACAAGCTCGGGGCGTATGGGGCTTCCGCATTCGATGTTACGGCGGGATGCACCGGGTTTATTTATGCGCTCAATATCGCTTCCAGCATGCTGGAAACTTCGCATGGACGAAATGCGCTTGTTATCGGCGCAGAGGGATTGAGCAGAATAACTGATTGGAATGACAGATCCACGGCTGTGCTTTTTGGCGATGGCGCGGGAGCGGCTGTTTTGTCCCGCATCGATGAAACAGGGCGAGGCTGTCTTTCATTTATTCTTGGCGCAGATGGCAGCGGTGCAAAAGACCTTTACCTCGTGCAGCCGGAAAGAGCACAGGCTTTCGAGCGGCAGCCGCCGCTGGTACCGGTCATTTCAATGAACGGCAAGAAGGTTTACGATTTTGCAGTGAAATCGATTACGGTAGTTATTGAGCGCCTTTTGCACAAGACTGTCTATCGTCTTGAAGATTTTACATGGATTATTCCGCATCAGGCAAATGCGCGCATTGTACAAGCTGCCGCAAAGCGTTTTTCCATTCCTATGGAGAAGATATTTCTCAATATTGAAGAATATGCCAATACATCCGCCGCAAGCATTCCACTTGCACTCAGCGAGATGGATGAGAAAGGCCTTTTGAAACCGAATGATCTCATTATGCTGGTTGGTTTTGGCGCTGGCCTGACCTATGGCGCGGCAGTGATCCGGTGGTGAGCCGATGGCGGGCTGGTGGCGATCCGATGGCAAACTGATGGTGGATCCAGTGGCGTGCCGAGAATCTGCGGCATATTCCCAAAAATCCTGAACGGAGTGACAAACCATGAAAGAAGAAGTAGCGGTGACAGGGCTTGGCATTATAAGTCCAATCGGGAATTCCATCGAGGAATTCTGGAAGAATTGTGTGAATGGAGTGAGCGGCATTGGCCCTATCACTCATTTTGATGCGTCGAATGTCGAAAGCAAAATTGCTGCCGAAATAAAAAACTTCGACGCCTCGCGCTGGATAGATCGAAAAGAAGCAAGAAAGATGGCGCTTTTTTCGCAATATGCTGTTGCTGCTGCGGTACAGGCCTGGAACGATGCAGGCCTGCCAGCAACGCTGGATTCGCAGTCTCCAGAAAAGAGCCCATCTATTGATCCGTATCGTATCGCGATTGTTATAGGGAATGGCATAGGCGGGCTCGAAGTATTCACTGAGTCACATGCAAAAATGCTGCAGGATGGGCCAGACCGGATTCCTCCCATGACGATTCCCCTGATGATCGCAAACGAAGCCGCTGCCAATATTGCCATGCGCTTTGGCATTCACGGACCGGCACTTACGCAGGTTACCGCTTGCGCCTCAGGCACCGACGCCCTTGGTCAGGCTCTCGATCTCATACGAGCAGGCAGGGCAGATATTGTTATTGCCGGTGGTGCAGAAGCAGCTATCACGGAATTCGCAATCGGAGCCTTCTGCAGGCTAAAAGCACTTTCCACTTCTTACAATGACCGGCCGGAATTGGCCTCAAGGCCATTCGACCGCGACAGAGACGGATTTGTCATGGGAGAGGGAGCAGGCATTCTTGTTCTTGAACGCATGAAAAGCGCGAAAGCTCGCCGCGCTCCTATCCACGCAGTTTTTGCAGGCTACAGTGCTACCTGCGACGCATATCACCTTACAGCGCCTCAGCCAGAAGGCCTTTTTGGCGCAAAAGCGATCGAAATCGCGCTCAAGGATGCCAGAATCACTCCCGAAGATATCGGCTACTACAACGCCCACGGAACAGGGACAGAGCTCAATGACCAAATGGAAACACGGATGCTGAAAACAGCTTTCGGCCCGCTCGCTCAATCACTTCAAATCAGCTCAACCAAAAGCATGACGGGCCATTGCGTTGCGGCCGCCGGCGCTATCGAAGCCATTGTGTGCATACAAGCGCTTGAAACAGGCATTCTGCCTCCAACAATCCATCTCGATAATCCTGATCTTGAACATGGATGCGACCTTGACTACATCCCGAACAGCGCGAGAGCGCACAAGATCAATGCAGCTATGTCAGCAAGCCTTGGATTTGGCGGACATAATGGCGTCGTAATTTTCGCACAACCATAAAGGAGCCCTCTGTCAGCAGGAACCAGTTGCAAAGCTTGCGCCAGGATACTAAAATTGTACATGTATTGCATTCCTTGCGCCATCCAATATCATATCCATATGAGAAAGGCGGCATCCAATGAATCACATCGAAACATATCTGCCTCATAGGCCACCATTTCTTTTTGTCGATGATGCGCATATCGAGGGAGAAACGATTATCGCGACACATACCTTCCATGACGATGACTGGTTCTTCAAGGGTCACTTTCCATCGTTTCCTATTGTGCCAGGCGTACTTCTTGTCGAGTGTTTGGCGCAGGCAGGCGGAGTAGGAGCAAAGCTGATGGGAATATACCCCAAAAGCCTCTTCATGTTCGCAAAAATCAAGGAAGCGAGATTCAAGCGCCCAGTCCTGCCAGGCGACACGCTCAAAATGGAAATATCGAATGTCCGCGCTTCTTCTGTTTTTCTGCATCAGAAAGGAATTGGCAAGGTTGGAGACGAAATAGCAGTAGAAGCAGAATGGATAGGCATCTCCTCAGGAGTTCCAGAATGATTCTCAAACCGATGGTCCGAAACAATATCTGCATCAATGCGCATCCGCAGGGCTGCTGCGCAGAGGTGCGCGCCCAGGTGGAACGAGCAAAGGCATTCCGCGATCGGCTTGCCAGTTTCAGGAAAAATGGCAGCAATGTCACAAAACCCTTCCATGTGTTGGTGCTAGGCTGTTCTTCCGGGTATGGTCTGGCATCAAGGATTGTTGCAGCCATGGCCTATGGTGCGGAAACTGTTGGTTTTTCCTATGAAAAAGCCCCCTCCGCCTTGAAGCCTGCTACCCCCGGCTGGTATTTCAATAATGAATTTGACAGGCTCGCTGCCCAAGAAGGATTGTTCGCTCGAACTTTTTCAGATGTCGATGCCTTCTCTCACGAAGCCAAAACAAAAGCGATCGAAGTCGCTCGCGAACGCAATTTCAAATACGATCTTGTCATCTATTCGCTCGCAAGCCCTGTCCGCACCGATCCTTATACCGGAGAACTGTACCGCTCTGTCATCAAACCGATAGGACGGCAATACGCAGGCCGGTCGCTCGATGTATTCACCGGGAAAATCTCCGAAGCCACAGTGCAGCCGGCAACAGACGAAGAAATCGCCCAAACAGTCAAGGTAATGGGCGGCGAAGACTGGCAATTATGGATAGATGCCCTCATTAAGGCAAATGTGCTTGTCCCTGGCGCAATAACGCTTGCATATTCGTACATCGGGCCTTCTTTTTCCTGGCCAATCTATCACGATGGCACGATCGGGCAGGCAAAACTTCATCTCGAGAAAACTGCCCATGCGCTAACAAGCCGCTATCAGAATGAGAACGGCCTTCGCGCCTTCGTCTCGATCAATAAAGCTGTTGTCACCAGAGCTAGCGCGGTTATCCCTGTCATCCCTCTCTATGTCGCAACCCTCTTCAAGGTCATGAAAGAACGCAATATCCACGAGGACTGCGTCGATCAGATGCTCAGGCTTTTTTCGGAACGACTCTACCGGAAGGACGCGACGCCGATTCCGACTGATTCTGAAAACCGCATTCGAATTGACGACCTCGAAATGGGCCCATCGGTGCAGAGCGAAGTCAGTGCCCGCATTTCTCGGATAGACGAATCGAATCTCTATCTATTGGCTGATCCGGAAGGATTCAAAAGCGATTTTCTGAGAGCGCATGGATTCGATGTACCAGGCGTCGATTACGATCAAGAGGTGTCTTCTTTCGAATGAACCTGTGCATTCTCGATTCAGACGACGAATTCCAGACCTTGCCTGTTTCGGACCGAAGAGCTCAACACATACTTCGTGTTCTCGAGAAAAGAAAGGGCGATCGCATACGAGCAGGCACTGCTGGTGGTCGCCTTGGATATGCAATCATCGATGCTATAAGCGATGATGGAATAGTTCTGCATTTTTCCGCGGAGAGCCTTGCTCCGCCGTTGCGTCCTCTGACTGTGTTGCTTGGCACCGTACGCCCCATACAGGGAGCGCGGATTGTAAAAGATCTGGCAACCCTCGGCGTTGCATCAATCGTATTTTTCCCCACAGCGCTCGGGGAGAAATCGTATACCCAATCCAATTTCTACAGGGGCAAGGAATATCTTCAGCACGCCCTGGATGGTGCAGAGCAAGCGGGCAATCCGCGCCTGCCTGAAATCAGCATCGCCTGGTCATTGAAAAAAGCGCTCGAAGCCATTGAGCACGAGGAAGGTACCAAGCTCGTATGCCATCCAGATATTGCCGCGCTGCCCCTAAGCCAAACCCAGGTAGAGCGGACCCCCGTCATCCTTGCAATCGGCACCGAGCGCGGCTGGACTCAGGATGAGCTTGCGCAATTTGAAAGGGCTAATTTTTCGCTCTGCGCACTGGGCGACCGCATATTGAAAACGGAGACAGCCGCAATCGCCGCTGTCTCCGTCATCCTCTCGAAACTGAACTTCCTTTAGTCCAGCGAAACAGAGAGCAGCCTTGCCAACTCATTCACATCATCGGCAAAGCGCGTGCATGCGGCTTCTATCGGCTGCGGTGTCGACATATCGACCCCTGCAAGCTTCAGCGCTTCGATGGGGAACTTGCTGCCGCCGGATTTCAGGAAGCTGAGATAGGCGTCGCGCTCTTCTTTGCCGCCTTTCATAACGCGCTCCGACAGAGCGATGCTCGCTGAAAGACCAGTCGCATACTTGTAAACATAGAATGCATTGTAGAAATGAGGAATTCGCAGGCCTTCGAGGTCTGAAACGCTCTCAAAAACCAGCTCCGGACCGAAATACTTCTCCAAAAGCGCCCGATATTCCTTTCTGAGCACATCGACTGTCAGTGCCTGGCCAGCCTCGATGATCTTGTGCGCCCGCATTTCAAATTCAGCAAACATGGTTTGGCGGAACAGCGTGGCCAGAGTGTCGTCGATGCGGTTTGCGATGAGAAAGGCTTTTTGCATGGCACCGGTGCTGTGCTGGTAGAGATAGGAAAATACGAGCTGTTCGTTGAATGTGCTTGCCACTTCGGCCTCGAATATGGTGTAGTTGTAACACATGAAGGGATTGCTGCGCGCCGAGTACCATGAATGCATGGAATGGCCGCCTTCATGGGCGATGGTAAAAAGGTCGTGCAGTACATCGTCCTTATAGTTAAGAAGAATGTACGGTTCGCCTGTATATGTTCCTGCCGAAAAAGCGCCGGAGCGCTTGCCTTTGTTTTCGTACCGGTCGACCCAGCCGCTTGTGAAGCCCTTGCGTAACACTGAAATATAGTTTTCGCCCAGCGGTTTGAGCGCTTCGGTGACGATATCGACCGCTTCTTCGTAGCTGTGGGTAGCCCTGGATTCCCGGACGAGGGGAACATAGACATCGTAATGGCGCAATTCATCGAGGCCAAGAATCCTTTTTCGCAGCTTGTAGTAAAGGTGCAAAGAGGGCAGATTCTTCCCTAGAGTCGCAACAAGATTATCATAGACACTCTCGGGCACATTGTCCGGGAATAGCGCCATCGCTCGTGCGCTTGGATATTTGCGGACCTGCGCCTGGTACTTGTCGAGTTTGACCGAACCCGCGTAGAGGGAGCCCAAGGTGTTCTGATGTGATTCGAATTGGGTATAGAACTGCAGATATGCAGTTTTGCGAATCGATCTGTCCGGCATGCGCATAAAGGAGGCGAATGTCGATTGAGTGAGCGGTTTCGGCCCTTCTGGCGTATCGACGGTGCCGAAATTCAGATCGACATTGGTCAGCACGCTGAACGTTTCCTGTGCTGTCTGCGCTGGCTCCGCCTGAAGGGCGAGCAAGCGCTCTTCAGCCTCGCTCAGGACATGTGGTTTGAAGCGCCGCAGTTTTTCGAGAAATACTCTGTAACCAGCAAATTTCGGATCAGCAATGCAAGCTTGCATGAATGCATCATCAAGCGCCTGTATTTCCGGGCTAAGCCACGACCAGGCTGCCTGCCCCTGCGATGAGACTCCCACAAAACGGGCAAACATCCCACGAGCGGTGCTATTGCCTTCATCCTCGGTGACCCTCAGGTGAGAATAATACCCAAGTCGTTCTTCAAGAATAAGATATTGCTCATAAGCCACAAGGGCGGCAAGAAAAGCTTCTGCTGAGTGTCCGATTCCGGCCTTCTTGCATGCTTCCGCATCCTGGAGCATTGCTCCAAGCGCTGCCAGCTTCTCTTCCCATGCTGCATCATCTTTGAAAAGGCTTGAAAGATTCCACTTGTGTTCTGCTGCAACTTCCGATCGCGCTGGAATTGCTTTCGCCATTGTTCCTCCCTTCTCAGGCACGGAGCGTCGATCCACGCACTATTAACTTGTATGGCAGCTTGATATGCGTTCCTTGCGCTCCATCGAGCATATTCAGTACCATCTTTGCGGCTTCTGTACCTTTTTGCCGTCCAGGCTGAAAAATTGTCGTCAATGCTGGTGAGACAAGGCTGCTTTCCGGTATATCATCGAACCCTGCGACAGCGATGTCCTCCGGGACTCTTAAGCCATTTTCCTTTATCGCCGCAAGCGCTCCGATTGCCGCGATATCAGACATCGCCACAATTGCGGTTGGCCGCTTTGCATTCGAAAGCAGAGCTTGCGCGCTCTCATAGCCAGCCTCCATCGAACTTTTGCAGTTCAGTATCTGCACGCTCGGCTCAGCAAGCGATATGCCGAATTCCTCAAGCGCTTCCTGAAAGCCTAGAAACCGTCTCTGCAGGACAATCGAAGTATGCGTCGATTCAATCGGTT
>Ga0334722_10006427_pt1 | contig 11624 bp, 12 predicted proteins | sample C3_bottom_MG_FD_207210 | JGI IMG/M metagenome (GOLD analysis project Ga0334722, IMG submission 207210) | Sediment microbial communities from Yellowstone Lake, YNP, Wyoming, USA - C3_bottom | ecosystem: Environmental > Aquatic > Freshwater > Lake > Sediment | place: USA: Wyoming | collected...
ATCAAAGAATTTCTCCAAGACGGAGTCCCTGCCACACAAGCTGTCATATAAATACCCTTCACTACGCCCGGAGTTTCTACGTGAGTAGCAACAAATACAGGAATTGTTGAAGAAGCGATTATTTCCTTTTGAGCTATATATGTTTCTTTAGAAGATACTGAAAAACCCACAACAATGAGAATAAAAAAAATAACCCCACCTATTACTACTCCTTTTTTAGAATTTAATGAATTAGATTTGGTCAAATGATGAATTTTCTACTGGGGCTGATTCTGGCGCTTGGTTCTCAAACCCATTCTGGTTTAAAGCATTCTTTCTCGCTTGCCTTTTTTGGACTCGAGCCTTCATGGACAACCTCCGGTCAACAGAAATGAGCACAGACAAAGCTACTATCGAAAGCCCAAATACTACTTGGAAAAACATCTCCCACGCATATGGAAACCCAAGTATTGGGAAGAGTGCTATAAGGAATCCAAGAGTCAAAATGATTTTATTCTTTGGCATGGTCTGTATTATATACTTTTTTATATTTTTCTAAAGACACATAAACAATAATGAATAGAATAATAATTATTAGAATTATCGGCACCATCATATGGTGAGCTGCTCCAAAAACCTTTGCGAGCAAAAGAACTTTGGAACGGAAAAAATACCCTACCAATATATACACTGGGGTATACAAAAATGCAGAAATTAAAGTTAAAAAGAAGAATTTTTTAAATTTAATATCTGTTATCCCCGCCACAATAGGGTTCACTATCCTACCCCCAGGGACGAAATGAGAAATAATAAAAAGAATTAATAAATCAAAATCTGAAGCATTGGTATATTTGTCTAAAATATGGGTGCGAACTTTTTTAGTAAAATAATTTGCTAATTTTGAACCACTTCGCCCAATAAGATAAACAATCAAATCAAAAGTCATCACGGCCAAAACTCCTACTACAAATATTCCGAAAATATTATACCTCCCTACTCCAGAAAGATACCCAAGGATAATCAGAGTGACCGGTTCTGGTATAGGGATAAAATGCCCACTCGAAATAATAATCAAATATATTTCAGAATAAGAAAGGTTTTTCAAATATCCAATGAAGCCAAAGAAGCTATATATGTGTGGATAAAATGACATTAAATTAAATGTTTATTTCTGAAAGCAAACCCTGAACTAGACTTAAGATATTTTTCAAAATTTTGAGATTTTTCTTTTTCTTTAAATGCTGAATACCAAACTAATTTAAACGGCATCTTAGTTGATGAATATTTAGCTCGACCCTGATTATGCTGAGCAATACGTCTCTTCAAATCAGATGTTGAGCCAATATAGAAGCTTCCATCCTTTAAGCTTTGAATAATATAAGTGTAGAACATATATTTAGCCCCACTTCACTGCGTTACGCGGGACCACTTCGCCACAAGATTATAGCAAAAATAATGGTTTATTTATTGTGGTGCTTGCACCGCGAAGCCCCAGGAGGCTTTTGCCTGATGGGGCGAAGTGGTGCGCGCACCAGGGTTCGAACCTGGGACCTACCGAGTATCAGTCGATTGCTCTACCAACTGAGCTATGCGCGCGTTGGACTAGAATATAGCAAAAATAGCCTGTTTAAACAATCCTTTAACTTCGCTCGGATAAAGAAAAAGCTCGAGCCTAAACTCGAGCTACATACCAGCCGTATGGGCAAACAACCACTCACCCACATTCCACAGGATGGCCACAACTACACAAACCACGAAAGCGCCCCCAGTCCACATGGCTATAATCGCATTGGCTTCCACTTGTTCGTCTGAACGCCCCTGGTTCATGTGTGGATCACGATCTTCACACTCAGTTCCCAATTCGATAATCATGACGCCTCCAAGAAGAATTTGTTCGGCTCTGTCATCAACCTACTCTCATCAAACTTTTTAGTCAAACACAAAACCGCCCTAGGGCGGTTTTGTTTATCGTTCTCTATTTTGTCCCGTTCCTTATTCTGCCGAAGCAGCTGCATATGTCTTTCCATAAGTCATCAAGTTTCTTGGAACTCTTGCAAATCCATTACGTGCTCAATTGTGGCACATAATATCGACTCGATCATCTCGCAGAGCGAGAGTGTTTCAAATTGAATTACTCCACGAGCAGCTTCCGCTACCCGTGCCTTGTTACGACTTACTCCCTGTCGATGAGCTTACCGTAGGCCGCATAAATGCGGACTTCGGGTACTCCCATCTCCCTTGAGTTGACGGGCGGTGAGTACAAGACTTGAGAACGTATTCACCGCAGTATAGCTGACCTGCGATTACTAGTAATTCCGGCTTCATGGGGGCGAGTTGCAGCCCCCAATCCGAACTGGCGCACCTTTTCTTAGGATTAGCTCAGCCTTACGGCGTCGCGACCCGTTGTAGATGCGATTGTATTATGCGTGTGGCCCAAGGTATCAGAGGGACATGCTGACCTGGCGTCATCCTCGCCTTCCTCCCCCGTTTCTGTACACGAAATAAATTTCATGCACACAAACGGGGGCAGTCTCGCCAGACACTTATAACTGGCAACGAGGGTTGCGTTCGTTACCCCACTTAAGGGAACAATTCAAATCACGAACTGACGACGGCCATGCATCACCTGTCTACTAGTCCTTGCGGACGGAATCTGTTTCCAAAAACCTTCACGTAGATTTCTAACCTTGGTAAGGTTCTTCGTTTGTCATCGAATTAAACCGCATAATCCACTACTTGTGCAAGTCCCCGTCTATTCCTTTGAGTTTTAGCCTTGCGGCCGTACTACCCAGGCGGTTCATTTAACGCGTTAGCTACGCCTCGGAGGGGGTCGATTCCCCCCAAAGCTAATGAACAACGTTTAGGGCGTGGACTACCGGGGTATCTAATCCCGTTCGCTACCCACGCTTTCGTGTTTCAGTGTCAGGAATGCGCCAGTGAATTGCCTTCGCTTTTGGTGTTCCCCATGATATCAACGGATTTCACCCCTACTCCATGAGTTCCATTCACCCCTCGCATCCTCGAGTCTGACCGTTTCCCCTGCGGACCCCCGGTTAAGCCGAAGAATTTGACAGGAGACTAATCAGACCACCTACACACCCTTTACGCCCAATGATTCCGGATAACGCTTGGGGCACTCGTATTACCGCTGCTGCTGGCACGAGTTTAGCAACCCCTTATTCTTCGAGTACTATCAATAACTTTCTCCTCGACAAAAGAAGTTTACGTCCCAGAGGGACTTCATCCTTCACGCGGCGTCGCTCCGTCAGACTTTCGTCCATTGCGGAAGATTCTCGACTGCAGCCACCCGTAGGTGTATGGGCCGTGTCTCAGTCCCATCGGTGGGGGTCAGCCTCTCAGCTCCCCTAGCCGTCATCGCCTTGGTAGGCCATTACCCTACCAACTAGCTGATAGCCCGCAGGCCCTTTCCCAAGCGTCTTACGACTTTACTCCTAAGAGACTATCAGGTATTAGCGAATCTTTCGACTCGTTATTCCTGACTCGGGGGGAGGTTCCTACGTGTTACTACCTCGTCTGCCACTAACACAATCTTGCGAAAGTGTCCGTTTGACTTGCATGCCTTATCCACGCCGCCAGCGTTCATCCTGAGCTAGGATCAAACTCTAATTATAAATTTTGGATTACTCCGCCATTTTTGAACGGAACAAAAGAGAAAACGATAAATCATTTTCAAGTGTGTCCGAGAGAATTTGGTCCTACTCATACCCACATTCCTTGTTGCTATTAGGAAGATGTGAGTGGTTTCATTTTTTAAGAAATAGAACAGTTTTTGCACTGTTCTCATATAACAAGATTTTAAAAGAACATGCACAAGACTTTCTTGTGCGTAGGGGTAAGTATACGGATATTTTAAGAGGCGTCAAGCCTAAATATTAGGCAATAATCTATGATTGCTTTGTTGGGGTATGGGTATAGAATTAAGTTAGAAAGCACCAAAAAAGCGGATGAGTGCCCCGCCGGCACTGTTTTCCTCAAACCTAGCCGCACCCCACGGTTATAAAGGTCGTGACGGCCTCCATCCACACGCCACACCTGGGAAAACCCCTTCTCGCTCCGCTTTCACCGCAATCCATCGCGGTGATTTTTTTATTTATCCTTTTTCTGCCACTTTTGGAAAGTCACAAGTAAAGGTGAAGCGACGAAGATAGAAGAATATGTTCCGACGATAACTCCGATGATTAGAAGGAGTGAAAATTCACGAGTTGATTCCCCACCATAGAGGTTAAGAGCCAGGAGAGTGATGAAGATTGTGAGAGAAGTATTGATTGAACGACCAAAAGTTTGAGCCACTGACTTACCAACTGTATGTTCAAATTCTTCTTTATGACTTGTGTCTCTATTTATTTTTAGATTCTCTCGAACTCTATCGAACACCACAATGGTGTCGTGGACTGAATAACCCAAGATGGCGAGGAGTCCGGTCACAAACAAAAGATCAACTTCCATACCTTGTAGATGTCCGAGGAAAGCAAAGATACCTGTAGGGATAATGACATCATGAGCAAGGGCGATAACGGTAGCCAAACCATACTTCCAAGAAGACACGGGCTTAGAAACTCGTCTAAAAGCGAAGGTGACGAAAAGCACAATCATAAGAACCACCACTGCAATAGCCTTCATTGCTTTAGCTTTGAGTTCTTGTCCAGCCACTGGGCCGATGGTATTTGAGCGAACTACTTTTGGAGCGACTCCTTCCTTTTCTGTTGTTTTTATAATCAAATCAGCTCGTTCTGCTTCTGTAAGTTCTTTGGTTCGAATAATGTAGCCTTTCTCCCCAGTGCCTCGAACTGAGAAACCACCGACATTCATTTCTTTTATACCTGATTCAACAAAAGCTTGATTTGGTTTTGAACCCTCATAACTGACCTCAGTAATAGTGCCTCCTTTAAAATCAATTGAGTATTTCAATCCATAAGTGAAGAATCCGTATGCCGAAAGGACAATAAGTATAGTTGAGAGAACAAAGAATATTTTTCTGTATTTGACGACGAACATATTATTTTATGTGAAAACCATTACTGAATAAAAATTTCTTGAATGCTGATTCCTTGCCATCCTTCTTTGGGGCAATGGCAAAGAGGAATGTTCTTGAAACAGTGATAGCTGTAAACATACTAATCAAAACTCCAAGACCGAGAGTAAGCGCGAACCCCTTCACTGCACTTGTCCCCAACCAGAACAAAACCACAGCAGTGATGATTGAAGAAATATTTGAGTCACGGATAGAGAGCCATGCCCTTGCGAAGCCTTCATGGAGAGCATCGTATATCTGACGACCCTTCTTTAGTTCTTCTTTGGTGCGTTCAAAGATGAGCACGTTTGCATCTACAGCCATACCAATCGAAAGGATAAAACCAGCAAGTCCTGCTGCAGTCAGAGTGACGGGGATGAGAATAAACGCAGTAAGAGAAAGAATAATGTATGAGACAAGTGCCACAGAGGCGAGGAGTCCAGGGAGTCTGTACCAAAGAATCAAAAAGATGACAAGAGCGAGGAAACCAATCTCCCCCGCTCTAACTCCTGCATTTAGAGCTGATGCTCCAAGAGACGCATCAATAGTTTGTGAGGATGAAAGGTTGATGGGTACAGGTAGAGCTCCATAATTTAGATTGCGAACAAGTTCCTTTACTTCATTTGGAGTGAAGGTGCCGTTGATTTGAGCCTTGCCATTAAGAATCTCATCTTGGATTACTGGAGCAGAAATCACTTTGTTATCAAGAATGATGGCGAGAATTTTGCCTTTGTTTTCCTTGGTTACTTTGGCAAACAAATCACCTCCTTCAGAATTAAATTCTAGACCAACAAGTGGTGCTTGAGTGTTTTGGTTGAACTCAACTGTCGCATGAGAAAGATAACGGCCAGTGATTCCTGTAGAATTAAACAAATCATCTACAGTCGCATTTGGGTTTGCCTTTTGAATTTCTTCTGCGTTTGGTTTAGCCAATCTAAATTCAAGTGTTGGTGTTTGGCCAATGAGAGCGATGGCTTTTTTCAAATCTGTAACTCCAGGAAGTTCTACGATTAAGCGTTCATCTTTGTTCCCAGAAACTACTCCGGCACTTTCTGTTTGAACAATAGGTTCAGAAACACCGAAAATATTTACTCGTCTTTCTATAACACTCTTTAGAGAATCCATGGCTCCAGCCACATCAGAAGTCACTTTGGATGTATCTGCTTTATAAACAAGCTCTGTCCCTCCAACGAGGTCTAATCCAAATTTAAAAGGATGCTTGGCTCCAGGCTTCTGTTGATTCATTAAAAAATTCCCCAAAAGCACGAATACAATAATAAGGGTAATAGAAGAAATCAGGTGTTTTTTGGCTTTCATTATCTCGAGATTATACAGAATTTAAGCTTTTGAGCAAGAATTGAGCAACATCCGATGTTGCTCAATTTTACTTACCTACCCTTGAAAGAAGAGTGCGAATAGTACGAATAGCGATTTTAAGATCAAGAATAACTGAACGATTCTTTATATAGTAGAGGTCATAAGAAAGCTTCTCTTTGGTCTCTATTACTGCCTCTCCATGATGTGGGTGATTCTCTTGATAAATTTGAGCCCAACCAGAGAGTCCGGGTTTAATGATGTGGCGGACGTTGTAATAAGGAATTTCCTTCTCATAAACTTTAGTCAAACTTGGAAGCTCTGGTCGAGGTCCAACCAAAGAAAGACTCCCAGTGATCACATTCCAAAGTTGTGGCAATTCATCTATTCTTGTTCGTCTAAGGAAATCACCAACCTTAGTTATTTCTAAATTTGTTGTCCCACCTTTTCCATATTGACCATCATCATTTGAGGTCATGGTTCTAAACTTCACAATTCTCACCAACTTATTATTTTTTCCTATTCTATCTTGATGAATAAAAATTGAACCACCATCTTCAAGTTTAATAGCAATAGCCGCGAGGAGGTCAAAAGGTAAAGTAATAATAAATAAAATTAAAGCCAGACTTAAATCCATAAACCTCTTGAGTGCATCATAAGCATATCTTGGGGAAGTAGAAATGTTTTCCAGGAACCAACTGTATTTAAGGAGTGATAGTGGCACACGATCAAATACATCTTCATAAATTTTGTGCATGTCTACAAAGCTAATCTTGGAAAAAATAAAATTATAAAGGTGAGGTAGAACTGGTTCTACCTTTGGATTAGAAAGATCTAAGGCCACCAAAGAAACATTCTCGCTATACATCCTCGAAGTCACTTCTTCTATAAAGGCATCCCCATCATTTTTATCTATATCTATAGAAGAAATAAAATGAAGATTATAAAAAGGATGACTATTAACCTGCTCATACAATTCTTTCATCTCTTCCCCACTGCCAATGATAAGCGCGTTGTTTGGAGTTTTGGTGCTAATTAGAAAATATATATAAGCTCTCCAAAACCAAATAGCTATAAATGAAACCAAAAGATAAATGAACAAAATAGTTTTTGGAGCAATACCAAAATAAGGAATGAAATAGAAGAATAAAACTGCAATAAATGAATTAACTATTTGAGTATTAAAAAGCACCCCAGGAAGTTTTGAGCGAAGTACGATTGTTCGTTTCTCATATAAACCAGCAATATAAAAAACTATAATAGAAACCATAAACAAAACCCCAAAAGGCTGAAGGTGAACAAAAAAGAGCTCTTGATTTGGGATGCTAAAATTTCTAATGGCCAAAGAAAGCCATAAAGATACAAGAAAAAAGAAGAGGTCACCAAAAAGAAGGATAATAGGCTCCTTGCGTGCGAGTGAGTTCATATTTCGTGCATTATACCCCAAAATCCATATAATGGCTATATGAAGATAATTTATGGCATAACTAAGTCAAATTTTGGAGGTGCCCAAAGATATGTCTTCGAACTAGCCAAAAATGCTCAAAAAGCAGGAAATGATGTGGCTGTGCTATGTGGTGGACATGGTTCACTTGTAGAAAAACTAAAACTAGAAAATATTCGTGTAATCTCACTTCCCGATCTTGAACGAAACATGTCTATCACCAAAGACTTCAAATCGTTTCTATTTATTTTGAAAACTCTAAAGAGAGAGAAGCCAGACATCTTTCATACAAATAGTTCGAAAATGGGAGGTCTTGGAAACTTTGCTGGTCGGCTAGCTTGTATAAAGAAAATAATTTTTACTGGCCATGGTTGGGCGTTTAATGAGAACAGAAATTGGTTGAGCAAACTCATAATAAGAAAGTTTATCTGGTATACCATCATCTTTTCTCACAAGACTATTTGTGTTTCAGAAAAAACCAAGAGGGATGTTTCTTGGATGCCTTTTATAAAGAAAAAATTATGTGTCATTTATAACGGTGTAGAAAATTTTGAACTTGTACCACGAACTGATTCAACTTTCACTGTTGGGGCTATTTCTGAGCTCCACAAAGTTAAAGGCTTGGATATTCTCCTTAGAGCATGGAGAGATTTCATCCAAGGCAAACAAGCCAAACTTATGATAATTGGAGAAGGTGAAGAAAGAAAAAATTTAGAAAAATTAGTTTCTGATTTAAAAATTTCTGACTCTGTAATATTTAGAGGATTTGTAGATAATGCCAGAACACAACTTAGTACTTTTGATATATTCGTTTTGCCTTCTCGCTCTGAAGCCATGCCCTATGCTCTACTTGAAGCAGGCTTCGCTGGTCTGCCAGTCATAGCCACCAAAGTTGGAGGTATTCCTGAAATTATTGAAAATGAAAAAAATGGATTATTAATAGAAAAAGAAAATCCAAAACAAATCATTGAAGCTCTAAACAAATTGTATGAAAACAAAAATCTCCGTGACACCCTAGGAACAAACCTGAAACAAACCATCTCTACAAAATTCTCAATCTCTCAAATGCTCCAAAAAACGTTTGACACCTACAAATAATGGCTCTAAATAAGGCTTATTTTTGAGCAACATTCGATGTTGCTCATTATTCACGAGGACCGTTTGAGAGAGTTTTCATACTAGAAAGTATTCCTAATACAAACCACTCTGTGACCAAATGAGAACCACCGTAGCTCATGAATGGGAAGGTAATCCCCGTCACCGGCATCACCCCCATATTCATCCCCGCATGAATAAGAATGTGAATAATAAACAATATACAAATACCCAAACCAAATAGGGCTTCAAAGTTCGAAGGCGCGTGTTCAGAGTTAGTAATAATTCTATAAAGCAGAGACATGCATAGTAGGAGAAGAATAATTGTGCCTATTAAACCCCACTCTTCAGCAAAAGAAGCGAAAATAAAATCTGTCTGGAATTCTGGGAGAAAGCGAAGTTTGGATTGACTTCCCTGTCCAATCCCCTTGCCCACTATCTGACCTGAACCCACAGCGATTGTTGATTGATAAGCATTGTATCCACTCCCATGAATATCAGCGAGAGGGTGAATGAAGTTTGAAATTCTTTCTTTTTGATAAGGTAAAAAAACAAAAAACCACATCAGTAAAACTGATGTGGTCCCCACCAAAACCACTGCGAAAAAATGCCTTTTGGAAATTCCAGAAATCAAAAGCATTCCAAACCAAACTAAAAAAATAATAACCGCTCCACCAAAATCTGGCTGAAGTAATACAAGCATAAAAATTATAAATGCATATATCCCAGAAACAAATATATGTTTTATATTTGCAATCTCTATATGCCTCCTTGAAAAATACTTGGCTAAAATAAGAATGGTCACTACCTTGGCCAAATCAGAAGGTTGAAATGAAAAAGTACCAAGTGAAAACCAACTCTGGGCACCTTTAACCATATGTCCTAAACCAAACAATAGAAGCAAAATACCAATAGTAAAAACAAATAATGAAACCAATACTCTGGTCCGTCTTATAAATCTCCAATCAATTGATGCAGAAACAAAAAATACAACCACCGCTATGAGTATCCATACAGACTGCCTAATAAAAAAGTGTTGATCACCAGAAAATGAATTCATGGTGACTAGTCCTGCAAGTGAAATAACAAACGCTGGAATAAACAAATACCAATCAACCTTTAGTTTACTGATTGCTTCAAAAATAGGGCGTGGCATAAACTCCTGCTTATCTTATATAACTAGCATCAGGCAAAATCCTTGTAAAGATAAGCGACCTAATGGATGAACTCATAAATGGGTTTGTCCAAGTGAAGACAATTGGGGTTGACTCATTGGGGGCAAGAATATCCACAAATGTTTTGGAGGCCCCAACGATGTTATCGTTTTCATCAAACACCAGAGCCACTAATTCAATGTTTGTAACTCGTCCAAGTGAAAAATTTTTCACCATGGCTTCAAGTTTAGGTAACTTGTCTGTATTAGATAAAACACTTTCTTCTACTTTAATATCCGCCCCAACAACATTATCTTTCCCCCAAACTAAAGTGGCCTTGTCCCATTCGAAAACCACTCTTGTAGGGACCGCTTCTCCAAGATTGAATGGCCCCTCAAAAACAACAAAAGATGATGCTTTTGGAACAAAGGTAATATTTTTAATTATTTTTATTGGGCCAGTGCTCGAGGCAGTATAAATTTTGAACGAATATCCAGCCTTTAGAATACTGGCACTGGGATTTGGATTTTGAACACTAACCACAACTTCATAAGTACTCGTCGCCACTTTCAAAATACGTGCATCCCCTTTAGTTTGAATATCTAAAGACTGTGCCGAGCAAAGCAAATTGCATGAACCACCACAATCAACACCTATCTCATCAGCATTCTTTTTGCCATCAAAACAGGTCGGAGCTTTGTACATGAAAAAATACAAAGGCACTCCAATAATAATAACTAAAGCTCCAATCACTATAGAGAGAGCAATTCTCCTGCGTCGTATAGACCATTTATTCATGAAGTTATTATAACAAAAATACACCTTATCGGTGTATTTTAATATCATTTTCAAACGCTTAGTTCCGGCGACTACCTACTTTCCCCCATAGGAGTATCATCGGCTCAACAAGGCTTAACTGCCGTGTTCGGAATGAGAACGGGTGTGACCCTTGCGACGAGTCACCAGAACTAAATTTTCGAAAATAAATGGAATGCTTTGAGTTAGGGACAAACTTCATCCCCAACGAGGTGAGTTTGCCCGAAAAAAGAACAGGTTGGTATATAAAATACATGGGCGAGGAAGGAGTCGAACCTTCAACCACGCGGTTGTTATCGCGTTGCTCTGCCAGTTGAGCTACAAGCCCTGACTTCAACCAACTCAAAACATTCCATCAAAAAATAAATTATCTAAATGATTAATTTCATTTAGCAGAACAGAGTTCTCGTTTGTTTGTGATTTCTAAATTTCCTAATAAGAATCGAGCAATTAGTACCTCTCGGCTCAACACATTACTGTGCTTACACCTAAGGCCTATCAACCTAATCATCTATTAGGGCTCTCAACGATTCCTCATCTTGGGGCTGGCTTCATTCTTAGATGCTTTCAGAATTTATCCTAACCCGACTTAGCTACCCAGCGGTGCCCTTGGCAGGACAGCTGGCACACCATAGGTCAGTTCACTCCGGTCCTCTCGTACTAGGAGCAAATCCCCTCAAGAATCGAACGACTGCAGTAGATAGGAGACCAACCTGTCTCACGACGGTCTGAACCCAGCTCGCGTAACTTTTTAAATGGCGAACAGCCATACCCTTGGAAGCTTCTCCAC
>Ga0334722_10006428_pt1 | contig 11624 bp, 11 predicted proteins | sample C3_bottom_MG_FD_207210 | JGI IMG/M metagenome (GOLD analysis project Ga0334722, IMG submission 207210) | Sediment microbial communities from Yellowstone Lake, YNP, Wyoming, USA - C3_bottom | ecosystem: Environmental > Aquatic > Freshwater > Lake > Sediment | place: USA: Wyoming | collected...
ACCCCGTGGTCCGCGACGGCCACCGCCGCGTTGTTCACTCGCGCGAGTTTCGCGAGGCGGAGCGGAAATTCCCCCGCTACGAGCAAGCGCGCCGGGAGTTGAAGCTCATCTGCGCGTGACGCTCCAGGCCTCGGCGCCCGGCGCGATCCGCGCCCTTGGCAGCGCGCCGCCAAGGCCCGCGGGCGGCCAGAAGCAGCCGGCGGCATCCCCGCTGGAGGGAGGTAATCTCGATGTCCGCAAGAATTCTCTTCGCCCTGATGTTCATGGCCGCGGCCGGAAGCATGGCCCATTCCGCTTCGCCGGAAGAGTCACTCACGGTGACTTCACCCGACGGCAACGTAAGGATCACGTTCGAACTGAAATCCAACCCTCAGCCTTACCTGGCCGGCGAGCGCCCCTACTACCGCGTGTCCTACAAGGGACAGCCGGCCCTGGTGGACTCCCCTCTGGGCCTCGACTTCAAGGGCGCCCCGCCGCTGGACGCGGATTTTGAGATCGTGAGCACGGACCGGCAATCGCATGACGCGACATGGGAAAACAACTTCGGCGCCCTCCGCCGAGTCCGAGATCACTACAACCAGCTCACTGTCTCACTCCGCGAGCGGCGCGCGCCCCGGCGGCGCTTGGATTTGATTTTCCGCGCCTATGACGAAGGCGCCGCCTTCCGCTACGTCCTGCCCAAACAGGAGGCTCTCGAGAAATTCACGCTGTCCTCGGAGAACACCGGTTTCTACTACCACGGTGAGCCGTTTGCCTATGCCCTGAATCTGGGAAGCTATACCACGAGTTACGAAACCGACTACCACCGCGTGCGCCTGGACGAGATCAAGCCCACTTCGATCGTGGCCCTGCCGCTTCTTGTCGAGATTCCACACGGCCCCTGGTCGGCGCTGCTCGAAGCGGATTTGACGGATTATGCCGGCCTGTACGTGGGCGGGGTTGGGGGCGTGCCGACCGCGCTCATGAGCAAGCTTTCGCCCCTGCCGAGGCGCTCGGACGAAGCGGTCGTTGGTTCGACGCCCAAGGCCACGCCGTGGCGGATCATCCTGCTGGGCTCGCGGCCTGGTGAGCTGATCGAGAACAGCTATCTGGTTCTGAATCTCAGCGCGCCCTGCGCGCTCGCGGATACAAGCTGGATCCAGCCCGGTAAAGCGGCGTGGGACTGGTGGTCGGGCAGCTTCGCGCGCAACGTCAGCTTCCAGCCCGGCATGAATACCCAGACGATGCTGCACTACGTGGACTTCGCCGCGCGGCACAAGTTCGAATACATGCTCGTCGATGCGGGCTGGTACATCCAGAAAGATGACACTCACCCTGTCGACATCCTTCACCACACGGCCGAAACCGATGTTCCGCGCATCATCGAATACGCGAAGGCCAAAGGTGTGAAGGTCTTGCTCTGGGTCTACTGGAGCGAGATGGACAAGCACATGGACGAAGCGCTGGCGCTCTACAGCCGGTGGGGAGCGGCGGGCGTGAAGGTGGACTTCATGGACCGCGACGACCAGGAGATGGTGAACTTTTACGAGCGCCTGGTGCGCAAGGCCGCCGAGCACAGGATGACGGCGGACTTTCACGGCGCCTTCAAGCCCACGGGGCTGCGCCGGACTTATCCCAACCTGCTGACGCGCGAGGGCGTGATGGGGCTCGAGTACAGCAAGTGGAGCGACCGCATCACCCCGGAGCACGACGTCACGCTGCCCTTCACGCGCATGCTGGCCGGGCCGCTCGATTACACTCCGGGCGGGTTCCGCAACGCCACACGCGAACAGTTCAAAGCCGTTTTCGTAGAGCCCATGACGCAAGGTACGCGCGCGCACGAATTGGCCAAATACGTGGTCTTCGAGAGCCCGCTGGTGATGGTTTCAGACCATCCCGAGGCTTACGAAGGCCAGCCGGGATTCGAATTCATTGAGAAAGTGCCGACGGTCTGGGACGACACGAAGGTGTTGAACGGCGAGCCCGGCCAGTACGTCACCATCGCGCGCCGGAAGGGTGACGGCTGGTTCATCGGCAGCATGACGAACTGGGATTCACGCGAGCTGGAAATTCCGCTCAGCTTCTTGGGAGCGGGCGAGTACGAAGCTCAGATTTTCGCCGACGGCGCGGACGCCGACAAGGTCGCCACCAGCCTCAGCATCACGAAGAAGCGCGTGAAGGTAAGCGACAAGCTCAGCGTGCACCTCGCCCCCGGCGGCGGGGCGGCGGTGGTGTTGGTCCCTGCGAGATAACGAGCGCGTGAATCTCTGTTTACATCTTCCCACGGCCGAAGAGTACGCGCCCGGGTTTCGCGCCGGTATGCTCGCCTTTGTTGAGCACGACTGTCCCGTTGACAATCACGGATTGGATTCCCACCGAGTACTGCAACGGGTTTTCAAAGGTGGCCCTGTCGGTCACGGTCGCCGGGTCGAAGACCGTGATATCCGCCGCCAGACCGGGGCGCAGCAGGCCGCGGTCGGGCAGACCGGTGACCGCCGCGGAAAAGGAAGTCATCTTGCGGATCGCCTCCGCGAGCGTCAGCACTTTCTGCTCGCGCACGTAGTAACCGAGCACCCGGGGGAAAGTTCCATAGAAGCGCGGATGCGGTTTGCCGATGAAAACCATGCCGGGGTTCACGGCACTGCCATCCGAGCCGATGCCCACCCACGGCTGTTTCATCGCCAGTTCCACATCGGCGGCGTTCATGCCGAAGTAGACGCCCTCCGCCGAGCCGCCTTCGGAAATCAGCAAGTCACAGAGCGCGTCGAGCGGGTCCTTGCCCATGGCCTTGGCAACCTCATCCATCCGCCGGCCTTCGTACTTCTTGTTCTCCGGCTTCTGCAGCGCCGCCACCAGGACGCCGTGCCATCCCCCCACGCTTTTCACTTCGTTGTCGCCCCAACCCGGCAGGCCGCCTTCGATGGCGCGGCGGATCTCCGCCCGCACTTTGGGATCCTTGAGGCGCGCGACGAAATCCTCCGACGTACCCTCCATGTATTTCGGCGGAATGCACATCTCCAGGCCGGTCATGGCCGCGATGTAGGGATACTGGTCGGCGGTGATATCCACGCCGCGGTCGCGCGCCGCCTGGATGCGTTCAACCTGCTGCGCCATCCGGCCCCAGTTGTTACGGCCGTATTTCTTGAAGTGGAAGAGGTGTGTGGGCAAACCGCCTTTCTCACTGACTGCGATTGCTTCGTCGATTGCTGCCAGGCTGGTGTCGCTCTCGCTGCGGATGTGGCTGGCATAAATCCCGCCATACTTCGCCGCGACTTTGGCCAGCGCGATCAGTTCTTCGGTCCGGGCGTAAGAGTTGGGAGGATAGATCAACCCCGAGGACAGCCCGATGGCGCCGTCGCGCATCGCCTGCTCGATGAGGTCCTTCATCTTTTCGATCTCTTGCGCTGTTGGGGCGCGATCGACGTTCCCCATGACGCAATTGCGCACCTGGCCGCTGCCCACGTAGGAGGCGACGTTCACGGAGATCCCCTGACGCTCGAGCCGCGCGAAGTACTCGGCGTAGGTTGTCCAGTCGCGTTGGAGTCCCAGCGGACGAAGGCTCTTGTCGAAATCCCCCGCCACCGGACCCAGCACCGGCGCGGCGGAGCTTGCCTCGCCCAGAATCTCGGTGGTGACACCCTGGCGGATCTTGCTCTGCGCCGCCCCATCCACCAGCAGCGTGAAATCGGAATGGCTGTGCAGATCGATGAAACCGGGCGAGACTACCAGTCCCTTCGCGTCGATAACCTGCCGCGCGGTAGCGTTGGGCAGGCGGCCCACGTCGGCAATTCTGCCGTCTTTTACCGCCACCGAGCCCGCGAACCACGGGCCGCCGCTGCCATCAATGATTTGCCCGCCCGTGATCAGCAGGTCAAATTGCGGTTCCTCAGCCGTGTGACGAGCCGTAAACAGAACGGCCAGCGAAAGAAGTGCGCAACCGAACACCAGGGTGAGCCGCAAGGTCATCGTGAATCTTCTTTGCACGAAAAGCCTCCCCGCAAGAGAAGTGAGTTGCCGCCAGGCGGCGCTGCCGTTTCCAACGACGTGGCGAGAGCAACGCCCAGCCATCAGTGGGAGGCATTATAATGGACGGCCATGAATCCCGAACGAGAAACCAGGCTCGTGCCAGTCAAAGTATTCGTCGGGACTTCGGCGCGGGTCGATGCCGAACTGGCGAAAAGCTTGCTTGAAGCGGAAGGGATCGACTGCGTTCTTTCCAGCGAGATTGCGGCGGAAACGATTCCGGTGCTTGAGATCCCGCTCTTGGTCCGGGAGGAAGACTTGCGGCGGGCCGCCCTTACTCTGGAAGATGGCCTGTCGGATTCTGCCGCGCCCGATTCCGACGACTAGGCTAGCGAGGCGGAGAACCTTCCGCCGCGGGCGAGGCGGGCGGCTGGGCTCGTTGCCGGGGGGACCTGGTCTGCCGCTCCAGCCGCTCGATGGCCTTCTGAACCTCCTTGGCCTCTTCCGCTTCTTTCGCCGAGGGCAGCAGGTCAAGGTACTTGCGGTAATTTTCCAGCGCCTTCTGCTTCAGACCCAGGCGGTCGTAGACTTTTCCCATTCCCAGGCAGGCCTGAGGGTTGTAAGGATCCGTCTTCGCCGCTTCCTGAAAGCGGCTGAGCGCCGCGCGAAATCTCTTCCTCCGCAAGTAGAAGTTGCCAATCTCGACGGATTTCCACGCCGGGGGCGCGACCAGGGGCTTGGCCTCTTCTTCGGCTTCCGGCTCGGCCTGGGGAGCCGGGGCACGCTTTACCTCTTGGGCGTAAATCGCCGGCGACGATAAGGCGCCGGCCATCAGGCACACAGAAAGCGTCGTATCAAGAAGCCGCATTGCTTGAATTCTCCGCGCACCTGCACCCTGTGTCAACGGTGCAGGCGGCCGTTCAATCTTGTGATGCCAGTTTGCGAGCGCGGGTTTCTGCGGTTAGATTTCCGGCGTTCGCCGCGCGCCACCCTAACGGTTGGTTTGAAAACTTCCTGCTACGGGAGATAATGAAACTCGGAGCCGCGCGTGAAGGATTCTCTAAAGCACAAGGCCGAAGCGCTTCCCGCCCAGCCTGGCGTTTATATTTTCAAGGACGAGGCGGGGCGGCCCATCTATGTCGGGAAGGCCAAGTCGCTCCGTTACCGCGTTCGCTCCTACTTTCAGGAGTCCCGCCCCGCCGACACCAAACGCGACGTGATGCTGGACGCGGCCGCGGACCTCGAGACCATCCTGGTTGACAACGAGAAGGAAGCCACCGCGCTCGAGAACAACCTGATCAAGCAGTACAAGCCGCGCTACAACGTCCTGCTCCGGGACGACAAGTCCTATCCCCACATCAAGCTGACCGCCGGCGAGCGTTTTCCGCGCGTGTACGTGACCCGGCGACTGAAGAAAGACGGCGCGCTTTACTTTGGCCCTTATTTTCCCGCCAGCCTCGCCTACCGGATCGTGGACCTGATCCACCGCCGTTTTCTGGTGCCCTCGTGCAGCGTGGATTTGACACGATACCACCCACGCCCCTGCCTGCAGTTCTACATCAAGCGCTGTTTGGGGCCGTGCGTCGAGGGCCTGACCACGATGGAGCGCTACGGTGAGGCTGTGCGCGACGTCCGCTGGCTGCTGGAAGGGCGCGAGAGCGACCTGGTGCGCGATCTGCATGCGCGCATGATCGCCGCGTCGGAGAAGGAACAGTTCGAGGAGGCGGCGCGCTACCGCGACCTGGTCTCGACTGTCGAGCAACTGCGCGAGCGCCAGAAGATGGCCACCTCGCACGGCGAAGACGCGGATGTTTTCGGTTTCCATCAAGAGGGCCCGCTCGTCGCCGTCAACTTATTTCACTTGCGCGGCGGCCGCGCAGTCGATCGCCGCGAGTTCTTCTGGGAGGATCTGGAGGATTTCGACGCGCGCGAACTTTTCTCCTCGCTGGTGAAGCAGGTTTACCTGGACCAGCCCTACGTACCCGGCGAAATCCATGTGCCCGTGGATTTTGAAGACCGCGAACTCCTGGAAGAACTGCTGTCAGAAAAACGCGGGCGCAAGGTTCAAATCCTTACTCCGCAACGCGGCCAGAAACGCGCCTTGCTGGAACTAGTAGCCAAGAACGCGCGGCATTCTTTCGAGCGCAGGTTCCGCGTCCTGAAGCCGCAGGCGCGCGAGATGCTGGAAGGCCTGGCGGAAGCCCTGGACCTCCCCAAGCCTCCCAACCGCATCGAGTGCTTCGACGTCTCGCATATCCAGGGGGCCGACATGGTCGCCTCCCTGGTGGTGTGGGAGGCCGGATGCATGAAGAAGTCCGACTACCGGAAGTTCATCATCAAGAGCGTTCCGGGCAACGACGATTTTGCCAGTATGCGCGAGGTCGTAGGCCGGCGATATCGAAGGCTCCAGGAAGAAAAGAAGCCGCTGCCGGACCTGGTGCTGGTGGACGGCGGCGTCGGCCAACTCCACGCGGCGGCGCAGGCGCTGGAGGGATTGCAGATCATCAACCAGCCCTTGGCCAGCATTGCCAAAAAGGAAGAGATCCTCTTCGTCCACGGGCGGGAGAACGAGCCCGTCGTACTCGACCGCCACTCGCCAGTGCTGCACCTGATCCAGCAGATTCGCGATGAGGCCCACCGCTTCGCGGTCACCTTCCACCGGGCGCGGCGGACGGGCCGTCAGTTGAAGTCCGAACTGCTGGCCATTCCTGGCATCGGCGAAAAGACCGCGAGGAAGCTCCTTAGCCAGTTTGGCAGCCTGGAACGACTTAGGACTCTGTCGCTGGAGGAACTCAGCCAGATGGTAAGCCCCTCGCAGGCCGATCGGATCGTTAAGTACATTCAGGGGACAGTCAGCAAGGGAGAGTGAATACATAAACCGTCTGGATGGTCTATTAATAACGCATTTTATCATCTGGACTTTGTGCTTGCATGACTTCCGCTCCAATGCTACAGTTAGCCCGAAGTCTGTTGGAGGTGGAAAATGAGTGAGTGCAAGGGCACGTCATATCTAGCTTTCCTGCTGGTGGGGGTTGGCATTGGCGCGGGCCTGGCTCTGCTGTTTGCTCCCCAATCCGGCAAAGACACACGGAAATATCTGGCGCGCCGCGCCGAAGACGGGAAGGAATACATGACGTCGGTGGGCAAGGGAATCCGCAAGCAGGCCGAAGACGTCGTCGAGAAAGGCAAGGATCTCGCCGCAAGACTGGCGTGACAGCGACATGGGAGGTTTGCGATGAGTGAAGAGAATGGTGCTTCGAAGGTGGCATTTTTCCTGGCCGGCATGGGCATCGGGGCCGTCTTGGCCCTGCTCTTTGCCCCAAAGTCGGGCAAGGAGACGCGCGAGTTCCTCACGCAGAAGGCTGAGGAAGGCAAAGACTACGTTGCCTCCCGGGGACGCGATCTGCGCAAGCAGGCCGAGGATGTTGTGGACAAAGCCAAAGACGTGGTGAGCAAGCAGAAGGAGCAACTGTCGGCGGCGCTGGAAGCCGGCAAGCAGGCTTATCAGGAAGAGAAGAGCAAGGCTCGCTAGACCGCTCGGAACGACTGATTCGCTGAAGGCTGAAAAATGGCCCATGATCCTACGCTGAGTGTGGTCTTAGTCCTGGTCGCCGTGGCGGTGCTGATGCAGGCCGGAGCGATGGTGGGGATCTGGCTTGCCATCAAGAAGATCAACGGCGAGGTGGCGGGCATCCGTGCCGACGTTAAGCAGCGGCTCGACCCGCTGACGCAGAACGTCAATGAACTCCTGTCCGGTTCGCGCGAGCCGGTGCGGAACATCACGGCCAATCTGGCCGAGATCAGCCGCATCATGCGGGAGCGCGCCGCACACGTGGACGGCATGGTGGCGGACCTGGTGGACAAGAGCCGACTGCAGGTGGCCCGCGTGGACCAATTGATGGGCGACCTGGTGGAGAAAGTGGAGACCACCGCCGACACCGTGCAGCGCAACGTCCTGGCCCCGCTGAACGAGGTTTCGGCGGTCGTCAAGGGTGTGCGCTCCGGTTTGGAGTTCCTGTTTTCGCGGCGCCGGTCTGCCAGCATCGCTGACGCGCCCCAGGACGAGCAACTGTTCATCTAGGAAATCCTCCGTGGTCCGCACCTGGCCGCGACCGGGAGAGCCTCTTTTCTCCGTGAGCGCCGACTTCGGGAAGTAGCCGCTTGGCAAATCCAGTCCCGCCGAGGAATTCCGTTCATCGTCCGCCCGTGCACGCCACCGCCCTCGCCATCTTTGCCCGCGCGCCGTCGCCGGGGCGCGCCAAGACGCGTCTGATTCCTTTACTCGGCGCGCGCGGCGCGGCGGGTTTTCAGGCCGCGCTGCTGGCCGACACGTTACGGAAAGTCGGCACGCTTGGCGCCGGCGTTTCGAGGTACCTCTTTCTTGCCGGCGGCGATTTTCCCGTCAAGCGAGGGCCGGGGGATTACTCCCTGCGGCGGCAAGTCGGTCGCAACCTGGGCGAACGTTTGGCACGCGCCTTTCGCCAGCTTCTGCGGCGGCACCGCGCCGTCCTCGTGATGGGCACGGACTCGCCTCTCCTCCCCTCCAGAATCCTCCGCCAGGCGATTCGGGAGCTGCGTGTCTCGGAGGCGGTGCTCGGTCCATGCCCGGACGGCGGCTACTACCTGATCGGCTTGAGGCGGATCAGGCCAGGGTTGTTGGCCAACATTCGCTGGGGAACGCCGCAGGCTTTCGGCGACACGCTCGAGAACCTGCTGAAGAGCGGCTTCTCGTGCTCGATCCTCGAACCCGTCGCGGACATCGACCGGCCCGAAGATTTCCGCCGCCTCGCGAAGGAACTGTCCCGCAGCGCCGCCTCGCGGCGTGCCGCTCCGTCGGTTTGGAAGTTCTTGACGGAGCTCCGCACGGCGGGGCGCGAATAAAACAGGACGGAGTTTGCCGTCGGCTTAGTCGAGCACGCGGGCGATCCATCCGCCGCCCAGGACTTCGTCATCGGCGTAGAAGACCGCCGCCTGGCCGGGAGTGATGGCGCGCTGCGGTGCGAGGAACGTGACCGAAGCCTCGGCGTTCGCGCGAGCCTCGACGCGCGCCGCAGCCGCGACGTGTTTGTTGCGGATCTTGACGTTGGCTTCCAGCGTCTCACCTGCACCGGCCGGCTGAATCCAATTGACGTCGCGCGCGATGAATCGCCGGTGGAACAATTCCTCGTCCCGGCCCACGATGACACGGTTCCGCGCCCGGTCAATCTCGATGACGTAGAGCGGTGTGCCCACCGCCATCCCCAACCCTTTGCGCTGGCCGACGGTGTAGTGATGCACGCCTTGATGCTCGCCGAGCACGCGCCCGTCGGTTGAAACGATCTCGCCCGCGCGGTCGTCGAGGGCTTGGCCCTGCTCCGCGAGGTAAGCCTCGATGAACTCGCGATAACTGCGCGAAGGAACGAAGCAGATTTCCTGGCTCTCGGGTTTCTCCGCCACGGGCAACTGCCGGGCGCGGGCCAGGGCTCGCACCTGCTCCTTGGTGAAATCGCCGAGCGGGAAGAGCGAGCGGGCGAGCTGTTCCTGCGTCAGACCGAAGAGGAAGTAGGATTGGTCCTTGCTGCGGTCCACGCCCGCCAGCAGCCGGTAGCGTCCCGTCTGCTCGTCGCGCCGGATGCGGGCGTAGTGGCCGGTGGCGATGCGCTCGGCGCCGATTTCGAGGGCGCTCGTGACAAACTTCTCGAACTTGATTTCGGTGTTGCACAGGCTGCAAGGAATGGGCGTCTCGCCCGCCAGGTAGCGCTCCACGAAGGGACGGACGACGTCGTTCTCAAAACGCTCCTGGAAATTAAGGACGTAGTAAGGAATGCCGAGGAAGTCCGCCACGCGGCGCGCATCATAGACATCATCGAGCGAGCAGCAGCGGCCGCTGGCGTGGCCGGATGAAGCGGCGCCGGCCTCGAGCCCCAGCAGGCCCGGCAGGCGGCGCTGGTTCCAGAGCTGCATCGTCAGCCCGACCGGCGATCCCGGGTTGTTCTCCGCCAGGAGCGCGGCGGCCGTGGAGCTGTCCACGCCGCCACTCATGGCGACCGCAATGTTCACGCGAGTTCCTTATTCAAAAGTGATAAGTGGCGAGTGACAAGTGACGTGCAAGAAGGAAACCGGAATCCGAAGGCTGGCAATCGTCAGCTCTGCAGATCGGCTGGATGGATTCGTTGTCGCACTTTGAACTTTGAACTTTCGACTTTCGTCTCGTCACTCGTCACTGGTCACTCGTCACTGTCTTAAAACGCGGCGACACGCTGCGCAGCCGCTCGGCGACGGCGGGGATGATTTCGAGCGCAGTCGAAATATCTTCAGCGGTGGTGTAGCGGCCCAGGCTGAAGCGGATGCTGGAGCGGGCCTGCTCCGCCGTCCTGCCGATTGCGGAGAGCACGTGCGAGGGCTCGACCGAGCCTGAGGAGCACGCCGCGCCCGTCGAACACGCCACGCCGCGCAGGTCCATGGCAATCACAAAACCTTCGCCTTCGATGTGCGCAAAGCTCAGGCTGCTGGTGGTGGGCAGGCGCCGCTGGCGGTCGCCGTTCACCGTCACCAGCGGCACCGCGCGCAGAATGCCTTCCTCCAATTGATCCCGCAGCGCCGCCACGCGCGCCGCTTCCTCAGCCAGATGCTCATGCGCGAGTTCCGCGGCCTTGCCCAGCCCCACAATCCCGGGAACGTTTTCGGTGCCGGGGCGGCGGTCGCGCTCGCTGTGCCCGCCGTGCAGCAGCGGGCGGAGGATCGTCCCCTTGCGAACGTACAGCGCGCCCACTCCCTTCGGCCCGTGCAGCTTGTGGGCGGAGAGCGAGAGCAGATCCACGCCCAGCCTTTCCACGTCCACCGGAATCTTGCCTACCGATTGGACGGCATCGGTATGGAAACAGATGTCGCGCTCGCGCGCGAGGCGCCCGATTTCCTCGAGCGGCTGGATGGTGCCGAGCTCGTTGTTGGCGTGCATGACGGAAATGAGCACGGTCTCCGGACGCAGGGCGCGCTCGATGTCGGCGGGATCAACGATCCCATCCGAACCGACGCGGACGAAGGTGACCTTGACGCCGCGCTTCTCCAGAGCCTTCACGGTGTGCAGCACGGCGTGGTGCTCGATGGCCGTGGTCACAACATGCTTCGACTCGGAGCGCGCCGCTTCGACGATGCCGACGATGGCCGCGTTGTCAGCTTCCGTGCCGCCGCTGGTGAAAACAATTTCACTCGGCCGGGCGTTCATCAACCGCGCCACCTGCTCGCGGGCCGTCTCCACCGCCGCCCGCGCCCGCTGGCCGTGCCAGTGAATTGAGGAGGCGTTGCCGTAGTCCTCGAGGTAGTAGGGCTTCATGGCCTCGAACACTTCCGGCGCCACGGCCGTCGTGGCGTTGTTATCCAGATAGACTCTGCGCATCGGGCCCCGCCTTACCTGCAATATCAAGCCTAGACGACGCACACCGGGATGTCAAACCTGCGAACGGAGCGATCTCAAAAGGTCCCGGCACGAGGCCGTCGAGGCATCGAGGACCTTCCCCGGTTGTCAAGGAAGCCCGGAGCATTCAGCCGTCAGCGATCCGCAGGCGCGTAGCGCAAGTTGCACGCTGCCATCTTGCGGCCTTCCCGTTTCTTGGAAGACCTTGAAGAGGCGTCCCGATTCATCGCGGCGCTACCAGCTCCGAATCGGCGATTCCTTTCTCAACCTTGTTCTTTCCTCCACGCCC
>Ga0334722_10006429_pt1 | contig 11621 bp, 10 predicted proteins | sample C3_bottom_MG_FD_207210 | JGI IMG/M metagenome (GOLD analysis project Ga0334722, IMG submission 207210) | Sediment microbial communities from Yellowstone Lake, YNP, Wyoming, USA - C3_bottom | ecosystem: Environmental > Aquatic > Freshwater > Lake > Sediment | place: USA: Wyoming | collected...
TAATTACCCGAAACGAAAAGCGCATGCTGCAGGAAGCCGTGGACGCGCTCATCGACAACGGCGCGCGCCACGGCAAGACCGTGACCGCGGCCACGGGCCAGAAGCGCCAGCTCAAGTCCATTGCCGACATGCTGAAGGGCAAGCAGGGCCGGTTCCGCCAGAACTTGCTGGGCAAGCGCGTGGACTACTCCGGCCGCTCGGTGATCGTCGTGGGCCCCCACTTGCAGCTGCACCAGTGCGGCCTACCCAAGCGCATGGCCCTGGAACTGTTCAAACCCTTCGTCATCGCCCAGCTCATCAAGCGCGAGTACGTGCACAACGTGCGCAGCGCCAACCGTTTCATCGAGAGTGACCGCAGTGAGGTGTGGGACATCCTGGAAGAAATCACCAAGACCTCCCACGTGCTGCTGAACCGCGCCCCCACCCTGCACCGCCTGGGCATCCAGTCGTTCCAGCCCGTGCTCATCGAAGGTAAAGCCATCCAGATTCACCCCATGGTCTGCACGGCGTTCAACGCGGACTTCGACGGCGACCAAATGGCCGTGCACGTCCCGCTCACCGAAGCGGCCAAGAAGGAAGCGGCCGAGCTCATGCTCTCCGCCAAGAACCTGCTCAAGCCCGCCACGGGCACGCCGGTGGTTACGCCGTCGCAGGACATCGTGCTGGGCTGCTTCTACCTGACCATGCTCCGCCCGCAGGAAAAGCCGCGCGCCTTCATGAGCGCGGACGAGGCCGGCCTAGCCTTTGCCACGGACCAGTTGCACTTGCACGAGGAAATTATCGTCCGGCGCGGCGAGGAACGGCTGCAAACGACGGTCGGCCGCCTGGCCTTCAACAACGTGTTGCCCCCGGACTGGCCGTACATCAACCTGCACTTGGATAAGAAGCAGCTCTCCAAACTCGTCGGCGTGTTCATCCAGAAGTTGGGCGTGGACGCCACCGTTGCCACCATCGACAAGCTTAAGAACGTGTCATTTGAGTACCTCACCCGTTCCGGCATTAGCTGGGGCATGGACGACCTGACCATCCCGAAGGAGAAAGCGGAAATTTTGAAAACCGCCGACGCCAAGGTGGATGAGCTCACCCAGAACTACGAAATGGGCTTACTCACGGACGAGGAGCGCCACAACCGGATTATCGAAGTGTGGGACCAGGCCAAGTCCGCCATCCAGAAAGCCTGCAAGCGGACACTGGATCCTTTTGGCCCGGTGTTCAGCATGATCGAGTCCGGCGCGCGTGGCAGCTGGGGCCAAACCACCCAGATGATGGGCATGAAAGGGTTGGTGACCAATCCGGCCGGTGACATTATCGAACTGCCCGTGCGCGGCAGTTTCAAAGAAGGTTTTGACGTGCTGGAGTACTTCATTTCCACCCACGGCGCGCGCAAGGGCTTGTCCGACACCGCGCTCCGCACCGCGAACGCCGGCTACCTCACCCGCCGCCTCATTGACGTGGCGCAGGATATCGTCATTAGCGAAGAGCAGTGCAACGACGACAGCGGCATGACGCTCCAGCAGACCGACTCGGAAACTCTGGGCGAGTCCGTGGCGCAGCGCGCCTTGGGCCGCACCAGCCTGCAGCGCATCAGCGACCCGGCCACCAAGAAGGTGATTGTCAATAAGAACCAGTTGATTACCGAAGACATGGTGCCCGCGCTGGAGCGGCTGGACCTGGACGAGCTCCGCATTCGCACCGTGCTTTCCTGCAAAACCAAGCGCGGTTTGTGCGCCGCCTGCTACGGCTACGACCTGGGCCACAATAAAGGGGTGAAGCTGGGGATCGCCGTGGGCATCATTGCCGCGCAGTCCATTGGCGAGCCGGGCACGCAGCTCACCATGCGCACCTTCCACACCGGCGGCGTGGCCGGCCAGGACATTACTCAAGGTCTACCGCGCGTGGAAGAGCTGTTCGAAGCGCGGCCGGTGAAGAAGGCCGCCATCCTGGCGGGTGCCAGCGGCACCGTGTCCATCGTGGACGGGGAGCGCAGCGAGAAAATTTTGAAGATCCACTTCCGCGGCCAGACCGACGACACCTACCCCTTGAAGAAAGGCTGGAAAGCACTGGTGAAGGACGGCCAGGCCGTGAAGGCCGGCGAGGCGCTGGCCGAAGCCAAGGGCAAGAACCCGCTCATGGCAATTGAAGGCGGGAGTGTGCAGGTGTCGGCCAGCCAAATCCTGGTCCGCCGCGAAGCCGACAAGACCGAAGAGTACACCGTCCACCCGGGCGACACGCTGCTGGTGAAGGATGGCGACTTGGTGAACGTGGGCCAGCAGCTCACCGAAGGCAGCCTGGACTTGCACGCGCTCTACCGGCTGAAGGGCGAGACCGCGGTGCAGGAGTACATGATTAAAGAAACGCAATTCATCTACTCCTCGCAGGGCCAGAAGCTCAACAACAAGCATATCGAGGTGATCGTGCGGCAGATGTTCTCCCGCGTGTACGTCATTGACGCGGGCGACACCGACCTGATTGCCGGCGAGATTATCGAGCGCTCGCAGTTCGAGGAGGGCAACGAGAAGGCCGCGGCCAAGAACAAAGCGCTGGCCAAGGGCGATATTCTCCTCTACGGCATTACCAAAGCGTCGCTCTCCATCGACAGTTTCCTTTCCGCCGCGTCCTTCCAAGAAACCGCCCGCGTGCTCATTGACGCGGCCGTCTCCGGCAAGGTGGACCGCCTGCGCGGACTCAAAGAGAACGTCATTATCGGCAAGCTCATCCCCGCGGGCACCGGCTACCGGCCGAACGAGCCGCAACGGAAGTAAGCAACTCTTCAAAGTACAAAGCCCCCGGCAACGCGCGGGGGCTTTTGGGTTGACATTTTACGCGATTGGCAGTAGGGTAAAGTGCTCTTTGAAAATCAACTACATATACAAAGCAGCCCGTGCGCTATCGGAAATAGCGAAATGCTGAACAATCCACATATGTGGATTCTACGCAAAAGGAGTACAAACATGTCTACAAAGAAAAACACCGCTTTTGAGGTGCCGCACGGTGAGGTGAACACCGCCACGTCCAAATTTCTGCAAGCGCTTGGCGAGGACGGCAGCCGCGTGATCACGCAAATGAAGTCTGACCCAGCGTTTGTCCGTCGCCTAGCCAGCTTTGCCAAAGGCGGCGGCTACAGCCCCACTGTTTCTCACCGAAGGGCGCAGCATATTATGGGCGAGTTTTGTCTCGGCCCTGAAGTCGCCATGAAGCACTTCGATGTTGAGTATGCCGAGGCAGAGCTAGCGGCGCTGGCATTTATCCCAATTGCCGAATCCGTCCTCAAAGCCTGTGCCACAACCCACATGCTGGTCGCCGGCGCCCCCCTGTCCATTCTGGACATTCGGGAGCGCACCCAGGCAAAAGGTAAACTGTTCTACCAGAATGAGGATGCCTGGTACAACAAGGAGAAATTCGCGAAAGACGAAAAAGTCGCCTGCCAGTGGTATCTTATTCGAAAGGAGGCCGTGGCTAACTCGTTCAGCAAGAACTGGGATGAGCAAAACACCCTTCTTACTGCAGATGAATGCGTCCCCCGTGCTTGCGAGGTTGTCTCCACGACTATCCTCGCCTTCCTCGCTACCGGCACCCGTCTGTTTGAGAAGTCCTACGTGCGCTGCGCCGACGTTTCGTCGCTCGGCCGCCGCGTGTGCGTCGGTGGCTTCGATGCCGACGGTTTGGACGTCAGCTACGGCTGGGGCGACCGTCGCGCTGGCCGCCTTGGCCTCGCGGCGCGTCGGAAGTAAAAAACAGGGCTTGGTCCCTTGACCCCTTCGCCCTTTTGCACCCTTGGACCCTTTCGCATTTTGCGGGAGGGTCTTTTTCTTTGTCACAAACCTCGTCAAAAAGCCATAAAAATGCTACACTATTAGGCACGGTATGGCCCAACGCCCAAAAAATTCTGACCAAACTGCGCGCACGGAGCGTGACACGCAGCCGACTTCGTCGGCGGCGAAAACGCGCGGTTCGCGCGAACCCAAGCCCACCCGCACGCCGCTGAAACCCGAGACGCGGCAGGGCGTGACCGTCACCATCCTGGCCGCCGTTGCGTTGGTGAGCGTGTTGAGCCTGTTCAACTTGGCGGGCGGCTTTGGCAAAGGCCTGGACTCGGCCCTGCGCTGGCTCTTTGGCTGGGTGCGGTTTGCCTTCCCCGTGGTGCTGGTGGTGTGGGCCAGCTTTCTGTACCGCCCGCAGAAGTTCACGCTCCGGCCGGCAAACTACGTGGGTTTATTCGTGGGCTGGTTTGGCCTAGCCGGTTTGTTGGAGCTTTTCGTGCCGGTAGGCCAGATGGTGAGCCGCTTGGGTGATGGCACGGGCGGCGGCGCGTCCGGCGTGCTGTTTGCATACCCCGTCATGAGCGCTATGGGCGCCGTGGCCAGCACGGTAGTGCTGCTGGCCATGTTCATCATTGGCCTGCTCATCATGTTCGACACGTCCCTGGCCACGCTGGCCGAGCGGGGGAATATTTTCAAACGTCTGCGCTTTCGCTGGCAGGCCATGACCGACAAGTTCCGCGCCAACCGGCCGGTGGAAGAAGTAGCGCCGCCACCCTTGGAAGCTGACGAACCAGTGGAAGAAGCGTCTGCTGAAGCTTTTGCCACGCGCGACGTGGAAGGCCCGGCTGATCAGCGCCCTTTGCCGCTCCCGCCAAAACCCAAGCCGGTGTTGAAGCCGCGCGTCCGACGGAAAATTTCCTACACCCTGGATTTGCTGGAGTCAGCCACCACCAAGCCCACCAGCGGGGACATTGCGGCAAACACCGAGCGCATCCAGAAAACTTTGGCGAACTTTGGCATCCCCGTGGAAATGGGTGACGTGAACGTGGGGCCCACGGTGACGCAGTTTACGCTCAAGCCGGCAGACGGGGTGAAGCTCAACTCCATTACCGCGCTGCACAATGACCTGGCGTTGGCTCTGGCCGCGCACCCCATCCGCATTGAGGCGCCGATTCCAGGGAAAGCCCTAGTGGGTATTGAAGTGCCGAACCAAGCCGCGGCCTTGGTGCGGCTGCTGGATATCCTAAAATCCAAAAATTTTGAAGACCGCCGATCGTCCCTCACCGTGGCCATTGGCAAGAGCGTGACCGGCGAGGCCTGGGTGGCGGACGTGGAGAAGATGCCCCACCTGCTCATTGCCGGCGCCACGGGCTCGGGCAAGTCCGTGTGCATCAACGCCATTCTGCTTTCCCTCCTGTACGAAAACGGGCCGGATGACCTCAAGCTCATCCTGGTGGACCCCAAGCGCGTGGAGCTCACCAACTACAACGGAATCCCGCACCTGCTCACGCCGGTGATCACGGACGTGGCCAAGACCATCAACGCTCTGCGCTGGGTAGTGAACGAAATGGACCGCCGGTTCCAGCTGCTCTCCAGCGTGGGCAAGCGGAATATCCAGGCGTATAACGCGGACCACCCGGAGCCGCTGCCGTACCTCGTGGTGGTCATTGACGAGCTAGCCGACCTGATGGCCGTGGCCGCCCGGGAAGTGGAAGCCGCCATCATCCGCTTGGCGCAAATGTCGCGGGCCGTGGGCATCCACCTGATTGTAGCAACCCAGCGACCGTCGGTGGACGTCATCACTGGTTTGATTAAAGCGAACATCACGTCACGCATCGCCTTCACCGTTGCATCGTCCGTCGACTCCCGCACCATCCTGGACGCGCCGGGCGCGGAAAAGCTACTCGGGCGCGGCGACCTACTATTCTCTTCTGCCGATATATCCAAGCCCAAGCGCTTGCAGGGCGCGTTCGTGAGCGACAAGGAAATTGAACGCGTGGTGGCGGCGCTCAAGGCGCAAGCCCAGCCCGAGTACGTCAGCGACATCGTGGAAAAACCGCAAGGCTTGATTGGCACGAATGGCGGCGTCATGGTAGGGGAGCCGACGGGCGACGAAGGCGATGACGAGCTGTTGGTCGAGGCCAAAGACGTTATTATGCGGGCGCAGAAGGCGTCGGCCTCGCTCTTGCAGCGGCGTCTGCGCGTCGGCTACGCGCGCGCGGCTCGGCTGCTGGACCTGTTGGAAGAGCAGGGCGTGATTGGCCCGGGCGAGGGCGCCAAGCCGCGCGAAGTACTGTCCCGCCCCGACCCGTCCGGCGAAGCCGGATCCGGCTATGCCGGAAACGCCGGCATTCCGGTGCCGGATTCGGCTGACGATGACGTGCCGCCAGACAATGACTCGGAGCGAACCGCATGAGCAAGACGTTTGCCCGCCGGGAATTACCGCCGGATACCTTGGGCGAAGCGCTCAAGACCGTCCGCGAGGATGTGGGCCTGACCATTGAGGAACTGGCGGCCCGAGCGAATGTCCAACCGAAGTACGTGGCGGCCTTGGAAGCCGGCCGCTACGACCTCACGCCCGGTCCCACGTACACGCGGGGGTTTTTGCGCAGCCTGGCCGACACCCTGGAACTTTCCCCCGACGCCGTGGTCGCCCGTTTTGACAGCGAACCCTTCCCGGCTGCGCCGGCGGCAGCCGCGGCGCCGGAAAACCCGCGCTTGTCCTACCGCACAGTCCGGTTTCTGGGCTTGGCCGCCCTGCTCCTGGCCGCGCTGGTGTACTTCGGCATTCAAATCAAGCGCATTATTGCTCCGCCGCCGCTTGCGGTTACCGAGCCGGCTGGCGACGTGGTGGTGAGCGTACCCCAGGTGGTCATTGCCGGCCAAACCGAGCCGGAGGTGGACGTAGACGTGAACGGCAAGTCGGCTCAAGTGGACCCGCAGGGTGGCTTTCGGGAAACCGTGGACGTGCAGCCCGGGGTGAACACCCTGGTGGTGACTGCGCGGCGGAAGCGCAGTCGGCCCGCCACGATCACCCGCCGCGTCTTGGTGGAATTGCCGGCTGTGGTACAATAGACCCGACACGAGGGCGAAATAACCTATTGCTTAGTATGCCTAAACCCAAGAATCCCGAGGTAGGCGGCTCTGCCGACGTCAAGCACAAGGCCGCCCTGCAAGCTATTGCGAATATCCAGGACCGTTTTGGCGAAGGCGCCATCATGACCCTGGCCAAGCAGCACATTCAGAAAGTGGAGGCCATTCCCACGGGCTGCCTCTCCCTGGATCTCGCCCTGGGCGTGGGTGGGGTGCCGCGCGGCCGCGTGATTGAAATTTTCGGGCCCGAAGCCTCCGGCAAGACCACCCTCACGTTGCACGTGATTGCGGAAGTGCAAAAGCAAGGCGGGATTGCCGCCTTTGTGGACGCCGAGCACGCCCTGGACCCGGACTACGCGCGCAAGGTGGGCGTGAACGTGGACGAGCTGCTCATTTCCCAGCCGGATAACGGCGAGCAGGCCTTAGAAATTGTGGAAACCCTGGTCCGTAGCAACGGGGTGGACGTCATTGTCATCGATTCTGTGGCCGCGCTCACCCCGAAGGCGGAAATTGAAGGCGAGATGGGGGACTCGCACATGGGCCTGCAGGCGCGGTTGATGAGCCAAGCGCTGCGCAAGCTCACGGCCATTATTTCTAAAACCAAAACCGTGGTGATTTTCATCAACCAGACGCGCATGAAGATTGGCATCATGTTTGGCAACCCGGAAACCACCACCGGCGGCATGGCCCTCAAGTTCTACTCCTCCGTGCGCATTGACGTGCGGCGCATTGCCCAGCTGAAGAGCGGGGAAGCCGTGGTGGGTAACCGGGTGAAAGCCAAGATCGTCAAGAACAAAGTCGCCCCGCCCTTCCGGATCGCCGAGTTCGACATTATGTACGCGGAAGGCATTTCCGCCTCCGGCGACCTGGTGGACCTGGGCCTCAACCTGGGTGTGCTCATGAAGAGCGGGAACACCGTAAGCCTGGGCGAAATCAAGCTGGGTGTGGGCCGCGAGCAGTCGAAAGCCTACATCAAGGAGAACCCGAAGTTTGCCAAAGAACTCCGCGAAGCAATTGTGAAGCGAGTGAAGGAAAAAGAACTAGAAGACGCTACAAAGAAGTAGCGGTTGAGAGTCTCAAGCGAAAGCGCCCCGCAGCTGCGGGGCGCTTTTGTTGCAGTTGACATTGTGGCCCATGAAGCCTAGAGTGCCCGTAAACGAAAGGAGAAAAAAATGAAGCTTCTTTGGGTAACTGGTGCAGCACTTTTCATTGTGGGAATTGGTTTCTGTGTAGGGGAGGGCGTAGAGCCGCCGAGGCAAATCTCGACGTTCAGCCTAGCGGTTATGGCCATGGGTATCGGCTGGATGCTGCTAGCTCGCGGCCTGCCGAGAAAAACAGAATAATTTCCTTAGAAGACCAAAAGAGCCGGGTGGTTACCCAGCTCTTTTTAAATATACCAACTAATTTACTCCCCCGCCCTCGCGCTGTAGTCGCCGGTTTCGGTGCTCACGATAATCTTCTCGCCTTGCTTGATGAACATGGGCGCTTTGATTTCCAGGCCGTTATCCAGCTTGATGGTCTTGCTGGTGTTCGTGGCCGTGTCGCCCCGCACCGCGTCCGGCGCCTCGACGACGGTGTACTCAATTTTTTTCGGGATCTGGATGGTGACGGGCCGACCTTCAAAATGCAGCACATCCACCTCCAGCCCTTCCTTGAGATATTTGGTCTGGTCGCCCAGCTGGTCGGCGTTGAGGAAGAACTGGTCGTAGCTCGTTTGATCCATGAAGTAGTGCTCGCCGTTCTGGACGTACAGGTAACTCGCCTTGTTCCGCTCCAGGTCGGCTTCTTGGATTTTATCGTCCGGCTTAAAGGTAAGCTCCAGCGTCCGGCCGGAAATGAGGTTGCGCAGTTTGGTGCGCATCACGGGTTTGCGCATGGCCGTGCGCATGAAGTCTGACCACAGCACCACGTAGGGTTCCTTCTCGTGGGTGATGGCGACTCCGACGCGCAGGTCGTTCATGGTGAGCATGGACATAGGTGCGGGAAATGAAAAACGGAAGTCTTGGTGAGAGCTTCCGCCTGGCGGAAACCCACATTGAGCGAAAAAATTACTTGGGTGTGTACCCGACCAGCGCCATGAAGCGTGCCCGCTTAATGGCTTCGGCCGTCATGCGCTGGTGGCGCATGCACAGGCCGGTGCGGCGGCGGGGCAGGATTTTGGAGTAGGACGACACGAACTTCTGGTAGGCCCGGGTTTCTTTGTAATCCAAGCTTTTCAACCCCAACACGCAGAACACGCAGTGCTTGGGCGTGGGGATGGGCGTGGATTTTGCGTGCTGGCGGATGCTGGCCATGGGCTAGAAGGGGATATCCTCGACGTTCACTTCGGGCGTGGCGGGTTCAGTCGGGGGCGCGGCTTCCGTCGGTGCCTCTTGGCTGGGCGCGGCGCCGGCCGCCGGTTTCCGGTCCAGCATGATCACGTTTTCGGCCACGATTTCCGTGCGGTACTTTTTCACGCCGCTGGGGTCGTCCCAGGAGCGGGTTTGCAACCGGCCTTCCACGAAGATTTTGCCACCCTTCTTCACGTACTGGCCGATGATTTCAGCCAGCTTGCGCCAGGCCACCACGCTGTGGAACTCCACCTGTTCTTTCTTGGTGCCGGAAGGATCGGTCCAGGATCGGTTGGTGGCCACGCTGAACAAGGCGACCTGCTGGCCGCCGCTGGTGGTGCGGACGTCGGGATCCCGGGTGACGTTCCCGATGATCATGGCTTTGTTGAGGTTCATCATACGCGTTTTACGTTGGGGCGAATAAAATTACTTGGCAATGTCCTCGTCGAGGATTTCGTCGATCTTCTTATCAATGTCTTCCAGGCTCAACGGGGCTTCGGCTTTGCGGGCGGGCGCCGCGGCCTTTTCCTCCGCGCGCTGCTCGGCTTCCCGTTCCTGGCGGACGGCGGCTTCTTCCCGTGACTTGCGGGCCTGGATTTTTTCCTGAATGCGGACCTCTTCTTCCAACTCCTTGGCGGTCTTGAGCTTGGTTTTCACGCTCAAAAAGCGCAGCACATCGGCGCGCAGGCGTAGGTCGCGTTCCAGGGCTTGGATGGCTGCGCCGTCCAGGTTGAAGTCGAGGTCCAGGTAGGTGCCAAAACGCTCTTTCTGGATGGGGTAGGCCAGCTTCTTCTTGCCGACGACGCTGGCGTGCAGCACGTCACCGCCGGCTTTGGTAATCAGGCTGCGGAGGGACTCGAGAATCTCGTTCGCCGCTTCCGGGGAGTGTGCGGCTCCCACGAGGGCCAACATGTCGTAGTGTTGCGTAGGCATGACAAAAGGCGAAAAAATGTAGGTGGAGCGTACCACTGGGCTAAGAGCATGTCAAGGCTGTTCCTGCCTAGAGCGGGCCGCTGTGCCCGCGGGCATGCGCCACCGCAGGCAGAGACGCCTGTGCTGGCTACACTATGGTTTTACCGCTTCTCACGCTACACTCACCCCATGCATCCTGGTGATACCATAGCGGTTTTTGGACGGGAGCCCACACTGTCGGCCTGGGAATTAGTGCGCACGTTGGGCGTAGAGAATTTGCCCCTCGTCACCCGCGAGCTGGCAGTCGCGCCTGCCACCCTGGCACCGGAAAAACTGCAAACCCGGAGCGGCGGCTTGGTCAAAGTGGGCGTGGTGGAAGGGCCGGTGGAGAGCCTGGAAGCGTTGGAACACGTGCTTACCCAACGGTGGCCGGAATTGATCCCGCCCGGCAGCACCGCCCGCGTGGCCTTTGGCGGGAGCGCGTACGATGCCGGGATGGCGCCCAGCCGTACCATCCGCCGTAACCTTACGGTAGCGCTGCAGCGCGTGAAGAAGCACATCGTTGCCCATGGTCGTTCGGCCCGGGTGGTGGTCTCAAAAGAGTCAACATTGCCGGCCAGCGCCCTCATCCAGGGGAAAATTCTTGCGCAAGGTTTTGAAGTGCTTCTGTTGGTAACCACAAACGATTTGCTATGGGGCCGGACCGTGGCCACGCAAGATATTGCCGCGTACGGGGCGCGGGATTTTGGTCGGCCGGCGCGGGACAGCGTTTCCGGCATGTTGCCACCGAAAGTGGCGCAGGTGATGGTCAACCTCACCCAACCCAAGGCCGAGGATCGCTTGCTGGATCCGTTCTGCGGTTCCGGTACCATCCTGCAGGAAGCCGCGGTGCTGGGCGTGCAGCACGTGCACGGGTCAGACATCAGCAGTAAAGCCGTGGCCGACACGAAAACCAATATGGCTTGGCTAGCACAACATCTCAATGTTTCGCCCAAGAGTTTGGACGTAGTAGTGCGGGACGCCAAGGACTTGCCAAAAGCTTTGGGCCCGGACGCCGTGGACCTGGTGGTGACCGAGCCGTACCTGGGTCCGCCCCAGCGCGGCGTCCCCCGCGGCCGGGTAATCCTGCCGCTGGTTTCGGCCTTGAGCCGGCAGTACGAGACCTGGATCAAAGCCATTGCCGCCATCCTGCGGGCAGGTGGCCGGGTCGCCATGGTGTGGCCCTACTTCCGCGTTGAGCAGCACGGGTACTTCCTCCAGCTCCAGCACGTGGCTGGTGAGGCCGGCCTGACAGTCATCCGACCGCCGGAAAGTTTGGTGATGATGCCGTGGTTCCGTTCCACGCCCCGGGGGTCCATCCTGTATAGCCGGCCAGACCAGGTGGTGGGCCGGGAAATTATCCTGCTAAAAAAGCGCGGGTAAAGAAAAAGCGCCTTCTTTGGTGAAAGCGCTTGTACACATCGGGTTCGGCTTTAGTGTTGACGTTCGTAGAGGTCAACAACGCGTTGCAACATCGTGGCCACGG
>Ga0334722_10006430_pt1 | contig 11621 bp, 8 predicted proteins | sample C3_bottom_MG_FD_207210 | JGI IMG/M metagenome (GOLD analysis project Ga0334722, IMG submission 207210) | Sediment microbial communities from Yellowstone Lake, YNP, Wyoming, USA - C3_bottom | ecosystem: Environmental > Aquatic > Freshwater > Lake > Sediment | place: USA: Wyoming | collected...
GAAATATTTTGGATGAGGTCGTCGGAGCTCGAGTGAAAGGTCATGCGACTGAAATCGAGGCAGTGAAATTGGACAATATTGATGTTTCAGCTAAGCAAATGATCTCAGTGGCAACCTCACTGATTCCTTTCTTGGAACATGATGATGCCAACCGAGCCTTGATGGGTTCAAATATGCAACGACAAGCTGTGTCTTGTGTGAAACCGCAAGCTCCGTTAGTTGGAACTGGAATTGAAGATAAAGCAGCTGCTGATTCTGGCCAGGTTGTAATTGCAAAACAAGCCGGGGAAGTTGTGGAAGTTGACGCTGATCATATCATCGTAAAAGAAGATGCTCCAGCGGCAGCTAAGAAGCCATATATAAAGAGAGAATATAGATTGCAGAGCTTTGTAAAATCAAATGCATTCACTTCAATGAACCAGGTGCCACGCGTAGAAAAAGGGCAGTTGGTGAAAAAAGGTGAAATGTTGGCAGATGGTGCTTCAACTGATCATGGTGAATTAGCTCTGGGACAAAACATTGTAATCGCTTTCATTCCATGGGAAGGATCAAACTATGAAGATGCTATCATCCTTTCAGAAAAATTAGTCCGGGATGATCGATATAGTTCCATTCATATTGAGGATTTTTCAATCGATGTTCGAGATACTAAGCTTGGGCCCGAATTGATTACGCGAGACATTCCAAATATCGGTGAAGAGAGATTGAAAAATCTGGATGAGACTGGAATCATCCGAATTGGAGCTGAAGTTTCCTCAGGCGACATTTTGATTGGAAAAATTTCTCCAAAGGGCGAAGGTGATCTGACCAGTGAAGAACGATTGTTGCGGGCGATTTTTGGAGAAAAATCTAGAGATGTGAAAGACAGCTCGCTATATTTACCGCATGGGGAATATGGCAAGGTTGTGGATATCAAGATATTTTCTCGTGAGCAAGGTGATAAATTGCCAACGGGCGTTATTCAACAAATTCAGGTTTCAGTAGCGCAATTGAAGAAGATATCCGTAGGTGACAAATTGGCCGGACGCCATGGTAATAAGGGTGTTATTTCACGAATCGCACCAGTCGAAGATATGCCATATTTGCCAGATGGAACTCCGGTTGACATGATTTTAAATCCACTAGGTATCGCATCTCGTATGAATATTGGACAGATTTTGGAAACCCATCTTGGTTGGGCTGCTTTGAAACTTGGCTATACGGTAGCTACTCCAGCTTTGGAAGGAATAACTGAGGAGCAAATCAAAGGAGAACTCAGAAAGGCTGGATTGCCAGAAACTGGAAAAATCAAATTGATAAATGGACGGACTGGAGAACAATTCGATAATGAATCGACTGTGGGTGTTCAATATATTATGAAACTGCATCATTTGGTTGATGACAAGATCCATATGCGCTCAATCGGACCATACTCCTTGATTACACAACAGCCGTTAGGAGGAAAAGCCCAATTTGGAGGGCAGAGGTTTGGAGAAATGGAAGTGTGGGCATTAGAAGGATATGGTGCTGCCTATACTTTGCAGGAAATGCTCACGATCAAATCTGATGATGTAATGGGAAGAAGTAAAGCATATGAATCTATTATTAAGGGTGAAACGATAAAAAGTCCCAATCTTCCGACTTCTTTTAATGTATTAGTAAATGAATTAAAAGGTTTGGCACTGAATGTAGAACTCATTGGTGTTAAGCAGGAAGAAGATGATGAAGATGATAATAATAATCACTATTCATCTCGAGGGTAAATTTTTGTTCAAAAATTAATTTTTTAATTTCAACTTTCTAATTTTAAAATAAAGACTTTAAAATTTAGACTTGAAAATTCATATCTTATGGATCCTATTACAAAAGTAAGTGATTTCAACAGCGTGAGACTGAAGTTGGCTGGACCAAGCCAGATTTTAGAGTGGTCTCATGGAGAAATCACTAAGCCGGAAACAATCAACTATCGAACGCAACGTTATGAGAAGGATGGTCTTTTCTGTGAAAAGATTTTCGGTCCATCTCGTGACTGGGAATGTTATTGTGGAAAATATAAGAGAATCAGGTATAAAGGTATCGTTTGCGATAAGTGTGGAGTCGAAGTGACTCGTTCTAGTGTGCGAAGAGAAAGAATGGGACACATCCAATTGGCAGTGCCAGTTTCACATATTTGGTTTTTGCGAGGCGTGCCATCAAAAATCGGATTGGCCTTGGGAATGAGTCCGCAAGAATTGGAAAAGGTTATCTATTTCTCCAACTATATTATCTTGGGCGTGGAAGAAGAGGCTAGAGAAAAAGCCCTAGAGCAACTTGAGCAAGAATTCAAAGCCAAGCAAAAAGAAATCGCTAAGTTGGAAGGCAACGCTAAGGACAACAAGACGGAAGAATTGAAAGGAATCTATCGCACAGCCAAAGAAGAAATTAAGGGATTGCAGCGATTCCAAATTATTTCAGAAGTAGAATATTTCAATCTGTCTACCAAATATGGACAAGTTTTTTCAGCCAGTATCGGAGCTGAGGCAATTCGCAAGATTCTAGAAAACTTGGATATGCAAGTGGAGATAGATTTGTTGAAAAAAGATTTGGCTAATGAAGAAATCGTGGATAAGAAAAAGATTCTGAAAAGAATCAAGCTATTTCAAGGATTTATCAATGCGGAACTTCGTTTGGAATGGATGTTGCCAACAGTCATTCCAGTCATCCCGCCAGATTTGCGACCGATGGTTGCGTTGGATGGAGGACGATTTGCAACTTCAGATTTGAATGACCTATATCGCAGAATTATCAACAGGAATAATCGCTTGGGCAAGTTGATTGAAATCGGCGCGCCGGAAGTTATCACTAGAAATGAAAAGAGAATGTTACAAGAAGCGGTGGATGCTTTGTTTGACAATAGCGCACGACGTGGTCAAGTCAGCGTGACCGCCTCAACAGGGCAAAGAAGAGCTTTGCGATCCCTAGCAGATACTCTGAAAGGAAAGCAAGGGCGTTTCCGACAGAATTTGCTTGGAAAGCGAGTAGATTATTCTGGACGTTCTGTAATCGTAGTCGGTCCAAAATTGAAATTGCATCAGTGTGGATTGCCAAAGAAAATGGCGCTAGAGCTTTTCAAGCCGTTCATTATCAACAAGCTTATTGAAAGAGAATTAGCTTATAATGTGCGTAGCGCTGGAAAAATGGTAGAGGGTGAAAGTGAAGAAGCCTATGAGATTCTTGATAAGATCATTTCACATCATTATGTGATGTTGAATCGTGCACCAACCTTGCATAGACTTTCAATTCAGGCTTTTCAACCAGTGCTGATCGAAGGAAAGGCAATTCAACTGCATCCGATGGTTTGTTCAGCTTTCAATGCGGATTTCGATGGAGATCAGATGGCGGTACATGTTCCATTGACCGACAAGGCTAGATGGGAAAGTGAAAATTTAATGCTTTCCAAAAGGAATTTGTTGAAGCCAGCTAGCGGCGAGCCGATCATCTCTCCAACTCTGGATATGGTATTGGGCTGTTATTACATCACTCACATCTTGAAAGGTGCCAGGGGTGAGGGTCGAGCTTTTTCCAATTTCGATGAGGCAATCATGGCCTATGAATTGGGCCAAGTCGATGTGCGGGCAACAGTTAAGGTTTTGTACAAAGGTAGCTTGCTAGAGACTTCTATCGGAAGAATCAAGCTCAATGAAATTATTCCAGAAGGCATCGATTATATCAATTATGAAATGACCAAAAAGGAATTGAAGTTGTTGGTGGCTAAGGTTTTGGAAGTTTGCGGAGCTGAAGAAACGGCACTATTTGCGGATAGAATCAAGGATCTTGGTTTTTCTTCAGTAACAAAATCTGGAATTTCCTGGGGTATGGCTGACTTGAATATTCCTGAAGCGAAAAAGGACATTATGAATGAAGCTGAAGGCAAAGTAGAAGTTGTCAAACAACAGTTCAATATGGGCCTCTTGACTGAAGGCGAGAGAAAAGGCCAGGTTATTGAAATTTGGAATAGCGCAAAAAATAAGATTACTGATGCGGTGCGTGCCGGATTTGATAAAGAAGGCCCAGTATATTCAATGGTTTATTCCAAAGCTCGAGGTTCAGAATCAGTAGTAGTTCAGATGGCTGGTATGAAAGGTTTGATGGCTGGCCCAACTGGAGAAACTATTGAATTGCCGATCAAGAGTTGTTTCAAGGAAGGTTTGAATGTATTGGAATACTTTATTTCTACCCATGGAGCTAGAAAAGGTATGGCTGACACTGCTCTTCGAACTGCGACAGCTGGTTATTTAACTCGAAGATTGGTAGATGTTTCTCAGGATATCATCATCCGTGAAGAAGATTGTAAGGATACGGTTGGTTCATATCTATACAAAGAGGACTCAGATCGAATCGGTCAAAGTTTTGCAGCTCGTGTGATTGGAAGGGTGGTTATGGATGATATCGTTGATCCAAAAACTAAGGAAGTTATTGTCGAGGCTGGCATTATGATCAGCAAAGAGCAAGGTGAAGCTATAGAAAAAGCTAATATCGCGCATATCAAGATCAGATCACTCGTAGCTTGCAAAACTCCACGTGGAGTTTGTCAGAAATGTTATGGATTGGATCTCGGACGTGGTCATTTGGTACAGATGGGCCAAGCAGTTGGAATCGTAGCGGCGCAGGCAATTGGAGAGCCAGGAACACAGTTGACCATGCGTACCTTCCATGTTGGAGGTGTAGCCGGAACTGACATTACCCAAGGTTTGCCGCGTGTAGAAGAAATTTTTGAAGCGCGACCTCCAAAGGGAGAGTCAGTCATTTCTGAAGTGGATGGAAAGATCGTGGAAATTTCCAATGGCGACAAGACAATCAATATCAAGATTGAAATAGAGGGCAAGACCAAGGTGGTCAAGGAATATGAAGTTCCTGCAGGCAGCACGATCAAGGTCGCATTGGGTGACTTGATTGGCAAGGGCTCCAAGCTTTCTGAGGGAAATATTGATTTGAAGAAGTTGTATAAGGCTATGGGTTGGGAAGCAGTCCACCGATATATCGTTCAAGAAATTCAGGAAATCTATGCATCCCAAGGTGAAGGAATCAACGACAAACATATTGAGGTCATCATCAAGCAGATGTTTAGCCGTTTGCAAATCACCGAGTCAGGCACAACAAGTCTGATGGGTGGAGACATCATTGAAAAAGATCAATTCCGTGAAGTGAATGTTGCGGCTAAGGCGAATGGTGGCGAGATGGCAATTGGCGAAGAGCTTTTGATGGGAATCACGAAAGTAGCGCTCTCAACTGAAAGTTTCTTGTCTGCAGCTTCCTTCCAAGAAACTGCTCGTGTGTTGATCAATGCAGCCGTCGAAGGCAAAGTCGATCATCTGCGAGGACTCAAGGAAAACGTTATTATTGGAAAATTGATTCCAGCTGGAACTGGATATCGAGGCAAGATATAAATCACAAGAAAAAACCGTTCAGAAATGAACGGTTTTTTTGTTGGGGTTGACCGGGAATTGTATTGGTGGTATTATATCACCATAAATCACGAATTGTGGTAGAGACGCGATTAATCGCGTCTCTACAGGCGATAATAAAATCACAAAATGCAAAACAAATTCAAAAATAAATATACAATTGCGTCATCACGATTACCCGGTTATGATTATTCGCAAAATGGAATGTATTTTGTGACCATTTGCACGAAAGGGCATGAAGAATTTTTTGGCAGAATAGAAGATGGGGAAATGGTTTTGTCTGAGATTGGAATAGTCGCCAATAAATTTTGGCAGGAAATTCCGAAACATTTTCCGTTTGTTATTTTAGATGAATTCGTCGTGATGCCGAATCATGTGCATGGGGTTTTGGAAATAAATAATTTAAATTCTGTAGAGACGCAATTTATTGCGTGTCGCGGGATGTTGGATGCGAATAATGATAATGTTGATGTGACAACGCGTAGAGACGCGATTAATCGCATCTCTACATTAAATCGAATCCGCGAATATATCCAAACCAGCCCGCAAACCTGGGGACGGGACAGGAATAATCCGGGAAATATATCTAAAGCGAAAAAGCCGGAAATATTTCCAAAATAATGCAAGATAGATTCAAGAATTTAGAGCCTCTTTTTTAAAAATTTAGAGCAAAAACCTCGTTGGGGGTTAAATAGTTATTAGTCTTCCTGGGTCTGTTGTTCAACTTCTCTTGTATTGCATATATTTCTATATCACTAATCTTTGCAAAATCACATCTTTTTGGCAAATACTGCCTAATCAATTTATTCAAATTTTCAATCCCACCTTTTTGCCAGGGCGCATACGCATCACAGAAATAAGTCGGAACATTAAAGTTTTTAAGCGTCTCCATATGTCTGGCATTCTCTTTTCCATTATCACGGGTAACACTTTTAAACCAGTGTACAGGGAATGATTCGATGGTCTCTGTGATACTATCTTCATTGCCTTTAGCTTTTTTGTTATCCAGCTTATGCAATCGGCACAGCATCGCTTTGCGTTCATACTTGACCGACAATACGCCATCCTGTTTTCTACCAAATTCCACCAAATCATTTTCCCAGTGTCCAAATTCTTTTTTCTCGGCCACTTCCACTGGTCGCACATCTATGGAAACCCTGTTTTTAATGGTGTTTTTGTGTGTTTTACGACTAAACTTCATTTGCCTCTCGCTTCTAGCTGTACGTAAATGTTGGTAGAGATGTTTTTGTTTTTCGGCATGATGGTAGATGTAATCATAGATACTTTCGTGGCTGATAATTTCTACAATATCTTCTGGCGGAGTTTCTTTTAAAAATCCAACGATCTGTTCTGGTGACCAATCAAGTTCAAGTTTTTCATCTACAAATTTTTTGAGGTTTGCATTCTTAGGTTTATCTAGCTTTCTCACATTAGTTTTCCTGGTTCGTTTTTGAGCTAAGGCGTGGGCAATGACTGCATTGTAGGGAATGTGCTCATTGGAGTTTCTTTTGACCTCACGCTTAATTATGGAGTAATCTCGATTGAGCTTTTTGGCTATCCAGATTAGTCTTTTTCCCATCCGGAGGTAGCTTTCAATCTTTTCCCGTTCACACATAGTTATGGGGCGTCCTTTTGGCATAGACATAGCGTTTTTAGAAGTTAACGCTCTAGTATATCAGAAAAGGGGCTTTCATGTTTGAATCTGCCCAATACCAAATAAATTTGATTTCTAACTGTATTAATGCTAAGATATCATTATGAGCAAACAAGAAATAAAGCAGAAAATTAAAGAAGCTGTGGAGAAAGACCCTTTGAAAGAGAGTATTCAGAAGGTGTCTTTGTTTGGTTCCTATATTCACGGAGATTTTAAGGGCAACAGCGATGTCGATGTCTTGATTGAATTTACGCCAACAGCTAATATTGGTTTTTTTGAATTGGCTAGAATTAAGAGAAATATGGAGAGTTTTACTAATGTAGAAGTAGATTTATTGACCCCAGAGTCTATCAGTAAATATTTTAGAGCAGAGGTTTTAAAAGAAGCTGAAAAAATTTATGAAAAGCGATAATGCATATTTGGAACATATTTTAGACGCAATCAATTCTATCGAGAGTTATGTTGGTAACGCTGATTATGAAACTTTCAAAAATAATGAAATGGTCATTGATGCTGTTATCAGGAGATTAGAAATTATTGGCGAGGCTTCCAATAATCTAAGCGAAAAATTTAGGCGGGACAATCCGGAGCTGCCGCATCGTGACGCTATTGATATGAGGAACTTTTTGATTCATGAATACTTTGGGGTTAATACTGAGATAGTCTGGAAAACTTGTAAGAATAATTTGCCAGAACTCAAGAAATTCGTTGAAGGATATTTGCAATAGATGTATCGAATTTTGCTGAATTTAAAAAACCGCTTCACCTTTCGCGAAGCGGTTTTTTTGTTGGGTTAAAAAATATGTTGGGATAAAAAAGAGGTAAGAGAAATTTCTCTTGCCTTAGGGTGGTCAGAGGACTTATTCTTTAGACCCTAGAGAGTGTTAGCCCAATGTATGGGCAATCATCTTCGTATCCTTCCCAAAATTTAACTCCTTTTTCCTTAAGACCTTCGGGTGATATTTCCAGCTTTTCCCATTTAATTTCAGTGAATCCATTTTCCAAAGCAGCTTTTTCATATTGTGCTGCTGAGAAAAACGTATCGGTGATGGAGAATGACAATTTGCCGGCGTCATCAAAAAATTCAATGTCAATATTGTCATCAGCTTTTTTGGTGAAGCGTCGATTGCAAATAATCTCTCCGAAGCGTTTGAAATCCGGATTGAGTGTTAGGCAAATAAATTTACCATTTGTATATAGTACGCTACTGGCATCAGCAAAAATATTGCCCAATTGTTTCTCATCCATTGCGCAGATCAAGACCATGATAGCTGTGGCGATATCAAATTTCTCACTTAAAGATTCAAATCTTTCAGTGATAAAATATTTAATATTTAATCCAGCAGCCTCTTCAACTTGCTGGGCTTTTTGGATTTGTTTCTCTGAGACATCATACCCAACAATTGAGGCACCTTGCATAGCCATCATGCGTGTGAAAATGCCGTTGCCACAACCAATGTCCAAAACTTTTTTGCCGGAAAGATTTCCCAAGAGTCTCAGTGTATTCGGATATTGCACGAATCTCTTGTTGGGATCTTGGATGGTTGCTAGGGCATATTCTGTGCTCACGCCGTTAAATTGCAGAGATGTGTTTGATGTTGTCATGGCTATTCTCCTGGATTGAATTTTTAATGTGCTTCTCCTATGAAAGCATTAATAATAATGGTCTCAATGAGAGAGGCAAGAGAAATAAAATCATTTCTCTTGCTCCAGCAGTTTGTTTATGTTGTTTTTTTAAAAAGGCTGCACCACCACCACTGACTCATGATCCCAGTAGTAAAGGATTCATCCAATGAATCATGACCAAGATAGGATAATGTGACAATGTAGTAGTCTGAAATTTTTTCGAATGGTTTGATTGTCACAAATATCATTTCTGATTCCTCTAATTCAAAGAAATCATTACAAAAACTTTTTAATAAATTAGTACTCATGTGTGCTTGATACATCGCAAGGTACCTCCTTTGCGGGCCGTTAATTTTATAAAGAATATATCCCTTTGGTAGAATTGTTGTTCTGATTATTTTTTAAATTCTCCAGAGGCAACTCTTTCTAGTAGTGAGTCTAGCTGATTGAGTGTTGGAAACGCTTTACATGAGCCATTAAATGGCTCGCATTTTGGCCATATAAATTTGTTATTTTGAGTAATATAAACCTTAATAACTTCTTCAGTAATGACTTGCATAATGCCAACCTCAAGACCAGCTGGATGATTAGCCCATATTTTGAAGTAATAGCGCCCATCCCCGTGGCCTATTCGTATGTTTGTAAATCCATTAATTAGAAGAGCTATTTTTGCTATTGCTTGCGAAAGTTCCTTAGTTGTTCTTTTTGCTAGTTCGAGAGCGCAATAATAGTAAAAACTTTCACCACGCCAGCCACGTTCTTCCCATCGTGAAATTTGCCCTTCTATTTCTTCTTGAGCGGCTTTTGGATTTTTTCCTTCTTCTCTTAAATCTTCTAGCCAGCGATCCACATGGCTTGTTGCTGATTTTTTCATAATACATCCCCCCAAGTCATTAAGTTTTTAAATAACTTGTTAAGTGAACAATTCATCTTAACAGTGCAGTATATCAGAAAATGCAAGGTTTGTCACTGACTGGCAACTAATTGTCAAAGATATGCCAAAAAGTATCATGCATTTGCTTTATTATAGCCACGATGCTATAATAAAAGTGTTGTCATTTGTGATGACAAAGATAAAAATATGCAACATAACCAACTCCAAGATGCCGGACTCAATGAAACTGAAGCCAAAATATATCTGGCGTCTTTGGAATTGGGGCAGACTTCAGTCAGTCGGATTGCCAAAAAAGCCGGGATTAAGCGGACAACCGTCTATTTATCGCTAGAAAATTTGATGCAAAAGGGCTTGGCTAGTGTGATTAAGAAAGATGGCAAGGTGTATTATTATGCCGAAGATCCGCGCAATTTGGAACGGATAATGACAGAAAAGCAGGAAAGAATATCCAATTTAATGCCGGAATTGTTAGCTTTCACCAATCTAATCGATAAAAAGCCGGAAATTCGTTATTTTGAGGGCGAGGAAGGCATCAAGGATGTTATTATGGATTCGCTCAATTATGGGACAAAAGAAATTTTGATGATGTTTTCTGAATCATATCTCTCGGACTTTGGAGAGGAATTTTTTGAAGGGACCTATCGACCTGAGCGAATTCGTAGAAAGATATCCTCACGAGTGCTGATGCCAAACAATGAACAGATGCTGAATTTTTCCAGCAACAACACGCAAAGTTTGCGCCAATCAAGGTTTTTGCCACCAGATCTGTTTAAAATAAACATCCAAATAATGTTGTATGAAAAGAATAAGATAAGCATCCTCTCGTATAAGGAGAGGTTTGCCTTTATTATTGATAGTCCGGCCATTTACGATAGCTTTAAGGGTATTTTTGAGACGATGTGGGCTGGTGCGAAGTGATGTTCCTGTTTGGATAAAATTATGGTAGAATACAAGTATAAATAAGCAATAAATAGCATTTTTATTATGGGGCGAAAAAAGGGGTCAAAAAATAAAATTATTGAAGCGGAAATGGATGAAGATGAAGAAACTTCCAGCAGGCTTGAATTTGATATAGCCGGGGATGCCAAAAGAAGCATCGCAGCGATTTTTTTGTTTGCTTTAGCGTTGGTCGTTTCGTTGGGATTTTTTGGTCAAGGCGGATTGGTGGGCGAGTCTCTGGGTAATGCGACGGCGAAAGCCATTGGTTGGGCGAAGTGGATTTTCCCATTTTTTTTGATTATGGCGAGTGTGATTTTGCTTTTGCGCAAGGAAACTTCTTTTTATATAACTAAGTTAGTTGGATTAATCGTGACATTCATCAGCCTGACCGGTATTTTTCATTGGTTTGCAGACCTAGAAAGCATGCAACAAGTAGCTGATGCTGGATCAGGCGGCGGATATCTGGGTTACATAATGGCTTTTGCTGCAGTTAGATTCCTTGGTGTGGCTGGTGGGTTGATTACTCTAGTGGCTTTGTTTTTGATCGGAGTCATTGTGGCCTTTAATTTTTCAATCGTGCATTTCATAGGAAGACTATCAAAGAAAGCTGAATCTTCCGAGAGTGAAGATGCTGTTAATGAAGAAATGCCTAGTGATGAGGAAGAAAATGGATTTGGTGATGACGAGGTGATTTATGCTGAAAAAGAAGAAAAAATTTCAAAAAAGAAAAACAAAGAGGATGAAAATATTGGCAAAATTGAATTTGTTGTCGGTCCGGATCGCTATGTAGATGAAAAACTTTTCGATAAGATTGCAAACGGTGTTTCGAAAGCTAAAAAGGCATTGTCACAAAAAAAGTCAGACCAGACTGATTGGCAATTGCCACCGTTGAATCTGTTGGAAAAAAATTCTAGTGTAGCAAAAGGCGGCGATGTTGAAAAAAATGCAGAAATCATTGAAAAAACTTTGCGGCAATTCGGCATTGAGGTTGAAAGAGGTGAGATACAAACCGGGCCAGCTGTGACGCAATATAGTTTTCGTCCGGCGGTAGGAGTTAAGATTTCAAAGATCATGGCGTTACAAG
>Ga0334722_10006431_pt1 | contig 11621 bp, 12 predicted proteins | sample C3_bottom_MG_FD_207210 | JGI IMG/M metagenome (GOLD analysis project Ga0334722, IMG submission 207210) | Sediment microbial communities from Yellowstone Lake, YNP, Wyoming, USA - C3_bottom | ecosystem: Environmental > Aquatic > Freshwater > Lake > Sediment | place: USA: Wyoming | collected...
GTTGTAGATCCCCGAAGCCACTTTCCGGAGGAGCCCCGCGCGCAGCATCAGCCGGTGGCTGACGACCTCCGCGTCGGACGGCGTCTCCTTGGTGGTCGGCATCAGATATCGGGAATACCGGATCACTTGCCTCTCCTTTTTTCGGCGGCCAACGCTTCCGCGATGCGGACGACCTCGGCCGCGATCTCGCTCTCCTTCACCTTCTTCACGATCTTGCCTTTCACGAAGATAAGCCCTTCCCCCTTGCCGCCCGCCACCCCGACGTCGGCATCGCGCGCCTCGCCGGGGCCGTTGACGGCGCACCCCATCACGGCGACTTTCAGGGATACCGGCAGGTGCGACAGCCGCCGCTCCACCTCCGTCGCGATCTTCACGATATCGATCGACACCCTCCCGCAGGTGGGGCACGAGATGAACTCCGGCCCCCGATGGCGCAGCCCGAGGCTTTTCAGGATCTCCCAGCCGACGCGGACCTCCTCCTCCGGAGGCCCCGTGAGCGATACCCGCAACGTGTCGCCGATCCCCTCCGCCAGTAGAACGCCGATCCCGACGGACGACTTGATCGTCCCCGAGAAGATCGTCCCCGCCTCCGTAACCCCGATGTGAAGGGGAAAATCGAACCGTCGCGAGAAGAGGCGATACGCCTCGATCGTGGTCACCACGTTGGATGCCTTCAGGGAGAATTTAAGCGCCGTGAAGCGCGCCTTTTCGCAGATTTTCAGGTACCGCGCGGCGCTTGCCACAAGGGCTTTCGGCGTCGCCCCCCCGTGCTTCGCGAGAATGTCTTTTTCGACCGACCCCGCGTTGACGCCGATCCGCACCGGGATCCGGTTCGCCCGCGCCGCCCTCAAGACCTCGATCGTGTTCTTCTCCCCGCCTACGTTCCCCGGGTTGATCCGCAGGCAATCCGCGCCCGCGTCGGCGCACGCGATCGCCAGCCGGTGATCGAAGTGGATGTCGGCGATGACCGGGATCGGCGACCCTGCGCGGATCTTCCCGAACGCAACAGCCGCCTTCGCGTCGGGAACGGCGACACGCGCGATCTCGCACCCTTCCCGCGCGAGCGACCGGATCTGCGCAACGGTCGCCCGGACGTCGCGGGTGTCGGTGTTCGTCATGCTCTGAACGGAGACGGGGGCGCCCCCGCCCACCGGCACGCCGCCGACGCGGATGCGTCGGGTCTTTCTTCGGTTTTCCATGACGGATCATACTATATGCGAGAGGGGGAAGCCGCGTCGAATCCCTTTTTCGAACGCTCCGTGGGGCAGAGCGCTTCGAAGGCGGTCAGCGCGGCCCGGACTCTTCCCATTTGAGGATCCGTGCCCTGGGCCCGGCAAGTTCGGGGCCATACCGGATCCGCGCCACAACGCGCGTATCTCCGTCGGGAAGATCGGTCACGCTTCCCACGGAGACCAGGTCGTACTCCACGAATCCGGACCCGCCGGCGGAACCGGTCCCGATCTCCGCACCGGCTTTTCGCGACGTCACCGAATAGCGTCCCGTCACGTTCGGGCCCACGGGAATCCTGCGAACGTACGGCGAATCCCCCGGACTCACTACGGGAAACCGCGCGATCGCGGCGTTCGCACCGGCCCTCGCCATGTTCCTCGCCACCGCCGCCCGATGATGCCGGCCGGCACTCTCTCCCATGCCGACGGGAGCGGAAACCACGTACATGCCGAGCGCGCTCAGGATAACCAGGAGAAGCATCGACAGCACGATCGCGCTCCCCCGACACCTGTTCATCGGGTCAGTACTCCGCATCCGCGCGCTGGGTCACAAGCATCGCCTGCCGCCAGGAACTTTCCCCGGATCGCCAGCAACACCACACGGTGATCGTTTTCAGGTTGGGAATCTCCGGGTCCGGCGTCACTTGCCATACACGGTAGAACGTCGTCCCCTGGAGAGTCACGGAATCTCCGGAGGATGCGGCAAGTCGGGAGAAGGCTGGGGCCACCCCTTCCGTGTCCGCCTGGAAGCCGTCGGGATGCGAGGAGCGAAGCTCCCTCCAAGGGACCCGGAACAGACGATCGATCGCCTCCTGGGAGAGTTCGGTCGCCGTGCGCGCATTTGAGGAGACAAAGGGGGTCTTCACGGTAACGGCGGTCAATTGGACCATCGCCAGAAACAGGATACCCATCGAGAGGATCAGGAAGGCAACGAAAATTTCCAGGAGAGAAAAGCCTCCCTCTCTTCTGTTTCGTGTTCTTTCCACGCCACCGGTCCCGTGTTCCGGCCGATGTTATCGTGCGCCAGAGGAAGTTTGTTCCGCAATCGTCACCGTAAAGCGCGCTGTCGACTCACCGCCCGATCCGTCGGACACGATGACCGTAAACGGGACCTTCCCGGTCGTCCCGGGGGATGTCACCCAGTGAACCAACCCGGTCTTCGGATCGATGCTCATGCCGGCGGGAGCGTCTTTGAGCGAATACGTCAACGGATCGCCGTCCGCGTCGGACGCCCGAACATGAAATGTGACGGCGTTGTCGGTGACCTGAAACTGCTCCTGCCCCTCGATGGCCGGAGGGGTGTTCAGGATCTCCCGGAAAAGCGTAGCGGACTTCCCCCGCTCCTTGCCGTCGAACGGAGTAACCGTCACGGTGACCTTGTCGCCCCGTTTCACAGGCGCGGTCAGGCGGTTCCCGGTGCCCGCCGGCTGGCCGTTCTTTTGCCACGCGATCTCGAACTGTACCGCGTCCCCATTCGCGTCGTATCCTTCCGTCTCCACCCCAAGGGTGTTCCCGGGCCGGCCATCCCCGCCGACAAACCGTACGCCCCGGATTTCGGGCAACGCGTTCCGAACCGCGGCGCCCGGCGCAAGCGCGGGCTCCCCTCCAACCGGGGATCCCCCGCCCTGTTGCGCCGTCGGGGAGACCACGCTCCCTGCCGGAGGGGGGGATGCGGAGATCGGCGCCTTCCGCTCGCCGGAGCATGCGAAGGCCAGGAGCAGGATGACGAGCAATGGGAAGGATCGACGCATCGGAGTCCGTCTCAATATTGATACAAAACGGAAAGTTTCGAGCGTTCGGTGGGGTTTACCGTGCTCTGGGAGAGCACCTCGATCGTATACAGGTAGGGGACACCCACCACCGTCACCTCGCCGGAGCCGGCATTGACGACGGCCGTCTTTATCAAACCCTCGTCCGCGCCGGAGTTCCCATTGACCGTGTCCACGATCTTCGTGTACACGGTGTACGTCCCCAGGTCGATCCGCATGTCGTAGCTCGCGACGACGCCGGGGTCGATGGTGCTTGAGTTGTTCAGCCCCCCCCAGGTGGAGATGTCACCGGCCAGCTTGGTCCCGAGAGCCGTCGCGTTCGGCAGCACCTGGTTCGTGAACGGAGTGGTCACGTTTCCACGACTGGAGATCAACTGGAACATTGCCTCCATCCCGCCGTGGCTCGCCTCAACCGCTGTGCGATATCTCTTTTGCTGTCCGGAGAGGAACGATCCCCGGCTCACCATCAGGAGCATGGCGAGGGTCATGGCGAGGGAGATCGCCGCGAGAACGAGGACGAAGACCAACGCGAATCCTTTTTCGTTTCGAAGATATTTCATATCATTGCGCCAGATTCTTCGGTTTGACGACGATGTTGTACACCTTCCATCGATAGTGTTTGAAGTTGTTTATCACGTTGCCTGTTGAAGTGAACCCGAATGAAGTGAAGTTGAACGTTCTACCGGCGGCATTTTCATTCCCCACGGATACATTGTCGGATGGATATGCGTAGGAATCGTCCCGCTGCCCTTCCTGCGCCAGGATGTGAACGCGGACCTCCACGAGTTGCGCGCGGATATCCGCCGCCGTCATCCCCACGGAGATGTCGGACGACCATGCTTCCACCGCCCCGTCCGCGTTGGTGTCCAGCCCGTACTCTACCTGCATGTCGGCGACGCAGTCCATCAAGGGGAGCAGGCTCGGGGTGGATCCCGCTGCATTCTGGGCAACGACGGCCTTCACCAGGACCCCGGTGTTCGGCGCACAGCGCTGCGGTACCGCCGTGGTATCGATGTAGTAATCCGCGCGATTGAAAGGGCGTACCAGCAGACCCGGACTCACATTGTCGATCCCGTAGACGATATTCGCCGAGTACGGCTCCAACGGAACGAACCCCGCCGTGTTGTTGTACTGCGTGTAGAAGGTCCCCGGGTTGACAAGTGACCTGCGATTGGCATCCGTGCTCCCGAGCGCCAGTACGATGACGTAATCGTTGTTTGCGAGGTTCTCCGAGGCGGGGCTCCACGTCCTCTTGAGGTTGGCCTGGGTCAGCGTTGTCCATTTCCCCGCGGCGTCGCTCATGCCGACGCGCGCCGACTTGATGACGAGGTAGTCGGAGTTGTGGACGGTGAACGTCGGATTGTTGACGCTGAGAACCGCGCGCGGGGCGGCATTGGCCGATTCGTTGAGCAACAGGAGCGCCGCATCTCCTGTGGTCCTCTCCGGGTACGAGCCCAGATTGTTCCACGGCAAGCCGTATCCCAGGCTCTCCAGGTCCTGGCGTAACAGCTCAAGCCCGAGGATCCCTTCCACGTTCGTCTCGGTGATTTTCGTCTGCACCTTGTACTGCCTGACCGAAATAATGAAAAAGTTGATCGCGGCGTAGAGCACCAGCATGACGATCGCCATGGCGATCGTCAGTTCGAGCAGGGTAAACGCCGCATTCCGCCGGTTCATCTTGACCTCACGATCGTGAGGACGGTATGGTCGTACGATTTTGGCTGGTGGTTCTCGATCCTGTTCCACGTCACCCGGATGGATACCTGCAGGTCATTCACGTCCAGGTGATTTACCGTCTGCCAGACACCGTAATTCATATTCAACCCACGGATCTGCCGGGAGACATTATCGATCGATACCGAAACGTTGTCGGGCGCCAAAGTGATGACGCTGAACGGCGTGTTCCTCACATGCTGCAGTTCCATCTCCGCAACGCTCACCGCCTCGTCCCGCTGGGTATTCTTGATGTTCTGGTCGAGCACGACCAGCCCCCCGCTGCTCATGCCCAGGAAGACGATGAAGACGATCGCCAGGGCGACGAGCACTTCCACAAGGGTCATCCCGCTGTTATTTTTCAACGCAGACCCCCCCGACATACTGCCCCATCCTGATCCTCGTCGCCTGGATCGTGATGCAGTCGTAATCCGGTTGCGCGGTCGACACGAACCTGATGGTTCCATTGTCGTTCGCGATTCCGTTCCGGTTGAATCCGAAGTCGTTCCCTCCGGCAAGGTTGGTGTTGATCGCATGGCGGACGGTCATACTCGTAACCAATGTGTCCGCGGTGTTGTCGAGGGACCCGTCCCCATCCGGCGCGGGGCTGCTGTCCTCGTACGTCATGTACCGGTACCCGGCCGACGTAATCCGTACAAAGAACCAGCGGTTGCGTTGCATCGCACGTCCGCGGGCGTCCATCAGGTCCGCATAAAGCTGCTTGGTTTCCGCTTCCACCTTGTATTTCTCGTTGAGTCCCCCGAAATTGCCGACGGCGATCGTCAAGAGGATCCCCAGGATGGCGAGCGTGATCAGGATCTCCACCAGGGTGAATCCCCCCCGGGCCGCCTTGTCGTCCGTCGAGCGCACGCTTCCTCACCTCTCCATCATGTGCAAGATCCGCTTGGCCGGCGGGGGCTGGGACAACAGCGACAACCCTTGCGCCGTAGGCGGCACGCCCTCGATGGCTCCCGTCCTCCGCCCATCCTTGTGGAGCCCTCCCGCCCCCTCCCCTGCATCCATCCGGAAAGCGGCGGAAAGATCGATCTGTTCCACGCTGGCCGTGGACACCTGGACCAGCGCCTTCCCCTTCATCACCGCGGTGGAAGGGGCGTTCCCCGTATTGTACCGGAGCGCCCAAAGGAAGCTCTTCCCCCCGAGAGCGCATTCGTCCGCGTACGGCTTGTACGTCGTGAAGAATACCACCCCCGAGGTCGTTGCAAGTGGATCGGTGATGACGCGCTCCGCACGGTACGGTCGAGTCACGTTATCGTAGGTAAAATAGGTCGAAGTCGTTCCGATCGTCGAGGAGCTGTCCAGGTTGATGAACCACCCCTTGAACCCCGGCAGATTCGCATTTCCCTCCGTGGGGACGGAAGCGATGTTTGTGACGTCGGTCAGTGCCGAGATTGCGACCGGGGACACGGACCCGCACGTCGTTGGATTGATCGTGTTGGCGATGAAACAGGGATCCTTGATGCCGAAGAGCCGGCGCTGTCCCGCGGCATCGTCGATGTCCGGCGTGGTGATTGTTCCCGTGGGCGGGTTCTCGAAGAAGTAGCGCCCCGTCCCGAAAAACAGCCAGTTCGTGCTGAAGTTATTATTCTGGAGTCGCGCCACGGAGGAGGTGACCGGACCGATTCCCTGGATCACCGGACTCCACGTCCAACTCCCCCCGCTATTCGGCGTCGTGTTCGCGGTCAGGATTCTTCCCACGCCGCCGTCGGTCCAGGTGGCCGAACTCCCGCTCCCCGACTTTTTCACATAACCCACATAGATCGCATCGTCCTGGTAATCGAGGTTGAAATCGGCAACCGAGTTGATCATCGAGCCGGCGAACGCCTCCGTGATCGTCGTATCGATTGTCTGGGCCACCGCCCCCGTCTTCAGATTCAGCACGAAAAACCTCAGGTTCTGGTTCGAACGACCGAGAAACTGGTTGTTCGTGTTGTCGATCGGCCCTGTCGGCCCCGACCCGAACACCACGTACCACTCCCCGTTCAGGGACCGGTCGCGGTCGTTCAAGTTGTTCACGGCGTTGATGCGGACGACCGCGGGGCCCGTCGTCGTAAATCCGAGGTTGGGGTTCGTGAACTCCCACATCAGCGAAGGGTTCGTCGGGTCCGTCACGTCGAGTGCGAAATATGAGGAGAACCCCTTGTCCGTGGCCGGGGTCTTCACGCAGTCGGCCCCCGCCGCGCACGTGTTGGCGCACGCTCCGCCGGTCCGCATCCCGCCGATGACCACCGTTCGCCAACTGGCCTGGGTCCGGGTCTGCTGCGACTGGTCCCCGGTTCCCGACCCGATACTGGCGTCGAACACGTACGGCGCCAGGTCCGTGTAATAAAGGTGGCAATAGTCGGGATCCTTGAGGTACTTAAGATACGGAAGGGCGTTCTTCGGGATGAACGCCCACGCCTCGTCCCCTAATGTCGTCCCGAAATAAGGGTTCGTGATTCTCGCTTTCTGCACCGCGGTCTTGCCTGTCCATGAGAGCTCGAGTTTCCCGAGCCGGAAGGCGTGGAGCATCCCGTCGTTCCCGCCCGTGAAGACCATCCCGCGTTTCAGGTAGGCGGTGTTGTCGCTGATGAACGCCTTGTACGTCGTGTCGTTGTAGACCGTGTCGTACTTGTTGAGCGGGACGCTCGCCACGATCCGCGGCGTCGAGTTGACGACGTCCCCCAGTTTCCAGACGTTGTTGTCGGTCCCGAAGGTCACCGTCCTCGAACGCATCGTCGGATCGTCCGTGTTGTCGATCCCGGTAACGTAGTTGATGGTCTGCACCGCGTTGTCCGCCGCCTCGATAAGGTATGGGGTGAGTGTGGTCGCATTCCCTATGGAAAATTCCGTCATCGTCGAAGAGCTATCCAGCGTACCCCCGATATTGTTCGTGTAGATCGTCCTTGCATTCGTGGACAGATTCCGCTGCCAGAGTTTTTTCCCCGCTTCCCAGAGACTGTTGATGTTCTCGAAACTCAACGTGGTGTCCTGTGTGGTCTGGAGGCCGTTATTGTCGGAGTGCCACCGCTTCACCTGCGTCAGTTGCGAGACCGGGTCGAAATAGAACTGGACGATGTCGTCGTTTGCGAGGTTCAGCACGTTGTCCTGGATCGTATCCTCCCGGATCGTCGCGTTGGCGAAGAAGGGATCCACGTAATACCACATGTTCTGGAGCGTGCCGGTCCACCCGATGATGTCGTTTCCGATGGCACGGCGCGGGTAGAAGACCGCCTGGATCAGGTTCGCACCGCTCCCCTCCCCCGACGCGAGGACCGACGCCGCGGTGCCCGAGGAGGCGCGCTTGAGGATGCCGGAAAAAGCGTCCCGGACCGCCTGCTCCAGGTCCGCCCCTTCCGTCGCCTCGAAATAGGTATCCGGCACGCCGTCCCCGTTCTTGTCCCAGTTGGACGGGGAGCCGGTGCTGGGCATCTCCGTGGGGCCGGAGTTCTCGAACCCGCCGTTGATCGCCGTGTACTTGAGCAGGGTCGATGCGTGTCCGAAGGCGAACACGGTGTAGAGCGTCAGGTTCTGGAATCCGGAGATGTTGTCGGTGCCGAGCGTCGGGTAGTTCCTCAGGTCCTTTGTGTGCATGAACAGCGCAACATCCTCGACTCCCGATTCGTCCCCGTGCGCGGAGAGTCCACCCGAACCGCCGCATAACGGATTCACGAGATTGGAGGCGGGGAAGGACCAGCCCGTCCCGTTGGTCGCGGGGCAGGTCTGGGTGTTGCACTTGAAAACGGAATTCCCGACCGGGTAGTTCCGGACGTTCGTCGGGATGTTTCCGTCGGAGCACGGCTCGCCGTCGGTCAGGAGGAGGATGAAGTTCTTCTGGCAGACGGGCCAGCGGGGCGTTCCCCCGGTGCCGAAGTTCATCGGGTCCGAGTTGTTGGTGGTCACGTAGTCTCCGTTCGCGTATCTCGGGCCGCCGCCTCCCGAGGTGTACCCGGAGATCGTCGCCTGCTGCGCGAAATAGCCGGTCGCAGACCAGAGGGCTTCGGCCAGCGGAGTGTTCGTCGGATTCATGGGGTTGTTGATCTTGTTGATGGTGTCGGTGAGGCTGCTGTGCCCCGCCACGTCCTTGCCGACGTCGGTTTGGACCTTCCCGCCCTCGTTCGTGTTGTAGAACATCAGTCCGACGCGCGCCCTCGCGAGGACCACGGTCTGGAGCACGCCTTCCACCGGGAGCGGCACCGTGACGTTCACCGCGATGCTCTGGCTGACGACCTGGTTCGTGATCTTGTCGCTGCTGGTCACGGTATTGTTCGTCGTATCGGTATTTTGCGTCTGGTACACGTCGAATTTCGAGGTTCCCGAGGTCGCCGTGCTGAAGATGAAGAGGACGTCCTTGTTCCCGGTGGTGGTGAACGGGGTATTCGCGAGGGCCTCCGCCTTGGTGACCCGCTTGTAAAGTCCCCGCACGTCGTAGTCCGCGGGCTCGCCGTCGATCTTGGTGCCGTTGGGCCGCCCCCCCGTGAGGACCTTCCGCATGATGTCGATCCGCCGCATCGTCAGCCAGTTCAGAAAATCGCCGCTCCATCCGTTCGTCGGCCGCGTCTCTCCCACCGCCCACGTACGGTCGCCCGCCTCCGAGAAAACGCCGCTGGCGTAGGTGTACCACTTGTTCGGGTTGAAGTAGCCGTAATACCGGTGGTCGACGGGACGCGCCGCCCAGTTGTATTTCATGCATACGTCGGAAATCGTGCAGGATCTGTCGTCCACGGTGTTGTCCGGCGTCTGGTAGCCGTCGGGATACGCCATGTTCAGCATGCTCCCGGAGGTGTCGAGGAGGATCAGCACGTTCGGAGGAATGTTCTGGATCACGTACGGGGGAACCTGGCAATAGTCGGTCATCCCCGCATCGGAGTTCCCGGGCGGGACAACCAGCGCACCGGCGGCAAGCAGGGCGACAAGGAGGATCAACGGGAAGGAATGGCGACGGTTCATGTTCTCTCCCTCATTATTGCGGCAACGTCCGGTAGACGGTTACGGTATCGATCTTTCCGTTTCTGAACAGGATTTCGACGGTCATCCCTCGAAGATCGGACGGATGCGCAAGAGCCACACCGTGCCCATCCTGGAACCGCGCCCCCTTCAGGTCATACGTTTTCCCGGCCACCGTGACAACGTCTCCCCGGGCGTACTCCACGATCCCGGTCACAACCGTATTCCTTGCGGCCGCATTTCCCACGCGCGGGATCGCCACGACGACCCCAAGGAGGAACATTGCAACCGCAATCATCGGCACGATTCGAATTCGACCTGCCATCTTCTCCTCCTTCATTCCCATCCCGGCCAACGTCCCATTCGTCGGAAGCGGTGACCGCACCGCCCCCAGCCAAGGAACAGCAATAACCGTACCTTCGCCCACAGACTACGTATCGGATGGAACCGGCGGAAACTTTATCAAAGAGTGGATGATCGGATTGTTGATACTTAACAGCATGTTCAGAGGATCGGACGGATCCGGAACCGGCAATCCCCCCGGAAGGGGAACTCATTCCATGCAAGGGATCCGGAAAATATATTTTACGGGAGATTAAAACTTTTAACCCCTCGGGAACAACAGGGTCGGGTCCTGGAACATGCGAACCATCTTCCCAAGCACCTCCGAAGCGCTCCCCCGCAGGTGGATGTCGGTCACATTTCCGCTGAGGGAGGTCTCTTCCGGGTTGATCTCCACCACCGCCGCGCCGGACTCCTTCGCGATCCGGGGGATGTCGCAGGCGGGGGAAACCTGCGCGGAGGTGCCGATCACGAGGAGGACCCCGCAGGTGCGCGCCTCCTCCTCGGCCTGTTCCTGGGCAAGCCACGGGATCGGCTCCCCGAACAGGACCACGTTGGGCTTGAGGATCTCGCCGCAGTCGCATGGGGGAACGGCGCCCGGCGTCCACCGCTCCCGGGTCGGGTATCGCTTCCAGCAGTACACGCAGACCAGCTCGTCGAGGTTCCCGTGGTATTCGATCACACGGCGGGAACCCGCGGCCTGATGCAGGCCGTCCACGTTCTGGGTGATGACGGCGCGCACGATCCCCTTCTCCTCGAGGGCGGCCAACCCTTTGTGCGCCGCGTTGGGCACAGCACCGCCACACACGGAAACCATCTCCGAAAGCATCTCCCACACTTTGCGGGGGGATTGCATGAAGACGTGGAGGGTCGCGTACTCCATCGGGTCGTACTTCGCCCACATCCCCTGGGCTCCGCGGAATGACGGGATGCCGCTTTCCACCGAGATCCCCGCGCCCGTCAGGGCGACGGCGTTTCGACGGTCGGCCAGGAGCCGGGCCGCCTCCCGGATCGGGTCGCTCCCGCCCGCCCGCACGGGAACTCCGCCTACCCGATGAACGACCCCAGCTTGAGCGCCAGTCCCATGTCTCCCGCGACCTTCAGCTTCCCGGTCAGGAACGCCATCTGCCCGTTCAACTTCCCCGAAACGAGGTCGAGGAAATCGGCCTCTCCCATCGTGACGGTGCAGTTCGGGGAGGGAGCCTCCCCTTCCGCGACGGCGGCCTTCCCTTCCGCCAGACCCACGTTCCATGCCGCGTCGGCGACGCGGAACTGGTAGACGCAGTTCATCCCGGCGACTTTTTCCGGTTTCGCGTTCAATTTGTCCGATAACCCCTCGAAGAATCCCTTCACCGTGATCTCCGCCATCTGCTTCCCCCCTGGATTTCCGGATGAAATGAACCACCGTTCATGACCGTTCGAACGTACACCGAGCCCGCCAAGGTTGTCAACGCATGCCGGGGCACAGAGGCAGAACAGGGACGTTCCTGAGAACTCGCGCAGATCGGGGACAGACCTTGACTCCTAGTCCGAAGTTCCTCGGCAGTTTTGTAGGCCTCGCCTCCTGAAATTCCCATGATAACCGGCAGTTATTCTTTTCCCTGCGGTCCCGTTTGCTGCATTT
>Ga0334722_10006432_pt1 | contig 11620 bp, 11 predicted proteins | sample C3_bottom_MG_FD_207210 | JGI IMG/M metagenome (GOLD analysis project Ga0334722, IMG submission 207210) | Sediment microbial communities from Yellowstone Lake, YNP, Wyoming, USA - C3_bottom | ecosystem: Environmental > Aquatic > Freshwater > Lake > Sediment | place: USA: Wyoming | collected...
GGACGCGAGCGGAAGTTGGACGCAACCGGCACAGTGATGACAGACGACAGACAACAGATTTCAGATTGAAAACCAGTGGTCTGTACTCTGAAATCAAGCTCAAGGCGAATCGAGGATAATCGTCACCGGTCCATCGTTGAATATTTTCACCAACATGCGCGCTTGAAATTTTCCCGTTTCGACTGGCACTCCTTGCTCGCGCAAGAGCGCGGCAAATCGTTCGATCAGCGGTTCGGCAATTTCGGGGCGCGCGGCGTCGATGAAATCGGGACGCCGACCCCGGCGCGCATCGGCATAAAGCGTAAATTGCGAGACCACGAGCGCGGCGGCGTGAACATCGAGCATGGAAAGATTGAACTTGCCGTTATCGTCTTCAAAAATCCGCAGCGTGGCAATTTTCTGCGCGAGCCAGCGCGCATCGTTTTCGTCGTCGCCATGCGTCACGCCGACCAAGATCACAATGCCCGCGCCAATCGCGCTGACGATTTCTCCATCCACACTCACCGATGCTTCACGAACGCGCTGGAGGACTGCTCGCATGATTTCCTCGTTTGCCTAAAATCTCAATCTCTGATATGATTTGCCCAGTTGCGCTTTGGAGTTAGTGGATGGCAAAAACGATGTACAAGTTGCTGATGACCTGGGACATTCGCCCCGGAAAAGAATCGGAATATTTTGAGTTTGCGGTGCAGGAATTTGTTCCCAAGCTAAACAAGCTGGGCGTCCAGCCGACCGAAGCGTGGTATACTGTTTGGGGCAATGCGCCGCAGATTCTGAGCGGCTGCGTCGCCGAGGAACGCGCGACGATTGACAATCTCGTCGAAAGCGAAGACTGGAAGGCATTGGTGGAACGAATGCAAAATTATGTGACCAATTTCAATTACAAGATCGTGCCAGCCGTCGGACACTTTCAGATCTAATTCATTGCTCGGACAAAAGAATTGGGGATATCGCGCTATCGACGCGGTATCCCCAGTTTTATTTCGCACGTCACTTGGTTTCAGCGTTGGCTGTCGTCTTGGTCTCGGCTTTCGTTTCCGATTTTGTCTCAGGCACAGGCGCGGTGGGCTTGTCGGTTTTCGCTTCCGTCGTAGACGGTTTGGTATCGCCGGTCACTACGCCCGATGTGCTTTTACGGCTATCGGTGATGTACCACCCCGAACCTTTGAAAATAATTCCTGCGGCATGCATCACCTTGTGAACTTTGCCAGAACACTCGGGACACAAGCGCACCGGTTCGTCTTGGATCGATTGCAAACGCTCAAAGCGCGTTCCGCAATTTTCACATTCATATTCATAGAGCGGCATAACAATTCGACTTCCTCTCAAAAACCTTGGAGAACGCCGGAGATTATACCCTTACTTGTGACGCCGGTCAAATGCAAAATGACTGCCTGCCAACGACTTGACGTATTTTTTCACCTCGGCGGCGCGGGCTGCCACTTGCGCCACATTGCGGAAGGGTTGTTCCGAATTGGTCACAATTCCGATCGACACGGTCATGATCGGAGCGCGGAACGTTTTGCCGCGCCGGTCGACGGCTTGGATATATCCCCGCTCCCGCGCATCTTCGGAGTAATAGGAAGGGATGGCAGAATCAAATTCGTCGATGATAAACCGCGCAATCGACTCGGCGCAATCCGGAATGCTGATGGCGATGAAATCGTCGCCGCCAATGTGTCCAACAAAATCATTCGGTTTTCCATACAAGCGCGCAGCGTGAATGATTCGCTGGGCGAGCATTTTGATAACTTGGTCGCCCTTGAGCCAACCGTATTCGTCGTTGTACGTTTTAAAGTTGGTGAGATCGATGTACATCACGGCAAGCGGCTTGCCCTGTTCAATCCGTTGCTCAAGGGCTTGTTCGATGGTCGGATTGCCTGGCAGGGTTGTCAGGGGATTGGCGGCGACGTCACGTTCCGTGCGGCGCAAATGCGCTTCGACGCGCATTACCAATTCATCGATTTCAAATGGTTTGGTCACGTAATCATCCGCGCCCGACCGCAATCCTTTGATGACCGATTCGGTCTCGTCCATTGCGGTCAGCATGATAATGGGAACGCTAACACCTTGCCGCACTTGGCGAAGGCGCTGGCACACTTCGTACCCATCCATCTCCGGCATCATCACATCCAGCAAGATCAAATCGGGAGGATTTTGTTGCACCAGGGCAATCGCCATGACCCCAGAAGCGGCAGCCTCGACCTGATACCCTGAGGCAGTCAACGATTGGGTGACAATCCGCAGAATCAATGGATCATCATCGACGAGAAGGATCTTGCGCTTGGAAAGGACAGCCACCGTATCGTTTTCCTCGTCCGCATCATACGTTCAAAATTAGGCAACGGAAGAATCCATTCGTGAATTCAAATTCCGTTGCCCGGTTTGGTCTTCAAAGGATTCACTTGCGCCTTTAGAATATTTTACGCCCAATCAATTATAACTACAATAGCCTATTTGGCTAATTCGCGGTAGCAAGCCAGCCACTCGTCCAGCGTCAGTGTTTCAGCGCGCCGCGTGGATTGAAGGTGCGCTCGCGTCAACGCCGCCACAATCGAATCCGGGGCGCGCGATAAACCGTGTGCCAGCGAATTCCGCAACTGCTTGCGCTTTTCGCCAAAGCCCGCATGGACAATTTCAAAAAATCGAGAAGCCTCTGCGACATTCAAGAGCGGTTGCGTCAGGACATTCATCCGCACCACAGCAGAATCGACTTTGGGCGGCGGGTAGAATGCGCCTGCGGCAATCGTCCGCACGATGCGCGGCTGGGCAAAGAATTGAACACTTACCGCCAACAGATTCATTTCCGGCGGTCGCGCAACAATGCGCTGAGCGACCTCGCGCTGAACCATAACGACAATCGATTGCGGTTTTTGTTCTGCTTCCAGAAGGTGACGCAAAATCGCCGAGGTGATATAGTACGGCAAGTTCGCGACGACTTTGAATGGGATAGATACAGGGGCGGGAAACTCCCCCGCCCCTGCTATTTTGTTTCCGTGTCGTGAAACCCATTCGATTGGCGCTGCGTCCAAAAAGTTCCCTTGAATAATACGCACATTCTGCGAATTGGCAAACTCGGTTTGAAGTCGGGCGGCTAGCTCACGGTCTACTTCGACGGCGATCACCTGTCCCGCGCGACGCGCCAGCACCTGGGTCAAGTGTCCCAGCCCAGGTCCGATTTCCAGAATCGTATCTGTTGATGTAACTTCTGCCGCGTCCGCGATACTTGCCAAGATGCGCGGATCGGTCAAAAAATGTTGTCCGAATCTTTTCTGCGGACGGAGACCGTGAGAATCGAGAGTGGATTTAACGCCCATTGTTATCGTCGTGTCCAGAATCCAGGTTTCTTTGAGAAACCTGGATTCTCGTCTACGCCCATCGCTAGTGTGTATATCGTTCCTTCGGCGTGTCGGCGATGATCCAGTGAATTTGGCTGGCAGGCGGCGCGGGATCAAGCAGATATACATCGACCCACTGGAACCAAAGCACCAAGTTCCATTCGTCGTAGCCCAGGTCGACGCGCTTGCCTTTAATGCGACCGCCGGTATCTCCCGCGACTGCCAAGCCATAACCTGGCACGTACATTTTCGTCAGCATATTGATCACTTTGGGATCGACGGCGACGATGCCGGTGCCGGCGCGCATGCCCGATGCGGTGATGCCAAACTCTGGATGCGTGCGCGCTTTGCCGGACGTTGCAGCGGTGTACGATGTGGCAAGAATGCGTAGCTTGCGCCAATAGGTCACGGTCGAGCCATCGGGCAGAGTCAAACTGCGGTGGACGATTTTGGTTCCGTAGTTGATGATTTGTGTGACCGGCGGCGACTCGATCCATTCGCGGTCGACCGAGCGTTTGGTCTCGCGTCCGTTTTCGTACAGGATGCGAATCGTTCGTTTTTTGACGCCTTCATTTCCGGCTTGGCTAGTCTGCCGTTGATCGATTTCCATCGTCGGGTCTGCCTGCCATACGGTATCGTAGGAAATATATTCCGACTCGGTGATGAAATCTTCGCGCACACGAGTGACTAGAACTTTCAACCCATCGCTCATCGGAGTGGTTGCCGAAGGATCGGCATAGTCTTTATTCTCTAGTTTGATTCCTTCTTGCGTGAGCAAGTCGGCAACCGTGTTGGCAAGCGTGCGCGTGCGAATCGTTCTGCCGTCGACGTTGATCGTCGCTTCACGCGAGCGCTGGATGTAGACCTGGTATCCTGGTGTCGCCGGTGTTCCCAGGTCGGGCGTCACGTAATCGCCCAGATAAACGATCAGCCCGGCTTGGCGCAATGCTTCGCCGAGCGTGGGCGCGGTGGTGTAGAGCGTCGTGAACGCGCCGTTATCGTTGACTTGAATCGGAATCGCGCGTTGGACGACAAGATGCGTCACATCGCCACTTGGCGCAAGCAAAGTTTTAGGATCGACGACTGAACCATCGATTAAAACGTGATCGTACAATTTGAGCGTGATGCCCGCTTCGCTCAACGCATCGCCAATCGTTTTGCTTTGCGTGCGCCGCGCGATAGTATTGCCGTCGGCTTGAATTTGAATCGGCTGGGCGCGTTTGATCGAAATGGGTTGGTTATCGGGCACAGGCGCATTGAGCGCGGGGAAAATAATATCTGCGGGGTCGAGCAAGATGGCGGCATCGTTGAGGACACCGGCAACGGTGGTTTGATTCGACAGGATCAAATTGGTGGTCTGATCGATTTGAACCGTGATGGGTTTGAGCGAACGGAAATAACCCCATGCCATGATGCTGAGAGCAGTCAATGTGAGCGCGAGGATGAGCGTGGGCGCATCAAGATGCAAACGCGCGCGACGCGCGTAAAAGGCATCCAGGTCTTGATCGGACTGTGGGTTAGACAAGTTGGTTTTTCGCTCGATGTCTTGCGGAGAAAATTGGTCGTGCACCTTCCGTTGAAACGTACGCCCCGGCTTGTCCGGAACAGCCAGCTCCAGCCAGGTGCCCCGACGGCACCCAAAAGTGACGACTTATCGTTGCTGCCTTCCAGCCCTGGCGAGGTTTGTCGGCTTTTGCCGCGTCGGACCCAACCTTCATCGCCGCTTGAACCGAACAGTCCCGAAACGCGCGCCCCTCGAGAAGGGATTCAACCCTGCTGTAGCGGATTGCAGGTCAGCCACCGGAGTGGAGTCAGGGCACCGCTAGTTCCCCATCTAGCACGACCGGGGGCAGTGTAGTCGAGAAAGATGAAATTGTCAAAAGAGAGTCGCCAGTCTACCGTAGACAGTCGCCAGAAACGCTTCGCGTCTGTAGACTGTGGACTGTAGACTGGCGACTGAAAGAGCGGAGAGGGCGGGATTCGAACCCGCGAGGCTCATCACCTACACGCTTTCCAAGCGTGCGCACTAGGCCAACTATGCGACCTCTCCTTAAAGTGGAGAGTGGGAAGTGGTCAGTGGTCAGAATTTTCTGCCCACTCGCCACTGTCCACTACCCACTGGTTTGGCGGAGAGGGAGGGATTTGAACCCCCGGTGGACTTGCGCCCACACGCGATTTCGAGTCGCGCGCACTAGACCGGACTATGCGACCTCTCCAGCAACGCGCGCATTATAGCACAGGGTCGAAAAGTAGACAAATAAATCGGTACACAGGTAAACAATGATCTTGTTTACTTGTATCCCTGTCTACTTTTGCGCTATAATGCGCTTGCTGATTCAAACGATGGAGGCGAACATGCCATTTTATACCGTGAACCTTGACCCGATTCTGGATGAACTGGGAATTCCGACGATCAAATCGGCGCGCATCGAAGTCGACCGCTATATTCAGGAAATCCTCGGCACGATTGATGCGGACAGTGAAACCGTCTGGCCCCTGCTGAACGAAAAGATGAAAGACCCCCAGTGGACGGCAGATTTCAAAAAGCAATTGAAAGCCAAGTGGGATGCGCGTGACTGGCGCAAGGGATTGCTGAGTTGAAAAAACAAATGGTAGGGACGTTTAATAAAACGTCCCTACATCGTGACGCCATCCCCATTGCCCTTTTCCTCGCGCTCCCGCTCGTGATGACCAATCCACTTGTCCTCCACATCGCGAATGCCGTCGAGGACAAGCAAGACGCGCTACTGAACACGTGGATTATTGGCTGGGTCGGTCACGCGCTCATCACCGATCCGCTCAACCTCTTCAATGCGAATATCTTTTATCCGTACACCAACACACTCGCCTTTTCCGAAACAATGCTGCCGCAAGGATTGTTCGCGCTTCCGTTCAATCTGGCATTCGACAACACGATTCTCGGTTACAATCTCGTTTTGCTCGCGTCATTTTTCCTTGCCGCATACGCGATGTATCTTTTCGTTTTCGATCTAACGCGCCATCGCGGCGCGGCGATGATAGCTGGAATTATCTTCTCATTCAATCCGTACAACCTCGGCAATCTCGCGCAGGTGCAGCTGCTCTCGTTGGGCTGGCTACCGCTGGCGATGATGTATCTGCGAAGAATGATGCAGACAGAAGTCAGTAGCCAGAAGTCAGTTGTCAGAATTTGTTTTCTCTTTGCTCTTTTCTTTTCCTTGCAAGCACTCTCGTCTTTCTACTACGCATTCTTAGCTGGTTTCGCCGTCGCGCTCTACATCCTCTGGTTCTTTATCACGCATCCCACATCACGCATCACGTTTTACGCTTTACGTTTTAGGAACTTGGTGATCTCCGCTCTTCTCATCGCCGTCGCCGTTGTCCCCTTCTTCATTCCTTACTTGCAAGTGCAACAGCAATTGGGATTCGAGCGCAAAGTGACAGAGAGCGAACCATTTAGCGCATCGCTGATACTCTACACACAAGTCTCGCCGCAGAATGTTTTGTACAGCAACCTGCTCGCTCCGCGCCCACCTATCATGCTCGGCGGCTATCCGCTGGACAATTTGTTCCCTGGGATTATCGCGCTTGTACTCGCTACCATCGGCATTGTCGCGACGAAAAATCGTGACCGCTGGTTTTACTTGATCCTTTTAGCTTTTGCCTTTTCACTTTCCCTCGGTCCTCGCTTGTTTCTCTCGCCATCCATCGGCACCGATATTGCGTTGCCGTACCGCTGGCTGTACGATGCGTTCCCACTGATGAAGGCGTTGCGCGCGCCCGTGCGTTTTGATGCGTTGGTGATGTTTGCGCTCGCCATTCTTTCAGGATTCGGCTTGGCTCGGCTCACGCATCACGCATCACGCTTTACGTTTTATGCCTTACGGATTGCGCCATTGCTTATCGCGTTAGAGTACTTTGCCTTCCCCGCCGTTCACATCACGCCTGTGCCAGTTGGCGATCAAATTCCGCAATATGTTCGATGGCTGGCGAAACAACCAAGCGGCGTCGTGCTTGAATTGCCGATGATTGCCAGCGATTCAACACAGCCGCTCGACCTGACGCCGCAATATCTTTCGACGTATCACTGGCACGCGACGCCGGATGGATACAGCGGATTCAATCCGCCGCGACGCGGCGAAATCGCGTACGCGATGCAGTCGTTTCCGAGCGAACCTTCCATTGCGCTCTTGCAAGCGCTTGATGTTCAATTCGTCGTCGTTCACCGCGACCGTATGCCGAATTGGGATGCACAACAAGCCGCACTGGCTTCCTTACTCGGAATTCAATTAGAGCAGCAATTCGGCGACGATATGATTTATCGTATTTTACCGTTGCCCCAAGTCATCACACTCAAGCCACAACTCTATTTGCCGAACCCAGCTTCGCCCAATCAAAATTACCTGGCGTATCTCATTCTCCACAATCGCGGTGCGCGCAGTTACGCCATCAAACCAACCACCACGCTGCGCATGTTCGCCAACTGGAGCAACGGCGCACGTGAACAAGTAGACGCGTCGATGCCATTGGTCACAACGTATCTTTCGATTGTGCCCATTCGATTGCATGCGCCCAGCAGCCCAGGCAAATATCAACTCGAATTGCAAGTGTTCCCCAAAGGATTCGATCCATGGGTCTTAACCGGAGAAATTTCGGTCGAGGAGGGAGAGCCGGCGCATCAAACCATTCTACCGGCAACGGTCGCAGCGCAATCTGTCTTCAAGACACATTATTCAGCGGGAGAAGATTTATTTGTCGATTTGACCTGGCTGCCCTTGAACAAAATCGACGCATACTATAGCGCGTCGGTGCGCGTGGTCGATAGCCAGGGCAATAAAATCGTCGCGCAAGATCGCGAACCACAAGTACCGACATTGCTGTGGACTCCTGGGACGCCCGTGCAAGATCAATTCACGCTAACACTACCACCAGCGATTGCTTACGGCGATTACACTGTACAAGTCTTGATGTACCAAGCGAATGATGGCACTGCGGCGCTGTTGCTCGACGAAAATTACATACCGCGCGAAATAATCACGCTGGGAACGATCACGGTAAAATGAAAAAAGGCGACCACATGGATCGCCTTCACTCCCAAACTCATTCACTCCCACACCCTACGTCTGCCCCACTTGAGCTTTCAAATACGCTTGTACAAATTCTTCCAGGTCACCATCGAGCACCAAATCCGTGCGAGATGTCTCGTGTTCGGTGCGATGGTCTTTGACCATCTGGTACGGATGCAACACGTACGACCGAATCTGATTGCCCCAGCCCGCTTCAACGTGTTGCCCTCTCAAGCGCAACCGCTCTAGTTCTTTCTTTTCGATTTCCAGTTCGACGAGGCGCGAGCGCAGAACCTTGAACGCACTTTCCTTGTTCTGCAACTGCGAACGCTGATTCTGGCACGTCACGATGATCCCAGTTGGAATGTGCGTCAAGCGAATCGCCGTCGCGACCTTTTGCACGTTTTGTCCACCGTGTCCCGACGCGTGATAAATATCGATCTTGACATCTTCGGGCTTGACCTCAACTGCCACCGCATCTTCAATCTCCGGCATCACTTCGACGAGCGCGAACGAGGTGTGCCGCCGATGATTGGCATCGAACGGTGAGAGGCGCACGAGACGATGCACACCACGCTCGGCTTTCAATCGCCCATACGCGTACTCACCAACGAATTGCAGTGTTGCGGATTTGATACCCGCTTCGTCGCCTGGCGTTTCCTCCAGCACATCGGTCTTGTAATCTTTGGAACCGCCGTAGCGCAGAAACATTCGCATCAACATCTGCGCCCAATCCTGGGACTCGGTCCCACCCGCGCCAGCGTGAATCGAAAGAATTGCGCTGTTGTGATCGTATTCGCCTGCGAACAGCAAGGTGAATTCGAGCGCGGCGAGTTTCTTTTCGATCTCTGGAAATTCGTCCTCGACTTCTTGAACCATGTCGGCGTGGTTCTCTTCCAGCGCCATGTCGAGCAAGCCCGCCGCATCACGCGCGCGATGTTCGAGCTCGCGCCAGGTCGTCGTTTCTTCTTTGAGCGCGGTCAACTCGCGCATTGTTTTTTGCGCGGCGACATTGTCATTCCAAAAGTCGGCTTGCATCGAAGCGTGTTCCATTTCTGCCGCGCGTTTTTCTTTGCCCGCGATGTCAAAGACGCTCCAGGAGTGAAGCGATATGCGCGTTTACTTCGGTTAGTTTTGATTTTAGGTCTTCCACAGTTCCCCCCACGCGATGACCACCGACCACTGACGGCAGACTGCAAAAACCAGAGGCGGTCGGTAGTCAGTGGTCGGCGGTCGTTATTCAAACATTCCGTCCACAAAATCTTTGGCGTCGAACTCGGCAAAGTCGTCCAGCCCTTCGCCAGTGCCGATGAACTTGATCGGCAAACCCAGCTCTTTCGCAATCGCAAAGACGATACCGCCCTTGGCAGTGCCGTCGAGTTTCGTCAGAATCAATCCGGTGAGACCTGCCGTCTTTTTGAATTCGCGCGCTTGCTGCAAACCATTCTGTCCTGTGACCGCGTCGAGCACGAGCAGTGTTTCGTGCGGCGCAGTCGGATCGGTCTTTTGCAACACGCGCGAAATTTTTTCCAGCTCTTTCATTAGATTGAACTTGGTTTGCAGTCGCCCTGCCGTGTCCACAATCAAATAATCGAAATGACGCGCGCTCGCCGCTTGCCACGCATCGTATGCCACCGCGCCTGGGTCCGCGCCGGGCTGATGCGCGACTACATCGACGCCGACGCGCTGTCCCCAAATTTTCAACTGATCGATGGCGGCGGCGCGGAAGGTGTCACCCGCCGCCAGAATAACTTTTTTGCCTTGCGCTTTGTAATAGTTGGTCAGCTTGCCAATGCTCGTCGTCTTGCCCGATCCGTTCACTCCGACAATCAGCACAACACGCGGAGTTCCCTCAGTTCCCTTTGATTCCTTTGCTTTCCCCGCATCGACTAGAATCGTGGTTAATTCTTCCTTCAGCATCTCACGCACTTGTGCCGCATCGCGCACATGCTCTTTATCGGCGCGCACGCGCAACTTGTCGACTAGTCCCATCGTCGTTTCGACACCAACGTCCGCGCCGATGAGCGCTTCTTCCAAGCCCGACCAGAACTCTTCGTTCACATCATTCTTGGCGACGAGCGACGTGATACGCGTCAAGAACGACGTGCGCGTTTTAGTGAGACTCTCTTTGACTTGTTCCTTGCGACGGAGAAAATTGAACATCTTTTTCCTGCGGATGAGATTCGCGCGGTGCATTATACACGATGCGATAGAAAATACAAAGGGCGGGAATGCTCCCGCCCCGATTTCATCCAGACGCCTAATTACTTGCGGCGAAATGCGTTGGCGACCAAGTCCTGGCTAAAGAATCCATCCGATTTACCTTCGGCGGCATATTGGTACACGGCCGCTTGATAAATACCACTCAAGGTCGAGCTTAGAATTCCTAGCACAAGGAGAGCAAGGACAAACAGAACAACTGCCGTGATGATAAGCGGAAGGGACTGGGACATTCCCGCAACGATAATTCCTACGACGCCTGCTACAATCGCCAGAAAGAAAACTAATCCGAACACCGTACCAATTCCCAGGTTACCCACGACCTGTTCGCCCCAGGTCTTTTTGAGATAAGCAGTACTGCGCTTGACCGCTTCGAGGGGACCGACATTCTCAATGACCAACACGGGAATCGCCAGAAACGTAGCGACGTTCCACGCCAAACCGATAAAACTGCTGGCGATGCGTCCCAGCACGCCACTCCGTTGGGCAAGTTGATTCAGGATCATGCCGACCGTCGCAGATACGAGCGCGTAACCCAGGATCGCGCCGAAATGACTCAACGCAATGCGAAAACCATCGCCGACCGTCGGGTCGCCGCCGCGCAGACGAATCATCGCCGCGCCGATCAGCGCCGAGTTGGCAAAGATGATGACGGTGTACTGCACGACATAGAACAGGAATAACACAATGAGACCGATAATCTGCCCGACCGTATCATTCGTTGCAGACTGAATCAGTCCTGTGACAAGCGACGGCACGAGAAAGACTACGGCAACGAGCACACAGCCAATCGCCGAGAGAATCGGAAAGATGACTAGCTCCTTGTCCGATGCGAGCACAGCCGCACTTGCTTTGATGAGCTTCCACGAATTTGAAAAACGCTCAAACATGTTTCCTCCTTGAAATGGTAAGGTAAGTGAACGCAATGGCTTGCCCTACGACATCGAAATTTTCATACCACTGCCCGTGCGCCAACAGCGAATGAACAACTCCTGTTATCAACTTTCGAAATCTCAA